>WNGG01038080.1_pt1 | contig 11122 bp, 8 predicted proteins | sample 5400661 | NCBI WGS metagenome assembly WNGG01 (sample SAMN13153372, study PRJNA577476) | soil metagenome | isolation source: 100 cm soil or saprolite under Garry oak tree replicate 1 | place: USA:California | collected 2016-06-15 | reverse complement strand
GCTTTACCGGGCTTGAGCCCACCGATTCGAAAACTGCCGTCCTCCGCGACCAGGCCGGAGCCCGATGAGCGAGAGTTGGCTTGCGGGTCCATGGTTGACGCGCTGAGAGTCAAGCGGCCAAAGCTCTGAAGTCCGCTCTGCGGCTCAGCGTCTTCAAGGACGACTACTCCGCTAATGCTCGCCCCGCGGTGCATCTTGACTTCAAGTCTGTCGACGTTGGCGCCGCGCACTTCGAAGCTGACCGGGTCTCCATAGAACTCGCTCGTGCCCATGCCGGTCATCGCCCCGATCTGATGAACCTCGAGCCTATAGCTTCCCGATGCAACAGACTCGAATCGAAACTCACCTTTGTCGTTGGCTGTGGTAAGGCCGGACCCTGCCAGGCTATCGCTGATCATTTCGCGAGCGTCGATGTCATGCTCCTCGCTATCCGTTTTATTCGCAGGAGGTTTGGGGACTTTCGAATACGCGACCATGGCGTTTGCCATCGGCGTGCCTTTCTCGGCGTCTACCACGCGACCGCTCACGGAGAAGCCAGCGTTTGAAAGGCTGAACTGTATGTCGATTCCAGTTGCCTCGGACCCTGCTTTCACCTCAACCTGTCTCGCCTGCGCTTCTTCACTAACGCCGGGATAAAAAGTCTTAACTCGCTTTTGACGAAGCTTGAACATCGTCGAAAACACGTCCGAGTCACCACCCGCGCTCACCAAATAACGCCCTGGCCGCAATCCAAAGAGCCGATAAATTCCGCGGTCGTCTGTCGTGTACATCCTGCCGCCGCCCATCACACCGCTCATCATTGAATCGACGGAAGCTCCAGCAGCCGCTTGCAAACGGACATCGAGAGCCGGCTGAGCTGGATCCTTGACTGGTTTGAGAGAGATTTTCTCTCCGATCACCGGACGCCCCTCGCTGTCGGTCACTCTGCCTGTGACGACGCCGCCGGGTGAAAGAGAAAAGTCGATGCCCTCGGTTTTGCTGTCGGCAGTCACCGTAACTTCGCTCCCGTATTCCATTGAAGCGCTGACCAGCAGAGGCGCGAACGGGACCAACCTGTATTTGCCCACAGGCACGTCTTCAAACTTGTAGCGGCCGTCGGAATCCGTGGTCGCCTTGAGCGATGCCGATTTGTTTAACATTGATTCGACGAGCTTAGACGGATCACCGATTGATGGATTGGCAATCACGGTGATGTCCTTGGCCGGCTTGCCGTCTACTTTGACTTGCCCGGTGATTGATCCGCGCTCCTTCTCAGCTTGTGCTGCGGACACCGGCGCCGCGAGTAATTGCGTCGCAAACGAGAGCGCGAGGAGAGCTGCTGCTGTTGTGAGGCTGCGCATATCAGGTTCTCCGAGATACCAAGCTAAGCGGTGGTCACGTGAAGCATATCACTGCTCGCCGCGGGATTCTAGAACCATCTCGATCTCGAGGCGGGGCCTTCAGCCGTCTTGGCCTTGAGTGCTTTGCTGTCTTTCGCGCCAGTCGTTAGGAGATGCTGATCGCTGCAAAGCGACGCGGGCCAGGGTAAGCGCGATGCGTATTGCAGCTCTAAGCGTGCCCGTGACTGTGCCCGAAATCTTCGATTCGCCGCCCGCTCGCCGTCGATAGTCGACCGGCACTTCGAGAACTCGAAGCCCGCAGCGCGCCGCGCGCATTTGCATCTCCAGTGGCCAGCCGTAAGTCATCTCGCGCATGCCAAGTCCTTCCAGGGCACTGCGTCGAATAGCTCGAAATGGCCCCATGTCTGTGTAACGCGTGCCATACAGAATGCGCAGGATCAAACTGATCGCGCGACCCGCGAACACTTGCTGGAAATACATGCTGCCCGGCTCGCGTCGTCCGAGCAATCGTGAACCTATTACCAAATCGTGGGTTCGCCCGATTATTGGGCCAACCAGTCGATTCATTTGTTCCGGACAGTCGCTGCCATCGCCGTCGAGAAACACGACGATCTCACAGTTCGGCGAGCAAGCGCGAAACCCTGCGTGGCAGGCGCTTCCATAACCCCGTCGCGATTCTCGCACGACGCGCGCCCCCGCATCGCCGGCGCGTTCCACGGTGCGATCGTCGCTGCCGTTGTCAACCACGATCACTTCGCTCGCAATGCTGCGGGGTACGGCGCGGACTACGTTAGCGATCGTCGATTCTTCGTTCAGGGCGGGGATTACAACCGAGACGTGGGCTCTTACCGGGGAATTACCGCTCATCGGTTTTGTGCGACTACCTGCTTCTTGACCGACGACGTTTGTCGGACCCCGCCTGCGACGGGCGCCAAACCCGACCGCGCCCGTGATTATAAATGGGACGTAAAGAGCTAGATCGATCGTGAGCCGCCGCTCTGCTTCACCGAGCCATAATCCGTAAAGCATGAAGCCCGCGGCGGTAAGATAGAACACCGGCACAAACGGCACAAAACACAAGAAGCAAATCAACCATGTGAAGTACCACGCGTATCGCGGCGAAAGCAGGACTGTGAAGATCACGGCGAGTGCGAACGCTCGGATGACGTAGCGTTGTTGAGTCCGTTCTCGCTCGCACAAGAACCATGCAGCAACGCCGAGCAGAATCAATCCGGCGAGGATGAAGAAGGCCGCTTGCGGAAAATTCGCGCCGAACAGTCTTCGAGCCAGCGCCAAAATAAAGAATCGCTCGCCGTTCCGAATTCCTTCTTCCGCAAGGTAACCGGGCAGGTATCCAAACATGCCCTTCACGCCGACTCCCAGGTATGGCAGGTATGCGGCGATGATCGCCAGCGCAAAGAAGACTGGCATCTTCCATCCCCAGCGCCGATAGAGCGCCGGAAACAAGATTGCCGGGAAGAACTTTACGAGCATGGCGCAAGCCAATGCCACGCCTGTTGCTCCATCCAGGCGACGTCGGCGCGCCAGCAAAGCGAGGCTGACGAACGCTATTGCCGCGGCGTCAATATGTCCGCTTCCGGCAAACTCCCAAACGATGAGTGGGTGCCAGCAGTAAATCAAGGCTCGCTGGCGCGGCAAACCGAACGAGGCGAGCAGGGACATTAATGCCCACATCGTCACTCCTTCAAAGACGATCATCGTCGCTTTCATCCACGTCACCGACTCGCTGATTCGCGTCGTCAGCAAATAGATAGCCTCTGCCAGCGGCGGGTACATCGTAGGCGCAAAATCACGACGATTGATGTTTGGATAGATCGCCTCGTCCCGGAAACGCGACACGGCTTCATCTTCGGGAATATATCTGTAAGGATTGATACCGCCGGCTTGTACCCGACCGTCCCAGACATAACGGTAGACGTCATCTGAAAGAAGCGGCGGCGCAAACAGAATGCTCAGCCGAAAGAGCGCGCCGAAGACGAGGACGACAACAAGCGTGGAACCCGACGGTCGAGCGCGCCAGACGACCCACGCCGCCGCGAAATAGAGCACGCCCTGCACAAGCGCGAGACGGATAAACCAGGTTATACCGCTCGTGCCGACGCCTTGGACCTTCAGGCCATGCCGGTAGAGAAGCGCCAGTGCGCCTCCCAGCAAGAGGAGAATAAGATTTGTCGGACCGAGAGCAAGACGGAGCCACGTCACGCTTTTAAGTCGGGTCACGCGAGTAGCTCCATGCTTAAGCTGAACCGCCTGGCCAGATGCGCTTGCCATCATCTCTCTCAAGAAGCCGCGCAAGATAGTCGCGCGTGAACGCCGCGCTGTACCTGTGACGCCCGCGGTCTCCATTTCCACGGAACAACTCATCGCACAGAAGATAAAGCGTTTCGACGTCGTCGAGATCATACCAGGAGGGCAATTGATAAACCTCCAGATCAATTTCTGAAGCGCGAACAATCGTTTGCGACAGAACCCTGGCAGTGCTCCAGTCTATGTCGATGAACAGATGGCGGTGTGCCTCCTTGAGCCCTATCAGATAGTACCCGCCATCTTCGGCTGGTCCCAGCACGACGCGATCACCAGGAAGAGACATTGCTGCAAGCGCGCTCGTGAGACGATCACCCGGGAGCGTCGGACTGTCGGAGTTGATGAGACACACGGACTCATAGCCCAGTTCGAGCAGATCCTGAGTCGCATGAAACAATCTTCCACCGAGAGAATCACCACATTGCGCAAGAAGGCCGAAACAATCGGGGAGCACGCCTTCAAACGCATGCTCCGAACCAACGGGCGTATAAACCGCCACGCAGTCGGCAACTTGACGCGCAGCTACGTCGGCGACGTTTGTTGCTGTGTCGCGCAAAAAGCACAGGCTGAGCTCTGCTGCCTCTTCCTGAGTCAGCGGCGGCACAAGCCTCGTCTTAACGTGTCCGGGGCGTGGCGCCTTTGCCATTACTCCCAGAGCGCGCGAGCTGCGCCGTTCTTTCCGCCATCGGGCGCTTAGGATCGGATAATTCGTTCTCACCGCGTTGCTACCAAAGGAGAGCTTTCGGATACCTGCGTGCGAGGATCGCGTCTATTCCCCACTTCCGGCCTGCAGCTCCCACTGCCAAACTGAGCGCGACCATCATCGGTACCAGCAATTCCCAAATCCACGCCGTGCCCCATTCGGAAATCCACAGCGAGGTCAGGAAAGCAAACGCCGCCAACCCAATCGGACGCGTCAACAATCCCAGCAAAAGGGTTACTCCAAAGGTCAGCTCGGTGACGGCCTGGATAGGACCCATCCAGCCTGCGTGGTCCGCCATGAAATGCATGATGTTCTTCCAAAAAGCGGGAGCTTGACCGGCGGTTGCGTAGTAGTTGATGAGTCCTGCGTACCAACGCGAACCTTGCGGCACCATTCGGATAGCTTGTGTTTTTTTCGGAAACGCTTTCTTTCGAACGATCGTCGCCGTTCATTGAGCTGGCTCCTTTCTCCGCTGGTTACCGTTCTTCTTCAGCGCGGACACAATCGTGGTACAGGCGCTTGCGCCTTTGGGCAAGTCTGTGCTCGGAGCCATTCGATGATCGAGCTTTATCACCTCACCGCGCGTGAACGGGCAATACTCATCGGGCTTGTCCAGCCGGCCTCGCAGCAGGCGGCGGCCGGGACAGCCGCCCGCGCAGGTTTCCACAAATTCACAGCCGCGGCAAAATTCGGGCAGCACTCGAGTCTGTGCGAAAGGTTCGCTTTGGGTGATTGCCGCGCCAAGTTGTCGCAAGTCTCCGAGCGTCAGCTTCTTTCCAGGCCAGTAAACGCAGGGCTGCACCTCGCCGCGCGGCGATAGCCTAACCGTCTCGACTCCACTCATCATTACTGCCGTAACAGTCACGCTGGCACCCAGGCGTCGGCATCGTTCCATTTGATCTTCGATCAAGCGCCAGTTGCCATCGCCGCGAAAACAGTCTTGCTCTCGCTCAGTCGGAAAATCGAGCGAGAACTCGACGTCGTGAAAGTAGCGAACTTCTTCATCGGAAAGCTGACTGATGCTGTATCCGTTCGACGTTATCGTCAGCTTCAAATCGCGGTCTTTTAGATACCGGATTATCTGTTTGAATTGCGGATGCAGCGCGTTTTCGCCGGTGCCCAGATTGATGGCACGAACGGGTAGGCTCTCGCACAACGTCTCGATGTCATCGAGCGACAGGTTATCAATTCCGTCGACCTCTCTGTAGCAATGAGCGCAGGCTAGATTGCACGCGTTGGTGAGACCTATTCCGACAGAAAAGGACGCTCCCTCCTTTACAGGGGATGGTTTTGAAGACATCGCTGGCGGCTCCCTTGCTTGAAGTGTGAAACCTCCGGCGAAAACTCGTCAGTACTCATAAACGAGCTTCCATTGAATGGTTATATCCGGCGACTACAGAGATCGTCGATTGATTCGCAATCACCGGGTTGTCGATGGCCGGCTTGCCGTCTGCTTTGATTTGACCGTTGATTGATCCGCGCTCGCTTTGTCCTGAGCATGATTGAATTGCAACCATGATGGCGGGGAGAGTTTGCTGCGATTGTGAGCTTGCACATAAGTGTTTCTCAGCTGAGCTACGGGATTCTAGCGCCGTCCAGGGCGAAGCATATCACTCCTCGATTCGGGATTCCACAACTATTCGGTTCGACGAGCGATTCCGTCGAGCGCCGCGTCGCGCATCGCTCCGGTCGGCGGCTTCTGCCCAGTCCACAACTCAAACTGGAGCGCGGCTTGAGCGATCAGCATCTCGAGACCGCTGATCGTTCGGCATCCTTCTGCTCGCGCATCGATCAATAGCTGCGTGTCCATCGGATTGTAGACCAGATCGTAGACAATTCGGCGACCGCGCAATGCCGCTCTCGGGGCCGCGCTCAAACCTTCGCTGTGACCGCGCATTCCAACGGGAGTCGTATTGATGAGCACGCCGGCGTCGGTCGATGCGAGTGATTCAATCGGCAAGACGGGAACGCCGAAAGTTTCCGAGAGCTCGCGCGCCTTCGCAGGATTGCGAGCGAACACGATAACTCGCGCGCCTCGCTCGATCAGTCCGTGGATCAAGGCTCTCGCAGAGCCGCCCGCGCCGATTACTGCGCAATTCTCGTCCGCAAGCACGCAAGCCTTCTCCAGCGGCTCCATCGCACCCTGAACGTCAGTGTTGTAACCGATCAGCCGACCATCGTTTACAACAACCGTGTTAACCGCGCCAACCTTGCGAGCCGTCTCGTCAACTTCGTCAAGCAGCCGAATCACGGCGCTCTTGTGCGGGATGGTGACGCTTAGGCCGCGAAGGTTCCAATCGATCTCACGTGTATCAAGCCTTACAAAGCGCCGGAAGAAATCGAGGAGGTCTTTCGCCTCGAACGGAAGGTAAACGAAATCAAGATCGAGCCTGGCGAACGCGTGATTGTGCATCGCCGGCGAAGCTGAGTGCCCAATCGGCGAGCCAATAATCCCGGTGATCGCCGTGTGGCGCGAGATTCGATGAACGCGATAGAGATTCACCAGCTCATCGCAGCTCGGCTGACCGGATGCGCTCTCTTTCCCTGGTTCCAGCGAGCCGTAGGTGAGAAAGCTTCCCCACACTGGCCCAAGCACGCGTGTAATCAAGCCCGGTTGCCCCATCGCCAACGCTATAAGTTGACGGCCATCTGTCCGCGCGCGGTCGAGCAGCTTAAAGATCGCCGTTGTGTCGGCGACGTTGTTCGCCCGGGTTACAATCTTGTGCACAGCGGCAGGCATCGATGTTATGCGATCGTAGATGGAGTTGAGATCCGCCGGCGTCTCCGAGAAGTTGTGATAGGAAACAATTACCCGCGACAAGTCCGGTGAGAGTGCGGCCGCTTTGGAGTAGTGAGCAGCTTCGATGTCGCAATAGTCTGCAAACCGCCGAGCGCCTTCTACGAGCAAGCGCAGTCTGACACGAACCCCAACCTGCTGCTTGCCTCCTTCGGCCTGTGCTCGACAGGTGATGATTGTCGGGAGCGGCTTTTGCTCAATAAGCGCTCGCAGCGCGTCGAGACTTGTGAAATCAAAATCTCGCAGATAGTCGAGCCTCAGCTCTGCCAGGTCAGCAACTCTTGCCGCGCGACGCAACGCCTCGCGAGCAGCTCCCGTGCTTTCTTCAGCGACAACGGCGCAGACTCGATTTGAAGTTTCAGACATGGGATGGGTTCAGAGTTCAACCTTCAGCTTGCCGAACCGGAAATCTGCAACCTGAACGTTGAACTCTGAACTTTATCAAAGGAACTGGTCACTCTCCAACGCAGCCTGTTATCATCGAGACAATGTTACGAGACAAAAAAATCGCCGTCCTGGGCGCGGGCAAACTCGGCGAGACGTTGATTAAGGGACTGCTCGAAGCCGGCGTGATCGACATCGCGAACGTAAGAGTTACCGCCGGCCATCAGCAAAGACTCGACGTGATGCGTGAGCGCTTTGGCGTCACCGGCACCCTTTCAAACAAAGTCGCCTCGACGACTGCGGACATAATCATACTCGCCGTAAAACCGCAGACCGTGGCGGTTGTCCTGTCTGAGATCGGCGATAGCTTGAGGCCGGCGCAACTGTTGATCTCGGTCGCCGCGTCGGTCAGCACCGCGTTCATTGAGAAACATCTCTCCGCGCCCGTCCCGGTCATTCGCGCCATGCCCAACACGCCGTGCCTGCTCAACAAAGGAATGACCGGAATAGCCGCCGGCAAGAACGCGACCCGCGAGCATCTCGACCTTGCTAAGTTCATATTCGATTCAGTTGGTCGTTCGGTGATTGCAGATGAAAAACATATGGACGCGATAACAGGTCTGTCGGCGAGCGGTCCGGCGTTCATCTACATTGTGATCGAATCGCTCGCCGAAGCAGGAGTGAAGGTCGGGCTCCCGCGGGATGTTGCCACGGAGCTTGCGGCGCAGACGGTTGTCGGTGCGGGCTCGATGGTGCTCGAAACGGCCGAGCACCCGGCGAAGCTCAAAGACACCGTGACGACGCCGGCCGGTTGCACGCGCCCACGGAGGGGCGCCCCTACAAGCCTTCTATTAGCGTTCGCCCTTTGCCATTCGCTGTTTGCCCTTTGCGCTTTGCCCCCTGTTTTTTCTTCTACTGCCCAACAAACGGAGTCAAAGAGCGAAATGGCCGCCGCCAAATTCCCCCAGCTTGTCAACGAGTATCTGCGGGACCTTCATTCGCGACACCCGACGCTCGCGGCCGGGAGCGGAATTCATGCCTGGGACGGACAACTCGAAGATTACAGCGGCGCAGCAATCGCCGCCGAGATTTCCGCGATCAAAGGCTTTCAGGGTCGACTGGAAAAAATACCGCCGCTCGAGCTAGCTCTCTCGGACACGTTCGACTACCACATTCTACTGTCGAACATGCGCGGTCGACTGCTCGAGCTTGAGCAAATCAAGAGCTACGAGCGCAACCCGCAGGTCTACAACGAACCGATCTCGACCGGGCTGCTGCAGATCGCGATGTTCGAATACGCGCCCCCCGATTCGCGCATTCGTCACGTGATCGCGAAAGAAAAGCAGGTCCAGCGTCTGCTAGATTCGGCGCGAGCTAACATTCACAAGCCCCCCGCTGCTTTCCTGAAAGTTGCGATCGATAGCTTCAAGGGAACACTGAGCTTTGTCCAGACCGATCTGCCCAGCGCGTTCGCCTCTGTGAAAGACGCGAAGCTCCAATCCGAATTCAAGAAGCAGCTCGACGCGCTCGTTCGATTCATTGAAGAGAAGAAGATCGTGACGCTCCCCGCAGCCGACTCTCCCGTTGTGGCGCCGACTCCCGACTTCATGCGCTGGTCGACGGCGAGCATGTGGACGCCCGGCCCGTTCGAGAGCCGCCCGTTGCCTGCACGCTACTTGATCACCGACGTCGATCCGAAATGGACAGATAAGCAGAAAGAAGAATATCTCGCCTCGATCAATTATCCGCAACTTTGGACGACGTCGATCCATGAGGTTTATCCGGGTCACTTTATTCAAGGTACATATCTCAGAAAGGTTCAATCGCAAGTGCGCAAAGTTGCTGCGATTGCTCCGGCGAGCTTCGTCGAGGGCTGGGCGCATTACACCGAGCAGATGATGATCGATGAAGGCTTCGGCGGCGGCGATCCGAAGATCAGATTAGGCCAGCTCGCCGACGCACTTCTCCGGTTGTGCCGTTTCGTAGTCGGGATCCGCGAGCACACGATGGGAATGACCGTCGATCAGGCGACCAGGTTTTTCATGGACAACGCTTACATGGGCGAGACTCCTTCGCGGATCGAAGCCGAGCGCGGCACGTTCGACCCGACGTATCTCGTTTATTCTGTAGGAAAGCTGGCGATCTTGAAGCTGCGCAAGGACTACAAGCGGGACCACGGCGCGGATTTCTCTCTGCAAGAATTCCACGACCGTTTGCTGGCGAACGGCAACGCCCCGCTGTGGGTTCATCGCCAGACGCTTCTGCCGGGAGATAAAGGGAAGTTGATTGAGTAGACGCCGCCGACGTGGAAGCGGAGACTTGAAATCAGCCAGTTCACAGGCGCAGGCAAGTCTCGGTTCTCACTAACCCCTAACTTCTGAAGTGAGGTCTTATCAAAGCCGCAATCACGCTTTGACCGCTCGCGGTTACAGTAACGTTCATATATCCTTCCCACAAAGGTTCTTAACTTCCTCCGGGCTCTACACCTCGCGCCAGTTGAAGGACCGAAACTCTGCGATCAGGCGGAAGTCCTTGGCATTCCTGGTCAGAATAGTAAATCCATTTCGAGCGGCGCTTACCGCAATCAACGCATCATTTGTCAGACGCGCCCGGCCGATTCGCTCGTAACCGTACTTGCCGGCAATTCGCGCCAATACTTGCCCACAAGCAGTCCAATCAGAACGCTGAGGCACGAGGAATCGCCCCAGCAAATCAAACTCTCTCTCCAGCCGAGAGCATAGCCGCTTGGCTGTTTGCCGGCTCGCTCCGGCATAAAGCTCTTCCAGAACAACCGCGCTCAACCACAGCGGCTCTGTCTGTTCGCCTCTGAGCCTCGCCGCTCGCCGCATCGCAAACAGCGAAGCGTCTCCCTGGCGCAGAGCAGAAATGTAAACTGAAGAGTCAAAGAGGACGCCGGACATTCCGTCTCACCCACGCTTTAGCCGCCCCAAGGCGTCATCGATCTCGACGCGGTCACGGATCGCTTCGCGGATGAAGCGCTCATGCGCCGCCCACGCGCGGCGATTCTTCTCGTCTTCGCTAATCACGCGCTCCAACGCCCGGTCGATCGTCTCAGTTTCGGTGCGCGCGCCGAGCACCTTCTGAGCACGCTCTAATTTTGCTTGATCCAAAACTAAATGCTTATGCCTGTGCTTGCGCTCGGCCTGTTTCGCTTTCTGCATTGCGTTCTATCCTTCTGGCGTTATGTACACAATAACACGGATGATGTACACCGACAAGCGGGCGGAACAGAACAACCGCGCGACAATCAAGAATCGGTCGCTGAGCGGCGAGACTGGACAGCGTCGCCTCTCGATAGTCGATGCGGTTGATGTTGGACCGGACTGCGTAGCGGTCACCGGTCGGTGGACGACACGTTTGTAAGTTGCATCGTTGTGCTTGCTGACCGGTGATCGCTAACGCGCTCTGCCGGACGATGGATGTCGATTGCTAGCGAGAGGCCACCCAAACGCGGTCCACAACACCATTGAGGAGAGTGCCGATGAGTCACTCCGTCCGAAGGGTTGTGCCGACCGACATTTGATTGCCGCGCTGAAGAACATAAACCCATCG
>WNGG01008747.1_pt1 | contig 11123 bp, 9 predicted proteins | sample 5400661 | NCBI WGS metagenome assembly WNGG01 (sample SAMN13153372, study PRJNA577476) | soil metagenome | isolation source: 100 cm soil or saprolite under Garry oak tree replicate 1 | place: USA:California | collected 2016-06-15 | reverse complement strand
AGCGGCAGGGTGTCGCCGTAGAGGTGGGTGCCTTCGAAGCCGGCGAGCCGGATGAGCTCCCCGGAGCGACCGGCTTCGGTGGTGGCCTCGGTGATGGTCTTGCCTGTCTCGGCACTGATCGTCCTGGCGGTCTCGGGCGCACGCTCGTCGGCTAGCTCGGCCGCCCGCAGCAGGATCCGCATCCGCTCGTGCGCCGGCGTGTGGCGCCAGGTGTGGGCGCCGTGCTCCGCAGCCCGCAGCGCCGCCTCGACGTCGTCGGCGCCGGCCACCGGGACCGTGCCCACCACCGAGCCGTCATACGGCGAGGTCACCTCCTCGCTCCGCCCCGAGCCCGCGGCCGGCCGCCACCGACCACCGATCAACAACTCCGTACGAGCCATCGCCCTTCCCCTCTAGTGCAAGCGAGGTCATACTTGGATCGTTCCAAGTTGGACCGTTCCAAGGGTGGAGGACGATAGCGTTCGCGTCAAGAGTGGATTTGCCGCACACGGAGGGAGCGTGAAGGTTGGTCCACGCGCCGCCATAGCACAGCCCGGCCGTACAGGAAGGCCGCTCGCGCTGCGGCGGGGGCCGGAGGCCGGCGGCCAGGTACCCACTACCCGCCCGACACCAGATCACCAGATACCCGCGACCTACTCGCGGGTCAGGCGCTGGCCGCCTCAGTTGGCAGGACAAGCCCTCAAGGGCGCTGGATGATGTCGGCTGTTTGAACCACGATGACATCGCCGAGCACCTGGTAGCCGACCACAACCAGCGGCAGCACCAGAGCATAGGCATCCCCGGCGCGAGGATCCCGGAACCGGTAGATCACCAGGGGAGAGGAAGGGTGGGGCAGTGGCCCGTGGCGCAGCAGCGCCTGGTAGGCGTCCGCCAGGATCACTCGCTCGGCGTCGGTGTAGCGCTCGACCTCTTCCCGGAACTCGTCGGCCTGCTCGATCCGCCAGCTCACGGCGCTAGCCGCGAGGGCGACGCAGCTCGTCAAGATCCAAGGGCGCACCACGCTCGCGGCGCTGCATCCGCTCGATCATCGCCTCGTAGCCCGGTTGCCGCTGGAGGCGGACCGTCACGGTCCAGGCTTCGAGCACGTCCTGCAGCGGTCGAAAGTCCTTGGTCTCGGCGGCGACCGCCAGCGCTTGAGTGACCTCCTCGATGAACCACTGCTGGTCAGCAGGACGCACGTGGCGCAGCAGCTCGACTGCGTCGGAGGGCAACTCGAAGTGGTCGCCGTCGACCCGCGCGGCCACGCTCATGCCCTGCCTCCCGCTGCGCTTGTGCGATACCTATGACTGTAGTCTGCCGAACGTATGATCAGGCGTCCAGCTTCGATGCCGCCTCCTGCATGTCCTGCCGAGCAACCCAGGCGAACTACCCGGCAAGAGAACACAACTGGTTAACGAGTTAAGTGCTCTCGACCGCTGTGCGGACCCGTCCCGGCCAGTGTGTGACCTCGCGAACCGGCCCAGACACCACGATGACCAGCGTTTGAGCTGGTCAGGGGCCATGTAGTGGGCGCGGCAGGTTTTGAACCTGCGGCCTCTTCCGTGTCAGCAAACGGCAGGGAACCGCTGTGCGCAGGCCCGTTTCCGCAGGTCACGCCCGACCGTCGAGGCCAAAGTTAAATGCTCTCCTGACGTCCAGTTATTACCTCGGCAAGCAAACAGTGTGAGGGCGTTGTAGGCTTGGGGCATGACTGATGAAGACACTCGATCCCTGCCGGGCGCAGCCCAGGCGGCGCTGCGCAACCGGGCCGTCCGGGCGGTCCTGGGCGGCATGACCCAAGCCGCGGCGGCGCGGGTGTTCGGGGTGCACCCCAACGCGGTGGGCCGCTGGGTCAAACGCTACCGCCAGGGCGGCTGGGACGGGCTTGCCGAGCGGCGCCGGGGCCGGCGTCCAGGCGAGCAGGCGGCCCTGACCGACAGCCAGCAGCAGGAGATCAAGGCGCTGGTGCGTGACACGACCCCTGACCAGCTCGGGCTTGGGGTGCTGTTGTGGACGCGTGATGCGGTCGCCGAGCTGATCGCAGGCCGGTATGGCGTGTGGCTGGCACGCACGACGGTCGGTGGGTACCTGCGCGGGTGGGGGTTCAGCCCGCAGAAGCCCGTGCGGCGCGCCCTGGAGCAGGATCCGGTGGCGGTCGGCCGCTGGCTGGCCGAGGAGTTCCCCGCGATCCGCGCGCAGGCCCGCCGGGAGGGCGGGGTGGTGGGGTGGCTGGACGAGCTGGGGGTGCGCTCGGACGCGGCGGCGGGCCGGTCGTGGGCGCCGGCCGGCCAGACGCCGGTGGTCAAGCGGGCCGGGAAGCGGTTCCGGGTGCACATGCTCAGCGCCATCTCGGCCGGTGGGCTGCTGCGGTTCCGGCTGTTCGCCGGGTCGTTCACGGGGCCGGTGTTCATCGACTTCCTGCGCCGGCTGCTGGCCGACTGTGCGCCGCGCAGGGTGCACCTGGTCGTGGATGGGCATCCGGTGCACCACGCCAAGCTGGTCGGTGCGTGGGTGGCGCGGCACGCTGAGCGGATCGAGCTGCACTTCCTGCCGGGCTACAGCCCGGAGCTAAACCCGGTGGGGCTCGCGCAATCATGACGTGAAGGCGAACGCGGCGGGTCGGCGGCGGGCCCGGTCGGTTACGGAGCTGGCTGATGAGCTTCGCGCGTATTTGCGTCGCCGACAGCGGCAGCCTGAGGTGGTCGCCCGGTTCTTCGAGCATCCGGATACCTGCTATGCCGCCGCCTCATGAACCACACTATTTGTTAGCCGAGGTAGTAAGCGCTCTCTTCGACGCGCCCGAGCTGCACTGACACTGCGCTGACCTTTGCTGCTTCCTGCACTGCGCCTCACTCTGCACCGCCTTCTACCTGCGTATCTGTAGACACCATGCCACGCCAGCATCTCATCAGCATTACCTGTCCGCCTAACTCTGAACGCTACGTCGACCGACGGGTCCGGCCGGCCCGGTGAGCTACCGGCCGCGCTGCCGCGACCCGGCGGGCCGCGAGCGCGCCAAGCGCTTCTCCCGCAAGACCGATACGGAACGATGGTCCGCAGTTTCGGTCCGGTCCTCTGTGTGTGGGATGGGCTCAGGGACAGAGTTCCTGGTATACGGTGCGCATGTGGTCGACAATGCTGGGCCACAGCCAGGTTCGTCGGACCTCCGTCGCTGCTGCGTGGGCGATCCGATGGCGTGTGTCGGGTTCCTTGATGAGTCGCAGGAGTGCGTGGGCGAGGGCGGCTGGGTCCTTGGGTGGCACGAGCAGACCGGTCTGCTGGTGGGTGAGGATTTCGGCGGGGCCGCCGACCGCGGTCGCGGTGATGGGCAGGCCGTGGAGCATGCCTTCGAGGATCACCATCCCGAACGGCTCGTACCAGCTTGGAACGGCGAGCACGTCGGCCGAGTCATACCAGCGGGCCGTCTCGGCGGGGCCGAGCCACCCGGTGAAGTGGAGTTGGCTGCGGGCGTCGTTGAGGGCTGGCGGGAGCCAGTCGCGTTCGACGTCGTGGCCGCTGCCGTAGCCGCCGACGAGGACGAACCGGGTTTGCGGTGCCTGGTGGAGGACGAGCGGGATGGCGGCGAGGAGGTCGCGGATGCCTTTGCGGTCGACGAACCGGCCGGTGTACAGGACCGTCAGCGGCTCGCCGTCCCGCTTCGGGGGTCTGCTTGTCAGGGGTCGGTTGTGGATGCCGTTGCCGATGATCCGCACCCGGCCCGTGGCGGCCGGGTAGTAGTCGGCCAGGAGGGCCGCCTCGCTGCGGGAGATGACGATGACCCGGTCGGCCGCGCCGATGAGCTGCTCCTGGGTGCGCCATAGGTTGAGGATGTCGGGTGGTTCCTGACCGATCGCGTACTCGGCGAGGTTGAGCGAGTGGACGGTGTAGACGAGCGGGGTGCCGACCTCAGCTTGGATGGCCTGGGCGATCGGCCACAGTTCGACCGGGTGGATGTGGACGACGTCGGGCTGCCACTCGCGGACGAGGGCGACCGCCCGGGCGGCCGCGTCCGACCAGCCGGTCGGGAAGAGCTGCACGCCTGTCGGGTCCACGGCGGTCTGCTCGAGGTGGGCGGGCGTGTGGCCGGCTGGGACGATGTGGCCGTAGCTTTCGTAGCCGGCGACCCCGACCAGCAGCACGCCGACGGTGAGGCCGGCCTGGGCGGACGCGGTCGCCAGGCCGCCGACCGCGGTGCCCAGGCCGCCCCACACCACCGGGGGGTATTCCCGGGTCAGGTGCAGGATTCGCGGCGGTCGCCGTCCCGATGCGTTACGGCGTTGCCGGGTGCCACGCGGTGCGTGGCCTGCGGCGGGCATGGCAGATCACGGCCTTCACAGGTACTCGGAGCGGTTCACAGTGGTTGTAGTTGGAGGTTGCGGAACATGACGCGGCCGGCGCCCGGGTGGGCTTGCAGGCCGATGAACCGTGGGGCGTTGGGCGTGCTGGGCAGCCCGCGGTCGGGTCGGTTGGGGTCGCCGTGGAAGGTGAACGAGGTGACCTGATTACCGTTGAGGAAGACGGTGTAGGTCTGGTCTTGGACGCGGATCTCGTACTGGTTCCACTGGCCGACCGGGCGGGCCGGGCGCAGCGCGAAGGCTTGGTTGGGCTCGTTGTAGATGGCGCCGGTCTTGTGCAGGTCGGCGCCGTCGGGGGCGCCGAGCTCGTCGATTTGCACTTCGAAGCCGAAGTGGACGCCGACGTAGGCGGTGTTGAGGTAGCCCTTGCTGTCGGGGTTGGGGAAGCGTACGAGCACGCCGGAGTTGTCGTCGTTGCTGGTGCGCAGCCATTCCAGCTTCAAGATGAAGTTGGGCGGGGTTGGGTTGGTGCACCAAAACAGGCCGATGTCGTCGCCCGGGATCGCCTCGAGGGCGTCGTCGACGGCGATGAAGCTGCCCCGGCCGGCCATGCGCCAGTTGGCCGTGGTGATGCCGTCGAACAGGGCGGTGAACCCGGGGTCGGGCTGGTAGGGCTGTGGGGCGGTGAGGTGGTCGCCGAGGCGACGGGCCAGGGCGACGCCAGTGAGCATCGGGTTGGGCGACCCGACGGTGGGGTGCAGGGCGGGGCCGATGGCGTAGGCGTTGGCGACGTGGTGGAAGTGGGCGTTGGGGTTGGTGACCGAGGTGGTCGGGTCGTCGCCCGTCCACAGCGGGCCGGCCTCGTGGTGGGTGGTGCCGAGCACGTCGCGACGGTCGAGGAACGGTGAGATCTCTTTGGCCGGCTGGTTGGCGTTGACTGATTGCAGGCCGGTGTTCTTGGTCAGGACCTCGTAAGCCAGCCCGCCAGCGAAGACCTTGGCGACATCGTCGGCAGCCTGGTCCATCGCGTTCCAGAGGTCCTGGTCGTTTTGGCTGGGGGTCAGGGTCACGACGGCGCGTTGCACGCCGACCTGGTCGAACTCGGGGTTGTTGGCGGGTAGTTGGACGTGGCTGGCCGGGTTGGCGGCCTCCATCTGGCCGATGCCGCGGATGGTGATAACGACCTTGTCGTCGGTTGCCGCCTTGAACAGGTGGAAGGTGTCGATGTCGGGGATCTTTTTGAACAGTTCGGCTTCGGAGTCGGTGCTGGGCGTGTTGAGGCCAGCTGCGGTGATCTGCAGATGGAAGTAGCCGGTGCTGTGGTCGGGGTAGTGATGGCGGCCCTTGACGAATAGGGCCGACGCTGCGAGCTCCTTGATATTGGGGTCGAGTTGTGCCAGGGCGGTGCGGGGGATGCGGATCGTGAGGTTGGAGCGCAGGTGCGCCATCAGGTTGCTGCCGATCTGGGCGTAGTTGGGGTTGTCCTGGAACGACAGCAGGGCCAGCCGAGCGCTCTCGATGGTGCCGAGGGCGACGATCACGACACCGGTCGGGGGGATCGGCACGTCCCCGGCCGCGGTCTCGACCGCGGTGACCCGGCCGTCGACCGTGCGCAGCCGCTTGACGTGGCAGAACGGCACGATCATGAGCCGCTTTTTGACGTCGTCGCCGCCGGAGTCGCTCTGGGCCTGGCGGGCTGCCTTGATGAGCAGCGGCACGCTGCTGAACTTGTTGATCGGGAACAGCCCGGGCCGGGTCTTGGCCTGCACGGCCAGTGGCGCCTCCAGCTTGTTGAGGTCGCGCTCCGCCGCGGGGATGCCCTTGAGGTGCAGGGGGAGCTCGGCCGGCTTGATCGCATCGGTGACGGTATTGATGCCGTTAAACAGCTGCTGGCGCAGGGCGCGGTGGAGGGGGCCACTGATGAAGTCGTTGATGACGTCGGTGCCGATCTGCTCGCTGGCCTCGGCGAAGTAGCGCTGGTTGAGGTCATCGACGACGGCTTGCGGCCAGCGGGTGCGGGGCATCTCGGTGTCGGTCTGGGTGTCGAGCAGCTGCGGGGACCAGCCACCGAAGAACACCGAGCGGCCGCCCAGGCAGTAGGCGAGCCCGGTGAACGGTGTCGCCGAGCGCCAGGGCAGGCCCCACACCTCGTTGCGGAGCACGCCGGGGTCGTTCTGGATGGGTCCGGGGACGTCCAGCCCGAGCATCGGCAGGTTCTGCACGTGCTCGGGCAGCACCAGCGGTCCGAACTCCAGCACCAGGATGCGGTGGCGCCGGGCGGTGTCGTTGAAGAACAAGTGCTGGGCGACGGCGGCGCCGAACGACCCACCGCCGACGATAACGACATCGAAGGGTCGTGCGTCGGCGCGCACGGTGGTGTCGGTGCTGCGCGTGGCTTCGTCAAAGCCGTTGCACACGTAGCGGCCGAGCACGTCACGGGTGAAGTCGGTGTCCTGCGGTCTTGGACTGGTGGCCATGGCCATCTCCTCTCCGGCCTCAGGGCCGATGTCGACTGGGCTGCATCCACCGCTGGGGGGATGAGGTCCGCTGAGCAGGTGGATCAGGGAGCGAGCACGAAACGAACGGCGAGGCAGTCATGTGCCGCCGACTCCTGCCGCGCAGTCGAAGCGATCGAGTGATGGGCGAGGCGGAGAGGGACGCGGCCGTGACGAGGGCACCACAACCTGGCGCACGAAGCTGGCGCACGGTCAGGCCTCACAGTCGGAGTGCTGGCTGGACTTCCACCCGTAGATGAGCTCGGTAGAGAGCGCCTGATACGCGCAGCTGCTCCCACCGCTCATGCAAGCGGCCGCAGCGCCGGCCGGCAGTGACAGGCAATGCCCTGGCCTGTGACGGTGGTCGCGGCTGCTAGAGATAGCGACGCAGCCTGACGGGCGGTCGCAGCCAACCGCCCAAGCCCAGTGGTTCCAGCCCTGCGCAGCGTTTGCACGAAGCAAGCCGGGCAACACTAACCCGGAGGTTACAAACCGGCTTCGGGTTTGATCGCTGGGTCACAAGCTCTCGTCTGCCTACCAGGCCGAGAAGGGACACGCTCGTGAAGGTCGAGGAGAGCCTCCGGCAGATCGACCGTTGCCGCTACCCCAGCGGGCTGTACAGCGCCGTGCCGCCTGACAGCGGCGTCATCATCGACCTCTACCGGAGCGTGTGGATCCGCGACACGATCTACACGCTGCTGGCCTACGAGGCCATCGGCGACCTCGATCGGCTACGCCAGGGCATCTACGCGCTCCTCGATCGGGTCTTCTTCCGCTGGTCACACCGGCTGGACTGGCGGATCGTGGAAGGCCTGCCCGAGCACGAGGTCGAGTACCTCCACCCCCGGTTCCAACCCGACGGCAGCGAGATCTACACCGAGCTGTGGGGCCTTCGCCAAGACGACGCCGTGGGACTGGCGATCTGGGCACTCAGCCGCTGGCAGGAACGCTTCGGACTCTTCCGCAACGACTACGCCGACTTCCACCTCGTCCAGAAGCTGATCTGGTACTGCGACCGGATCCTCATCCCACACGTCCCAGACAACGGCATCTGGGAGGAGGAGGGCTCCACCAAGGCCGTGCACCTGTCCTCGCTGGCCGCCGTCGCCGCCGGCCTCGAGCAGGCCGCCCGCATCGGCATCAAGGACATCCCCGAGCGGCTCAAGACCGACACCACCCTAAAGATCCTCGAGATGGCCGGGCACGAGTCTGACCACCACGCCACCGACCTGGCGCTCCTCACGCTGATCTGGCCCTTCGGTGACGACCTTGCCATCCCCACGCGCATCCAGCGGGACGTCGTGGAGCGGGTCGAGCGGGAGCTCGCCGGCAGCCGTGGCGTGGTCCGCTATGCCAGCGACGCCTACAACAACTGCCACGGCGGCCCGCCGGAATGGACGATGGGGTTCGGCTTCCTGGCGTTGGCCTGGGACGCCCTCGGCGATCGCGAACGTGGCCTGTGGTACCTGCATTGCCTCGAGGGAGCCGTCACCGACACCGGCGAGCTGCCTGAAAGCTGGTGTCGAGACCCCAGCCACGACCGCTACTACAACTCGCCGCTGTCTTGGTCCCACGCGCTGCACATCATGGCCTCCGCGCAGCTTCGTGACGGCATGGTCCGCCCGGCGGTCCCCCTCCACGCCGACCGCAATCGGCGCATCTCCTAGCCGGTGGTCGGCGGCATCGCACCGAGCGGTTCCCAGCGCGGCCCGACAAGCCAACACACCGTGGCAGCTGCGGTGGACGCTGATGGGAGCCTCGAGCTGTCAGAGAAGCCCGGAGCTGGCCGTCGCCTGCTCGCCGTCGGCCCGTGCAGTGGGTCGTGACCTCTCCGCGCGTCAAGACACGGGTCCGCGCGGGATCGGTTGGGTACGGGTAAGCAAGCCCGCCGAGCCGACCAGAGCCTGTCGCGACGCGACCAGCGCGGCTGCGGCCAAGACCTCGGCCGCAGCCGCTCCTCGAGGCTGTGAGCGCAGGTAGACGTCAGTACAAGTAGACGTCGACGAGGAAGGCGGCCAGGCCGCACAGCCCGGCCAGGGCCACCGCCCGACGCGCCGGGCTTGTGGCCAGCGAGCCGACACCAAGCAGGATCGCCGCGAGGGTGAAGGCGAACACGCCCGAGCCGGTGTCTTGCCAGCTGGCCGGCAGCACGCCGACGGGGGCGTCGGTGAAGAACTGGTTGGCGTGCGTGGCGCGGAGGATGGCATTCCAGGCGATCGGCCCAGCGGCGGCGGCCACTGCACCGGTGAGGATCACCGCCGCCTGGCGGGGCCGGGTCAAGACGGTGAGCGCGATGCCGGCGAGCACGGCCGACAGCGCAGCGCCGTAGCCGATCGATCCCCAACCAAGCATCGCCTGCCTCCCTTTGGTCGAGTAGGCTGCGCCAGCCCCGTTGCAAGGATGCAACCATGGTTACAATATTACCCTGTGGGCAGCTGAGGATAAGGCAGCAGGAGCGTTGGCATGGCAGCGACCGCGGATCCGGGTCTGGTCGATGCGAGTGGCCCGGGATCGCCGGGGCGGTGGGTGCTGCTGGCCTACCGGGTCCCGCGGGAACCATCCACACCCCGCATCGCGATCTGGCGCGGGCTTAAGAGGCTCGGCGTGGCCCAGCTCGCCGACGGGCTGGTCGCCCTGCCCGCCGATGCGCGCACCCGCGAGCAGCTCGAATGGGTCGCCCAGGACGTCCTCGAGGCGGCTGGGAGCGCCGGGGTATGGCTGGCCCAGCCCACAACGGCAGCCCAGGAGCGCCAGCTCGCGCGGGCCATGATGGACGCCCGGGCCGCCGAGTACGCCAGCATCGTCCGCCAGGCGCAGACCGCGATGACCGCCGGGACCGCTGGGACCATCACCCCGGTCCAGCAGGCCGGGATTGCTCGGCGGCTGCGCGGTGAGCTGCGGCGGATCATGCGCCGCGACTACTTCCCACCCGCTGAGCGGGAGGCCGCCCGGATCGCCCTCGAGGCGCTGACCCGCACCCTCCACGAGCGAGACCAGCGCGAGCAGCGGGGCCAAAACGACCAAGGTGACCAGCAGGACCAGTGGGACCAGCGGGAGGTGACGCAGCCGTGAGGTGGGCAACAAGGGCAGGAGTGCACATCGACCGGGCCGCGTGCGCCTGGCTCATCCGCCGGGCCATCGACCCCAACGCCGAGTTCATCTTCATCAGCGACCTCATCACCGACACTGCCGAGCTGGCCGTGGAGGCGACGCCGTTCGACGTGCGCGGCGTGGAGCTGTCGCACCATCAGGGGGACTGTAGCTTCGAGACGATCCTGCGCCGCTACCAGCTCACCGACCCGGTGCTGTGGCGCATCGCCGAAATCGTGCACGAGGCCGACCTTGACGACGAGCGCTACCACGCCCCCGAAGCGCCCGGCCTGGACGTGGCCCTGCGCGGACTGTCGATGGTCGGCAGCGACGAGCAGACCTTGGCGGTCACCAGACCACTGTTCGACGGGCTGTACGAGTACTACCGGCGGGCGCTGCTGCTCGGACGTGAGCCCGCATGACCCGCTCCCAACCGTCCGCCCACCGTCCCTCTCGCCGCCGCCCTTGGGCTCCCCTTCGTGCTCGCATCGGCTGGCCGCGCCCCTGGCGTCGAACACCGAGTACGGCGGACACAGCAGCGAATGCTGCGCCGACGGCCGCCGCCCGGCCGCCAACGGGCACGGGCACCGCACGGGCAGCACCGACGCCGAGCGCCCGCCCAGACTCCCAACCACAACGGGGACAACAACCCCACCGGGACCCAAAGCCGCGCCAAGGACCTGGCCTTCGAGCGCTCCTCGGCTACTTCCTCGGGCTTGGCACCTGGGGGTTCGGCGGGCCGATCGCCACCGTCGGCTACATGCAACGCGACCTGGTGGAGCGCCGCGGCTGGCTGGACCGCCAAGACTTCCTCAACGGCGTCGCGCTTGGCCAGACCATGCCCGGCCCGCTGGCCGCCCAGGTCGCCATGTGGGTGGGCTACCTCGAACGCGGCCCACTGGGCGCCTTGGCCGTCGCTGTGCCCTTCATCGCCCCCTCCTTCCTCCTCGTCCTCGCGGTTGCGGTCATCTACGTGCGCTACCAGGGCCTGCCGGTCGTGCAATCGCTGTTCTACGGCATCGCGCCCGGGGTCATGGCGATCATCGCCCTGGCCGCGGTCAAGCTCGCCCGGCTCACCAACCAGCGCGACCCCCGCCTGTGGGCCATCACCGCACTCATTGGCGCGGTCACCGCGATCACGGGGGCCGAGATCGCGATGCTGTTTGTCGCCGCCGGTCTGCTCATGATCGCCCTCGACGCCCCGCCTACCTGGCTGCGCCGGGTGCTGCGCCGCCCAGCGGCCATGGCCGGGCTGCCCACCAGC
>WNGG01022820.1_pt1 | contig 11124 bp, 7 predicted proteins | sample 5400661 | NCBI WGS metagenome assembly WNGG01 (sample SAMN13153372, study PRJNA577476) | soil metagenome | isolation source: 100 cm soil or saprolite under Garry oak tree replicate 1 | place: USA:California | collected 2016-06-15 | reverse complement strand
CTACTTCGAAGGATGCCGGAACGGAAAACAGCATGCTTAAGGTAGCCCTTGTGGGCTGTGGCAAGATTGCGGATTCGCACGCATCTCAGATCAGACGAATCGAAGGATGCGAAATCGTCGGAGTCTACGACAGAGAGCCACTGATGGCGCAGCAGATTTATGAAAGATTTCCAATCAAGCGATACTTCAATGATCTGAGAGAACTCTTGAGTGAGGCCCGGCCAGACGTAGTACATGTCACCACTCCGCCAGAGAGCCATTTCGATACAGCGAAGCTTTGTCTCGAACAGGGGTGTCACGTATACGTTGAAAAACCATTTACGGTTTGCGAAGAGGACGCCCAAACACTTATCGCGCTGGCAAACGAAAGGAATCTAAAGATTACCGCGGGACATGATGACCAGTTTGGCCATGTGGCGCGCCGGATGCGGACCCTTGTTCAAAGCGGCTTCTTGGGCGATGGGCCAGTACACATGGAGAGCACTTACTGCTACGAACTCGGTGGCTCGACCTATGCAGGCGCTCTCCTTGGAGATAGGCGGCATTGGGTTCGCAGATTGCCTGGAAAGCTGCTGCAAAATATCATTAGCCACGGGATTGCCCGGATCGCGGAGCACCTTACCACAGATTCTCCGGACATAATTGCGCACGGGTTCATCAGCCCGTTTCTCAAAAGCAAGGGTGAATGCGAGATCATCGACGAACTTAGGGTCATAATCTGTGATAAAGAACGCACCACCGCCTATTTCACATTCTCGTCGCAGATGCGCCCGGCTCTTCATCAGTTTTGCATGTACGGCACAAAGAACGGACTCGTTCTTGATCACGATCAGGAAACGCTCATTAAGCTCCGCGGAAGCAGATTGAAGAGCTACGCCGAGCACTTCGTCTCCCCAGCTGAGTTGGGGAAGCAACAGTTCTCGAACGTCTTCACGAATCTCCGTACTTTTCTGAAGAGAGATTTTCATCTGAAATCGGGCATGAAGTATCTAATCGAAGCTTTCTATCGCTCGATTGTGGAAGGAACACCGGTGCCCATCCCTTACCGGGAGATTCTTCTGACTGCTAGAATTATGGACAGGATCTTTGCGCAACTGGCGGGGAGAGAGTCACGGCTCCAAGTGAGCGCTCAGGCTTCCGGACATTTCGTCTCAATAGATTGACGTGCGCGGAAGACATTTGCGGATGCGCTGACCGCTGATATTAGATATGGTTCTTCCGCCTGCTGCAGACGAGAGGACCTAACAAACAGTTTAAGCAATGAAAAGACAACCTGGGACGTGCGTGTTCATGAAGGAGGTTTAAGACATGCCTTCGTCTTTATGCGTTACCGACAATGCGTTGGCCGGAGGACGCACTTATATCGAGGTTGCAGTAAAGGGAAAGTGGATCAAAGTCCCTGCACTGGAATTTGACGGTAAGTATATAACTGTAAAAAACAAATTTCTTAAGATTGCAGTTATCGATGCAGAAGAATACCTTGCTACCGACTTAGAAGATCCGCAGCTATGTCTGAAAAAACTGAAGAAACAGTCCTCGGAAGGATTACGAGCGGATATCTTCACATTCGCGCAGAAACTGCCCGCAATAGTCCCTAAGTACGACTATCTCACCGAGTGGGACAGCATTGCCGCAGTTCGCACAAACAGTTTCAAGCAGTGGTGGGAGAAGCTTCCCCAGGCGACTCGCAAGAATGTGAGACGATCGCAAAAGCGCGGAGTAGTGGTCACAGTCAGGGAACTCGACGATGAATTAATTAGAGGATTATTGGATCTAAACAGTGAGTGCCCGGTGCGAGCAGGAAGGCCTTACCCTCACTATGGTAAGAGTTTTGATCAGACGAAGAAAGACCAAGAATCGTTCTCTGATCGGAGAGCACTGATTTGGGCGCACCTGGGAAGTGAATTAATCGGATTTCTGAAAATAGTTTACAGAGGAGAAATTGCTTCTATACTTCATTTGATTCCAAGGATGAGCCAATATGACCAGCGGCCAGCGAATGCTTTGCTTGCAAAGGCGGTCGAACTCTGCGAGGCAAAAGGAATCTCGTATTTGACATACGGTATGTTCAATTACGGAAATAAGCAGGATAGCCCGATTCGGGAATTCAAGAGTCGAAATGGGTTTGAGGAGATTTTAGTGCCCCGCTATTACATACCCTTGACGACTAAGGGCGCAGTAGGCCTGAAATTGGGCTTGCATCGCGGCCTCCACGGGCTGCTTCCGTCTACGGTAATAAGCAGAATTGCTGATGCACGGGCAAGATGGTATAAGTTCAAGCTAGGCCGGTGTAGCTCAATGCTAGAGCAGTCGAATCGTATTCGACAGACGGAGTGTTCAAATCCTCCCGCCGGCTCCAATCCCTGACCTGGGGAATGGGTTCTTGTTTGAGCGAGCCTAGTCTGCTTCAGATTTCTTAAGTTCGCCGTTCGATATGCCTGGAATCACTGGATTCATTAGCAAGATGCCCCGTGCATGGGCCGAGGCGCGGCTTGGGCGTATGGTCCATGCACTTTGCCATGAGTCCTTTTACGTTTCTGGGACATGGTTTGACGAGCAGTTGGGGGTGTATGTCGGGTGGGTATCGCGGCGTGGTTCCTTCTCGGACAGCATGCCACTCTGCAACGAACGTCGCGATGTGACCTTAATCTTTTCAGGGGAAGAATACCCTGAACCCGGAACCTCCGATCACTTGAAAAAGCGGGGACATTCTCTGGAAATCGAAGGCCCTTCCTATCTTGTGCATCTATATGAGGAAGAACCATCGTTCCCAAGGGGCTTGAATGGAATTTTCCACGGCCTTGTGATCGACCGGAAGCTCGGCACGGCCATGCTCTTCAACGATCGATATGGGATGCATCATATTTATTACCACGAGTCTAAGGATGCTTTCTATTTCGCAGCTGAAGCCAAGGCCATTCTGGAAGTGTGTCCCGAACTCAGAGTGGCGGACCCCAAGGGATTAGGCGAGTTCGTCTCACTTAGCTGTGTTCTTGAAAACCGCACGATTTTCAAGGGCATCCATATCCTTCCGCCAGCCTCGGCCTGGGTCTTCCGAAATAGCTTAATTGAGCGAAAAAATTACTTCCAACCAACGGAGTGGGAGGAGCAGCCACCACTGGAGCCGGAACCGTTCTATCAGCAACTCTTGGAAGTTCTTTCGCAAAACCTCCCTCGGTACTTCAATGGTCATGAACGGGTTGGGATGACTCTCACTGGTGGTTTGGATACGCGTGTGGTCATGGCTTTGCGCAAGCCAACTGCGGGCTCACTTCCGTGCTACACCTTTGGAGGAATGTTTCGCGAATGCCAAGATGTACAAATCGCCAGAGTGGTTGCTAAGACCTGCCAACAATCTCACGAGGTAATCACAGTCGGAAATGATTTCCTGTCGTACTTCCCACAATATGCGGAGCGCTGCGTATATCTCACTGAGGGAGCGATTGACGTATCACGTTGTTCTGACCTTTACGTTAGCGAGAAGGCCCGCAAAATCGCACCGGTGAAGGTAGTTGGAACTTACGGGAGCGAGATTCTTCGCCAGGTAGTGCTTTTCAAACCGATGATCCCGCCGTCGGGGCTGTATTGCCCTGAATTTCTATCCTATGTTAATCAAGCGGGAGAAACTTATGCCGATGTACGGCGTGGGCACCCTGTAACGTTTGCTGCCTTCCGGCAATCTCCTTGGCACCATCGTGGGGTCTTATGGCTCGAAGAGAGTCAGCTCACGGTGCGATCTCCATTCCTTGACAACAACTTTCTCCAGGCGGTTTATCGGGCGCCGAAGTCTAATGGCCCGAGCGAAGATATACGTTTGCGACTCATTCATGACGGCAATCCTACTCTTGGGCAGATTCGAACCGACGGAGGCATCGGCGGCAACTCGAGCCGCCTGGTCTCAGGTTTCTCCAGAAATTTTCTTAATTTCCTGAACAAAGCCGAATATGCGTACGATTATGGAATGCCGCAGTGGGTTGCTCGTATTGATCATCTCTTCAGTGCGCTCCATCTGGAACGTATTTTTCTCGGTAGACATAAATTGTTACATTTCCGGCTTTGGTATCGGGACTCACTTTCGCAGTATGTAAAGCAGGTATTGCTCGATCCCTTGTCACTTTCCCGGCCCTACATTGAAAAGAAGGGGCTTGAAACCATCGTGCGAAGCCATACTAGAGGCGACAGGAACTACACTCAGGAGATACACAAGTTGCTGTCGTTAGAACTGCTCCATCGCCTTTTCCTGGACCCAAGATGATTCAATTCGCCGGGACTATCGTATTCATCATCGGGATCTTGGTCCTCTTTGCGCTTGATCGTGATAAGGAGGCACGCACATCGAAAGCGCTTTGGATTCCCGTGGTCTGGTTATTCCTTGCAGGGTCGCGACCGGTATCGTACTGGCTGCATATTCGGATGATAGGCAACTCGGCCGACGATCTCCTTGAGGGGAGTCCCCTCGACCGCGCGGTCATCACGGTGCTCATCGCACTGGCGTTGATCGTCTTGTTCGCCAGAGGACAAAAGGTCGCAACAGTATTGCGAGCAAACGTGCCGATACTGCTGTTTCTTTGTTACTGTGGCGCAAGCCTCTTCTGGTCTGACTTCCCCGACGTGGGGTTCAAGCGATATGTGAGGGCTATTGGCGACTTTGCGATGATATTGGTCGTGCTGACTGATCTTCAGCCGTCTATTGCGTTCGAACGAGTCCTCGCACGGGCGGGTTTCATTATCTTTCCCTTATCCGTACTTTTTGAGATAGGGAGAGGGTATTCCGGACTCGGGTATCACGCAGGCGTTGCGACGGATAAGAACATGTTCGGTATGATCAGCTTGGTCTTAGGACTTGCCGCCATCTGGCGGTTCCAGAGATTAGTTCGAGATGAGGAGCACCAGCACCGTGCCAGGAGGCTTTTCGCCCGCGGCACCATTGCTTTAATAGCAATTTGGTGCATTTGGACGGCAAAGTCCGCGACTTCTACGGCCTCCTTCCTAGTTGGAATCGTTCTTATCACTATGGCTAGACGGCGGGCGCCCGCAAGAAAAGCAGTGCTTCTACACGCATTGGTAGTCTCAGCAGTTTTTCTGGCTCTGTACGCATCAATACTGAATCCCGATGTGGGAATTGCTTCAGCGATGGGAAAAGATCCGACCCTGACGGGCCGCACTGATGTTTGGAAGACGGTTATCGGAATGGCCCCCAGCCCCTTGTTCGGAGCTGGCTTCGAAAGCTTTTGGCTAGGCCCGAGACTCAAGAAGCTCTGGGGTATCTTTGTATGGTCCCCGAATGAGGCTCATAACGGCTACATCGAGCTTTACTTGAACTTGGGATGGCTGGGCCTAGGCTTGCTAGCGTTTATCTTAATCACGGGATACTGGAGAGTCCTTAGCCGGCTTCGCTTGTACCCGGACACGGGGAATCTCGCTTTTACCTATTTTGTCGTTGCCATCATCTACAGCCTTACAGAGGCAGGCTTCCGGATGTTCAGTCTGGTGTGGATTGCATTTCTCATGTCCATTTCCGCGGTTTTCGAACCCGAACCGAGAAACGCCGCATCACCCGGGGCAATCGCGGTGCCTAAAACGTCTCCGAGGGTGGAGTTGCGCCAGCGCAAAGCCGCCTCTTCGGTGACGGAGTCAATGGTCGGAAGAAAACAGCGTGCGCGCAACAATGAAAGACAGCATCAAAACATCTTGCGCAACATCGAGAGCGCTTCGGATGTTGTGTAAGAGCGATCTTATTCTTATGTCGACTCGCACAAATGGTTGTCATTGTGTTCCGTCGATCAGTCAGTCGATCTGAACAGAAACCCAAGGGAGACCATTCGTGAGTGTAGTCTCGACGCTGCGGCAAAATGAATCGTCCGAAAATAGAGCCCTAGACATTCACGGAACTGCCGATTCTTTTTCTCAGCCAGAGATTGAGGTCAGTTTGCTAACGGGCGGTTATGACAGGCCTTATGTTTTTGGTTTAGCAAAGGCACTGGAGGCACAAGGGATCTATCTGGATATAATCGGTGGAGATGACGTAGATCGCCCTGAATTGCATTCCCCTCCGCGGCTAAACTTTCTAAATCTGCGAGGGAATCAGCAACCGCAAGCCAGTCTTAGAAAAAAGATAATCAGAGTATTGGTCTACTATGCGCGGCTTATTCGATACACTACGATCGCCAAGCCCAGAATTTTTCATATTTTATGGAATAACAAGTTCCACTTCTTCGATCGAACTCTGCTTATGCTGTATTACAAAGCACACGGAAAGAGAATATCTCTCACGGCCCACAACGTTAATGCAGGCAAGAGAGATGCGAACGATTCGTTCCTTGTTCACACGGAAAAAATGAAGAAGGAGCTTTCAGCGGAGTTTAGAGTGAACGAAAAAGTGATTACTGTTATTCCCTTCGGGATCAACAACTCAGTTCCGGACACATGCATCACTCCTGCCCAAGCGAGGCAGAAGCTTAGCATATTAGGCAATAAGAAGGTGATTCTGTTTTTCGGCAACATCGGGCCCTACAAGGGTCTCGACTATCTAGTTGAGGGATTTCAACAAGTCGCTCCAAGAGATCCTTCTTATCAGTTAATTATCGCCGGCAACCCAAGGAGAGGGGACGAAGGGTACTTCGATAGGATCCAAGAATCGATTCGTCAGAGCCCGTACGGCGAACGAGTGTTCCAGAAGATCGAGTACATTCCCGATGGGGAGACCGAGTTGTATTTTAAGGCCGCCGATGTATTGGTGCTGCCTTATACGCACGTATTTCAAAGCGGCGTACTTTTCTTAGGATATAGTTTTGGTCTGCCAGTTATTGCAACAAATGTTGGATCTCTGGAAGAAGATATCATAGAAGGCCGGACCGGCCTTCTATGCAAACCACAAGATCCGATTGATTTAGCAGGAGCGATCGAGAGGTACTTTGATAGCGATCTATTCAAAGATCTACATGCTCGACGCCAGGAGATTAGGAATTTTGCGAGCCAAAGACACTCATGGGAAATTGTTGGCGAGATGACTCGAGAGGTGTATGCGGGATTGCTAGGGAAGCGTGTGTCAGCTTCTTAGTGGTTTGATATTAGAAGTGCCGTTTGGATGCGTGTGCCGGCAGAATGACAAGGGAAAGCCATGTTAAGAGGTTGGCCTTGGCTGGCACACGAGCCGTGGTGGAAAAGGATTACAGCTGATTTCATAACACATGGATTCCAGCACCAATGATAGTCCCGGCCGATTCGCTAGCGGGACGTCAAAACCCAGCCCGAATCCGCGGATTTGCATTCCGACGGCGAGGAACTTTACCAAGAGGCTCTTTCAGTGCGGCTTTTACGAAGCGCAGGACGTTCTTTGCGATGTGGACGACGTCAATCTAATTGGCCTCGAACCTGGCCCGGGGTTCAGGCTGAAGGAGAGCTGGCAGCGAAGGCTGCTATTTCGAGACATTTCAAAGCGGCTCATTTATGCCAACCCGGGTCTTCGCAAAGTAAAGCTCACGGGGGAGTATGACCTCTTCGTCGCCCATTGCCAAACCTGGTGGGACTTTCTGTATGTGAATGCGATCGAGGGATGGCGGGAGCGCTGCAAGAGTTGCGTGTGCTGGATCGACGAGCTCTGGGCCTCATCGATTCCCCGATACAGGTATTGGCTTCATGCGCTTTCGCAGTTCGATCATGTATTCGTGGGATATAGCGGGACTGCTGCACCATTGTCTGAGGTCATAGGGCGGACTTGCCACTGGCTCCCTGGAGGCGTCGACGCCCTCCGATTCTCGCCGTATCCGAGGCCCCCGGCGCGCGTTATTGACTTCTACAGCATTGGCAGAAGATGGGAAGGGATCCACCGTGCTCTGCTTACAAAGGCCGAAAGCGGGGAGATCTTCTATGTTTATGACACGTTTCCGAGCATTTACACGGAAGTCCACGATCACAAGCAACATCGCGATTTCTATGCAAATGTTGCGAAGCGCAGCAAATACTTCATGGTTGCACCTGGAAAAATGGATGCGCCAGATGAAACACAAGGACAAGTTACCATCGGTTTCCGTTATTATGAGGGCGCTGCGGCGGGCGCGGTGATGATCGGGCAATCTCCAAATTGCCAGGAGTTTCAAGATATGTTTGGCTGGCCAGATGTCGTCGTGCAAGTCCAACCCGACGGGTCAGACATTCAAGACGTTCTTGCCAGGCTCAATTCAGAGCCAGAACGAGTTTCCAAAATCATTCGTCAAAACGCTGCGGGGGCCCTCCTCCGGCACGATTGGGTATACCGGTGGAAGCAAATGTTCCAGGTGGCGGGAATCGAGCCATCACCAAAGATGACGGAGCGTGAGCGCCAATTGCAAAAAATGGCAGATCTGGCCCTCAATGGCGCATGAATTCAATATGTGCCAATTCGGGACAGCAGGCTTGCGAACAAGAACCATCGTTTGATTAATCAAGAACTTCGTGGCTGGCGCTCTTCCACAATTTTTCGGATGTTGTCGAGTGCAAATGGTTCTTTAGAATGGATGACAGGACAACCCTATGATAATTACACGCACTCCGCTGCGCATATCGTTTTTTGGAGGTGGCACCGATTATCCTCTTTGGTACCGCGAACATGGCGGCGCCGTACTGGCGACGACCATCGACAAGAGTTGCTATATTACCTGTCGTTATTTGCCTCCCTTTTTTGATTATCACAGCCGAATATCATACTCGAGAATAGAAAACGTCAATCGTAATACCGCGATCGAGCATCCTTCGGTTCGTGCATGCCTTCAGTTCCTTGGAATCAACGAAGGAGTTGAGGTGCATCACGTTGCGGACTTGCCTGCACGTACGGGACTGGGGACAAGTTCGGCTTTTACTGTCGGGCTTCTTCTCGGTTTGTATGCGCTTAAGGATCGAATGCGTGACAAGCACACGCTGGCCGCCGACGCCATCCACGTCGAACAAGACGTGCTTCAGGAGGCCGTGGGCTCGCAGGATCAAGTCAGCGCGGCATATGGAGGGTTTAATCGAATAAATTTCGGCACGGATGGGGGAATCGATGTAAGGAGGATACTTACCGAAAAGAATAGGCTAGGACAGCTTGAAAAACACCTTGCCCTTTTTTTCACAGGATTCTCAAGGATAGCATCGGAGATCGCCACGGAGCAGTTGAGAATGACGCCTCACAAGAAGAAGGAATTGGATATGATGCTCCACCTAGTTGACGAAGCTGAGGCAATTATCACGAAGCCCAATCGCGACTTGCATGAATTTGGGCGGCTGCTGCACGAAAGTTGGCAAATAAAGAGAACGCTGACCCAAAAGATTTCGAACGCCAATATCGATGAAATCTACGAGGCAGGTCTTAGCGCAGGCGCGCTCGGCGGCAAATTGCTAGGTGCCGGGGGTGGAGGATTCATGCTCTTTTTCGTCCCTCCCGACCGGCGCGAAGCGTTGCGGATGAGGCTGAAGAAGCTGTTATGCGTCCCCTTTGGCTTTTCGAATCGCGGAAGCCACGTCGCCGTGTACGAGCCAGAGCAGGTGTATGACGAATCGCTCGCTAGTGAGCGCAACGTGGTATATGCCCAAGATAATTGATATAACTTATAGTTAAACGGCATTGATTGCGATCGAGCGGCAGTTTAGATAATGGCTCTCATCATTCGAATTGACGTTGACCGTCCGTACGGAAGACACCCTCTCGCGCGCCATATTCTTAGCCGGCTTAGCTCGGACCTGTATTTCCCGGGGGTCGCTGGATTTGGATTTCTCGCGGAATTGCGAACAATGCTGGATTGGCTTAACCGGGAGGGGGCTCGCGCGCATGTCTTCTTTCGGCGGTGCACGCTTCCTTCCCGATCAATTATTGAGACTCTGGACTCTGGCGGGCACGAAATCGGGCTGCATCTAGAAGATTCTCGTTCGCTTGAGAGATTCTTGGAGGAGAAGCAAATTGTTGAGCGGCACGCAGCCCGGAAGGTGATGACTATATCCAAGCATGGATCAGGTGGAGCAAAATACGGATTTCATCATTACGCCCCGTACGAACCAGAGAAATATGTCGAATGGGCTAAGCTTGCGTCTATGCGCTTGTTCCTCGGCAATCAGCAAGACCCATTAATTGAACCCACGAATGCCGGCAATGGTCTGTTGGTCTTCCCTTCCGCGTTTTGGCTCGAACCGCATTGGAGAGATACTAAGAAATTTACGGTGGAATGGTTACTTGACCACGCCCAAGACCGAGACATCGTATTGTTAGTGCACCCCGAAAACGTTTTGGCAGACGAGGGACTGGTCGCGGATTTTAAGCGGATTATCAAGACGTTGGAATCGAGAATCGTTCAGTGACTGACATTCCCCGTAAACGAGAAGCGGTACTGATGATTGCTTACAGCTACTATGAGCAGGATCCGCGGGTTATCCGTGAAGCTGAAGCAGCCGTTGACGGGGGATTTGATGTCGACGTTCTGGCATTGCGAAAGGACGGTTCTTCATCGACGGAGGTAGTACGTGGAGTGCACCTATACAGGCTGAATCAATCCAAGTATCGTGGCGGCGGGCATTTCAGATACCTCATCGAGTATTTGAAGTTTTTTTTCAAGTGTTTGGGCACAACCACAAAGTTTTTTTTTAAGCGGAAGTACGTGGCCATCCATGTTAACAACATGCCAGATTTCTTGGTGTTCGCAACCATCGTCCCGAGGCTGTTGGGAACCAAGGTGATTCTGGATATTCACGATCCGATGCCCAATACGTTCGCATCAAAATTCAAGGGTCGCGAGAGCGGTTTCTTTTATTGGATGCTACTCTGGCAAGAACGTCTAAGCGCAGCGTATAGCAATCGGGTCATAACGGTGCATCATCCAGTCAAGGAAGGCATCCTAATCAAACATGGCATCCCTCCCGAATCAATCGAAGTAATCGCCAACTTCGCCGATGATCAGCTCTTTTCGCTCCAAAGGAATTTCAGTATCGACGGCAAGATAAGACTTGTCTTCCATGGCACGATCCTTGAGCGTTCCGGATTGCGGATGCTGATGGATAGCTTGGCGCGGGTCCGTCACAAGGACCGCGTCACTTTGAGAATCATTGGGGAAGGAGACTTCAGCCAATCGCTGAAGCAGATCATACAGTCCTTGGGACTGAGCAATATGGTCCATTTTG
>WNGG01017129.1_pt1 | contig 11125 bp, 8 predicted proteins | sample 5400661 | NCBI WGS metagenome assembly WNGG01 (sample SAMN13153372, study PRJNA577476) | soil metagenome | isolation source: 100 cm soil or saprolite under Garry oak tree replicate 1 | place: USA:California | collected 2016-06-15 | reverse complement strand
TCGCCGGGCTCGTGGCCGACGCCGCGGCCGCCGGAGCGCTGGTCGTCGCCACGGACCTGCCGAGCGGCGTCGACGCCGACACCGGCGTGGTCGCCGGTGCCGCGATCCGGGCCGACGTCACCGTCACCTTCGGTACGATCAAGCCTGGCTTGCTGGTGGATCCCGGCGCGAGCTGCGCAGGAACCGTCGAGCTCGTCGACATCGGCCTCGGGCCGCACCTGACCGCGCCACCGGTGCTGGCGGCGCTCCAGGCGGCTGACGTGGCCGGGCTGCTGCCCAGGCCGGGTGCGGAGTCCGACAAGTACCGGCGGGGCGTGCTCGGCGTGCTGGCGGGCAGCCAGCGGTACACGGGAGCGGCGGTGCTCAGCACCGGCGGCGCGATCCGCGGCGGCGCGGGCATGGTCAGGCTGGTCTCGGCCAGGGCCGCAGCCGACATCGTCAGGCAGCACTGGCCGGAGGCGGTCATCACGGTGACCGATCCCGCGGACCCGGCCGAGCCGGCCGGCCCGGCCGCGGTCGAGGCCGCCGGGCGCGTGCAGGCGTGGGTCGCCGGTCCTGGCCTGGGCACCGACGACGAGGCCGCGGCGCTGCTCGCGACGGTGCTGGCGACCTCGTTGCCCGTGCTCGTCGACGCCGACGGGCTGACCGTGCTGTCCAGGCGGAAGGACCTGCTGTCCAGGCCCGCCGGCGCGGCCACGCTGATCACGCCGCACGCCGGCGAGCTGGCCAGATTGCTGAACGCCGATCACGCTGACATCGAGGCGCACCGGCTGGCCTGGGCCCGCAAGGCCGCGGCCGAGCTCGGGGTGACCGTGCTGCTCAAGGGCTCGACCACGGTGATCGCCACCCCCGAGCGCGGCGGGCCCGCCTACGTCAACCCGACCGGCACCGCGTGGCTGGCCACGGCTGGTTCTGGCGACGTGCTGTCCGGCCTGGCGGGCGCGATGCTGGCGCAAGGCGTGCGGCCGGCCAGCGCGGCTGCCGCTGCCGCGGCGTTCCTGCACGGGCTGGCCGGCCGGGTGGCCGCCGCCGACGCCCCGATCGGCGCTGGCGACGTGCTCGAGGCCATTCCCGAGGCCATTCGACGGGTCGAGCTCGGAGCGGCGTAGCTGGCAGGCTGGCTCAGCCGGGCGTTCCGGCCCGTGAGTCCGCGCAGCGGGCGGACAGCGCGTACCTCAACACCGCCATGTCGCCCGCCCGCGTCACGCCAGCGAGCCTGGCGCGGTTGCCGGGATTGAACGGAAACCGGCCGGGCTTGACGAAGCGCGGAGCGGTGGCGTCTCCGATGAAGAGGGGCGCGATGGCTAGCACCAGCTCGTCGGCCAGCCCGGCGGTGAGGAACTGGGTGTGCAGCGCGGTCCCGCCCTCCACCAGCAGGCGGCGCACGCCGCGGGCGGCGAGGTCGGCGAGCACCGCGTCGATCCGCAGCGGGTCGCCAGCGGCAACGACGTCGGCGGCGCCGGCCAGCCTGGCGCGCGCCGCGGCCACCGCCGCGGACGAGACGTAGACGACCCGGTCAGCGCCCGTGGTGAAGATCCGCGCGGCCGGGTCAAGGTTCCCGCTCCCGCTGAGCACGACCCTGACCGGATCGGGCCCGGCCCCGTTGGCGATCCTCGCCTCCCGGCGGGCCGGAGACTTGAGCAGCAAGAGCGGATTGTCCGCCCGGATGGTTCCCGCTCCCACGAGAATCGCGTCGCAGCCCGCCCTGAGCTCGTCGACGCGGTCGATGTCCGCCGCGCCGGACAGCCGCAGCGGTTCGTCCGATCTGTCGTCGATGTACCCATCGAGTGACATCGCGCAGCTGAGCAGCACGTAGGGCCGTTCCACGCCGGCCAGCCTACGGTTTCCCGCCGCTCGTGTGCCCCCGGCCTGCGGACCGATCGCGAGCGTCCGGACTGGCGCAGGCTGAGGCTGGATGCTGGTTGTGCGACTCGTGTGACGGACGTTACGGAATCGTGGCGAGCGGCCCGGCGTTGTCCTAGGAGTTCCGCGGTCGCCGCGGCGGCGACACCTTTGCCGCCTGAAACGCCTGTGGCCAGCGCGCCGATACGTGATCAGTGCCGGCGAGGCAGCGAGGCCCCCCGATCGATGCAGCTCGCTGGAGCTCACGAACAGGTCGGCCACCCCCCTCTCGTTCCGAACGGAGACTACGATGCGCTTTCGTAGCAACGGCCCGGCTCAGCCGGGCCCGGGCGGTGACCCGGCGACCAGGCCGGGTAGGAAGCCTCGCTTCCGGCTGTCCCGGACCCGCCGGCTCGCGGTCGTGGCCGGCGCGACGGTGGGCCTCATGGCCACGGTCGCTGGCGTGACCGCCGCCGCCGTCACCTCAGGCGGCAGTGGCCACCGGCCGGCGACCTCCAGCTCCGCGGGTCACGCCGGGGCGGCTGCCGCGAGGAGCCACGCGCGGGAGAGCGCCGCCCGCCACCAGGCCGGCCACCGCGCGGCCACGCACCGCGCAGCCTCGCACCGCCGAGCCTCGCACGCCGCCGCCCGGCCGAAGGTGCTGCGGACCTCGTGCCGCACGGTCGCGCACGTCGGCGATTCGACCTCGGTCGACCTGATCTCGCCTGCCTACCTGCCGAACCCGGCCGAGCGGATCGGTGCGCGGTACGCCGACGTCGGCGTCAGGCACCTGAAGATCGACGCCTCGGACGGGCGCTCCATCGTCGAGGAGATGCCCGGCCAGCTCAACGGCTACAAGGTCGCGAGCGCCTGGCGCAGCCAGGGCTACCACGGCTGCTGGGTCTTCGCTCTCGGTACCAACGACGCCGCGAACGTGGCCGCCGGCTCGAACATCGGCATGATGGCCAGGATCGACGAGATGATGGCCGTCGCGCACGGCGCGCCGGTCCTGTGGGTGAATACCAAGACCCTGCTACCCAGCGGGCCCTATGCGAGCGCGAACGAGCAGGCCTGGGACAACACCCTGGTCAAGGCGCTGGCCAAGTACCCGAACCTGCGGATCTTCAATTGGTCGGCGGTCGCTCAGCCGGGCTGGTTCCTCTCCGACGGGATCCACTACAACACGCCCGGCTGCGCCATGCGCGCCAGGGCCATCGCGGACGCGCTGGCGCGAGCGTTCCCGCTGCACGGCCACAGCGCGGCGAGGATCGTCCGCTAACCGCCACACCGCAGCGCGCCACCTGCGCGTACCCGCCGACACGCCAATAGCGTGCCAATTCTTGCCGACCTCGATACGTAGTCCTTAAACCACTCCGGGTAGTGCATTCCGTGCCTGGGGTGAACCCGACGATCTTGCCCGACGGGGGCGAGAGCGGCCCGGGCTAGGGGGGAACATGCCGAGGCCGGTGGATTCTGGCCAGCGCTACATGCCTGGCCTGGACGGATTGCGCGCAATCGCGGTGCTCGCAGTCATCGCCTATCACGAGCAGTTCGGATGGGCGCCAGGCGGCCTGCTCGGCGTTGGCGTCTTCTTCACGCTCAGCGGCTTCCTGATCACCAGCATCCTGGTCAGCCAGTGGTCGGCGATCGGGAGTATCAAGCTCGGCGATTTCTGGCTGCACCGCGCGAGGCGGCTGCTGCCAGCGCTGTTCGTCATGCTGGCCGTGGTGACCGCGTGGGTGACCCTCGCGGACCGGGCCAGGCTCGCCAGCCTGCGCGGCGCGGTCGGCGCGGCGGCCGCCTACGTCAGCAACTGGTACATCATCGCGAAGAACCAGTCCTACTTCGCGAGGTTCGCCGCGCCGGCCCCGCTCGACCACCTGTGGTCGCTCGCCGTGGAGGAGCAGTTCTACCTGCTCTGGCCGTTGCTGCTGATCGGCGGGCTGCTGTTGCTGCGGTGGCGGCGCGCCGCCGTCGCCTGGCTGGTGCTGCCGGCCGGGCTCGCCGCGGCAGGTTCCGCCGTCGCGATGGTCTTGCTGTACCAGCCGGGCATCGACCCCACCAGGGTCTACGAGGGAACCGACACCCGCGCCTTCGGGCTGCTGATCGGCGCCATGCTGGCCCTGGCCTGGCCGTCCCCCGGCACGCGGGGCGCGCACAGGGCGCCGCGCAGGTGGCTGAGGTTCGCCCTCGACGCCGCCGGCCTGGCCGGGCTGGCCGGCATCGGCGTGATGATCTGGAAGGTCGGGGAGTACTCGCCGTTCGCCTACCGCGGCGGCCTGGTCCTGCTATCCGTTGCGACCGCGGCCGTGGTGGCCGCGACCGCGTTCCCTGCCAGCATCGTCGGCGCGGCCCTCGGCTGGCGCCCGCTGCGCTGGATCGGCGTTCGCTCCTACGGCATCTACCTCTGGCACTACCCCGTCATCGTCATGACGACGCCGGACAACGCCAAGCCGAGCCTGCCGATGGCAGCACTGCAGATCGCGGCGTCGATCCTGCTGGCCGCGCTGTCGTGGCAGCTCATCGAGGAGCCGATCAGGCACGGCGCCATCGGGCGGGCGTGGGCCAGGGTGCGCTCGGCCGGCTGGCGGCGCGCGCTGCGTCAGGTCAATCTGCCAGGGCTGGCCGCGACGGCGGGCACGGTGGCCGTCGTCGTGGTCGCCGCGGCCGGGTTGTCGGGGGCCGTTCACGGCGGCGCCAGCTCACGGGTCGGCTCGGTGCTGTCCGAGGGCTCGCTCCAGCTGCCAGTGACAAAGACGGTGGTCAAGACCCCGACCAGGCAGGGCGCCCCCGCCGCGAGGCAGTCGCAGGCCGCCACCACGGCGGGCGGCAGCGACGCGGGCGCGGCCAATCCTGCCGCAACCAATCCTGCCGCAACCAACCCTGCCGCAACCAACCCTGCCGCAACCAACCCTGCCGCAACCAACCCTGCCGCAACCAACCCCGGCGCGGCAGGCCCAGGTACCGCCGGCGGGCCGCTCCGCACCTCGTGCCGCGCGGTCGCGCACATCGGCGACTCCACCTCGGACGGCCTCGTCTCGCCCGACTACCTGCCGAAGCCGGGGGAACGGATCACCGCCCAGTACGAGGACGTCGGGGTTCGCTCGGTGGTGACCGACATATCGGGTGCCCGCTCCGTCGTCGAGGTCCTGCCCGGCCAGATCAACGGGTACGACGCGATGCGGACCATCACCCGCGGCGGATTCCGTGGCTGCTGGGTCATCGCCCTCGGCACCAACGACACCGCCGACGTGGCGGCCGGCTCGAACGTCGGCCTGGCCACCAGGATCGGCCGGGTGATGAAGGCCGCCCACGGCGAGCCGGTGATGTGGGTGAACGTGAAGTCGCTGCTGAGCAGCGGCCCGTACGCCGAGGCGAACATGGCGCGCTGGGACCAGACCCTGCTCAGGGAGTGTGCGAAGTACTCGAACATGCGGGTCTACGACTGGGCCGCCGAGGTGCGGGCCAAGTGGTATATATCCGACGGCATTCACTTCACCTCGATCGGCTATAAGCACCGGGCGAAGATGATCGCCGGGGCGCTCGCGCGCGCCTTCCCGGCGAGCGGCCAGAGTAGCGGCTGCCTCGTCAGCAGCTAGCGGCCGGCACGGCCGGCGCCGGCTTCCCGAGGGACTCGCCAGGGCGGTCGGCGCCGATCTATGACCGCGTGCTACTCCTCGGCACGGCCGCCGAGGTGCTTGGCCAGGAACTTCTCGGCGGCGGCGTAGAAGACCATCCGGTTCTCCGGCTTGGCGAACCCGTGACCCTCATCGGGGAAGAGCATGTACTCGTGATCGATCCCCGCCTCGGTGAGCGCGGCGACGATCTGCTCGGACTCGGCCTGCTTCACCCGCGGGTCGTTGGCGCCCTGGGCGATCAGCAGCGGGATGGAAATCTGGTCGGCTCGTGACAGCGGAGAGCGTGACCAGAGGAAGTCGACGTCCTTCTCCGGGTCCCCGACCCTGCGATGGAACTGGGCGATCATCGGAGCCCAGTACGGCGGCACGGTCTCGATCAGGGTCTTAAGGTTCGACGGCCCGACGATGTCCACCGCGCAGCAGTACACGTCGGGGGTGAACGTCGCGCCCGCCAGCGCGGCGTACCCGCCGTACGAGCCGCCGTAGATGGCCACCCGCTTCGGATCAGCCCAGCCCTGGCTGACCGCGTGGGCGACCGCGTCGGTCAGGTCGTCCTGCATCCTGGCGCCCCACTCGCGGTCGCCGGCGTTGACGAACCCCTTCCCGTAGCCCGTCGAGCCGCGGAAGTTGACCTGCAGGCAGAGGTAGCCGCGGTTGGCCAGCCACTGCGCCTCAGGGTCATAGCCCCAGGTGTCCCTGGCCCACGGGCCGCCGTGCACGTTCAGCACCGTCGGGAGGTCGGTGTCCTGACCATCGGTGGGGAAGGTCACGTACCCGTGAATCGTCAGCCCGTCGCGTGCGGTGAACGCGAAAGGGACCATCGGCGCGAGCGTGTACTTGCTCAGCGCGGGCTGGTGCTCGAACAGGAAGCTGCCCTGCCTGGTTGCCCGGTCGTAGGCGAAGTACGGCACAGCGCCCGTGTCGTTGGTAAAGGCGATCAGCCAGGTCGTCTCCGCGTCGTCGGAGCTCACGAACGTCGGGTCGCCATGGTGCAGCGCGCGGATCGCGGCCAGGTCGCCGGCCACCGACTGGTCGAGCACCACGTACTCCGACCTGTCTTTCAGCACGACAACGATCTGCGGCTCCCTGGTGTCGGGGTCGACCCGCACGCCGCTGACATCGGCCTCCGGGTCGGCCGCGAGCACCTCCTGGGCCCCGGTGGCGAGGTCGAACCTGACCAGCTGCGCGGTCTCCGCCCCGACGGAGCTGATGAGCAACAGCGACCGCCCGTCCGCGCTGAACGTCACGGCGTCGGTGGTCAGCGCGTCGTCGGCGGGGATGGTCATCAGCTCACGCCACTCGTCGTCGGCGCCGTCGCGCACCAGCGCCACGATCGAGCCGTCAGGCAGCGGCCGGAAGGCGCCCCTGACGACGAGCTTGGTGTCGGCGAGCCAGGCGAGGAAACCTGGATTGGTGACCTCTTTGGTCAGCTCACCACTGGTCAGGTCCAGCCGGTAGACGTCGTGCAGCTGCGGGTTGTCCTTGTTCATGCCGATCAGCACGTCGGTGGGGAAGTCCCGCTCGATCGCGACGATCTGGGTCTGGACGCCGTCGAACGGCGTCAGGTCGCGGCGCTGCATCGAGGTCAGGTCGACGTCGTGCAGCCGCCAGTTCTCATCGCCGCCGGTGTCCTGCAGGTAGAGCAGGTGCTTGTTGTCGTGCGCCCACGCGAACTGCCTGATCCCGCGGTCCGTGTCGTCGGTCACCACCTCGGCCCTGTCCCAGTCGACACCGCTCTGCGGGCTGACCGGCGCCTGCCAGACGTTGAGCACCCCGTCCTTGGGCGCGATCCAGGCCAGCCTGGTGCCGTCGGGTGACAGCCGCGGGCTGACCCGCTCAGGGTTGCCGAAGAGGACTTTCCGGGGAATGAGTTCGACCATGGAAATACCTAACCACGCTGCCCCGCGGGTTGCGAGGCTGGGCCGGATGGCCGGCGGCTGCTGGCACACTTGAGGGCCATGGACGGCCAGTCGGAAGCGATCGTCGATCTCGCTGCGATCAGGTCCAATGTGGGCGCGATGAACGGCCACGTCGGGTCCGCCGGGGTCATGGCCGTGGTCAAGTCGGACGGCTACGGATGCGGGCTGGTGCCGACCGCGACGGCGGCGCTCGCGGGCGGCGCGACCTGGCTCGGCGTCGGCCAGGTCGAGGAGGCGCTCGCGCGCCAGGCCTGGTGCGCCAGATCGGCGCGGCCGCCGGAGCCGCCGGCGTGACCGCCCGCCTGCACCTGAAGGTTGACACCGGGATGAGCCGCGGCGGCGCCCCGATGCAGCAGTGGCCGCAGATGCTGGCGGCCGCGCTGGCCGAACGGGCCGCAGGCCGGTGCGAGATCACCGGCATCTGGTCCCACCTCGCGTGCGCCGACATGCCGGGGCACCCGTCCGTCGACGCCCAGCTCACCGCCTTCCTGGATGCGCTCGACCAGGCGGAACGGGCGGGCGCGCGGCCGGCCGTCCGGCACCTGGCCAACACGCCCGCGCTCCTGACCAGGCCCGACACCTGGTTCGACCTGGTGCGGCCGGGCGGCGGGGTGAGCGGGCTGTGCACCCTGCCAGGCGGCGCGCCTGACTGGCTGCGGCCGGCGATGACCGTGCGGACGCATCTTGTTCAGGTGAAACGGGTCCCGCCGGGGACGCCGGTCTCGTATGGCCACAGGTACGTGACCGCGGGCCAGGCCTCGCTCGGGCTGATCGCGCTCGGTTACAACGAGGGAATCCCGCGCTCGGGGACGAACAAGGCGCCCGTCTCGATCAGGGGCCGCCGGCTGGTGATCTCCGGCACGGTCTGCATGAACCAGTGCGTGATCGACGCCGGCGAGATGGCGATCGAGGAGGGCGACGAGGTCCTGCTCTTCGGGCCTGGCGATCGGGGCGAGCCGACCGCGCAGGAGTGGGCTGACGTGCTCGGCACCTTGTCCTACGACATCGTCACGCGGTTTACCGGGAAGATCCCGAGAAGCTACTCTGGAGTAACCGCAGCGGGAGTAAAGGGACGGCCGTGACGGGGGATGCCTATGGTCGGCCGGGCGGGCAGGAGGTCTGATGGTCAGCTGGCGCAAGATCACCGGCGTGACGGGGCTGGCGGCCGGCGCCATCGCGGCCGGGGCCGGAGCCGTCGTGATGGCCGAGAAGATCGCGGTCGGCCGGATCAGGCTGCGCCCGGACCCGGCCGCCGGCGAGCCGTTCGGCACCGTCAGCGGCGAGGTCATGACGGTGCGCGCGGACGACGGGCTGCCGCTGCACGTCGAGGTCAGCGGGCCGGACGACGCTCCCGTCACGATCATCTTCTGTCACGGCTACACGCTGAACTCCGACGTCTGGTACTACCAGCGCGCCGGCCTGTCCCGCACGGCCAGGTGCGTCTTCTGGGACCAGCGCAGCCACGGCAAGTCCGGCCGGTCCGATCCTGACCTGGTCACGATCGACCAGCTCGGTGCCGACCTGCACGAGGTGCTGCTGGCCACCGCGCCCGGTGACATGCCGGTGGTCCTGGTCGGTCACTCGATGGGCGGGATGACGGTGATGGCGCTCGCCGACCAGCATCCCGAGCTCTTCGGCGGTGTTGGCCACGGGGGGGCGACCCCCCAGACCCCCCGCAGCAAAATAATCGGGGCCGTGCTGATCTCGACGGCGGCCGGCACCGTGGATCCCGTTACCTGGCTGCCTGCCCTCTTCAGGCCCGCTGTGCGGGCCGCGATGCCGTCGATGATGACCGGGGCGTCGCGTGGCCGGATGGCCGAGGTGGTGGAGCGCGGCAGACGGTCGGCCGGCGACGTCGCGTTCCTCGGGACCCGGCGGATAGCGTTCGGTGACCCCGGCGTGAGCCCGACCGTGGTGGACTTCCTGGAGCGGATCATCAGGTCCACGCCCATCGATGTCATCGCCGACTTCTACGTCGCGCTGGTCGGGCACGACAAGCGGCACGCCCTTGCCGTGCTCGGCACCGTGCCCGTGCTGGTGCTGACCGGTGACCGGGACCGGCTGGTCGACACTGCCCTGTCCGACGAGATCGCCTCGGCGGTCCGCGACGCCAAGCTGGTGCGGATTCGCGGCGCCGGGCACGCGGTCATCCTCGAGCGGCCCGAGGAGGTCAACGAGGCCATCGCCGGCCTCGTGACGCTCGCGCTGGCCGCGCACGCGGGCTGATGGCTGTGGCGCGCGGCCCCGATGTGGCAGGCTCCCGGGCCGTGACTGGCGCGCGGGATGAAGGCGACCCGGTCGTGACGGCGTACCTCGCCGTGCCGGGGGCCGCGCAGATGCGGCTGCTCGGCACCAGGATCGCCGGGCTGCTGCGCGCCGGTGACCTGGTTGTGCTGGCCGGAGCCCTGGGCACCGGCAAGACGACGCTGGTCCAGGGGATCGGCGCGGGGCTCGGGGTGCGCGGGCCCGTCACGTCGCCGACGTTCGTGATCGCGCGCCTGCACCCGTCCCTGCGCGGCGGCCCCGACCTCGTGCACGCCGACGCGTACCGGCTCGGCAGCCGCCTGGAGGTCGACGACCTGGACCTCGACGCGGATCTCGATCACTCGGTGACGGTGGTGGAGTGGGGCGATGGCCTCGTCGAGAACCTCGCCGCCGGCCACCTGCGGATCAGCATCGACCGCCCTCAGCCGGCCGGGCTGGCGAGCGGTCAGGCGGCGCAGCCGCCGGACGGCGCAGCGGATCAGGTCCGGCGCGTGACAATCACCGGCTACGGCGCCCGCTGGCGGGCCGCCGCGAGCGAACTGACCGCGACGCTGGCTGTGCCGCTGGGTTGAGCCGGCCAGCGGCCGGCGTAATTGTTCCGGTCTGTCGCTCCTGTGAGCCCTCGGCGACAGTACAATGCCGGAATCCACCGCAGCTTGCCAGCTCGCCTTGGCCGCACGCCGAGTCGCGAGCCGGACACCGAACGCAGCCGGTCTGGGAGGCGTGCCGTGACCGACCAGGGCTATCCCCCTCGCCCGCCGCACCATCCGGGCAGGCAGGGCAGGACCAGGGCCCCGCACGAGCCGCGCAGGACCGGGTGGCAGGTGATCGACGCCTTCGACGACGGCCTGGATGACGAGTCAGAGCTGCCGCCGTGGGCTGTACCAGGCGGCATCGAGCCGCTGCGGCCCGCTCGCCGGCCGCCGCGCGTGCCCGGGCAGCGCCGGCACGCTGAGCCAGAGCCCGATCGGATCGCCGAGCCGGATTGGGCCCCCGAGCCCGAGCAGGGCCTCCGGCCAGGGCAGGAGCCGCCAGGGCAGGAGCAGCCAGGGCAGGACTTGCCGGGGCAGCGCCGCAGGGGCCCGCGTCGTGGCCGCGCAGCGGCAACCAGGCGGCGCAGGTCACGGCGGCGGCTGATCACGTGGGGCGGCGCGGCGATCGTTGCGGTCCTGCTGACCGGGCTCGGGATCTTCCTGTCCCAGTCGCCGGCGCCCAAGAGCCCGTTCGTGACGAAGCTGCAGAAGGGCGAGTTCCAGTCCGTTCCCGACGCGTGCAAGGTCGTGGGGACCGCCGTCCTGCGCCAGATCATGAACGGCACGCCGAAGACGATCCAGCCTCAGCAGGGCAGCGCCCACAGCGAGTGCACCTTCACGGTCGACGCGAGTCCTGTCTTCCGGGTCATGGACGTGAACCTCGCGGCGCTGCGGTCGAGCCTGGTGCCGGTCGGCGACGGCAGCGCGA
>WNGG01011215.1_pt1 | contig 11126 bp, 13 predicted proteins | sample 5400661 | NCBI WGS metagenome assembly WNGG01 (sample SAMN13153372, study PRJNA577476) | soil metagenome | isolation source: 100 cm soil or saprolite under Garry oak tree replicate 1 | place: USA:California | collected 2016-06-15 | reverse complement strand
CGTCGTGGACTACATCCCCGTTTTCGCCTCGCCGATCGGCGCCGCCTACGCCTACTGGCCGAGTGTTTAGTAACCTTTCGCGCGGTTCACGAGGTTCAGGAGCGGCTCGCCCGCGAGCCAGCGGCGCAGGTTCTCCGCGAAGAGCACGGAGCACTTGTCGTCGTAGGACGCCAGGAAGCCCGACACGTGCGGCGAGAGGATGACGTTGCCCAACTCCTTGTCGAGGCCGTAGAGCGGGTGCCCCTCGGGCGGCGGCTCCTGCGCGAACACGTCGACCGCGGCGCCCGCGAGGCGCCGCTCCCTGAGCGCCCGCGCGAGCGCCGCCTCGTCCACCGTCGCGCCGCGCCCGACATTGATGAAGTAGGCCGTGGGCTTCATCCTCGCGAGCTCGCGCTCACCGATCAACCGCTCGGTCTCACGCGTGAACGGCGCGCACATCACCACGACGTCAGAGTGCCTCAGGAGGTCGCCGAGACGCGCTGGCCCGAGCCACTCGTCGGGGAGCGCGCCGCCGGGGTCACCGGTACCGGGCAGGCTGTAACCGTCGTCCGCGCGCCGCGACGGGTCGCGCTTGCACGCGAGCACCGTCATCGCGAGCGCCCCCTTGGCCAGCCGTGCCACCTCGCGGCCGATCGACCCGTAGCCGATGATGCCGAGCGTGGCGCCGCGCACTTCCGTCGGCACGAAGAGCGGCCAGCGCCGCTCGTCCGGGGGCCAGATCCCTTTCGCCTGCCACTCGAGCATCGTCGGCACGCGGTGCGCCAGCGCCAGTAGCATCGTGAGCGCGTACTCGGCGATCGTGGCCGCGTGGACGCCGCTCGTCGTCGTGAGCGGAATCGTCGTGTCCTTGTAGAGCGGGTGGTCGTAGATGACGTTCACGCCGGCCAGGTGGAGCTGCACCCACTTGAGATTGGGCGCGCGCCCGAGATCACGCGGCGGCGAGCCAGCGTAGAGGACGTCCGTCCGCGAGTAGTCCGCGCGGTCGGGATCCGCCTGCGTCACCGTGAGCCGCGGCGAGACCTTCCGCAGCCGGTCCAGCATCGGCTCGTCGAAGCGCATGGTCACGAGGACGTTCGGCATCTCAGCCTCCGGACGCCCGCAGCAGCGAGAACACGCGGCCGGCCGAGAGCGGCACCGCTTCGACTTCCACGCCCCGCGCCGCGAGCGCGTCCTCCACGGCGTTGGCGATCGCCGCCGCGACCGGGATGATCCCGCTCTCGCCGACGCCCTTGATACCGAGCGGGTTCACCGTCGACGGAAAGTCCACGGACTCGATCTCCAGCGCCGGCACGTCGGCGGCGCGCGGCAGCGCGTACTCCATCAGCGTCCCGGTGAGGAGCTGGCCCGCCTCGTCGTGCACGAGCGCCTCCAGAAGGGCGCTGCCGACGCCCTGGACCATCCCGCCGTGCAGCTGACCCTCGACGATCAGCGGATTGACGGCCCGGACGTCCGGAGCGCGCGGCTCCGCACCGCGGCGCGCGCGACCTCGCCCAGCCTCACGCCACGATCCGGCACGCCCTTCACCTGGACGCGCCCGCCGGCGAGGAGCAGATCGTCGGGCGCGCACTCGAGCATGTCCGCGGCGACGCGCTTCGCCTTCTCGGCAACCTCGGACGCCGCGCGCGCGACGGCCGGTCCGCCGACCGCCGCGACGCGGCTCGCGATCGTGCCCATGCCGTAGCCGACGGCCTGCGTGTCGCCGCCGACGATCACGACGTCGTCGACGTCGACGCCGAGCCGGTCGGCGCAGACCTGGGCGAGGCTCGTCTCGTGCCCCTGCCCTTGCGCCGAGACCCCGATCTTGACGAAGACCCGGCCCGACGGATCCACGGTGACGTCGGCGCCCTCGAAGGGGCCGATCCCGGTCCCCTCGACGTAGGCCGAGAGCCCGATGCCGAGCGGCCTCGGACCCTCGCGCCGGCGCGCCTGCTCGGCGCGCCACGCGGCGTAGCCGAAGCGCGCCAGCATCCGCTCGAAGGCGCCGGGATAGTCGGCGGGATCGTAGGCGATCGGGACGCCGTCGCGGTACGTGAGGCCGGTGGCGAACGGCATCTCGTCCGCACGGATCATGTTCCGAAGTCTCAGCTCGGCCGGATCCATGCCGAGCCGCCGCGCGGCCCGGTCGAGCAGGCGATCGAGGACGAGCGCCGCCTCGGGGCGGCCGGCTCCGCGGTACGCCGCGGCGAAGGTCTTATGCGTCACGACGTTGTGGCCGACGGCGCGATAGTGCGGGACGCGATACGGCCCCGGCAGATGGTTGATCGTGTTCTGCGTGATCGCCTCGCCGAGCGTCGGGGCGACCCCGTGATCGCGCGTGAACTCCGTCTCGAGGGCGACGATCGTCCCGTCCCGCCGGACCCCGAGCCGCGCGGCGTGCGCCTGGTCCCGGTCGGCGCCGGCGGTCGCGAAATGCTCGCGCCGGGTCTCGACCCACTTCACCGGCCGCTCCATGTGCCGCGCCACGGCGGCGACGAGAATCTCCTCGGGATAGACGTGACCCTTGACGCCGAAGCCGCCACCGACCTCGGGCACGATCACGCGCACGTGCGCCTCGGCGAGGCCGAGCACGGACGCGATCGCGCTCCGAACCGCGAAGGGCACCTGCGTCGAGCTCCACACCGTGAGAAGCGGTGCTCCGAGGGATGCCGGGGCCGGCGCCGCGACCACGCCGCGCGTCTCGATCGGCGCACCGGCGGCCCGCGCGTACGTGAACCGGCCCTCCACGACGACGTCGGACGCCGCGAGGCCCGCCGCGACGTCGCCGCGTCCGCCGGCCGTCTGTCCGCACAGGTTGCCCGGCCACTCGTCGTGGACGCGCGGAGCGTCGGGCCTCAGCGCGTCCTCGACGCGCAGGACGGCGGGCAGCGGCTCGTACTCCACGTCCACCGCGGCGACGGCGTCGGCCGCCCGGTAGGCGCTCTCGGCGAGGACGACCGCCACGGCCTCGCCGACGTGACGGACCCGGTCACCGGCGAGGATCGGGTGCCGGTAGGGCGGAAAGTGCCTCTCGGCGATGAGCGGCGGAACCGACGCCGCGAGCGCGGGCAGGTCGGCGAGGGTCAGCGCCGCCGTCACACCCGCGAGGCGCAGCGCGCCGGACACGTCCACGCTCTTGACGCGCGCGTGCGCGTGGGGGCTGCGGACGAAGCCGAGGTGGAGCATGCCCGGCAGGGTCAGGTCGTCGAGGTAGCGCGCGCCGCCGCGCAGGAGGCGGGCGTCCTCCTTCCGCTTAAGCGGAAGCCCGGAGATGCTCATCGCGGCGGGCCTGGAGTCCGGCGTCGGCGTAGGTCATGAGCTCCGGCTTGGCGCGGCCGAGCATCACCTGGAGGTACGCGGGCTCGAGACCGACGTTCTGAAAGCCGTGGATCACGTCGACCGGACACGACACGCAGTCCCACGGGCCGAGCACCGCCTCGACGCGCCCGCCCGCGCCGTCCTCGAAGAAGACGAGCACCTTGCCCTGCAGGATGAAGAAGACCTCCTCGACCTCGTGGCGGTGCGCGGCGTTGCCCTGCCCCGGCGGGATGAACATCACGCTCAGCGTGAAGTGCTCCGCGGGAATCGCGCTCGCGTCGGCCTTGCCCGACGCACCGGAGCCGATGAAGCGGTGCTGCGCGCGGCGATAGCCCTCGACGCGCGCGTCGGCGAACGCGTCCCAGTCGCCCCGGCGGTCCACGAAGCGGGCGACCCGCTGCTTGAGCAAGCCCTCCAGATCCAGACCCATCAGTGTCTCTCCCCGGTGAGATACCGGCGGGCGAGCCCGCCCGCGTAGACCTCGAGCAGCCGGTGCATCTCGCGCATCGCCGCCTCGGCGGCCCGCCGATCGTCGGGCGTCGTGAGGTGCTTCAGAATCGTCCTCTTCGTCTCGCCGGACTCCTCTTTCTCGATCGCCGCGTGGACCGTGTAGTTCGACCCGCCCCACTCCGGCCGGACTCCGTAGTGCCGGACGAGGGCGCCGCCGACGGTCCGCGCGATCTCGACGACTTCTTCCTCGAGCAGCGCCGTCGCGCAGAGGGCGGCGCTCCACGGCACCTCGTGGGCGAGGCGGCGGAAGAAGTCGATGATCGCCGCCATCTCGGGTACCGGCGCGATGCGTGCGTAGACCTCGCGCCCGTAGCCGAGATCGTCGCCGATGCGGCGGAACAGCTCGTCGTGGTCGGGCGTGCCGCCGACCGTGCCGCCGAAATAGCCGAGGTCCTCGACGAGGAGGTGGCGCGCGCAGTCCTTGCGGACCTCCAGATCCTCGCAGCGGGTGTGGATGCCGCTGAAGATCCGCGGGAACCAGGCGATCAGCAGGTAGTGCTGCGCGATGTGCCCCCAGACCTGCTCGCGATCGAGATCGCCCGACGCGAAGCGCTTGAAGTACTCGGAGCGGTGGAACGGACTCTGGGTGAGCAGCTCCGCCGTCAGCGTGTCGTACCACTCCTCGGCCGTCATGCCGTCTCCAGGGGATTCAGAAGTGTTCGAACGCGGTCGTCCCGGTATCCATGCGCAGGCGCAGGTCCGCCATGAAAACGAGGTACGGATGCGCGCCGCGCGCGACCAGCGCGTCCCGGTCGCGGGCCAGCAGCGCCCTCTGGTCCTCCGCGTCGAGCCCCAGCTCGCGCATGGCGCCCGCCGCGTCGGCCGCGTAGCGCGCGCGGAACGCGTCGTCGGATTTGAGCGCGAAGAGACAGCGGTTGAGTCGGTACGCGCTCGCCGGCGGAAAGCGATAGTGCGACTCGTCGCTCATACGGACCACTCGAGGACCGCATTGCCGTGGTGCCACGACGGCTCGTAGCAGTAAACCTCCGCGCGCGTCTCGCCGGCGGCGCCGAGCACCGTGAGCCAGGTGCGCAGCTCGATGTTCCCCGCTTTGTCGAGCTCATCGCCCGTGACCGCGGCGAGCTCGCTACCGCGCCCCTGCGCCAGAGTCTCGAGCACGCGGCGGTCCCAGTCGAACTCGGGCGACGCGTACCGGTCGGTGCCCGGATAGTGCGACATCCCGCCCGAGGCCAACAGCGCCACGCGCTCCGGCCGCGCGCGGAGAATCTCGCCGAGCGCCCGGCCCCACTGAAAGCAGCGGCGTGGCGTCGGCTGGGGCGGCAGGTAGACGTTCACGTGGAGCGGCACGATCGGTACGGGAGGCGTCGGCATCGTGAAGTGCAGCGGCACGTAGAACGCGTAGTCGAGTGGCGCATCCTGCGTGTAGAAGAGATCGAAGCCGCGCTCGATCCCCTGCTCGACGATCGCGCGGGCCAGCGGCTCGTGGATCGGGAACCGGTAGCGGTAGCGACCGAACGTCCCCGCGCACTCGGCGCCGGCGTAGACGGCGAGCGCCGGCACGCCGTCGAGGAAGAACGCCTCGACGTGATCGCCGGCGACCATCGCGATCGCGTCGGGTCGGAGCGTCTCGAGGCGCCGCTTGACGCGCGCGAACGCCGCGTGCACGCGCAGCACGAGCGCGCGGTCTTCCGTGTCGGGCCGGACCAGGAGCTGGGGCGTGTGGGCGCACGCGAACGCGCCGACGAGCATGCGGCGATCATCCGTCAGCCGATGACGGAAGGCAAGGCTCGACCCTGCGCTTGACCAAACGCCCGGGCCCTCGTAGCCTCTGCCCATGAGATACGACATCGTCGAAGGCTGGGAGCAGCTGCCGAAGGGGTTCGCGCACCGCGACGTCGCCGGCGTCGCCGTGGACGGCGAGGATCGCGTCTTCCTGATCTGCCGCGGCGATCAGCCGATCATCGCCTACGACCGGAAGGGCGGCTTCCTCCGCGCGTGGGGCGAGGGGCTCTTCACCTACCGGACGCACGGCATCACGGTCGCCCTCGACGGCACGGTCTGGTGCACGGACGACGGCACTCACACGGTCAGGCGGTTCACGCCCGAGGGCAAATTGTTGCTGACGCTGGGGACGCCGAACACGCCGTCCGACACCGGCTACGACGGCAAGGACACGAAAACCGTCACCCGGCCGGGTGGGCCCTTCAACCGGCCGACGAACATCGCCGTGGGTCCGAAGGGCGACCTCTACGTCTCCGACGGCTACGGCAACTGTCGCGTGCACCGGTTCTCGTCGACCGGCGAGCTGAAGCGCTCCTGGGGCGTGCCGGGTCAAGGCCCGGGCGAGTTCTTCCTGCCCCACGGCATCGCCGTGGCCGCCGACGGGCGCGTCTTCGTCTGCGACCGCGAGAACGACCGCATCCAGATCTTCGATCCCGACGGCGGCTACCTCGCGGAGTGGACCGATACGCGCCGCCCGACCCACATCGTGTTCGACGCGCAGGGCCGTGCCTACGTCTCGGAGCTCTGGTGGCAGCCGGGCCAGACGTCGCGCCGCTACGGCCGGGCCGGCGACATCCGCTCGGGCCGCGTCAGCGTCTACGACAAGGACGGGCGCGTGCTCGCGCGCTGGGGCGGCGCCGACCCGACGGCTGCCGGGAGCTTCGCGGCGCCGCACGGCATCGCGGTGGACTCGCGGCGGGACGTCTACGTCAGCGAGGTCACGTGGACCTTCGCGGCGAGCCGCGGCCACGTCCCCGAGACCTGCCACACGTTCCAGAAGTTCCGGCTCGACGACAAGGCGTAGCGACACGGTGAAGCTCGCGAAGGGGTTCCGCCGGCTGGTGGACGAGGCGAAGTCCCGGATCACGACGCTCAGCCTCGAGGAGGCGCGCGCGCGCCACGGCCGCGACGACGTCGTGTTCGTCGACCTCCGCGACGTGCGCGAGCTGGAGCGCGAGGGGATGATCCCCGGGGCCTTCCACTGCCCGCGCGGCATGCTCGAGTTCTGGATCGATCCGGAGAGCCCCTATTACAAGGACGTCTTCGGCTCGGGCAAGGAGTTCGTCTTCTACTGCAACGGCGCCTGGCGCTCGGCGCTCGCCACCGACGTCGCCCAGCAGATGGGGCTGCCGCGCGTCGTCGAGATGGACGGCGGCTTCACCGCGTGGAAGAACGCCGGCCTGCCGGTCGCCGAGCGGCCGAAGAAGGCGTAGTGCGACTTCGGGCGGCGCTGGCCGCGCTCTTCACCGCGGCGAGCGTCCTCGCCGCGGCGACCGTCCTCTCCCCGGGCGCGGCGGCCGACGATGGCGAGCGGCTGCGCATCGCGAAGGATCTCGTGAAGATCGCAATCGACGACGAGGTGCGCGGGAGGATCCAGGAGCAGCTCGTCGTGCTGCTCACGCGGTCGATCGGCCTCTCGCTCGAGAACCAGCTGAACCGCCGCCTCCTCGAGGGCGAGTGGCGCAACATCGAGAAGATCGTCATGCGCTTCATCGCCTACGCGATGCCGACCGCGGAGATCGAGCAGGTCTACGCGCGGGTCTACGCGAATCTCTTCGACGAGGATGAGCTGCGCGAGCTGGCGCGCTTCAACCAGACGCCCGCGGGGCGCAAGTCGCTCAGGCTGCGCGGGCAGATCGGAGAGCAGGCCTTGCAGTCGATGGCGCAGGTGGTGGAGCGGAGTCCGGAGCGGAAGACGCTCGCCGCCGATCTCAAGCGCGAGTTCCCGGTGCTGGGCCCGGCGGAGTCTCCGTGAAGCGCTCCACCGAGCGCATCCTGACGACGCACACGGGCAGCCTCCCGCGCCCCGAGGAATTGATGCGCGTGATGTTCGCCAAGGAGGAGGGCGTCCCGGTGGACGCCGCCGCGCTCGCGGCGCGGATCAGGGCGGCCGTCGTGGACGTCGTCGGCAAGCAGGTCGCCGCCGGGATCGACGTCGTCAACGACGGCGAGTACAGCAAGCCGAGCTACGCGACGTACGTCAAGGACCGGCTCGCCGGGTTCGGCGGGGCGAGTCATCCGCTCCAGTACCGCGACCTCGTGGACTTCCCCGGGATGGCGCGGCGCGTGTTCGGCGATCCGGGACGCGCGCGGCGCAAGACGCCGGCGTGCACCGGCCCGATCTCCGTGCGCGACCCGAACGCGGCGCGCGCCGACGCCGCGAACCTCCAGGCGGCCGTCGTCGCGGTCAAGACGCACGAGGCGTTCCTCACCGCGGCCTCGCCGGGCGTCATCTCGCTCTTCTTCCGGAACGACCACTACGCGGATCACGCGACGTACCTCTTCGCCATCGCGGAGGCGATGAAGCAGGAGTACGAGACGGTCGCCAAGGCGGGCTTCGTGCTGCAGATCGACTGTCCCGACCTCGCGATGGGGCGGCACATCCAGTTCGCCGACCTTTCCGTCGCCGAGTTCCGGAAGATGGCGCGCCTGCACATCGACGCGCTCGACCACGCGCTGGCGGGGGTTCCCGCCGACCAGGTCCGCATGCACCTCTGCTGGGGGAACTACGAGGGGCCGCACCACTACGACGTGCCGCTGGCGGACATCCTCGACATCGTCTTCACCGCGCGGCCGAGCGCGGTGTCCTTCGAGGCGGCCAACCCGCGCCACGCCCACGAGTGGCGCGTCTTCGAGAAGATCCGGGTGCCCGACGGCAAGGTGATCGTCCCGGGCGTCATCGACTCGACGACGAACTTCATCGAGCACCCGGCGCTGATCGCCGAGCGCATCGGCCGCTTCGCGAAGCTCGTCGGCCGCGAGAACGTGATCGCCGGGACGGACTGCGGATTCGGCACCTGGGTCGGCCAGGCCGCCGTCGACCCGGACATCGTGTGGGCGAAGCTCGCGAGCCTCGCCGAGGGCGCCCGTCTGGCCTCCCGCGAGCTCTGGTGAGCGACGGTGGCGTCAGGCCTTGTCGAAGAGCTTGACCGCCAGCGCCCCGTGCGTCACGGCGGCGCCCGCGCGTAACGCCGCCGCCACCATGGCCGTTTCCGCGACCTCTTCGCGCGTCGCCCCCGCGTGCTTGGCGGCCCGCGTGTGGACGTCCAGACAGTACGGACACTGCGTCGTGCACGCCACGGCCAGCGCGATGAGCTCGCGGTACTTCCGTGGAATCGCGCCGCCATCCCGGCCGATCGCCGTGTCCATCTCCACGAAGCCCTTGAACTCGGGCGGCGCCAGCTTCTTGAACTCGCCCACAATCTTGAGGTCGTCCGAATCGTGATAGTGGCTCATGGTCGCTCTCCCCTCCGCTCGAAGTCAGACGATCCTATCATCGGTCCGGTCGTTTCCGGTTCGCGGTATCATGCCGCATCCTCGCGACGCGGTCGCGGCGATCCATCATGATCACGGTGTACGGGGCGGGCGCGATCGGAGGGGTGACCGGGGCGGCGCTCGCCCGGGCCGGCCACGACGTGCTGCTGGTCGATCGCGCGGCAGACCAGGTCGCGGCCATGAACGCCAACGGGCTCACGATCGACCGGCGCGACGGCTCGCTCACCGTGCCCGTGCGCGCGATCACCCACGACACCCTCGGCCCGGGCCTCGAGCTGGTCCTCCTGGCCGTGAAGTCCCAGGACACGCCCGCGTCGCTGGAGGTGCTGACGCCTCGCCTCGCCGCCGACGGCGTCATCGTGTCGCTGCAGAACGGTCTCAACGAGGAGCGGATCGCCGCGGCCGCGGGCGCGCGACGTACGATCGGCTGCCTCGTCAACTGGGCGGCGGACTGGACGGCGCCGGGGCGCATCCTCCACGGCGGCGAGGGCGCGTTCGTCGTGGGCGAGCTCGATGGACGGCCGAGCGACAGGGTCGAGCGGCTGGCGAAGCTGCTCGACGTGGTGGCGCCGACTCGTGTCAGCGACAACATTCTCGGCTACACGTGGGCCAAGCACGTCTACGGCGCGCTGCTCGTGGCCACCGCGGTCGTCGACGCGCACGTGTACGAGGTGGTCGAGCGCTCGCAGGACGTCCAGAAGATGCTGATCGCCCTCGTCGCGGAGAGCATGAAGGTGGCCGAGGCGGCGGGCATCAGGCTCGAGCCGTTCGACGAGTACGATCCCGCGACGTATCGCGCCGCCGCGCGAGGCGACGGCGCCGCCCGCGCCCGCGCGATGGAGGTGATCGCCACGCACTACCGCGCCCACACCAAGACCAAGACGGGCATCTGGCGTGACCTGGCGGTCCGCAAGCGCAAGACGGAGGTCGGCGCGCTGCTGGGCGCGACGGTGGCGAGGGCGAACACGCTCGGTCTGGCGATGCCGCTGACGGAGCGGGTGATGACGATCATCGAGGATCTCGAGACGGGCCGCCGGAAGATGTCGTGGGCCAACGTCGACGAGCTGGTCGCATCTTTCGCCGCGAGGTGATGGCGTGACCGCCCCCTGGGAGTATCGCGACCCGCTCGAGCCCGCGCTGGCGGCCGAGGTCTCCGCCCGCACGCTGATGGAGCACGTGCGCACGATCGGCGCCTGGGAGCGGGAGTCCGGGAGTCCGGGCGAGGCGCAGGCGTTCGACTACATCGAGCGCACCCTCAAGTCCTACGGTCTCGACGTCGAGCGCCGCGAGATCGAGGCCTACATAAGCCTGCCCCAGGATGGACGGGTCCGTCTCGACGACGGCACCGTCATCGTGGGGCTCACACATTCCTTCTCCCCATCAGTGGAGGATCTGGAGGCCGAGGTCGTGGACGTCGGCGACGGCCGGCCGGAGGACTATGCACGCGCGGGGGCCGCGGGCAAGATCGCCCTCGTGAGCGGGCTCGCGTCGCCGGGCCGGGCGTGGGCGGCGCAGCAGGCGGGCACGCGCGGCCAGATCTTCGTCCTCATGGACCACCTGCACAACATGATCGTGACCACGATCTGGGGGACGCCGGCGCCGGAGACGGCATGGCGGATCCCCACGACGCCGTGCCTCTCGGTCCTCGGCGCCGACGGCGCGCGCCTGCGCGAGCGCCTCGCGCGCGGCCCGCTCCGCGTGAGGCTGACGACGCGGGTGCGCACGGGCTGGATGCCGATCCCGCACCTCGTGGGCGAGCTGGCCGGTCGGGTCGAGGACCGGTTCGTGCTCTTCTCGGGCCACGTGGACGCCTGGCATCACGGCGCGATGGACAACGGCTCCGCCAACGCGACGATGCTCGAGATCGCACGCCTCCTCGCCGGGCGGCGCGACGCCCTGCGCCGCGGGATTCGCTTCGCGTTCTGGTCGGGACACTCGCACGGGCGGTACGCGGGCTCCGCCTGGTACGCGGATCACGCGTGGCGCGATCTGCACCAGCGCTGCGTGCTCCACCTGAACGTCGACTCGACCGGCGCGCGGGGCGCCACCGACTACTCCGTCCTGCACGCGACCGAGGAGGCGCA
>WNGG01008743.1_pt1 | contig 11126 bp, 13 predicted proteins | sample 5400661 | NCBI WGS metagenome assembly WNGG01 (sample SAMN13153372, study PRJNA577476) | soil metagenome | isolation source: 100 cm soil or saprolite under Garry oak tree replicate 1 | place: USA:California | collected 2016-06-15 | reverse complement strand
GGATGCAAGTCGTGCACGGCGATTTCTCGCTGGGGTCGCGGGAGATGCGAGCGGCATCCAGACGACCGATTGAAAAAGCGGACAGGTTTCGGTTCGCACCCTGGAGAGCGAAAAACCCAAGCCAGATGCGGCTGGGACGTGAGCTCTGCGAGTACCTTCCGCCGTCACGTACAGCTGCTTAAGCCTCAGGATACAGCTACAATACAAAAGGAGATGGCATGGTCCGTTTCACCATTCAGGTGATTTGTGCAGCTTTCCAAAGGGGGTATGTCAGGAGCTCTGAACCTACGGCCACTCGTTCCCATCGTTCGAGAGTGCCAGGGTATTTGCGAACCAAAAGGACGAGCGCTGCGGCTTGCGGAGTAGACTTGGCGCGACCCTGTTCCCACTTTTCCAAGGTCCGTTCATTGATCCGAAGCTTGCGGGCGAAAACAGCTCGTGAACAGCGCAACCTCTTTCGCGTATCCCGAATCAACTTCGAGTCCACCTTGGGGAGCGGTGCCGCTTTGACCCTATAGGTGCGGAGCGTGATTTTGCCCCCGCGATGACTCTTCACCGCTGCAACGCCTTCCATCAGTTCGTCGAAAATCTTTCTCTAGCTCATCGCTTTTCCAGGAGTCCTGCGCTTCGCTCTTCGTTCTCACCTCATCGCGCCATCCGACGCCGCACGCGAGAGGACCTTCTTGTCGGCTTCCTTGGTCGGACTCCTGTCAATTTCGATCGAACCCTTGAAGTCCGCGCCGTCATCGATCATGACCTGTGCGGTCGCCAATCCCCGATCACCGATCCGCCCTTCTTGATCTCAATCTTTCCCGTCGCGTGCACGTTGCCTTGCACACAGCCGTACACCACCACGTCGCGGGCGTCGATGTCAGCCTTTAGCTTCGCCGCTGTGTCTACCGTTAGCTTTCGTTCATGAAGGTGGAGCATTCCTTCGATCGAGCCGTCAATCAGCAGATCCACCGTGCCAGTGATGTCGCCCTTTACATGCAGGCTCGGCCCCAGGCACGCCGTAGACCGGCCCACCATGGAATCTACCGGACGCATCGTATCCGGGCCCTTCTTGTCAGTCTGGGAGTTTTTCGACTCCGGTGTCACGGCTTGCGGCTTATTCGGTTTCTTCGCATTCCACATAAATCCTGTCTTGGTTTCACCTCTGCTTTTTATTGAGACGCGCACAAACTACAGAAGGGTTTACTCGCACGCCGAGCCAAAAATGTTCGCTAACTCCCGATAATTCTCTCTGGGTTCGAGCCTCCTGACCTGTGGCTGGCGAATTCTTGTTTTGCTTCGGTGTAACAATGAGACATTGCGTTGTACCTTGACGCCGTAGCAATTCGCCAGGGACAAGTAACTACCCGTGTACAATTGCACCATTGTGGTGCACACTGGTGCTATGAAGCCATTAAACAAGACAATACGCCAAAGCGTCAGCCTTCCAGCAAACGTCGCGGCACAGGTTCGCAGCCTGGCGAAAATCCGCAAGCTTAGCTCGAACCGAATGTTAGTGGAACTTATCGAAAACGGGATCGAGGCTGAGAAGCGTAAGCAGCAGGAGTTCTTCAAACTGGCAGAACGTTTTCGCAACGCCACGGACCCGGAGGAAGCGAAGCGCCTTGGCGATGAGTTGGGCCGAATGGTCTTTGGCGACTGATGCCCAAGATTGAGAATTGGGACAATCTGCCGGAGGGCATCCGTTGCCATTTGATTGATCGGATGCGGGACCGGGCGATCACCATTGCCGACCTCAATCAGCTTCGTCTCTGGATTGAGTCAAACCCAGAGGTACCGGACGGTGACTGGTACAGGGACTTCGGTTCGTTCAAGATCTGCGGACAGGGCTCATATCCCAAGACGTTCCTGCTTCGTGGCCAAGCTGCCAAAGGCGAATCCCTCTAAGCATCCCAAGGATCTGTTCGCGAATCGTGCGTGCCACTTACGTGGCGTTTGACGGGCCAGTCTTGTTCTGCGAAACGTCTAGATAGACCATCGTCGAGCGACAACGGTTCAATCAAGTCAGTGTAACGTCACGATTAGGGTGAAGAGCTCAACGCTGAGGAAGATGAAGAAGGCAGTTCGGTTGCGGCCGGAGGCCGCCGCTCAAATCGGATTCCTAGAGTGGAGCGAGGCGCGAGAGAGGGTGCTGCAAGCACTTAGCTTTCTCCCCGCGGTCGCTGGTTGGCCTACTCACCCGAGGCCACTTTTCGATATGCCAACTTGTATGAACTCTTCCCCGGCGGAGGAGAGAGACATTTCAAATCGCATCGACCAGACCAGGTGGCAAAGAGGGTGAGACTTTCCTAGAGTTTTCCACGAAATCGAACAGAATTCGTGCACATTTCAAGGCCACTTGACTTTGAGCGCGTAAAATCTCTTGCGTACCAACATCGCGCGTCAACAACGACTACTGTCAGTTTTGTCAGTGTGGAAGCTTTACTTGCCTCTTTACCATGCGTTGTGCCTGAATCGCATTCCCTTACGGGGCAAACGATCTCCCACTATCGCGTTTTGGAGAAACTCGGCAGTGGAGGGATGGGGGTGGTCTATAAGGCAGAGGACCTTAACCTCTGCCGGTATGTGGCGCTGAAATTTCTCCCTGAGGATCTGGCTCAGGATCGTCAAATGCTGGAACGATTTCGACGCGAGGCACGGGCCGCGTCCGCTCTGAGCCATCCCAACATCTGCACGATCCATGACATTGCCGAGGAGAACCACCAGACCTATATCGTCATGGAGATGCTCGAGGGTATGACGCTAAAGGAGCGGACCACCGAGGGCAGCCTTGATCTCGGCACGCTGCTGGGGTTGGGCATCGAGATTGCGGACGCGCTCGATGCTGCACACATGGAAGGCATGATTCACCGCGATATCAAGCCCGGAAACATTTTTGTGACCAAGCGCGGCCACGCGAAGATTCTGGACTTTGGATTGGCAAAGGTGGTGAAGGTGAGCGCTCGTCGAGCTGCCATGGTGGGAGTCATGGACGACGTGACACAGGGTGCGACCGTTGACGCCCTGACCAGCGCTGGCACAACGATCGGTACCATGTATTACATGTCGCCAGAACAAGTAAGGGCCACCGAGTTGGATGCACGCACGGACTTGTTTTCGTTCGGTGTGGTGCTTTATGAGATGGCCACGGGGACTATGCCGTTCCGCGGGCAAAGCTCAGGCGTGATCGCAGAAGCAATCCTGAACCGGACTCCGGTGGCTCCGGTTCGCTTGAACCCCGATATTCCACCGGCGCTGGGGGAGATCATCCGCAGAGCGCTGGAGAAGGACCGCAATCTGCGTTACCAAAGCGCCGCTGACATGCGTGTTGAGTTGCAACGGCTGAGGCGGGACACCGCAACTCGACACGCTATAGAGGTCGACGAACCCGAATCCGTAGCGATACCGGGCGAGATCCCTTCTGCGACTGGCAAACCGAGAGCGGCGGCTTCTTTCCAACCGAGCGGCGCGCTCGTTCATCCGCCAATCGCGTCGAAGTGGCACGCGATGCTCAAGTGGCTGCCCTGGGTGGTTATTGGCTTATTCGTGGCAGCGGTTGGAGGATGGGTGTTAACGCAACGGGTGAAACGCGTGGAAATCAACGCGGTGCCACTAACGGTGCGTCCACTCGCGAGCCTTCCGGGCCGCAAGCAGCTGCCGATTTTCTCAAGCGATGGCAACGCGGTCGCCTTTGCTTGGGATGGAGGACAACCCGGCCAAAACTCTGATGTCTACCTCATGCAGCTGGAAGGTGGCAAGCCCTTGCGCATTACGAATCATCCTGCGAGTGAATGGCCGGCCTGCTTCAGTGCGGATGGGCGCCGCCTGTACTTCAACCGCCAATCGGAAAATGGGTTTACGTCGTATTGGGTTCCAACTCTGGGTGGCGACGAAACGCGGGTCGCAGACGGTGTAGTCACCGATATCTCTCCCGACGGGCGGTACGCCGCCCTTGTGCGACCTAGCGGATCGGGAGTCGAAGAACTGGGCACTTTCGTTCTGGACTTGGCAGCGGGCTCCGAGCGGAAACTGGAAGAAAATTTTGGCGCGATGAACCCCCAATTCAGCCCTGACGGCAAGTGGATATTCCTTCCCTATGGAGCGGACCGCGACCACTTGAGCGTGCACCGTGTGCCGGTCGAAGGGGGAGAGTTGGAACCGGTGCAATTTCCCGATCTTGGGGCTGACGTCGACCGGGTAGAGGCCATCCAGTTCTCCCTCGGCGCACACGGATGTGGATTGAGGCTCGGGAGCGTACCACCAATGCACTGGTCACCTTTATGGCCAATGCCGACGGGAGTGAGCCAAAGCGGCTCCCACGAAGTGTTGCTCCTGGGGCACTGGCCCCAGACGGTCGGCAGATGGTTAGCGTGCGCAATGCCTTTGCCGTGACGCTCTACCGTGTGGAAGCATTTCCCGTTCCTGGCGGCCATCTAACTCCCCAAAAGATCTTGGAAACGCCGGGCGAGGCATACTCGCCCAGAATCTCGCCCGACGGCAGCCAAATCCTTGTCAGTTCCTTCCGGAAAGGTCGTTGGGAAATCTGGCTCTGGAACGCCGCGATGACCGATGGCCATCCTATTTTCAGTAAAGAGGGGGGCACTGCGGGCTCACCGGCATGGTCGCCGGACGGCAAATGGATCGCCTTCGACGCGCGGACGAGGAGTGCCGCCGCCAATCTCTGGATGGTGGCGTCTGCCGGCGGTGAGGCCAAGGTCCTGGTAGACCGTCCGGGAGAAAACACGACGCCGTGTTTCGATCCTACGAGTCAGTGGGTCTACTTCACCTCAAGCCGGACTGGCTCCCTGCAACTATTCCGCGTGCCCGTAACTGGTGGTCCGGCGGCCCAAGTGACGCAAGGCGGCGCGTTCACGTGTCAATTCTCCAAGGACGGTCGCTACATTTACTATCTGAAAGCGCGGAATGGCGGTGAGATCTGGCGCTTGGAGTTGGGCACGAATCGCGAGGAGCCCGTTGTACCGGAAATGAAGTCTCGGAACTGGAAGGTTCTTCGAGATGGTATCTATATGCTGGACTCCCAAACTAATTCGCAGATTGGGACTGCCGCCCGAGTGGCCGACGCGCGGTTCTACCGCTTCGCGACGAAGAAGGGTGAGGACTTAGGCGATACGGAACAATTAAGTGAACAACAAGAATTACTCATTCCTGCAAAATATCGTGTAATTCCATGCGGGATTAATTTTGTGGCGGTGGATCCGCAGCTTCTCTATCTCTTCTGCGGAGGGCTTAACCCCGGTCTCGTACTTCTTGGTATCCAGCACCGCTTTCACTCGCAGACCGGTGCGGGTTCGTGTCGCGCCAATCAGGTTGATCACCGTTTCCAGGTTCCAGAGCGGCTGCCCTTTCCAGGTCAGACTGATAAACGAGAAGACCCGATGCTCGATCCGGTTCCACTTACTCGTACTACGGTCTCGGGCCCGTAATACGAGTAATGTGGCGTGTATTGTTATGCGGAGTTTGCCTCTGACAGGCCGCTCCAGTGGCTCATTTCGAAGACTTTTTACTCCCCATAAAAGTGACGCCCTGTAGCGAGGCGATCAACTTGTCGGTGGCCTTGAAACGTCCCGAACGCAGTTTCGGGGGCACAACCGATTCCAGCGTTTCTAGTTTCACCGACGGATCCACTCGCGTGTAGATTTCCGTTGTTTGCAAGTTTGCATGGCCGAGCCACAGCGAGACCTTTCGCAGATCTTTGGTCGCTTGCAGTACGGTCAACGCGCAAGTGTGCCTCATAATGTGCGGGAATACCCGCTTTGTTGTCAGCGAGGGGCAATGCTGCCTTGCCGTTTGGACATGTTTGCGCAGGATGTATTTGAAGCCCGAACGAGTCAAGGATTCACAGCGCGTACTGATGAACAGTTCCGGCACCGGCATGGTTCCCCTTACCGCCAACCAAGCTCGGAGCGCCGCTGCAGTTGCTTTCCACAGCGGCAGACACCGTTCTCTGCGGCCCTTGCCATGGACGAGCACGCTCGGTTGCGGCTGGAATTTCAGATCGTCCAGACGGAGACCGATCAGTTCGGAGACGCGTAAGCCTCCCGCGTAGCACAGGTGCAGCATGGCGCGGTCGCGGATGCCTTTCCATCCGGTTGGATCGGGCGCGTCCAGGAGGGCCTGCATTTCCTCCGCCGTCAGATGCCGGACCAGTTTTGACTCGGCTTTCTTGGCGGGAATCGCCAGGATGCGCCGGATCTGCTCGATCGCCGACGGGACGCGATATTCCAGGAAGTGCATAAAGGATTTGATCGCAGCCAGTCGGATGTTTCGGGAGCTGGGCCCATTGCCGCGAGTGGTTTCCAGATCGTTCAGGAAGTCGAGCACCAGCGGCGCATCGATTTGCTCCACGGCCAGCTCGGAAGGCGCCATCCGAAGGCGCTTGCTGGCGAAGGTTAAGAGCAGTTGAAAGGCATACGCATAGGAGTCACGCGTGTTCTGGCTCGCGCCGCGTTCGATGGGCAGGCGTTGCTCAAAGAAGGCAGTGAGGTGTGGTGCGATCGGTGTGTTTGCTTGGACTGGTACGGGAGGAAACTTTTCCTCGGCGAGCTCCGACGTCGATCTCCGCCGGGACTTCTCGACGGTTCCACGGCAGCCACCCGGGCGGGTTCTTTGCTGCTTCGGCCGCGTGTGTCCGCTGTTTTCTTTCATGGTCATACCCGCCTTGCCATGGCAAATTGTTCGGCACGGTCGGCAATGTCCCGCATCAGCTCTGGGACCGCCTCCAGATACCAATAAGTGTTGGCCACCGAGCTATGACCGAGATAGGTCGACAACGCCAGCATGTGTTTGGTGACGGCATCGCGGCCATCCGGGCAGGTTTCGAGAGCTCTGACGGCAAAGGTGTGGCGCAAGGAACGGGGCGTGGGTCTGACGCCCCCGGGTCCAGGTGGCAGTCCTGCTTGCTTCACCGCCGTCTCGAATGCCGACCGCACAGCGTCGACGGAGAGCCGTTTTCTCCGCAATGACACGAACACATGGTCGTCCAAGGGAACGTAGGAGCGTCGTTGCTGGAGATACCGTTCGAGTGCCACTTGTGCCGTCTCATGCAAAGGCACCAGACGGCTCTTGCGGAATTTGGTGCGCCGAATCACCAACCCATCGGGCGTGATGTCGTCCAATCGCAGGTGGGTCGGTTCGGACACGCGCAGGCCCGTGCACGCCATCAAGGCGAACAAGGTACTGTAGGTTGCTCCACAGAATGGACGCCTCGTGTGTGAGGCGGCGGTAATAAGTTGCTGGATTTGCTTCGGCGTCAGAATGTAGGGGGCTGGTCGCGGCAATTTTTCCTGGCCGAAAAACGCTGGCGGCACCTCATGGCGTTCATCTTCGGCACGCAGATAGCGGGCGAATCGGATGACCATCCCAAGCTGACGGGCGCGTTGCTGCCTCGACTGTGCCAATCCTGCCCACTCGATGGCGATCTTGGCAGAAACGTAGTGCTGCCTTCTCGCCTCGGAGAAGGCGGCAAAGCTTTTCAAGTAAGAACCCTCGTCCCGCAAGACGAAACCAGCTGCCCGGCGAACAGCCAGATAGGTCTCAACAGCTCGGGTCAACATGGCTACACCTCCGGCCAGGGCTGGGCAATTTGCTTCAAGGACGGGACATCCACTTTGGCGTAGATCTGCGTAGTTTCGATAGAACTGTGGCGCAGGATGGCGCCGATATCTTCGAGTGATGTGCCTCGCCGCAGCAGGGTTGTCGCGAGCGAATGCCGCAGCAAATGTGCGGCACCCCGACTGGGCCGCACCACGCCTGCGCGGCGCAATGCTTTATCGACGATCTTCGTGACGACACAAGAAGAGCCGAAGGCACGAAACGGTGCACAAGAGCAGAGAAAAACTGCATCGAGATTCACCCGCGGCCGCCCCTTTTTCAGGTAGGCCACGATCGCCTGACCCATTTCTTGGGTCAGCGGCAATCGGGAGGGGCGGCGGCTCTTACCGCAAACCTGAATCGAGGCGTTCTTCCAGTCGATGTCACTCAGGCGGAGATGCACGATATCGCTTGACCGAAGACCCAAGCGGGCCAGCAGCAGCAAGATCGCCCGATCCCGCCGGCCCAGGGCTGAGGCTCGATCGCAGGAAGCAATCAGGCGTTCCACATCTTCTGGCGAAAGGTAGCGTGGGAGAGAAGCCAGAGGCCAATGAGCCAGCGTGGGGATGGAGGCATCCAGCCCGACAGAGCATTGGCCCTGGGCGATAAGGAAACGCAGGAACATGCGAAGTGCGTTGGCACAATTTTGAGCCGTCCCCCATCCGCAGGAACGGTTCTTCTCCAGAACAAACGCTCGCAATCGGTGTGCATCAAATCGGCTTGGTTCCTCTCCAAGCCGCCGAAGCAACTCGCGAATGTAAATGCGGTAGTTGTGGAGGGTCACATCACAAGTACCCCGCTGCTGGCGCATCCACTGACAGAACGTCGACAACAGAGCGGTATCGCGAGCCGGGGGCTTGGCCGCCCGCAAGGTAATGATCCGGTCATCTCGCGGGTAGGTGAGGAACAGGCGCGCACCATGGACCACTTCCAGCCGCTTCGTATGCTTGTAGTGTGGGCAGTGGCATCGACTCAAATGGCGGTCGAATCGCGCAAGAGATGACTCGTTCCACCTATACACTGGCAGGCCGTGGCGATGGGCCCAATAGACGAAGTGTTCCGCCGCTCGAAGATGTCTGCGCGCAGTAATCGTGGCGTAGCCCGCCTCCGATAAAGCTCGAGCAAAGCTTTCCAGCCGGGACCCCGCAGGACCATCCCGAAGCGCCTCGATCCGCGCGCGCGACTGGAAGAAGTCTGACAGCATGAGCGAGCTTATAACCCAGCTGCTGGAGCGACACCAAAAGGATGTTGTTTGCAAGAAATCGGAGAAATAAGTGATTCAACACCAGGCATTTGGGAGGGAGCCAAGGTGTTGTTTGCAAGATTTGACAGCCGCCGTTTTTGGTTGCGCAAGCGCTGTTTCCGGCGATTTCGTTCCACCTGCCGGGGGTGGTCCTGGCGATATTTCTTCCAATAGTCCGGGTGCGTCTTGCGCCACTTCCGCGGACTGTCCAAGCAGACTTGCTGATACACCGGATCGAAAGCGATCTTCTGCCGATGATAATCGGAACGGCGTTGGCTCTGGCATGCAGGCTGGCTGCAAACCCGTTGTTGAGGATGATAACGGTTGGGCTGAAAGACCTGCCGGCAGTAAAGGCAACGGCGATTCATTGGGCCGCTCCAGAGAAGAATGAAAGGGGTTCATTCTCTCTGAAACCGCCACTAAACCTGGTGCAACCAGAGAAGGAATTCAGCGCCTATAGAGTTGTTGGCGCTTTCCGCTGATGGTGCTGCTGCTTTTTCTCCCTGCTCGGCCGATAGCACGAAGTCCTTGTCCCATCGGCGCATTTGGGCCCAAGAAAGCCGTCACGATTATGTGGAGTAGTGCAGCCCACAGAATCAGCGAATCTTTCAGACAGGAAGTGGGATAGGCGGCAGGTCGCCTGCACAACTCTGCATAACAATACACGCCACATTACTCGTACCAGGAGGATAGTGAGACACGGTGATGGGGATTCCGATCTCATCCACCAACTGCATCAGATTCGCTTTCCAAGCGTGGGTGCGACTGCTATTGCTGCCACCTCCATCGGCGCAAATCAACAGACGTCGGGCCGAGCGATAGCGCCGTCGCCCGTCCAACCGCCACCATCGTCGGATGCTTTCCGCCGCGAATTCTGCCGTGTCGTGGCTGATCCCCACGTTGACCACTGCTCGATCCCCGAAGACATCGTAGACCCCGTAGGGAATGGCCTTGCCCTTGGCCTGCGAAGGCCAATCATGCACCTGAACTTCGTACGGGTTCCCTTTCGGCCGCCACGTCCGACCCCCATTTTTAAAGGCTCCCACAAGCTCTTTTTTCTTCGTGTCAGCCGAGATCACCGGATCTCCGCTGGCTCGAAAGGAAGCCTCCTGACGATTGATATATCGAAACTGTGCGTCCCGGTCGGGATGCTGAGGCCCTTCTTTCTCTTTCCGATTCAACTGCAGCGAGTAGCCCATCTCGTCCAACATCCGCGCAACCGTTTTATCGCTCACCGGATGTCCCCGCCGGGTCAACTCCGCAGCAAGCGCTTCCGTGGATTTGTTGGTCCAGCGCACCGCGCTCATCGGATCTCCCGCTGTGGTTTCTTCCACCATCTGCGTGAGTTCCGCTCTCAGTTGCTGGTCTGCTTCTTCCACTTTTTTCCGCCCGGCCCCAGCCGTCCGGACTCTTCCGGCGGCCCCGGCTTCCAACTTTTTTCGACTGGTCAACTCGGCTACGGCTTTGGTGAGGGTCGTGCGGGACATCCCGGTCAACTCAGACATTCGGCTGATTCCCCCTCGCCCCTGATCCAATGCCAGACTCGCGAGAAACAACCGCGCCTGAAACTCATTCAGAGTGCCAAGCACCTTCAGCCAACGCCTTTCTTGTGGCGACCGCGGCTTGAACCTAATCATCCAAGCTACGCTAAACCCAATCCCCTCAATTTGTCCAGCTAATTCTTCCGCTTCGCCTTAGGCTTTCACACCCCCAAGGCAATTGCTTATATCGGAATCGACCTTTCGCCAGATGCAAAGTGGGTCTACTACAGTCAGGTCGAATCGTCGACGAGTGAGCTGTATCTCGTAGAGAATCTGCCCCGAGACCGACTACTCTTGCGCGGGTTAGGACTGGTCGTCGCCAAAGCCTTGACAGTGTAACACCCAAGTGAGCGAGAGGGTTGAAATCAGCTATAATAGTGTCAACTGTGGTTGGCGAATTGTTGTTTTGCTTCGGTGCAATGTGACTTTGCGCTGAACCTTGACACCGTACCACTTCGCCAGGAACACGTGATTATAAGACGGCTACGAGCCCCCCCGATCATGCACTTCGATCACAAACGCGAATCGTCTTAAAGAATACCTTCAGGAGATTCAAAGAATGAAATGAAATGGGTGTGGCTACTTTTTGGCAACGAGAAAACCGCGAAAAATCAGGTGATTTTGGGCGTTGCCGCCGCGGAGATGGCCGGAAACTCCCGGGTTATCGAGGTGAGGGAGGAATATCCCCTGGTTTAGCACTGCCTTTTTTGGTTTTTTCAGCCGGCAGCAGGTGGCGGTGG
>WNGG01008740.1_pt1 | contig 11128 bp, 10 predicted proteins | sample 5400661 | NCBI WGS metagenome assembly WNGG01 (sample SAMN13153372, study PRJNA577476) | soil metagenome | isolation source: 100 cm soil or saprolite under Garry oak tree replicate 1 | place: USA:California | collected 2016-06-15 | reverse complement strand
CAATGCACTATGATCTCCTTCAGGAGGACCATATGAAAGCCGGGAAGGAGACCATATGCAGCTGCCAGGACAAACGACCAGCTTTCAAGTACGCTTAGAGATTATGGAGCAAGCGAGCGTTGGGTTGAATGATACGCAAATCGCCACCGCCTTAGGCTGCTCGGTGTGGACGGTACGCAAGTGGCGACGAAGGTCACTCAAGCTTGGGCACGTCGGCTTAACCTCCCGTATGGGACGGCCTGCCACTGGCCCGGTGAGTACCTTTCCTCAGGAATTAAAGGAGGCTGTCCTTCACCTGCGCACCCTGCATCCTGGCTGGGGACCCAACACCCTGCTCGCTACACGGAAGCACGGATGCCTCCTGGTGCAATCAGCCGCTGCCGAGTCGAGCACACATTGCCAGGCTCCTCAAACAAGCGGGCTTGACGCGCCGCTATCAACCCCATCACGATCTGCCCCAACCAGCACGCACCGAGCCTCACACTCCGCATCAAGAATGGCAAATGGATGCGGCATGTGATTATGCGTGTGGAAGGGGTGGGCAAGGTGAGTTTGATTCATCTGGTTGATGTCACCAGTCGCCTGAAGGCCGAAAGTTATCCCAGCCTCGCGCACGACCAATCCAGCTTTACCCGACTACCAACTGACCTTACGCCGAGCGTTCTTAACCTATGGCTTGCCGGAGACCCTGACGCTGGACCACGGCACCGTCTTCTACGATAATACGACACCTTCCCCTTTTCCTACGCGGCTGCATTTGTGGTTGCTCGCGCTGGGAGTGCAAGTGCGCTTCACCCGCAAGCGTTGTCCTACCGATCACGCCAACACTCTGCGCACTCATCAAACGATGACCGCACAGGCGCTGCTCGGACAAACCTACCCATCCCATGCCGCCTTGTGGGCAGGATTGGATGAACGCCGGCAGGTTCTCAACCACCACCTGCCCAGTCGCGCTCTCGACGGCAAACCACCCTTAGAAGCCTATCCTCACGCAATTCACTCGGGACGATCCTATCGTCCTGAATGGGAAGAGGAGTTGCTTTCTCTCGAGAAGGTCTGCAACTATCTCGCCCAAGGCCGGTGGTTCCGCGGCGTTCGCTCCAACAGCTACTTTGGCGGAGGTCGCTACCAATACTATCTCGGGAAACACTTTGCACGGTGCGGCGTGGCTATTCGCTTTGATCCTGACACCACGACCTTGATTTGTCAGCTCGAAGGAAGCGAAGAGACCATTGGACTGCCAGCTCAAGGTATCACAAAAGCAGAGTTGATGGGGGAACTTGCGCTCTTGCAAGCCCTGCCGGTCTATCAATTAGCTCTTCCTTTCTCCTTGGCGGCTTGGCGCCAGCTTGAGTACGCTCACAACTTGACCGGTATGACTTTGTGAGACTTAGCTGAAAATGGGTAGGTACGACTTTATGAGACTCGACACGAAGGCGCAGGGACTGAGAATAACGGGAAAGATCGTTGTACCTTCTTGTTCAGCATTAGCCAATAGTGGAGGTCATTCATCTTCTGTAATAAAGCGTGAGGCCAAGTAATCGGCACTCACGAGGAGTACTGCTACTTTCGCCGACTCTATAGCTTTCATTATCTCGTCATGCCATTTAGCGCCTGGCTTAATCTTCGTGTCGACCCATATGTCAACGAGCTTACTCTGATCGTAGGGTGTCAAATGAACCTGAAGACGCTCTAAGTATTTTGCGTCTTTATGACTATAGCTGATGAAAACTTTCGTGCGGTTCGCTGAGGTGGTAACCTCAGCGACTGACTCCTTCGCTGTGGGAGAAGCAACGGGGTCTACTCCGCTCGGTGGGAGACACATATAGAGAAACACCATCATCTGCCGCGTATCGAAACCCACAAATTCGGGAAGAGATTGGAGCAGCGCCAACAGTTGACGGTTGAGAGCAAGTAAATCGCCTCGTGGTTGCGCACCAAATTGTGAGAGGAAATGCTTCAAGTGACTGGGATGAGAAATAGGCAAGAACTGATCTGGAAAGTAGAGATACAGTGGTTTACAGCGCAACGAGTAGCGATTGGGGCCAAGCTGCTCTGCACCGATCTTGTCGAGCACGTTCATCTGCCCTTCTCTCACTGCCTGGATCAGAGCAACCAATCCATCCTTGATATGTGCTAAAGCATCTTCTGCACTGTGATAAATGCTATTCCAGCGCCATCGATTTTCGTCCTTGCTCCACCAGACGCCGAACTTCGCCGCACTTCCCCCCTTAATGCTTCCCAACTCTTTTGTTTTAAATTCTAGCCAGTAGCAAAAACTATCGGGTTTCCCAACAGCGTACTCATCAAGCGGCATTTTGCCCAGGCTCTCTAGGGGGAAACGCTGTATAAATACCTTCCGCAGTTGTCGCAGGTCATCGGGCATCACCTTAGGATTAGATTGCACCCATTTTTCCAGTGCATGTTGCTAATCCTTCGTCCGATCATTCATACATTGCATTCCCTCAAAAGCATCATTGTGCGTTAGCTGTATATTAGTTCACTTTTCGTGTCTCGCTCATCCAGTCTTCCATTTTCACAGCCTGCGCCAATTCATTGACCAGCCGAACAGTCTCAACGCTCACCGTTATCACTCTCCCGACCAATCTCACAATGTACTCCTCATCGTCCAGGTTATTAGGGTCGCTCACAATGTTGCTGCGCTTATCCTCACTGACCTGGTATTGGTCAATCACCCATTCAAGAGCCGAGCGGTTGCCTAGCAGATATTGGAAGCATTCTTGAGGTATTCCTGACAGTGTCAGGCTATCGTTTACAATTACTGCCGTTCGATCTGGCATCAGTCGCATCTTCTCTACACGCCAGGAGAAAGGCACATCGTGGTTTTCAATCCATTTGAGCTGGTACTCTTTAGCCTGCTCATAATTCAGGTGAATATCCATCAGTTGCCTGCCAATGCGAACACAGTCCAGAAGCGCCTCTTTTCGATGCAGCAAGGGGAAATGTGGCAGGTCACGCTTCAGGTTTTCGGCATAGCGCTCGCGGTACTGCGGGTGATGCAGCATAGCATAGATATAGTGGAAGATATCCCACTTCCTCACATCAGGGCCATATTCCGCTTGGAAATGCGCAAGTGCCCAATCGGTAATATTCTCACGGCGGTTAGTGCCATTTTCGGCATAGGTGTAAAAGGGGAAGCATTGAGCATTAGCCCCTGCTCCTACTAGATGCAAGTCGGGGATAACATTAGTTACTAAAGTCATAAAAGGCTTTTCTGAAGCCAAATCACTAAGACACATTACATAGTTTTCCAGTTCATTATTCGCCTTAGGAAAGATATTCGGAAATCGGCCTTGACGATGAGTCATGATACTATCGAGATAGAGAAATTGCTTACAAAAAGGCCGATAGAGCATTACGTACTGAAGAAGGGTCGAATTTAGCCTCTATCTTTCGAACAAGACATTCTTTTAATCGGCTACTCCACTTGATTTTTGTCTCATCTGCAAGCACAAAATCATCCACATTTTTTGGGGTACCAGCTCTCTCTCAGCGAGAGAGCTCAGCATTATATGTTTCGATCATCCTATTTACTTTTGAAGTGAGTCTGCCTTTATTGAAATCATACATCCAGCTATCACGTGTAGTTTCCGCTCCTCTTGAATAGAGCTTGAATATGGCTTTGGCTTGAAGGGCTTCTACTCCCAAATCATATGTAGCCTTTACCTCTCTATTTCCTATAGGGAAAAACGAGGCAAACTCTGGATATAAGCCGCTAGTAACCCAAGTATTTCTGGAATCAGGGTGTAATTCTTGCCAATCAATACCAAAGATATTACCTTTCTCCTTTAGAAGGTTTATTTTCTCTGTTTTACGCCAAAATTCAGGGACACGATAGTAGAACAGCTTCCGCTCTATATGCCGCGAAGAACGTACCGCTATAGTGATACCGACACCAACTTGGATACCAAACACATTATGCGTCGTACCTGAAAGTTTTGGATTTTTACGCACATTTCCATGCAAATCAAGGTGATAAATCTGCGTAAAATCCTGCAAAAGGTTTTTACGCATACCGTCAAAAGCTATCTGATCAATAAAAGAGTTATTTGTTATAAAGCAAACAATACCATCTCTTCCTTGTAAACGGTCTGTCGCCCATCGAAAGAATTTCACATAGGCATCTGAGAGAGCTGTTCTATTCGTAGCTTTCGAGTCCTTTGCATACCTTTCGCTAATACGTCCATCAATCACGGGGTAACGACGATTTCTGTTGTTATCGTTCTCGCTCTTTTGTCTTATGTTGTATGGAGGATTTCCAATCACCACCATAATCTGCGCGTCTTTCTCGCGCTGGATGCGTTCGGTGTTCTCCTCCACGAACATGGATATTTGTCTGCTTTCAGCCAATTCGAGAGTATGAGTAAAACAGGTGCCCTCGAAAGGTTGATACTCGCCCATACGGCTGTAGTATTCGTGCTCAATATTCAGCGATGCGATATAGTAGGGCAGCAACATAATCTCGTTGCAGAAGAGGTCATGTTCATACTTGTATTTCAGTCGGTGGTTGGGTATACGGTGCAGGAGGTTCACGATGTAGCTGCCAGTGCCAACGCAAGGGTCAATGATCTGTACGCCTGGCTCTTTGATCGAGGTGCCAAACTCGCGTTGCAACACCTCTTCTACGCTAGCACACATAAAATCGACGATCTCTTGCGGCGTATAGACAATGCCATACGTATCCGCTCGTTTCACTGAGTATCCCTGGAAGAAGCGTTCGTAGACAGTATCAAGGAAATGCTGCCGCTCGAACCAGCCATCGATACTTTTAGCTGCGGCTTCAATTGCCACATAGAAGCGGTCAAGCGACTTGAGGAACTCGTGACGGTTGAAGGAGCGGCTGGTGAGAGCGTCGATCACTTTTTCAATTTCGGCAGCAATTGCGTTGCGACGTATAAAATCGGGATTATCGAAGATGGTGCTGAAGAGTCGCTCGGTCAACAGATGCTGGACAAGCATCTCGTTGATAACATCTTTACTGATCTTGGGGTCAAGAGACTGGCGGCATAGCTCGGAAAATGCATCAAAAGCTGCTATGAATTTCTTATTGAGTTTGTATTCTCGTTCAATGACTGCCAGTAATGCCCGTGCCAGTTCGGGCACGCGCTGCTTAAACTCCTTTACCCCCTCCTCGAAGGTTGCAATATCGGGTTCTGTGTAGGTGAAGAACTGGTTAAGGAGATCGCCGACCTCCTGGGGGTTACGTAGGTCAAACTCGAAGGAACGTTTTTTGTTTTGGAAGAGCACCGCTCGCTTTGTGTTCTCGAAAATGGTATTGGTCAGGGGATAGCCTGTGGCAATCTTTCTAGAAATCTCTTTGTCAAGGTCGCTCTGCGGTCCTTTTGCTTCCCAGATGCCTCGTTTCAGGTCAAAGTTATCACGCAGTACTCCATCAGGCCGAATACCACCCTCTAATGTCTGTTCTGGTATAAGCATCCATTTTACCTGGCGAGCCGTCTCAGCCAGGAGATTGAAAAAAGCTGTTCTGACGGCCAGCTCATAATCTGCTCGGCCTTTGTATTCCTGAAGCTCTTTGTAGTAGCGGTCAATTGCCTTTTTGAGTACAGGAGTGCTCAGTGTTCCAGCACTTTGCATGTTTCCCCCTACAAACCTGATAGATATGAATGGCTCTGTAGCTCCCCTAGTGTATCCTGTAGTTGAGAAAATCGCAATACATTTGACCAAGATGAGCTATTTCATTTCTCAGACACTAAGCATACCTGGACAGTCGAGTTACAGGATGGCAGGGAAACCACGCATACCCGTTACAATCTGACGACGATTATTGAGGTGGAAAAACACGAGCAAGTTGTACCCGCGAAGCGCCACCTCCTGTTCGAGAGCGAGTCTTTGGGTGTATAATGAGACTATTCCATATTAGATGCTCAGCTTGCCACTGGTTTGGAATAGTCTCGCATGGCGGCAACAGAGGTTCAATCCTCCTCACGAGGGGAGAAAATGCGGAAGGAGACTTCCTATGATGCCAACCCTGCAGATTCATCTCTTGGGCGGTTTCTTGCTCGTTGTAGATGATGTGCCTGTGACAGCGATTGATTGGCCGCGTCTGCAGTCACTTCTCGCCTATCTTGTCCTCCATCGCCACACCCCTCAATCCCGCACTCATCTGGCCTTTCTCCTCTGGCCCGACTCGACTGAAGAGCAAGCCCACACCAACCTGCGTCATCTAGTGTACCACTTGCGTCGTGCCCTGCCCAATGTGAACTCCTATCTCCGTGCCGACAAACAGATGCTCCACTGGCAACCCGATGTTCCCTGGACACTTGATGTGGCGGAATTTGAACATGCCCTCACCAAGGCGGATCAGGCACAACAAACGGGAGAGCAGCACGCCATGCGCCAGGCGCTCGAAGAAGCTGTGCAGTTATACCGTGGTGATCTCCTGCCTGGCGCGTATGAAGAGTGGCTCCTTGCTGAACGCGAACGCTTGCGTCAGCAATTTCTCGGCGTCCTGGAACGGCTGGTCTTACTGCTGGAAAGGGAACGCCAGTACCAGGATGCCATTGGTCTTGCTCAACGACTGCTGCGACATGACCCCTTGCATGAAGCCACCTATCGACACCTGATGCGCCTGTATGCTGGAAGTGGCGATCGGGCGGCAGCTTTGCGTACCTATCACACCTGCGCCACCATCTTGGAGCGCGAGCTGGCGATGGAGCCAACTCCTCCTACTCAGGAAGCGTACCAGCGTCTTCTCCAGAAGGATGCACCCTTCATTCCGACAAAGTCCCCTGCGACAACGCTAGTTGGCGTCACGCCATTGGTGGACAGAGAGTCCGAGTGGGCACAACTTCAGCACATGTGGCAGCGTGCTCTGACTGGGCAACCACATATAGTGGTGTTCTCTGGGGAAGCTGGCATTGGGAAAACGCGGCTGGCGGAGGAACTCCTGGCCTGGGTGGACCGGCAGGGGATGAGCACCGCCAGCGCCTCTTGCTACCCTGCTGAGGGAGCCTTGGCCCATGCCCCCATCGCTGCCTTGCTGCGTGCGGATGCCATCAGGCCAACGCTCTCCACACTCGCCGATGCCTGGCTCATGGAAATCGCGCGCTTCGTTCCAGAAGTGTTAGGGGAACGGCCAGATCTCCCTCATCCTGGGCCACTGCTGGAAAGCTGGCAGCGCCAGCGCTTGTTTGAAGCCCTGGCACGAGCCATCTTGAGTGTACGCCAACCCTGCTTGCTCCTGCTCGAAGATCTGCAATGGTGTGACCGGGAGACCCTCGAATGGCTGCATTACCTGTTGCGCTTCGATCCCCATGCACGCATGCTCGTCATCGGGACAGTGCGCCCAGAGGAGGTGGCGACCTCTCACCCACTGGAGTCATTGCTCAAGACGCTGCAGAGCAGAAGGCAAGTTGCTGAGATCCCGCTCTTGCCGCTCAATGCCACTGAGACGGCCTCTCTGGCTGCCCATATTGCCGGGCGACACCTCGACCAGCATCTGGCTGCTGACCTCTATCGGGAGACAGAAGGCAATCCGCTTTTTATTGTGGAAACTATGCGGATGGATGGAGGATCATCAAGGGACATGGAGTATCTTCCGCGTCGTGATCCGGCTGTCCTGCCATCGACGATCCAGGCAGTCCTTGCCGTGCGGTTGGAACACCTTTCCCCCCCGGGTCAGGAGTTAGCGAGCCTGGCTGCCGTCCTCGGTCGTGCTTTTACCTTTCAGGTGCTCGCGCAGGCAAGCCACCTTAATGAAGATTCGCTGGTCCAGGGATTGGATGAGTTATGGCACCGACGGATCATCCGCGAACAAGGCGGTGATGCCTACGACTTCAGCCACGACCAACTGCGCACGGTGGCCTATACTGCTTTGAGCACAGCGCACCGTCGTCTCTTGCATCGACGTGTGGCCGAGGCCCTCGAAGCCGTGTATGCAGAGAGACTGGACGCGGTGAGTGGGCTCATCGCTGCCCACTACGAACAGGCAGGGATCGTCGAGCGGGCCATCACCTCCTATGAACGTGCGGCGAAGGGAGCACGGCAAGTGTACGCCAATGCAGAAGCCATTCTCTTCTACCAGCGGGTACTGGCACTTCTGAACCTCGTTTCGTCTCTCCAATCACAACACGAGCAGTGGCGAGAGGTAACTATACACGTCTATGAGAGCCTCGGTGATGTCTTCGCCTTGCTTACTCAACTCGATGAGGCCAGGAAAGCGTATCAGGAGGCCTTAGTCCAGGTTCCAACGCATGATCGCATCCGGCAGGCCCATCTCTCTCGGAAAATTGCGCTTGCCTGGAAGACACAACGTCGCTTCGAGGAGGCATTCCAGGTTTATAGCAGGGCTGAAGCTGTATTGGAAAGAGAAATGGCAGAGCGTCCTCCGCAATGGTGGCAAGCATGGATAGAGATCCAGAGTGATCGCATAGAAATCCACTACTGGCTAGCTCAGATGGATGAGATAACGGAACTGATAGAACAGACTCGACCGGTGGTAGAGCGCTATGGCACACGGGAACAGCGTGCCACATTCTTTCAAAGCTTGTTGATGATGAACCTCAGACGGGAGCGCTATGTGGTGTCGAAGGAAACATTAGAGTATGCCCGATTATCGCTGGCAGCACGCCTGGAGTCGGAGAACGAATCCGCTATCGCCTGGGCTCGATTCTATCTGGGATTTGCCTCTCTGTGGCATGGTGATCTGGAGCAGGCCGAAGAACAGCTCCAAGTTGCCCAGGTGATAAGTGAGCAAACTGGAGATATGACGCTGCAATCGCGAAACCTGACCTATCTGACGGTGCTCTCCAGAAAACGCGGACAGGTAGAAGCAACTCGACACATCGCCTCCCAGGCTCTGGCAATAGCAACAGTACTGCAGCTTCCCGAATACATGGCTATGGCAAAAGCCAACCTCGCATGGGTGGCATGGCACGAAGGAAACCTCCCCGAAGCACACGCGAATGGTCTCGCAGCACTGGAGCTATGGCAACCCTTGCGGGTTGTCTACATGTTTCATTGGGCCGCTCTCTGGCCGTTGATCAGTGTAGAGTTGACACAAGATCAGCTCACAGAAGCTGTCGACCATGCACGTCTCCTGTTCGACCCCCAGCAATCAGCCCTTCCCGACACGTTGAACATATGTATAGAAGCAGCCATTCAGTCGTGGGATGCTGGACAATTGGAAGCCGCACGCACCCATCTCTACCAGGCAACTACATTGGCTCAGGAGATGGGGTATCTTTGAGCGTCAACGGACTGGCTTCACGATGCCGTGGACGTATGCGGCTTTCCTGCCACTCCTCCGTTCACCTCTTGATCCTGGGAACTTTCTGCGGACCAACTGTTTCCAAAAACGTTGAAAAGCCTGCGCTGGAGGAAACACGCCACCAAACGCTTACCAAACGCTGCGTGGCCTAAACTCTCAACACAAAGATGTATAGACTGCTCATAAGGCCCCCCTGGGGATTTGGAGAGATGAACCGCTATGGACAAAGAAGGGCAGCACCACTCGGAACTGTTTACGGTGAGACTCTGGCAGGAAGAACAGGGCAATGATCAAGTCACCTGGCGCGGGAAAGTGCAACATGTGACGAGTGGAGAAGCACGCTATTTTCATGACTGGTCAACGCTCATCGCGTTTCTTCTGAGGAGGCTACCCGGTTCTGGAACTGATTCGGATGCAGATTGAGCAACGTTCATTCCTCGCGTGGAAACATCGCTTGCCACAAGATCCTTCAGCGACATCACAAGAGACGATCTTCACAAGCAGGGGTTTTCACGAGAGCGCCCTTCGTTTGTACAAGGCTACTCGATCGATGGCATCCATGATGGGCCGTCGAAGAAAGGTGGGAACATGCCTACCGAGATTATCACACAGGGAGTCCATCATATCCGACTCATTTTGACCAACGCTGCATGAAACGGTTATGGAACGCTGCATCCATTACACTTTCGACATCACGATGAACGAATGGTTCATCTAGCGTAAGCGCAATAACCATTTCTATCCATGCGTCAAGCACGTGCAGGGGTGGAAGTATTCATGGAGCAGGAAGAGAGAAGAGATCGGTCTAGAGAAGACATCCAACGGGTTCTTTTTTCCTGCTCTATTGATACTCACGTCCCGACGTCGGACCTCTTTGACAACAAAGGAGACAGATCATGTCTACACATCCTGTGACACAACAAAAAACCGTTCCCCACTCAGCGCTCAGGCGGCTGGTGGCCCGCCATCCGGTGGCGGCCTTCCTGGTCATGGCCTATGCCGTTATCTGCGCGGTCGCGCTGCCACCGGTTCGGACCCATCTTGACATCTTGCCATTCGAGAAGCCTTTTTGGGAGTCGCTCGGCACCATCCTTGGGGTGGCGTTGTCGGCCTTCCTGGTGGTGGCGGCCATGCACGGCCAGGACGGTGTGCGCGATCTTTGGTCTGGCACCGCTGAACGGGCTAGTGGACAAGTGGCCGCTCCTGTTCACGGTGGTGGTGCCACAGCTCCTGCTCTCGATCGTGTTCTTCAATGTTGCCGAGGAGATGGGCTGGACAGGATTCTTGCAGGCGCGCCTACAAGAGCGGCACGGACCGTGGAAGGCCAGCGTCATTGTTACGATCCCCTTTGCGCTGTGGCATCTGCCCAGCTTGATGGTCGACGAAGGATTGAGCCTCGCACAGCTCCCCCTCGCCCTCGCGTTGGTGGGCATTACGGCGATCCCTCTGCTGTTCGGACGGATCGTCATGATGTGGCTCTACAACAACACCAACCGCAGCGTGCTCCTGGTTGGGCTCTTCCACTCGAGCTTTGACACAACGACGGCAGGGTTTGGCCGCGTATTCATTCCAGGCTACACTGCTGGAGTTGGCACCTTGATAGCCAGCGGCGTAGTCGCTCTGGCTGCCATTCTCATCGTCGTCTTCACCAGGGGTCGGCTCTCGTACAAACCGATCCTGGCATCGCCCTCAGAAGAGGCACCGCACCCACCAGATGCGCCCCTGACCCACGCCTGAACCCCTGCTGTTCTGATGGTTGCACCCCTGTAGCTCGCAAGCGGGCTCACTTAATATGTTATGGGGAGAGAAGAAACGGACTACGCAACGTAAGCGACGTATCGAGAAGCCGCGGCTTCTCGATACGTCGCTTACGTTGCG
>WNGG01009845.1_pt1 | contig 11129 bp, 9 predicted proteins | sample 5400661 | NCBI WGS metagenome assembly WNGG01 (sample SAMN13153372, study PRJNA577476) | soil metagenome | isolation source: 100 cm soil or saprolite under Garry oak tree replicate 1 | place: USA:California | collected 2016-06-15 | reverse complement strand
CGTTAACTGAAGAACGGCGTCACGTTTGAGGTACGGAATCGTGCGGTCCAGTTCACCCGACTCGAGCGCCGCATCTACCGCAGTTGCGGGCATGTCGAACGCGTGCGTCGGGCGATTGTGGCAATCGATGCAATCCATTTTTCGCCGTTCACCGGCTATATCCCGGCTCTTGTACACGACTCCATTCGCCGACACCCATGGAAGATCCTTCCGTTCGGTATCGGCAGCAATGTATTCGATGTTTTTGCCGACATGAGCTTTATGGATTCTGGTTCCGACATGCATCATCAACACCGTGATCTTCTCGGTGTTATGTGCATCTTCCTCATACCTCTTCACAATCTTCAACTTGTCGCCCTGAGACTTTTCCGGCCAATGACATTGCTCACATGTATCTGCGGAAGGCCGCAGACTACGGTTTCCCGCATGGATGGGACGGTCGTAAGTTTTGAAGGTCACAGCGAAGACCTGGTGGATGCCGGACAGCTTATAGTGCAGGAACCATGCGGCTCCCGGCCCGACATGGCAACTCACGCATTCAACGCGGGAATGAGCAGAATCCTGATACGCGGTGTATTGCGGAATCATCACATGGCACACCCTGCCGCAGAATTGTTGTGAGTCCATGTACTTCACGCTCGTGTATGTGCCCGCGGAGACGATCGCCACGTTAATCACGGTCAATAGGCCCAACAGTCCAAAGAATCGGATTGCAGCCCCATAGTACGGATTGGAAAACCCTTGAAAGGCAAACGTCAGGAATATTACTGCGGAAGTAGTGGTGACGATCGCACCGATACTCGCTACCCAGTCGCACAGCAGATACGAAACGAAGGACTGAAAAACACTTTTCACGGATTAAAAATGGTACTCCAGGTATCGTCTTCGACTGCCAGGATGGTCGGTGTCTTTCGAATAGTCATACTGGTAATAGAATCGAAAATATAGACCCTTTCCGCAAGCAACTCGACATTAAGGGAAATGGAACTGAGCGGATTCCGGATTTCATGAGCGATTTGAGAAGCGAATCGCCCGATCGTGGCCAGCCGCTCCGATTGAACGAACCGCTCCTCCATGGTCCGCAAATCCGCGCAGTCCTGAAACACGTGAACATAGCCGGAACTCTGCCCATCGCCGACACGCTGCAGGGACAATAAAAATTACCAATTTCCGATTATGCATGGCACGCTGCCCGGCTCAAATACGTCCATTCCAGCCGCCGGAGATCGGCGAGACTCTTCGGGTCGATTTGAAATTTGTTAATCTCCGTCACCACGCGATCGTCCTGTTCAGCGGAAAGGCAGCGGTGGGCAGCCTCGAATAGAATGTTTTCTTCTTTGTGGATGTGGTTGCGGATCAGTTGCGTCAGACGGTTCGCAAAGTGAACGAAATCCGAGCCCTTCTTTGTGCGCAAAGCGTCCTCGAGCCCGTCAACCAGCGATCGCTCTTGATCGTGCTCAAAGACCATGTGGCGTAGCGGGCCTTCATGCCAGGCGGACGTCTGCATCAATTCCGGAAAGAGCGCGCTCTCTTCCTGTGCCTGATGATGATCGTCAGCAAAGCCACGCAAGAAACGCAAAAGAGTCTCGACGTCCTCGGGTGCAACGGGTTGGCTGTTTTCAACGCGCGTTGCCATGTGGTCCAGAACGTCCATGGCCCGCAGGATAATCTTGTGTTCTTGAATCAGCAGGTCCGTGCATTTCATGAGAGCCTCCTGCCGAGATTCCTAAATGCCTCGGCGATCCCGCGGTCACTACAGAATTCTTCGGCCGCACCGGCAAGCGCCGCATGGTGCGCGCGAAAACTTGTCAGGATTGCGTCGTACAGCAGCCGGTGATCTCTTGCGAGGACGGCAGTCAGCTTTTCGTAGATGTCTTCCAACTCCGAGGACTCCATGAGAAGTGACGCATAAAAAGCCTCATTGATTGAAACCTCGGGATCACTGACGATGCCCTTCACGGTCTCGAGCAATTCTTCAACGCGTTCGATCGTTCTGAAATCCACGTCGGCTTCCGCCATCATTCCGCGTTCGCGGCAAAAGCGAAGGATCGAATAATGCTGCAGCTCGTCCATGGCCGTTTCCGCCCAGAACTTGGCCAACGGAGGATTCGCAATGAAGCGTTCGTGCAGCATGAAATAACAGTGTGCGAGCTGCTCTTCAAAAACTTCGAATTTCGCGTAGATCATCGATCGGCGATTTGTCATTGTGTCCTCCTCGAAATCGACCGCGTACCGCAGGAACTGACGCTCTGTCAAAAAGCATCGTTCCCCGGGCCTGTTTCTCATTACAAAGTTGTTGTAGCGTCTCATTTCCCTTTTATCTCCCGTTACGACTGATCGCACTTGCTCTGCCAAGAACTATAGCGGCGGCTTAATTGGACCCAGCCGCCGCCGAGCTGCTTCGGGTGGATTCATATGCCTCCTATCGATGGTCCGCAGCCGCTATGCGGCTGCGACCTTGATCGCCTTAGGTTTTGTTTCTTCTTTCTTCGGCAAAACGATCTTCAGAATGCCGTCCCTGTACTCGGCGCTGACCTTGTCTCCATTGACTGCTCGAGGCAATGCGAATGAACGGGTGAAGGTCCCATACTCACGCTCAATGCGGTGATAGTTCTCTTCTTTTGCATCTTTTTCGAAGTGACGTTCACCCTTGAGTGTGAGGACGTTGTTCTCCAGCCTCACGTCGATGTCGTTCGCGTTCATTCCAGGCATTTCCGCTTTTACGACAACCTCATTGTCGGTTTCGAAAATGTCGACGGAAGGAACATACGTTGTCGTCGACAGTGGCTCTTCCCAGTCCTTGCCCCAAAAGGCCAGCCGCGCCGGTAGTGTGTTGAACTCACGGAAAGGATCCCATTTGATGAGTGACATCGTTTTGTCTCCTTTCAGAAGCTCTCTTGTCGCAGCTTCCGCATACCGTTACGCATTCGGGATTCCAAGAACGTACGTTGCTGCACCACGTCCCGAACGACTGATTTATCGAGGGTTTTTATCGGACGAAGAGAAAATCGCAGATTGCCTCGACGCGAGCTTCTGACACATTGTCCGATTCAGCGCCTTGGATGCTGTGGAGCAAAGACGGATTGGCACGCCGACTTCAAGCGAAAATGCAAAAGCCTATGCGGGTTGATTCGTTTATTCTTTCGAAGGTGAGCCATGATATATAGCGGCGTTCGGTCCGACGTGAAAATCCCAGCCCGATATGGAGTGTGAATCATGAATCGAAAGCAGATTCTTGCCGCTGCAGCGATTGTCCTGGCCCTTGGCGCGGCGTGGACGCTGGGCGGCGTCTTCGGACAGTCGCAGCCGAATGTCCAGGTTCCGAAATTCCAATACGACCCGACGTTTCCGCAGCCGCTGCCCGAAAAGTGGGCAATCGGCGCAATCGGCGGTATGGCCGTAGACAGCCACGATCACATCTGGGTGCTGCACCGGCCCGCCCCATTGCAGAAGAACGAGCGCTTCGCGGGCGCGGCCATGACGCCGCCGAGAGCGGAGTGCTGCATTCCGGCGCCGCCGGTCCTCGAGTTCGACCAGGACGGCAAGCTGCTCGCATCATGGGGTGGCTCCGGCCAGGGCTATGAGTGGCCGTCGATCGAGCACGGCATCTTCGTCGATGCGAAAGACAACGTCTGGCTGGCAGGAAATGGTGACAAGGACGCGCAGGTTCTCAAATTCACAACACAGGGCAAGTTCCTGGCGCAGTTCGGTCATCAGGGCAAGAGCGGCGGCAGCTCCGACACCCAGAACCTTGGTGGGCCCGCCAACCTGACGGTGGATTCCGCAAACAACGAGCTGTATGTCGCCGACGGCTACAAGAACCACCGCGTTATCGTGATCGACACCGAGAGGCTCACCTTCAAGCGCATGTGGGGCGCGTACGGCAACAAGCCCGACGACAAAGATCTTGGCCCGTACAACCCGGATTCGCCGCCGGTCCAGCAGTTCCGGTTGCCACACAACGTGGCTCTGTCGAAAGACGGCTTCGTCTATGTCGCCGATCGTCCTAACGACCGGATACAAGTTTTCAAGAGGGACGGCACGTTTGTGCGGGAAGGATTCATCGCGCCGCGAACGCTCCTTGCCGGATCGGCCTCCGGGCTCGCATTCTCGCCGGATCAACGATTCCTCTACGTGATCGACGGCGCGAACCACCACGTCTGGATTCTCCTGCGTGAGTCGCTTCAGGTCGTCGACCATATCGGCCAACAGGGTATCTTCGGCGGTTCGCTGAACGTGCCGCATGCCCTCGCGGCCGATAGCAAAGGGAACATCTACGTCGGCGAAAACTTCGACGGCCGGCGCTTCCAGCGGTTCGTCTACAAAGGAATGGGCGCAGCTACGGGCAAGACTCTTCCGCCACCAAAACCGTAGGATTTCTGCAAGGCTGTGGCGTTGCGTGCCAGTTCCAAATCGATCTCGCTGTTAAACGACCAGTTGCCAGGAAAAGAAGAAAAGGAATCACGGCACCACGACCGCGGGCGTCCGGATGGCCACCGGAACTGAAAAAAGACCCCTGTATCTATAACAGAGGCGCGCGCGAGCCGAACAATACACGGTTGGCGAAAAAGCATTTGCAAGAGGTTGCTTTGGATCGTCTTTTTCGCCGATACGACCCCGCCCGGCGGGCCGAATCCCTCGAGCTAGCCTGTCCAGGGTCCGCAGGATGGCCGGCTTTGCCGGATTCGGAGAAGCCAAACCCTAATGAGGAATACGCCATTCCTCATTAGGGGAGGACAAACCCTGATGAGGAATGGCCCTGTCATTGTCTATTCCGGGCGCTTCCCGCTGTGGATGAAAAACTTGCAATGACTAACGGATGGCCCACAGATACTATCACTTCCTGTTTGCAGTCGCCGTGCATGAAGTTGCATTCAAATTCTGTCTGGCTTTACGTTTTGTTTATCGTAGCGGCCACTTCTCTTACCGTTGGCTGTAACCCATCCCCTCGACCCCTCGATTCATTTCCTGTCCGCAAGCAGACGCGATACTTCGATTTTCGCTACGAGCGAAATTCCTCTCAGATTGAGGCTATGGCGCGTTTCGCTGACGGTTACATCGACCTCATCAATCGCGATTTTATCAAGACGGATTTCGACTACCCGATCCGAGTTTTCGTGGCAAAGGATCAGAATCGGTTTGAGGAATTTGTCCATCACGAGTTGCACGTGCCGGGTCCGGCAGGTTTCGGTATCTATATGTATTCCAGCAAACTGGTGGCGACCTACGAGGATTCCGGACTCGGAACATTCACCCACGAAGCCATGCATGCCTTTGTGGAAACGGACTTGACGCACCGCCCACACTGGGCCGACGAGGGCATCCCAACATTCTTCGAAAAGTTTTACGGCTATTGGAAGAACGATAAATTGGTTCTGTTCTGGGGCTTTCAGAATCCCTGGCGCATAGAAGCGCTAGGCGCCCATCTCACACGACTAAATCTCCCGGAGATCCTTTCGGACCAGAACCCGGAACGCGATGAGTCAGAACTACGCATGGTGTCGTTGTTTTTGTGGGAGCAGGGTAGGTTTAAACGCTTTCTCAAGTTCATTGCAGACGATGACAAACGCGGATACTCATCCTATTTCGAAGCTGCCATGGACCTGCCTCTGGAAAGAATGATTCCGCTTTGGCAAAAGTACCTTCTTGATGTCGAGCGACGGCGAGACGCAATTCTAGCTTTGCCTTTAAGCGCGATCTTCCACAACGAGGAGGCATTCCAAAGCTTCGCCAAGCTCCACAGCATATCGACCGAACAGGTGCGACAACGAGACTGAGATTGTTGTAGACGGCAAGCAACTTCGGGAACTTTTTGGCGTGCTCCGGCATTACTGTTAGTGAATGCAGAGCGACGAACGTCACTTTGGATAACTTTCCCTCGTCTTTGGAAGGCTTCGGAATTTTGCTCCCTCGGCTTGCCGTTCATGGTGAAGAAACTGCAGAAGATCTGCTAAGCTGTGCTTCGCCGAAATCCATACAGCCCGGAGCTAAATATGGCGAAGTACTACAAGAAGGGTCTCCCACCGGTCGAGAGCGAAGCTGCAAATCTTAAAGTGCAGGAGACGGTCCGGGAAATCCTCGCGGATGTGAGGCAACGCGGCGATGCCGCCGTACGAGAACTTTCCGAGCGGTTCGATGGCTGGTCGCCGCCCGATTTCCGGCTATCGCCAGGTGAAATCGACTCTCTTGTGGCATCGGTTTCACGCCAAACGATTGAGGACATCAAATTCGCGCAAGCGCAAATTCGGAATTTCGCCGAGCACCAAAGAGCGGCATTAAAAGACGTCGAAGTGGAGACGATTCCGGGCGTACGGCTCGGCCACCGTAACATTCCAGTACGCACTGCCGGCTGCTACACTCCGGGCGGGCGTTATCCGATGGTGGCATCCGCTCACATGACGATCGTCACGGCGAAGGTCGCTGGAGTGGAGCGCGTCATTGCCTGTACTCCTCCGACCAAAGGCAAACCCCATCCTGAAACGATCGCGGCCATGGCCTTGGCGGGCGCGGACGAGATCTACCTGCTTGGTGGGGTTCAGGCAGTTGCTGCCATGGCGCTGGGCACCGAGACAATTGCTTCTGTGGACATGCTTGTCGGGCCAGGCAACGCTTATGTGGCCGAAGCGAAGCGCCAGCTGTTCGGAGAAGTCGGAATCGACCTGCTCGCCGGACCGACGGAAATCCTCGTTATTGCCGACGACTCCGCAGACGCCGAGTTGGTCGCCGTCGATTTACTCGGCCAGGCCGAGCACGGGCCGACGTCGCCGGCCGCTTTAATTACGACATCGGAGAGCCTGGCGCGCGCTCTGCCTGCGGCGATCCAGCGCCAGCTTGCGATCCTGCCTACGGCAGACGTCGCTTCCGTGGCGTGGCGCGACTTTGGCCAGATCATCCTGGTGGCTGATTTCGCCGAGGCGGTTGAGGAGACGGACCGTCTGGCTTATGAGCACGTGGAAATCCTGACCCGGAATCCACGCTACTTCCTGGAGCACCTTCGGAATTACGGGTCGCTGTTCCTTGGTCCCGAAACAAACGTCGCGTACGGCGACAAAGTTATCGGTACAAATCACACTCTACCGACGAAGCGCGCTGCACGGTATACAGGAGGGCTCTGGGTCGGAAAGTTCCTGAAGACGGTTACGTATCAGGAGTGCACCGAGGAGGCGAGCGTTCTCATCGGCGAGTATTGTTCGCGTCTCTGCGCCATCGAGCGATTCTGGGGACACAAGGAGCAGGCCGATATCCGCTTGCGCCGCTATGCCGGGCGAGACGTTGGTCTGGTTGCGAGCTCGGGAGATAAGCCATAGCCTCCCTTCCTGCATCCTTCCGTCTCGACGGCCGGATCGCGCTGGTCACAGGTGCCGGCCGCGGTCTTGGCGCCGTGGCGTCGCTTGCTCTTGCTGAAGCAGGAGCTGAAGTGCTTCTAGTGAGCAGAACGCGAGGCGAACTCGAAGCAATCCAGAAGAACATCATCGACTCAGGCGGGCGCGCGAAAGTCCTGGTCTGCGACGTAACCGACACGAAGCAATTGGATGCCGAGCTCAATCGACTGGAGCAGCTCGATATACTCGTGAACAACGCCGGCATGAACATTCCGGAGCCGTTCGTGGAAGTATCGGAGTCCCATCTGGATAAAACGCTCGCGCTCAATGTTCGTGCGGCCTTCCTGGTGGCACAGAGCGTCGTCCGAAAAATGCTCGATGCATCCGATCGTGCCGTGAAAGGCGGCAGCATCATCAATATGTCCTCTCAAATGGGTCATGTCGGTGCGGAGCGGCGCACGGTCTATTGCATGACAAAGCACGCGATCGAAGGACTGACGAAGGCGATGGCTGTCGAACTCGCGCCGAAGAACATTCGAGTGAATTCCATTGCCCCAACTTTTCTCGAAACCCCGATGACGGCTTCGTTCCTCGCGGACCCCGAGTTCCGAAATTGGGTGATGAGCAGGATTCCCCTCGGCCGGATCGGGCAAATGGAGGAAATCGCGGGAGCTATCGTGTTCCTTGCATCACCAGCCGCTTCTCTCGTCACGGGTACGAGCCTGCTGATTGACGGCGGTTGGACAGCGCGTTGAGGCGCATTCCCCTCCTCGCAGAGCTTTTTGTGTCCCTCATTTTTTGCTGGACACGGGAGAAATGATTTTGTAAATTTGCGTCCGTGAAAGTCGGCGGACAGCAAATCGACGACAGGATTATCGCGCGGATACAAGAAATGATCGATGCGAATTGGGATATATCGCGGGTGCAGCTGTCCCGTCGAGTCTGTGAAGGACTGAAGTGGCGGTCGCGAAACGGCAGGTTAAAAGAGGTGAACTGCCGGAAAGTTCTATCGAGATTGGGTCGAGAGGGAAAGATTCGGTTGCCGGAAGCGAAGAGGTTTGGGGGGAATCGGAAACCAAGGAAGGAAGCGGAGGTGGTGGCTGCGGAAACGGTGAAGAGCGGGGATCTCAAGGATTTTCAACCGGTGGAGTTGGTTCTAGTGGGAAGCGCGGATAGCGAACAGTCGCGAATCTGGAACGAACTGATGGATCGGTATCACTATTTGGGATCAGGGCCGTTGTGTGGAGCGCAGTTGCGATATTTGATGCGTAGTGAGAAACACGGATGGGTGGGCGGTTTGTCGTTTTCGGCGGCGGCATGGAGCGTGAAAGCGCGGGACCAGTGGATTGGATGGAGCGGCGAGATACGGGAAAAGAATTTGAATCAGGTGGTGGGCAACAGTCGCTTTTTAATTGTGCCGCTGTGGCGCGTGCCGCATCTGGCCTCGCACGTGTTAGGTCTGGCGATGAGACGGTTAAGAGCGGATTGGAAAGGGCGCTACGGATATGAGCCCTTGCTGGTGGAGACGTTCGTGGAGTGCGAGCGATTTGAAGGGACCTGCTACCGGGCGGCCAACTGGCTGGAGTTGGGACAGACGCAAGGACGCGGACGGCAGGACCGAGGGCACAGCCGCCGAACACCAATCAAACGGATATTCGTATATCCTCTGCAGGCGGAGGCACGGCAACGACTCTGTGAAGGGATGCTGGCGCCGGTCCCTGCATCAGGAATCCCGGCGGCGCCCCAGGATTGGGCGGAAGCCGAGTTTGGAAGCGTGGATTTGAAAGACCGGCGTTTGAATCGGCGAGCGGTCGAGATCGCGCGGGATTTTTACGGGCGGCCGCAGGCGCAGATTCCGCAAGCATGCCAGAGTCGGGCCAGAACGAAGGCGGCGTATCGATTCTTTAAACATCCCAACACGAACATGGACGATTTACTAGAGCCGCATCGGCAATCCACCTACCAACGAATAGTGGAAAAGAAGATTGTCCTCTGCCCGCAGGACACGACGAGTTTGAACTACAGCACGCATCCCGCAACGGAAAATCTAGGTCCAATTGGCTCGACGAAGGAAGGCATTATCGGTTTGATCGTGCACGACACGATGGCGTTTTCCATCGAAGGCACGCCGCTGGGCCTATTGGATGTGCAGTGCTGGGCACGAGACGCGGATGAATTTGGTAAGAAACACCAACGCAAACAACGCCCGATCGAGGAGAAGGAAAGCTACAAGTGGCTGCGGAGTTTTCAGAGCGTTGCTGAAGCGCAGCGCCACTGCCCCAACACGATGCTGGTGAGCATGGGGGACCGGGAAGCCGACATCCACGAATTGTTTCATCTGGCATTGCAAGATCCAAAGGGGCCGAGGCTGCTGGTTCGCGCAGAATACGACCGATTGTTAGAAGATGGTCAGGGACACTTATGGGCGAACGTCGCGGCTCAGCCTCTGGTCGGCATTCAAGAAATCCATGTACCGCGGCGCGGGACCATTGCCGCTCGCGTCGCACGGTTGGAAGTTCGCTTCGCTGAAGTCACGCTGAAGCCGCCCCAGGATAAATCCCAGTATGGTCCTCTGAAGCTGTGGGCCGTTCTGGCCCAAGAGACCGATGCACCCGAGGGCATTCCGCCACTGTGCTGGATGCTATTGACGACTTGCCGCGTCTGCACTTTCGAAGACGCTATCGAGAAACTCGCTTGGTACACCAAGCGATGGGGCATTGAGATTTATCACAAGACCCTGAAGAGCGGTTGCAAGATCGAACAACGACAGCTTGGCGATGCCGACACCATTGAAGCTTGTCTTGCCGTCGATATGGTTGTGGCTTGGCGCATCTACCACATGACGAAACTCGGCCGCGAAGTCCCCGACGTTCCATGCACGGTCTTTTGTGAACAGGATGAATGGAAGGCGCTGGTCAGTTTTATCCTCAAAAGGCCAATTATCGACGGCACGCCTCCTACCGCGCGCGAGTATTTGCGTATGGTCGGCAGTCTGGGTGGGTTTCTCGGCCGAAAGTGCGATGGCGAACCTGGAACCAAATCGATCTGGCTCGGCCAACAACGTCTCGATGACATCAAGCTGGCATACCTATTCTTCGTCCCACAACTTCGTCCGCCCCCCGTCCCCGGCGCCTATACTTACGGGGCAGGCTAAGGCGGTCATAGAGGTGAACGAATTGGAATCGAGCGTATTCGTATTCATTCACATCTCCATAGCGCCGCTACAGTTCTCTAACCCACGCCATGTCTGCGTAATTGCTCCCGGGCCGCGGCAACGACCTGGCCTGGTTCGAACCCGAACTTCCGCTGCAATTCCTTTAACGGCGCGGAAGCTCCGAAGGTGTGCATGCCGATGACTTGACCCGAGGTTCCGACATATCGTTCCCAACCTAACGTGGAGGCCTGCTCTATGGCGACACGGGCCTTGACGTTGGAGGGCAGCACGCTGTCCCGGTATTCTTTCGACTGGTGATCGAAAATCTCCCACGAGGGCATGGAGACCACGCGCGAGCGGATGCCTTCGGCAACCAGCGTTTCGTGCGCTTCCACCGCAAGGCTCACCTCGCTTCCCGACGCAATGATGATTACTTGCGGATCGCCGCCCGGCGCCTCAGCAAGCACGTACGCACCCTGCGCGACGCCGGCGGCCGGAGCGTATCTGCTGCGATCGAGGACCGGCAGAGGCTGGCGCGATAATGCCAGCACCGCGGGCTGATGACGCAGCTTCATGATATAGCGATAGGCCTCGACTACCTCGTTGGCATCAGCGGGCCGCAAGGTTATCAGGCCGGGCATGGCACGCAGCGA
>WNGG01008739.1_pt1 | contig 11130 bp, 10 predicted proteins | sample 5400661 | NCBI WGS metagenome assembly WNGG01 (sample SAMN13153372, study PRJNA577476) | soil metagenome | isolation source: 100 cm soil or saprolite under Garry oak tree replicate 1 | place: USA:California | collected 2016-06-15 | reverse complement strand
GCCGCCTTGAGCGCCCCCTCGAGATCGGAGATGCGGGTCGCCGCTTCTTTGAGTTCCGTCCACAGGATGTGATATCGTCGCGCCGCCCGGTACTCCCGCAGCGGCTCCGGGTCCGTCGGTTCCGGCTCGCCGTCCGTCGAGAGGATATTCTTCACGTAGAAGTCCCGGTCGAGTTCGGGCATGGCCGCCATCTGCCGGAGGAGATGCGGCGGGTAGTCCGGCTTGAGGGTCGACGCGGCCCGGATCGCCATCATCACCGCGTATTCGCCGCAGCAGTTGAAGTCCCGGACAGGCACGTGGTTCTCCCCATGGGTCTCGCGATGGGTCTGGGCGAAGATCTCCCAGATCCGCTCGTATTCTTCGAGGGCGGCCATTGGATCAGCGAGCGACAAGGCCGCGACGCTCGAAAGTACCTTTGGGATACTCGCACGGACGAGAACTCGTGCCGATGGCTTCTTTTGCCGTCTCGCGGTGCGGTTCGCGTGGGCCGCGTCTGGGATTTCGCCAAACGGCGGATCGCCGGCTACGTCGTGTTCTGGCTCGTCGTCGTCTTCGTGATCTACATCCTCTACACGGGAAACCTCCCGGCGCAGGCGGGCATCTTCATCCTGGCGTTCGCCTTCACGATGTCCGTTGCGTTCACGGGTCGGATGAAGCGGAAACAGCGGGAGCGACGCGAGGCGTCCAGGCTCCGCGGACGTTAGCCGTGGGGTTCGCGGTACGGGGATCGCAGGGTGCCTTCGTTGCGCTTCCGGCGGTGTTCCTTCTCGTTCTTGAGCCACGCGAGGAGGCGGGACGCGGCGCCGAACGGCCGGAACTCGAAGACCACCTTGCCGTGCTCCTTGTCCTCCGTCTGCAGGAGTACACGCCGGCGTTTGGGGACCACATCGATCGTCTCCTCGAGGGGAATCTCGTGGAACCTTTTCCCTTTCTTGCCGCCCGGCAGATCAAGCCAGTCGGAATCGAGGAGGAGGAGGCGCCTTCGCGTCTGCCACACCCATCCCTTCCTCGCGTCCACGAGCGTCTTCTTCGTCATGGCCACCGGTTTGTAGATCTCATACTTGAGCTCGCGATACCCGATGATCTGGTCGCCGCCGGAGAGGACCGGCTCGTTCGCCTCCGTGAGGACGACGCCGACCTCCCCGACCTGGTCGATCTTCATTCGGTCGGTGCCAACCTTTGGGGCGGGATAAGCTTAACGAGCGAGGTCGGGTGATCACTCCGAGAACTCGTCGAGGCCGATCGACGGGTTGATCTCTCCCGCCACGTTCGTCGCGATCGCCCGCGCGACCTCGGCGGGCTCACGCGTGTGCCCGAGCACCCACATCAACTTGACGTACGCGGTCTCCGGGCTCATGTCCTCGCCTCCGATGACGCCCGCCTTGATCAGATCGCGGCCGGTGTCGTACACGCGCATGTTCACGCGTCCCTGCAGGGTCTGCGTCGTCATGACGATCGCCACACCGTCCTTCGCGAAGCGGTGCACGACCGGGACGAGGTCCTCGGAAACGTGGCCGAGGCCCGTGCCGGCGATGACGGCACCGTGGACGCCCTGAAGGATCCCCTCGAGTTCGGATCCCCGCTGGCCGGGGTAGAAGTACGTGAGGGCGACGTTCGTGTCCAGCGCGTCGTCCACCTTCGTCGGACCGCGAGATCGGGGCAATGTACGACCGGAGAGTTCGACCCGGCCATCCGCGAGGACCCGTCCGAGCGGCGTGGCGTTCAGCGACCGGAAGGCGTCGCGGCGCGACGAGTGCATCTTCCGGACCTTCGTGCCGCGATGGATCACCCCGAAGGAATCGCTCGTCTCGCCGTGCATCACGGCGACGACCTCGCCGAAGTCTGCGGTCGCGACGCGGGCCGCGCTGAGAAGGTTCGTCGCGGCGTCCGACGAGGGGCGGTCGCTCGACCGCTGCGCGCCGACCACCGCGACGGGGCCGGTCAGCTCACGTAACATGAACGACAGCGCCGCCGTCGTGAAGTGGAGCGTGTCCGTCCCGTGCGGGATGATCACGCCGGTCGCGCCTCCGTTGAGTTCCTTCCCCGCCTCCCGGGCCAAGTTCTGCCAGTTCTCCGGCTTCAGGTTCTCGCTGTATATGCTGTAGATTACCCGGGCTCGGACGTTGCAGACGTCGAGTAACTCTGGGACGCTGAAGACGAGTTCTTCCGCCGTTACCGCCGGGTGGACGGCCCCTGTCCGGTAGTCGACGTAGGCGGCAATCGTGCCTCCCGTGCCGAGCACCGCGACGGTCGGCTTGTCCTTCGCTGGCGGGGGAAGATTCCGCTGAGCTTTCGTCGGAGCGTGCTTCGTCACGACCTCGACGGATTCGACGTCCCGGATCGCAATCCCGATGTTGTATCCATTCGGTAGCTTGACCGTCAGGATGTCATCGCCGCTGAATCCGTGGTGCGGCATGAGGACTCCCTCGTACCGCTCGCCCCTCGCGCGGACGACGACGGCGTCTCCCCGCTCCGCCTTCGAGCGGTCGAGCAACGCCCGCACGCGTGGCGGGTAGTCCATCATGTCTCGGAACCGGTCCTGCGGATATGGTCTTTGTGCCGCGAAGGCGAAAAAGGACCGGATCACCATCGCGGCGTCGATGCGTCGCACCGCTCGTGAGGTCCTGAACGAACTGCGGTGGCGCGAACCGGGCCGGCTTTCCGATGCGGTCCTGTGGTACATCGACCGAGTCCACCCGGAAGGCTATCGACAGATGCGCGGCTCCGAGATCGTCGACCTCGAGCGCCGCTACTTCACGACCGCGAAAGCGCGGCTCCCCTATTACAAGATCGTCCGGATTGAGTGCGACGGGGAGGTCCTGTTCATTCGTCCTGCCGTCCACCAAAGGCTTTCGAGAGATTCGTAGACGAAGCGGGAACGGAAAGGGGTGGCGGCTTCGCTATCGAGACGTCGGAGTGCGAAGCCGATCTTGCCGGCTCACGTGTGCTTGGACCAGGGGAGGTACGGGTTCGCCGCCGCCAGGATTGCGCCGAGGAGCCCGATGACGCCGCCGATCGTTCCCGGCAGGCCGCCGAACGCGAGCAAGACGATGCTGACGACGCCCGCAACGATCGCGCTGTTCATCAGGTTCTTGTGGCCAATCTTGGGGGAGACCCACAGCGCGGCCCCGAGGACGACGTCGATCACGAGGACCGTCGTCAAGCTCGCGAGCTGGCTCGCTGCGATACCACCCTGTGCCCAGTCGATTGCGTACAGGAGAACGGACAGGAGGATCGCCAGGGCGCCCCCGAGCATCAGCAGCAACTCGTGCGGCTGCTTGTTCTCGAGATCCGCCATGGCGGCCCTGCCGGCCGTCTCGTAGCTTTGGGTCATGGCGCCCGGGGCAGGCGTGCCCGTCGGTCATAAGTGTTCGTTCCCGGGACGCCGTCCTTGATAATCAGCCTCCGTGAGAATCATTCTCGGTAACGGACCGCCGAGCGCTTCGCCCTAGGTTTTTGCCTGTTGGCGCGATTCCGCTCGCGTGTTCCGATGCACCCGATACCCCGAGAGGTCCTGACGCGCACGAAGAAGGGCGATATCGAGGTCCGCTCCCAGATCGATCGAGGCCGGTACGTCCGGTACAACTACCTCCACCCGGAAACGGGCGAGCCGCTGGAGGGCGGGAAGCTCAAGCTCGTCCTCATCGCGGAAGGCGGGAAGACCGAGGAGTTCTTCATCATCCCCACGAAATCGAAACGGGATCTCCTCGTGCCGGCAGCGAACAAAGGTGCCCGGAAAATCTGGGACGGAACCCGAGCGGTCGATCTCTGAAGGCTCCGAGTCATGGGTCCGGGGCTGCGCTAGGGTACGAGGCGACTCGACGGTCCCTCGTCAGGCTCACGGACCTTCCTCGCGGATCATTGCGGCATGAGTGGCGGTGGGATCTCTCCTTCGACTTGCCGTGGGGGCTCATCGCTCTTGTCGTCTCGCTTCCGTACGACCATCGCCGCTTTCGCGCCGAAGAAGGATTCCAGGTAGAGGCGAATCCCCTCAATCTCGCTGACGTATCCGGACCATGTGGCGAGTGTCTTCCCGTACCTTCTCTCGACTTGCTTGACGACCTCCTCCGCCTTGCGGCGAACCGCACTCTCCCATCGGCCGCGGAAGATCACCGCTAGGTAGAACGACTGCCCGCTCACGACGGTCACGCGGTGGGTGCCCAGTTTCATCGAACGGAACTTCCCGGCCCCTAGCCCACGGAACGACTCATGGACGACGCTCTGCAGAGCGGTGAACATCGCGGCGACCACATCCGTATCGCGCTCCGGCGTCAGGCTCCGGGTGAGATGGGCTATCTTCCGTCCGTCCCAATGGATGAGGAAGACCTCCTCGACGGTCGGGCGCAGGAATCGGACCAGCAAGAGAAGGCCCAGCCCCGTGCTCAGAGCGACGAGCCAGGGCAGGGCGGCGAGGAGGGGATTCGCCGGGATCACTTCCACCTCCACCGTTGCGGTTGAGCCCGCCAAGCCGTCGCTCACCGTGACCGTCACGGTCTCGTGGAATGCGGCTTGAGAGTAGTCGAATATGAGGAAGCGACCCACGGCCCTCACGCGCGGATGGCCCCCGGTCGAGATTACGAGATCCCCCGTTACGTTGTCCGAATCCCGAAGGAACGGCGTCAGATCGAGGACCCAGCTCCCGAGGCCGTCATGGACCTGCTTGGGGATCGGGAGGATGACGGGGGCGTCGTTGACCGGCAGGACCGTGACATACATGGTGTCCTCGGCGATCGCTCCCCGGTTATCGGTGGCTCGGAAGACGACCGCCTGCCGGCCGCTCCAGTTCGTCAGGGCGCCGAAGTCGACGGAGTGGTCCGTCCGGATGTTCACGGTCACGTTGGTGGTGCGCGCCGTGAGTTGGACGAGGCCGTCGGTGTCCAGGAAGTAGTCGTCCAAGTCGAACGCTTGGAGCTTGACGGTGTCCTCGGGGAAGGTCACGTTCGGGAGGTGCCTCAGCAAGACGGGTGGATAATCGTCCGTCACGGTGACCGTCGTTGTTGCGGCGGCGACGCTGTCACCGTCGCTCACGGCAACCGTGAGGGGGGTCACGTAGGGCCAAGCGAGGCTGCCCAATCGGGGCGGGTAGACCAAAATGAGCACGAGGCCATCGACCGTCACGTTCGAGGGGTTTGACGTGGTGACAACAAGCTTCCCCACGGGAGTATCGCTGTCGGTCACGTAGGGCGTGAGGTCAAATCGATACGGGACGTCGAATCGGACGACGAGCGGCGGGAGCGACGTGACGACGGGCGGGTCGTTGATCGGGATGACGGTCACGAGGATCGTGTCCTCGGCGATGGCCCCTGTCGGGTCCGTGGCACGGAATGTGACGGTCTCCTGGCCGGTAAATCCCGATTCCGCTTGCATGTCGACCGTGTGGTCTGCATTGATCGTCACGGTGAGGTGCGTGAAGCCGAACGAGAAGAACAGGGAGTCATGGTCGGGGTCCGTGAAGTAGTTGTCCAGGTCGAAGACGTTCCGGCGGAACTCCCCTTCCGTGAGGGTCACGTCGGGGAGTTCCTTCGATAGGACGGGAGGATACTGGGACGTAACCTTGAGAGCGATGACTTGGGACGCCGCCAGCCCGGACGGATCGGTCACGGTGAGGATGACGTAGACCCATGTGTCCGAGTAACTCTGAGGGTAGAGGAACGTCACGTTGTGGCCCGATACGGTCGCGTGGACCGAATCATCGGACCCCAGGGTCAGCGAGGTTCGGAGGTCGTCGATGTCGGACATGTACGGATCGAAGTCGAACGTATAGGGCGTGTCAAACCGGACGTAGAAAACCCCGGGGGGATCGAATTTCGGCGCGTCGTCCACGGGCGTGATTTCGATGCGGACATCCTGACGGTCGGAGTTGCCGGCGTCGTCGTACAGCACGAAGACGACATCGTCCGTCCCGAACGCGTTTGGTTGGGGCCGGAACGTCAGTACATGGTTCCCCAAGAGGTTCGTCCCCGAGACCTGAAGAAGGGAGGCGTTGAGCCCGATGACGTCCCAATAGAGCCGGGTCGCGGGAGTGTCCGGATCGTAGGCGTACAGATGCAGGTCGACGGTCCAGGCGGGAGCATCTTCCGGTCGCGTTTGATCGGGAATTAGGCCAATGATCTGCGGGCTGGGGTCGGCGACGTACGTCACCTCGAGGACCGGCTCGAATCCCGCCCCGTACTCTCGAGCGGCGAACGAGGCGTTCCAATCGAGTGTTTCGTCCTGGGCTCGCAGCGCGAACCCGTCGTTCGGATAGGATCCGTTGACCCAGCCTCGGACCATTCCGGTCACGTTCCACGAGGCCCAGGTGCCAGCGGTCACGGTCGTAGTTGCGAGGGGCGACGAATCCATGTCGATGCCGGGCGTCGCCCACGCCGTGAGGCCGTCGCGCGTGTTCCACGACACCCCGACCCCCGAGGTGGCGCGGAGCGTGCCTAGCGTCCAGTTAAGCAACGCCTTCCCATCCGGCGAGTTACCGTCGAGCCAGAGGCCTGTGTTGGCCGTGTTGTAGCTGCCCGTCCGGGAGTCGTGGCCCAAGCTGCCGGTCCCGAAAGCGTAAACCCTGGCGGGCTTGGAGGGATCCGTGGAATTGTCGCTGACCACGATGACCTCCAGGGTCCCATCGCCATCGAGGTCTGTCACCGCGGGGGTGGTCCGCAGCCGTACGCCCGGACCGATCGGGTAGCGCATCACCTGGCTCCCATTCGCTGCTATGGCGTAGAGCGCGGCATCGGAGGACGCGGTGCCGTCGGTACCGTAGAGGATTTCGGGCTTGCCGTCTCCGTCGATGTCCGCCGCCGAGGGGATGCCGTAACCGCCCCCGTTCGTCCCCGGTGTGAAGGCCCAAGCGAGGTTCATGCCCGTCGACGCACGGTGGAGGCCTCCATCCGCCGTGACGAAATAGACTTCGAGGATGCCGTCGCCATCCGCGTCGGCCACAATCTGACCCGTGATGTTCGCTCCGGCGGGAGAGGTCGCATTGAGCACCGCGAAGTCGGAACCCCGCACGACGAACTCCTGGGAGCTCGCGTTAGCGTGGTCCCCGACGACGATTTCCCGCTGGGGGCCGTCCGTCAGGTTCGCGAGCGAGGCGGGGTCCAGCGGCACGGACGGCCCCGGCTTGCTCTGACCCGAGGTCCCTTGCTTGCAATCCCGTTCCCGAACGCGAACGTGGCCCAGAGTGTCGACGCCCACGATGTCTGGCGACGCCGTCCCTTGGACATCCCCGAGCGCGATCCCCAGGATGGCGCCGGTGGCACCGCTGTCGATGTACGTGCAGAACGGGGTCCCGTCCGATCCCCGAAGACCGTATACGACCGGATAGCTGGCCGCGATCCCGAGATAGACCTCCACGATCCCATCGGCGTTGGTGTCCGCGGCCGCGAAGGGGCCCAACACGCGACCTATGATGTCAAAGCTCGGGAGGCTGAAGCTCCACAGGTACCTGCCTCGCGGGTCGAGGGCGGTGATGGATCGGTTGGCAATCCCGTCCGTCGCGAACAGCACCTCCTGGTCACCGTTCCCCGTCAGGTCCGTAACTTTGATGGGGAAATCCACCGGTGCCGGAGCGTTGTAGGTCCAGAGGGCTGACAAGGCCGTCCCGTTCCACTGGAGGTCGACGACGCGGCCGTCCAGCGAGCCTACGATGACCTCAAGGAGGCCATCGCCGTTGAGGTCTGCGATGGCCGGAGAGGCAAAGCGGGAGGCTACATCGTACGTCCACAAGGGGTTTGCCGAGAGCTCCTTCGTTCGGTAAACAGGGACTGGAACCGACGGGTCGAGGCCATACCGGATCCGGTAGGTCTTGGTCTCCAACGCCGCGTGGCTACTGGCGAAAGCCAACTTGACGCCGATCACCTTCCCGCCAGACATGCTCACATTGACGATTTGGCTCGGTATCTCCTGCCCGAGGCTGTTGTAGACCCGGAAGTCCGCACGGGGATTCGTCTGAATTCCGCCCGGGATTGGGATTTGGACTAGGACGGGTTCCCTCGTTCGCACGAGACCGGCGGTTTCCCGGACCGTGACTTCCCTCTCGTACAGGAACCCCGTGCCCTCCGTCCACGGGGCTCGGACCCGGTACAGGTCGACGGCCCCTGACGAGTTCGTTTCCAAGGCTCGGGCACGGAGGGTCGCCGAAATGACGTCGGCATAGAACGGGATTGCGGACAAGTTGAACCCGACGAGCGATCGGTCGATACCCGTGGCCGCATCCCGCCCGACCAGGAGCTTCGAGATCGCGCCGAAGTTCCCGTCCGGATTCGCATCCACGACGTACGCGTCCCGGGATGCCGTCAAGTTCTCAGTTCGGGAAACGGGGGCCGAGGCGGGGAATGTGGAGGTCCCGCTCGTTGCCGGCGGCGCCATGAGAACCAAGAGCTGGAACGTCGCGAGGAGGATGACGGCGAGCCCGGAGGGTGGGCGGGAGTGAAGTGGCATCGCGGATCCGTCTGCAGTCCTGGCGCGGTAGGCGACTGGACAATTCTCATGGAGAGGCCGTGGCTTATCCCTTTCCTGCCGATTATCACCTAAGGGACGGGAGCGGGGACCGCGACAGGCGGCCGTGGCTAGACCGACGACAAGGCGTACGCGATCCGGTCCGCGTCCTTGCCTTTCGACCGCTTCTCGAGTATCCGCACGCGCCCCAGTTCCGCGGTATTCTTCACGTGCGTGCCTCCACAAGGGCAGTAATCCGCGGTGCCCACCCGGATGATCCGCAACTGCCTGATCGAGGCCGGTACGAGCTCGAGAAGAGACCGGTCCCCGATCTTGCGTTCGACGTCGATCCGATCCTCTTCGAAGATCGCCACATCCTCGGCCGCATCGACCACTCGGTTGCATTCGTCCTCGATCCGCTTGAGGTCTCCCGAAGCAAAATTCGCGGGCTGGAAGTCGACGCGCGCGCGGTCCGTGTACAGCTGGTTTCCCACGGTCCTCGCTCCGTAGATTCGCCAGACGAGGCCGGACATCAGATGCTGCGACGTGTGGAATCTCATGTGTTGGTACCGCCGGTCCCAGTCGACGACACCGTGCACCTCGTCCGCCGGGGGCATCCGGTCTACGTAGTGCTTGATGACCCCCTTTTCCTTCGTCACGCGAAGGACCTTCGAGACCTCGTTGGCCCGTCGGAGGGTCCCCGTGTCATACGGTTGCCCGCCGCCTTCCGCATAGAAGGCGGTCTGGTCGAGGACCACGAAGTCCGGTCCCCGCTCGACGATCGCGGCGTCGAACTCGCGCAGGTAGCAGGGGTCCGGTTCCTGTCCCCGGCGCTCCGCCATGTAAAGCACACGCGTCGTCACAGGCCCCGCAACGAGGGCCGGCCATATAGGATTCGGCCTTTCCACGTCGTGACAGTGCGACCACAATCCATAAATCGCCCGAGCCCGTCCGAGGCGTCGTGGCCGCAGCCGAGCCGAAGTCTCGCTCGCCTTCCATCGAGGTGGTCATCTATTTCGGATTTCTCCTGGCGTTCATGGGCCTCCTCGCGCTGGTGTCCGCCGGATTCGGTCTGATTCTGCTGGACATCGTCTTTGCCGGATTCATCGTCGTGGTCTTGGGCTGCGTCGTCGTGATGGACCGGGTCATCGGCTAGGCTCGCTCCGCGACCGTCCGGTACCAGCGCGCGTGCGCCTGCGACCGTTCACTTCCCGAGGACCGCACGCGCGATGACAAGCCGCTGGATTTCCGACGTGCCTTCATAGATTTCCGTGACCCGCTGGTCCCGGTACAGCTTCTCGACGACGTAGTCCTTGATGAATCCGTATCCTCCGTGGATCTGCACGGCCGAATCGACGGCGCGGTGGGACGCTTCGGATGCGAAGAGCTTCGCCACGCTCGACTCGTAGGTGTGTCGCTGCCCGAGGTCCTCCAGCCGGGCCGCCCGGTACGTCAGGAGGCGCGCCGCCTCGATCTCCGTCGCCATGTCGGCGAGCTTCCATTGGATCGCCTGGAACTCCGCGATCTTCTGCCCGAACGCTTCGCGGTCTCTCGCGTACTTCAGCGACTCCTCGAGCGCCCGCTGGGCGATGCCGAGGGCCTGGGCCGCGATGCCGATCCGTCCGCCGTCGAGGGTCGCCATCGCGATCGTGAAACCCTTGTTCATTTCGCCGAGCAAATTGTCTTTCGGGATCCGCATGTCGTCGAATCCAAGCAGCGCCGTGTCGCTCGCGCGGATCCCCATCTTGTCCTCCTTCTTCAGGACGGAGAACCCTTTCGCGTCCGTCGGGACGATGAACGCGGAGATGTCGTGTTTCTTCGGGCCCGTGCGGGCGTACGCGAGGACGACTCGGGCGACCGTGGCGTTCGTCGCGAAGGACTTCGTCCCGTTCAGGATCCACTCGGGTCCGTCGAGCTTCGCGGTCGTGCGCATCGCCGCCGCGTCGGAACCGCTCCCGGGCTCCGTGAGGGCGTACGCCCCGATTGACTCGCCCCGGGCCACGGGCCCGAGGTAGCGGCGTTTCTGGTCCTCCGTGCCGTACCGGAGCAGCGGCTCACAGACGAGGCCGTTGCACACGGCCGCGATGACCCCGGCGCTCGCATCGGCCCGGGAGAGTTCCTCGATCGTGATCGCGTAGCAGACCGTGTCGAGGCCCGACCCGCCGTACTTCTCCGGCACGAACACGCCCATCAGCCCGAGTTCGCCCATCTTCTTCGCCCAGGCCGAGGGAAACTGCTGGCTCTCGTCGAACGCGCGGGACTGCGGGACGATCTCCTGCTCGGCGAAGTCGCGCACGGTCTTGCGCGTGATCTCTTGCGTCTCCGTGAGCCCGAAGTCCATCGGGCCGTCGAAGGTCCTTCGACCGGATAAAATCTCCGCGGTGCGCGAAGGTTGATGCGCCGCGAGCCCCTCGCCGACCGCGTGGTCGTGTCGCTCGAACCGTTGCAGACGACGGAGGCGCATGCCTATTGGCGGGTCTTCGTGTCCGGCCGGGGCGACCTCCCGACCCACGACCTGAAAGTCCATCTCGACCGCTATCTCGCGCTCGCGCCGGAGGAGCAGCGGGCGCACTTCGCGTTTCGGAAGGAGGGTCGGATCGTCGGGGCGATTCGGCTCGGGCCGGGGGAGATCTCGGGATTCTCGATGGACCCCGCCGAGGCGGCGGAGACGACCGGGGCCCTCCTGAAGGCCGTGGATTTTCT
>WNGG01008738.1_pt1 | contig 11130 bp, 9 predicted proteins | sample 5400661 | NCBI WGS metagenome assembly WNGG01 (sample SAMN13153372, study PRJNA577476) | soil metagenome | isolation source: 100 cm soil or saprolite under Garry oak tree replicate 1 | place: USA:California | collected 2016-06-15 | reverse complement strand
CACTTGCCCGGGCGCGACAATTTCCGCGAGGCCCCGCGTGATGCTTCCGGGGCCGCAGCCGACGTCGAGCAGCCGCATCCCAGGCCGTAGTTCGGGCAGCAGGAACGCGGCCGCCTCCTCCGCGGTCCGCTTAGCATGGTGACGGACAACCGCGGGGGCATGGCCATGCGTGTACGTTTCATGTCGGGGAGGCTCGGCGGACATTTCTTAAGCTCCAGGCTACTTCTCAGGCGGGGGGCATCGCGCAATGAAGCGATCAGGCTTCGGCACTTGGTGGGTGCGTGCCTGGGGGCGAGGGCTCAATCCCGCCGCGCGGCGGCGACCATGTAGTTCACGTCGACATCGTCCGAGAGCTTCCAGGCGTCGGCGAGCAGATCGTAGACGACCCCTTTGATCTCGACAAAGCGCAGGCCGGCGCGTTCCATCGCGGCTTCGAGCTCGTTGGGCGTGACCAGCTTGTCCCACCGGTGGGTCCCGCGCGGCAGCCATCCCAGCACGTATTCGGCGCCCACGATGGCGAGTGCGAAGCTCTTGAGCGTCCGGTTGATGGTCGCCGCGATCATCAGCCCGCTCGGCCCCACCATGGCGGCGCAGCTGCCGATGAAGGCGCGCACGTCCGCGACGTGCTCCACCACTTCCATGGCCAGCACGAGATCGAAGGTTTCGCGCGCACCGGCGAGCGCCTCGGCGGTCGAGGCGCGGTAATCGAGCGTGAGCCCGGCTTGCGCCGCGTGGCGCTTGGCCACTTCGATGTTGCTCTCCGACGGATCCGCGCCGACCACGCAGGCACCCAGACGCGCCAGCGGCTCCGACAACAGGCCGCCGCCGCAGCCGATATCGAGGATGCGCAGGTCGTCGAGGCAATCGAGCCGGCCGGCGTCGCGGCCAAACTGCCGGCAGGCGTGGTCGCGGATGAAGCGCAGCCGGAGCGGGTTGATCCGGTGCAGCATGCGCATCTTGCCCCGCGGGTCCCAGAACTCGGCGGCCAGCGCGGAAAACTGCGCGACTTCCCTGGGATCGACGCTGGAGCTTGCGGCTAGGGGTTCGGGCATCTCTCTCCTCGGCGGCGGACCGGAAAGCGAGCGCGGTTGCGACCGCATGAGCGCGTCGGTATGTATAGCCGCCTTTTTGCGCCGGTGCTCGCCCCGAGGCCGTGTGCGTTCGCCGACAGCCGCTCGGAAGCCGCGATGGGTCGCCTGGTGATGAAGTTCGGCGGGACCTCGGTGGCCGACATCGAGCGCATCCGCAACGTCGCGCAGCACGTCAAGCGCGAGGTCGGCGCCGGCCATGAGGTCGCCGTCGTGGTCTCGGCGATGGCCGGAACCACCAACCGGCTGGTCGAATGGTGCCGGGAAGCCGCCGTTCTGCACGACGCGCGTGAGTACGACACGGTGGTGGCCGCGGGCGAGCAGGTCACTTCCGGGCTGCTGGCCATTGCGCTGCAGGGGATCGGAGTGCCCGCCCGCTCCTGGCAAGGCTGGCAGATCCCGATTGCGACCACGGATGCCCATGGGCTCGCCCGCATCCTGGAAATCAATGGTGCGGAGCTCATCCGCCGCTTCCAGGAACGAGCCGAGGTCGCCGTGATCTCCGGGTTCCAGGGGGTGCACAATGAGACCCGCAGGATCACGACCTTGGGCCGCGGCGGATCCGATACTTCCGCGGTTGCCGTCGCGGCGGCGATCCACGCCGATCGCTGCGACATCTATACCGACGTGGACGGCGTCTACACCAGCGACCCCCGGGTCGTGCCCAAGGCGCGACGGCTGGAGAAGATCGCCTTCGAGGAAATGCTGGAATTTGCTTCGCTGGGCGCCAAGGTGCTGCAGGTGCGTTCGGTCGAGCTCGGGATGGTGCATAATGTGCGCATCTGCGTGCGCTCGAGCTTCGAGCAGCCGGACACCGGCGATGCGCGCGGGTCGCCGGCCGGAACCCTGATTTGCGACGAGGAGGAGATCGTGGAACAGCACGTCGTGACCGGGATCGCGTTCTCCAAGGACGAGGCGCAGATTTCGATCCGCCGGGTTCGGGACAAGCCGGGGGTCGCGGCGGCGATCTTCGGTCCGCTCGCCGAGGCCAACGTCAACGTCGACATGATCGTGCAGAACGTCTCGGGCGACGGGGCCACGACCGACATCACCTTCACGGTGCCGGCCGCCGATTACGAGCGCGCGAGCGCCGTGCTCGCCGGCTCCAGGCCGGCGATCGGCTACGAACGGGTCGACGGGGCCAACGACGTCGCCAAAGTGTCGGTGATCGGCATCGGCATGCGCAGCCACGCCGGGGTCGCCGCCCAGGCGTTCCGGGCCTTGGCGGAGCGCGGCATCAACATAAGGGCCATCACCACTTCCGAGATCAAGTTTTCGCTGCTGATCGACGCGGCCTATACCGAGCTTGCGGTGCGCACGCTGCATTCGCTATACGGCCTCGACAGGTAGCCATCGCCGGCTCCGCTGCCTCCGAGGCTGACCCGTTCCGGTCAGACGGCGGCGAGCGGGATTGCGATCGGCCGGCGGCCGGAGCTGCCTCGCAAAGCCTGCGAGATTCTGAAAGAGAATTGCCGGATCGTCCTGGCCGGGCCATGCTGGCGCGGAACAGGCCGGCCGGGCGAGAGGACCCTCATGCGTGGTGTGCTCGGCGGTCCGCGCGTGCTGTTGCGTCGCCTCCGCGAGGTGATGGCGGAACCGGTAAGCGCGCAGGAACGCCTCGACAAGATCGTGGTGCTGATCGCCGCCAACATGGTGGCGGAAGTGTGCTCCGCCTACGTGTTGCGCGTCGACGGCACGCTCGAGCTCTATGCCACCGAAGGTCTCAACCGGCAGGCCGTGCACTTGACGGTGATGCGCTCCGATGAAGGCCTGGTCGGGCTGGTGGCCCGCGAAGCCCGGTCGATCAATCTATCGGATGCCCAGTCCCACCCCGCCTTCTCGTACCGGCCGGAAACCGGCGAAGAAATCTACCACTCGTTCCTCGGCGTGCCGATCCTGCGCGCCGGCAACACGCTGGGCGTGCTGGTCGTGCAGAACCGGGCGCACCGGACCTATTCCGAGGAGGAAGAGGAGGCGCTGCAGACCACCGCGATGGTGCTCGCCGAGATGATCGCCTCCGGCGAGCTCTCCGCGCTCGCCAGGCCCGGCGCGGAGCCCGCGGCGCGCCGCGCGCTGCATCTCGGCGGCCAGGCGATCGCCGACGGCATCGGACTGGGACACGTGGTGCTGCACGAGCCGCGCGTCGTGGTCACCAATTTCATCGCGGACGACGTGCAAAAGGAGCTGCAGCGGCTCGAAACGGCGATCGATGCGCTGCGAGCCGATCTCGATCTGCTGCTGGAGCGCGGCGACGTCGCCGATGACGGCGAGCACAAGGAGGTGCTCGAGGCCTTCCGCATGTTCGCCTACGATCGCGGCTGGCTGCACAAACTGCGCGAAGCGGTGGTGACCGGACTGACGGCGGAGGCCGCGGTCGAGCGCGTGCAGTCCGACGCGCGTGCCCGCATGCTGCGCCAGACCGACCCCTATCTGCGGGAACGGCTGCACGATCTCGACGATCTCGCCAACCGGCTGATGCGGCAGCTCACCGGGAAGCACCACGCTCCCGCCAGGGAGCAGCTGCCGGACAACGCCATCATCATCGCCCGGTCCATGGGTCCGGCGGCGCTGCTCGATTACGACCGGTCGCGACTGCGCGGTCTGGTGCTGGAGGAAGGCGGGCCGAGCTCCCACGTCGCCATCGTGGCGCGCGCGCTGGGGATCGCGGCAGCCGGCCAGATCGACAATGCGACCGGCTTGGTCGATCCCGGCGATGCGATCATCGTCGACGGCTCCTCGGGCGAGGTCCACGTGCGACCCCCGCCCGACATCGAAGCCGCCTATGCCGAGAAGGTGCGGTTCCGGGCGAGGCGCCAAGCGCAGTATCGGGCGCTGCGCGAGGCCCCGAGCGTCACCAAGGATGCCGAGCCCGTCAGCCTCATGCTCAATGCGGGGCTTCTGGTCGACCTTCCGCATCTTGCCGAATCCGGCGCCGCCGGCATCGGTCTGTTCCGCACCGAACTGCAGTTCATGGTCGCGGCCGCGTTCCCGCGTACCAGCGAGCAACTCTCGCTCTACCGTTCGGTGCTGCAGATCGCCGGAGAGCTGCCGGTCACGTTCCGCACGCTCGACATCGGCGGCGACAAGGTGCTGCCCTATATGCGCGCGGTCGAAGAGGAGAACCCTGCGCTCGGCTGGCGGGCGATCCGGCTCGGGCTCGACCGGCCGGGATTGTTGCGCAGCCAGATCCGCGCCCTGCTCAAGGCCGCCGAGGGCCGCGAGCTTCGCGTGATGTTTCCCATGGTCGCCTCGATCGAGGAGTTCGATCGCGCCAAGGCGATGGTCGAGCACGAATTGACGCATTTGCGGCGGCATGGCCACAGCCTGCCCGAACGCGTGCAGGTCGGCGCCATGGTCGAAGTGCCGGCATTGCTCTACCAGCTCGACGAGCTGTGCGCGCGGGCGGATTTTCTGTCGGTCGGTTCCAACGACCTGTTCCAGTTCCTGTATGCGGTCGACCGCAGCAACAGGCGCGTGGCGGATCGCTTCGATTCGCTGTCCGGCCCGGTGTTGCGGGCGCTCAAGGCCATTGTCGACAAGGGCCGTGCCTGCGGCAAGCCGGTGACATTGTGCGGCGAGCTGGCGTCGAAGCCGATCGGGGCGCTGGCGCTCATCGGGCTGGGCTATCGACTGCTCTCACTCACCCCTTCTTCGATCGGGCCGGTCAAGGCCATGCTGCTCGATCTCGACGCCCGCAAGGTGCAATCGCTGCTGGGTCCGATGATCGAAAGCCCGGTCGGCAGCGTTGCCATTCGCGACCGACTCGAGGCCTTCGCGGCGGCCGAGGGTCTCCAGCTCTGACGATCTTCTCATGATTCCCGCAACCAAGCTCGACGCGCTGATCGCCCGGCACGCTGCCATCGAGCGCGAACTCTCCGGCCGCCCGGATCGCGAGAGCTACGTGCGGCTGTCGCGGGAATTCGCCGAGCTCAGGCCGCTGGTCGAGATCATCAAGCGCTACCGCGCCGCCGACGAGGAGCTCAGCGGGCTCGAATCGCTCATCGCGGATGCCGCGACCGAGCCGGACATGCGGGCGCTCGCCGAACAGGAGAAATCCGAGCTCGCCGCTCGCCGGGAGGCGATCGAGCGCCAAATCCGCACGGCGCTCACCCCGAAGGACGCCGCGGACGAGCGCAACGTGATCCTGGAAATCCGCGCCGGGACCGGCGGCGACGAGGCGGCGCGCTTTGCCGGCGATCTCTTCCGCATGTACGAGCGCTACGCCGCCCGGCAGGGCTGGAAGGTCGAAGTGATCTCGGCGAGCGAGGGCACGGTCGGCGGATACAAGGAGATCATCGCCGAAGTCCGCGGCCGCGGCGCGTTCGCCAAGCTCAAGTACGAATCCGGCGTGCACCGGGTCCAGCGGGTCCCGGCGACCGAAGCCTCCGGCCGCATCCATACCTCGACCGCGACCGTCGCGGTGCTGCCCGAACCGGAGGACGTCGAGGTGGCGATCGCCGACGGCGATCTGCGGGTCGACACCATGCGCGCCGGCGGCGCCGGCGGCCAGCACGTCAACAAGACCGAATCCGCGGTGCGGATGACGCACCTGCCGACCGGCATCGCGGTCAACGTGCAGGAAGACCGCTCGCAGCACCGCAACCGGGCCAAGGCGCTGGCCCTGCTCCGCGCCAAGCTCTACGACCTGGAACGCCGCAAGCAGGAAAGCGAGCGCGCCGCCGAACGCCGCGGCCAGGTCGGCTCCGGCGACCGTTCCGAGCGCATTCGCACCTACAATTTTCCGCAAGGGCGCGTCACCGACCATCGCATCAATCTGACGCTGCACAAGCTCCCGCAGGTGATCGAGGGCGAGGCGCTCGGCGAGATCGTCGATGCGCTCGTCACCGAGACGCAGGCCGCCCTGCTTGCCGCCGAGGATGCGCCATGACCGGCGATCTCGAACCAGCGGTTTCGGTCGCGGGCGCGCGCCGGGCTCTGGCCACGGCCTTCCGCGAGGCCGGCCTCGACACGCCCGAGCTCGATGCGCGCCTCCTGGTGGGCCACGCGCTCGGGCTGGATCGTGCGGCGCTGACCGCGCAATCCGATCGAACGATCCGCGGCGAGGAAGCCGAGCGCATCCGCACCTTTGCCGCGCGGCGTATCGGCCGCGAGCCGGTGGCCCGCATCGTCGGCACCAAAGAGTTCTGGAGCCTGCCGTTCGTGATTGCGCCGGCGGTCCTGGTGCCGCGACCCGAGACCGAGACTTTGGTCGAAGCGGCGCTCGGTGTGGTCGACGCCAAGCGCAGACAACGCCTGCGCATCGCCGACCTCGGCACCGGATCCGGCGCGCTGTTGCTCGCCCTGTTGCATGAGCTCGAAGGCGCCGACGGCGTGGGAACGGACGTGAGCCCGGCGGCACTCGGCGTGGCGCGTGAAAATTGTGAGCGGCTTGGACTTGCCCGGCGTGCGACGTTCGTCGCCTGCGATTTCGGCGCCGCGCTCGGCGGCGGCTTCGATCTCTTCGTCTCCAATCCGCCCTATGTCGCACAGCGGGAATTGCTCCGGCTCGATCCCGAGGTGCGCAACTACGATCCGAAGCTGGCGCTCGACGGGGGGGTAGACGGGCTCGCCGCGTACCGCCGGATCGCTGCCGACGCGCGGCGGCTCACTGCGCGGGGAGCGCACATCATCGTCGAGCTCGGCGCCGGAATGGCGGATCCCGTGGCGGCGGTTTTCGCCGCCGCAGGGCTTGCAATCCGCGCGGTGCGTCCCGACCTGAATGGTGTGCCGCGCGCGCTGATCCTTCGGCAGGCCCCCTGAAAGCCCCGGAGCGCCGGCCAAAAAACCGCTTGATTATCGCGCAAGACCGACTACGGTTCGGCCACGGAATCGACCCGAGACAACGGTGACGCGCCGCCACAAAGCCCCGGAGCAAGGCTCCTTGAGGCTGCGGCGCGGTAAGGCGGACAAGCCCCGAAGGGCAAGGGTTCGCCGGCTTGGGATACGGTTGGGATACGGGATGCTGCATCACCGGTTTGGCGCGCGCCGTTCACGGCGTCGCGCGGGATAAGGGGTTGGCAACACCGCGGCGTGGGCCGCGGGGAAGAGGTTGCTGCGGTTATCGTGACAACGATTCAGTTCGACGCGAAGTCCTGAAGTCGGGACTTGCGCCTGCCGGGCGCGGCCGAGTGGCCGCGAGGCGCGGGCGCGCGTGCCGGAGAACCGGGAAGAGGCGGGCGACCGCCGCAAAAGGGAGTTGACGAACAAACGAGCCATGAGAAACGGTCAGAACAAACGCATGCGCGGGCGCAACAACCGCAAGGGCCAGAACCCGCTGACTCGGGTCTACGAATCCAACGGGCCCGACGTGAAAATCCGCGGAACGGCTTCTCACGTCGCCGAAAAATACATCCAGCTCGCCCGCGATGCCCAGGCGTCCGGCGATCCGGTCGCGGCCGAGAACTACTACCAGCACGCGGAGCACTATTTCCGGCTGATCGCCACGGCCCAGGAGCAGTTCCGGCAAAGCCAGCCGTACTTCCGTCCGGAAGGCGGCGAGCCACGCGAGGACAGCCTCGAAGACGCCGAGGAGGAGCACCCGGGCGATTCGCCGTTCGGCCGCGAACCGCAGTCTCAGCCTTACCCGCCGCGCGAGGCGCAGCCTTACCAACATCCTCGCGAGCCTCAGCATTATCCCGGCCGCGAGCCCCAGCCCTACCAGCCGCGCGAACAGCAGCCCTATGGCGGGCGCCCGCCCGCCGGCGCCGGCCGACCGGAACAGGGCGCCGGCGACCGATTGCCGTCATTCATTACCGGCAACGGTCCGCAGCCTCCGCAGCCTTCGTACCCGGGGCAGGGCCAAAACGGATTTGACGGGCAACCGGATCGCTTCCCGCTGCACCGCCGGCGCCGGCGCCGGCACGGTCCCCGCGGCGACATTCCGGGATCCCCGCAGCAACAAGCTTCGAGCGGAGCGGCCGAGGAGCCTGGTCCTCCGCCCGGGCCGAGCGGCGATCCGACGACCAACGAGTGAGGTAACTGGGCCTTGTCATGGCCCGCGCAGGCGGGTCACCCAGTAATCCCAGATCCAGCCGAAGCTCACATTCCGCGGATCCTGGGTCGCCCGGACGAGCCGGGCGATGACACCGCAGAGCGCCTAGCCCGGTACGCCGCCCGGCGAGGGTGCCAGCACCGGATCGAGCGCGGGTACGAGGCGGCGCCGTTCGCGCCGGGCCGGGACCGCGCGATACACCTGCTTGGTCGCCTCGACGATGTGAACGCCGGCAAACGGCGCCGACAGCGCGTGCCCGGTGCGTTCCCAGGCGATCGCCGAGCGCAGGAACCATTTGCGGGGAATCGGCGGGACATAGAGTGCCTCGTCCCAGCCGGTGGGCGTGAACCAGGTCTCGCGCAGCAAATGCGTGATCTGGGGCCGGGAATAGGGGTGGCCGTAGCCGAAGGGCGTGGTGTCGATCCGCGCCCATACGCCGCGCCGATTCGGCACCACGACGAGCAGCCGTCCACCCGCCGCCAGCACGCGCCAGACTTCGCGCAGCAGAGCGCCGACGTTCTGCGAGGTTTCGATCGCGTGAACGAGCAGCACTCGGTCGACCGCCGCCTCGGGCAGCGGCAGTTCATCCTCGTCCACCAGGGCCGCGAGCACCGGGCGGTCCGAAGGCCATTTCACCACCCCCTGGGCCGCCGGCATGAAGGCGAGACACCGCTCCGCCTCGTCGCGAAACAGCCCGAGGTATGGGGTCGGATAGCCGATCCCAAGCACGCGCAATCCGTGCACGTCCTGCCAGCGTGCGCGTATCCCCCGGCCGACGAAGCGCCGCGCGACCCTGCCGAGCGCCTGGCCGTAGAAATTGCGCAGATCGACGACATCGAGAGGCATGCTCGCAATCGTTAAGCTCTAACGCCGGGCCGGACAATCATTTGCAACCGATAGGCTTAAGCTTACGTCGCGGCGGCGAGCCATGCTAGCGTCGCGCCCGCCGCTGCGAGGTCCGCCAAAATGTCGGTCGAACTGCGCCTGTTCGTGTGCTTGCGGGACAATTACGGGGTGCTCCTGCACGACTCCGTCAGCGGAGCGACCGCGGCTATCGACGCGCCCGAAGCGGGCCCCGTCGAGGCCGCGCTCGCCGCGGCAGGCTGGCGGCTCAACGACATCCTGGTGACGCATCACCATGGCGATCATACCGCCGGAATCGAGCCGCTGAAGGCGCGCTACGGCTGCCGAGTGGTGGCGCCCGCCAGGGAGGCCTCGCGCATTCCGCTGGTCGACATTCCGATGCGGGAAGGGGATTCGGTGCGGGTCGGAAGCCTGGCCGCCACGGTCCTGGAGACCCCGGGGCACACCAACGGCCACATCGCCTATTGGTTCAAATCCGAGGCAGTAGCCTTCGTGGGGGACACGTTGTTCTCGGTCGGCTGCGGGCGGGTGATCGAGGGCACGCCGGAGATGATGTGGCGATCGCTCGCCAAGCTGCGCGACCTCCCGGAGGAGACGAAGATCTATTGCGGCCACGAATATACCGCCGCCAACGTGCGGTTCGCGCTCACCGTCGAGCCGGAGAATTCCGCATTGCGCGCGCGGGCCGAAGAGGTCTCCCGGCTCTGTGCCGCCGGCCAGCCCACGATCCCGACCACCATCGGCCAGGAGAAAGCCGTCAATCCGTTCCTGCGCGCCGACGTGCCTGCGGTCGCCGCGGCCGTGGGGCTGCCCAATGCGCCCCCCGCGCAGGTGTTCGCGGAAATTCGCGGCAGGAAAGACCGGTTCTGATGTTGCGGATGCCTTGACGCTCGTCAGGTGCCGATCAGGAACGAAACAACAGGTCCTTGGCCGCAAGCAGCCCGCCGCCGGCGATCAGGACCGCGGCGGCAGCCAAGGATGCGGTCGCCTCGGCAAAGCCGGCGAGCACCAGCAGCAAGGTCGAAAGCACCGGCGCGGCGTAGGAGACGGCGCCGAGCACGCGAATGTCGCCGCGTTTGACGCCGATGTCCCACGCATAGAAGGCGAGACCCACCGGACCGAGGCCGAGCCCGACCGTGGCAAGCCATTCGCGGGCGCCCACAGGCCACACGGTTTCCTCGAAGGCGAGATGACAAACCGCGGCCAGCGCAGCGGTGAGCAAACAGAACGCCGCGACCACGTCGGTCGGCACCGTGGCGAATTGACGGGACAGCACCGAATAGATCGCCCACACGAAAGCCGCCACGAAGGCCGCCGCAAAGCCGGGCGTGTCGGCTTCGGCGAATCCCAGATGGGCCCGGCTCGCGACCAGCACGATCGTGCCGATCAGGCCCAAAAACGCGCCGGCGAGGTGATGCGGCCTCAACCGTTCCTGCGGCAGCAGGCCGGAGAACAGCACGATCAGCAGCGGCCAGAGGTAATTGATGAGCCCGGCTTCGGCCGGCGGCGCGAGCCGCAGCGCGGTGAAATACAGCGCGTGATAGCCGAACAGGCCGCCCACCCCGAGCGCCCATACTTCGGGCGGCTGCCGCAGCGCCCGCATGGCGCCCGGGCGCACGGCCCAGGTCGCGGCCCCGATGCCGCCCCCGATCGCGAAGCTGATCGCGGCGAGCTGGAACGGCGGCACCTGTCCGGAAGAAGCGGTGAGCAAAGCGAGCGACGACCACATCAGCACGGCGCCAAAGCCGACGAGCGTCGCGGCGGAACGTGGTGCCGAGAATGCGCCGCCGGCCACCGAAGACGACGTCAGATCATGTATTGACCGCCGTTCGCGGTCAGCGTCGAGCCGGTGATGAAGCTCGAATCGTCGGAGGCCAGGAATACGACGCAGCGCGCGATCTCTTCCGGCTCACCCAGCCGCCCGACGGGGATTTGGGGAATGATGTTCTTCTCCAGCACGTCCTTCGGGACTGCCTGGACCATCTCGGTGCCGATATATCCCGGACAGATGGCATTGACCGTGATGCCGCTCTTCGCGCTCTCCTGCGCCAGCGCCTTGGTGAAGCCGAGCTCGCCCGCCTTCGCGGCCGAATAGTTCGACTGGCCCATCTGGCCCTTCTGGCCGTTCACCGAGGAGATGTTGACGATGCGCCCGAATTTGCGCTGGCGCATGCCCTCGATCACCGG
>WNGG01010084.1_pt1 | contig 11131 bp, 10 predicted proteins | sample 5400661 | NCBI WGS metagenome assembly WNGG01 (sample SAMN13153372, study PRJNA577476) | soil metagenome | isolation source: 100 cm soil or saprolite under Garry oak tree replicate 1 | place: USA:California | collected 2016-06-15 | reverse complement strand
CCGCGCCCGGGCGATCGCCAGCAGATAATTGTTGGCCTTGGCGTCCAGCAACGTGTCTTCGGTGAGCGTACCCGGCGTCACCAGCCGCACCACGCCGCGGCGCACCACGCTCTTGTTGCCGCGCGCCCGCGCCGCGGCCGGATCCTCCGTCTGTTCGCAGACCGCGACGCGATGTCCTGCCTCGATCAGGCGATGCAGATAATCCTCGGAGCGCTCCACCGGCACGCCGCACATCGGGATATCCAGGCCCTGATGCTTGCCGCGTTTGGTCAGCACGATACCGAGCGTGCGCGAGGCGATTTCGGCATCCTCGAAGAACAGCTCGTAGAAGTCGCCCATGCGGTAGAACAGCAGCAGCCCGGGATGGGCGGCCTTGATCTCGAGGTATTGTTCCATCATCGGCGTGACCCGCGCCGCCGCTTCAGTGGCCGGCGCGTCCGATGGTACGGGAATGGATTGCTGGATCGTCATTGCGGCGCAAACTACAAAATTTTGCCGCCCGATCCTATCGGTTTGCCGCCGCCATACGTGTTTTCCACCTCCTCTGCGGCTCACCACAGCCATGCCGGAGCCTGGAGCATAACGGACCTCCCGCGAAAGCGCTGCTGGCGCGTTAGCGGTCAATTGACCTGCCGCGCAGCCGCTCCTAAAACTCGCCATCAAGTCGAGCCGGCTAGCCACGGAAAACGCGGCCTTCAGGGAGAGATTCGATGGGTGATGTATTTGTGTGCGATGCCGTGCGGACCCCGATCGGGCGTTTCGGCGGTTCGCTGGCCAAGGTCCGCGCCGACGATCTGGCGGCGGCCCCGATCAAGGCGCTGATGGCGCGGCATCCCAAGCTCGATTGGTCCGCGGTCGATGAAGTGTATTTTGGTTGTGCCAACCAGGCCGGCGAGGACAACCGCAACGTGGCGCGGATGGCGCTGTTGCTGGCCGGCCTGCCGGAATCGGTTCCCGGCCTCACCCTCAACCGTCTCTGCGCTTCGGGACTGGACGCCGTTGGCGCGGCGGGACGCGCGATCCGCGCTGGTGAGATCGATTTTGCCATCGCTGGCGGCGTCGAATCGATGACGCGGGCGCCGTTCGTGATGGGCAAGGCGCCGGAAGCGTTTGCGCGCTCGGCCGAGATCTACGACACCACCATCGGCTGGCGTTTCATCAATCCGCTGATGAAGGCGCAATACGGCGTCGATGCGATGCCCGAGACCGGCGAGAATGTCGCCGAGGAGTTTCAGGTGTCGCGCGCCGATCAGGACGCCTTCGCGATCCGCTCGCAGCAGCGGGCAGGGGCGGCGATTGCCTCAGGCTATTTCGCCGAGGAAATCACGCCGGTTTCGGTACCCGGCGGCAAGGCCGGACCTGTCAGCGTCGACAGGGACGAACATCCTCGCCCCGAGACCACGCTCGAAGGTTTGACAAAACTGAAGCCGATCGTGCGCAATCCCGGAACGGTGACCGCGGGCAATGCATCCGGCGTCAACGACGGTGCGGCCGCCATGATCCTGGCTTCCGAAGCCGCAGTGAAGAAGCACGGCCTCAATCCGCGGGCGCGGATTTTGGGCCTCGCCTCGGCCGCGGTGCCGCCGCGCATCATGGGCATCGGCCCGGTACCGGCGACGCGCAAGCTGATGGAGCGGCTGGGCTTCAAAATAACCGATTTCGACTTGATCGAGCTCAATGAGGCCTTTGCCAGCCAGGGAATAGCCTGCCTGCGCCAGCTCGGCGTCAAGGACGATGCCGATTTCGTCAACCCGCACGGCGGCGCCATCGCGCTCGGTCATCCCCTGGGCATGAGCGGCGCGCGGCTGGCGATGACCGCGGTGCACGGCATGGAGAAGCGTGGCGGCAAGCGGGCGCTGGCGACCATGTGCGTCGGCGTCGGCCGGGGTGTTGCGATGGCGATCGAGAAGCTGAATTGACGGCGAATGCCGAAGCCGTCATTGCGAGCGTAGCGAAGCAATCCATAACCGGCCGCGGACTGGATTGCTTCGTCGCTACGCTCCTCGCAATGACGGAATAATGTGCCAGAGGACACAACCATGACACTCACCTATCCCATCGCGAGCAACACGGCGCATCCGCCGCGTCTGTCGCCGGCTTACAAAAGCACGGTGAAGCGTTCGCCGCAAAAACCGCTGATCATCATGCGCCAGACGCTGTCGGAACTGACCGGACCGGTGTACGGCCACGAGACGGTGCGCGAGAACGATCACGATCTCACCACCCAGCACAAAGGCGAGCCGCTCGGCGAGCGCATCATCGTGCACGGCCATGTGCTGGATGAAGACGGCCGCGGCGTGCCGAATGCGCTGGTCGAGGTCTGGCAGGCCAATGCCTGCGGCCGCTACGTCCACGTGGTCGATCAGCATCCGGCACCGCTCGATCCGAATTTTACCGGCGCGGGCCGCGCGCAGACGGACGGCGCCGGCTATTACAGGTTCGTCACCGTCAAGCCCGGCGCCTATCCGTGGGGCAACCATCACAACGCCTGGCGGCCGGCCCACATCCATTTCTCGGTGTTCGGCCATGCCTTCATTTCGCGGCTGGTGACGCAGATGTATTTCCCCGGCGATCCGCTGTTTCCGTTCGATCCGATCTTCAATTCGGTGACGGATGAGAAGGCGCGGCTGCGGATGGTTTCCGCATTCGATCTGGAAAACACCCAGCCGGAATGGGCGCTGTGCTACCGCTTCAACATTGTGCTGCGCGGCAGCGGTGCCACACCGATGGAGACAAAATAGTGCCGGGAATAAAAGGGCAGGGGATTACGCCATCGCAGACCGTCGGCCCGTATTTCGCCTATGGACTGACGTCGAACGGCAAATATGACTGGAACGATGCCTTCACCAACAAACTCGTGACCCCTGATGCATCGGGTGACCGCATCAGGGTCGAAGGCCGCGTGTTCGACGGCGACGGCCAGCCGGTTTCGGATTGCATGCTGGAGATCTGGCAGGCCGATGCGCAGGGGCGCTTCAGTGACCCGCAGGACAAGCGCGCGCTGCCCAATTCGGCGTTCAAGGGTTTCGGCCGCTGCGGCACCGATGCCAATGGCGGGTATGCGTTCGACACCATCAAGCCCGGCCCGGTGCCCGATCCCGACGGCAAGCCTCAGGCGCCGCACATCCTGATCGCGGTCTTCGCGCGCGGCATGCTGCTGCATCTCTATACGCGGATCTATTTCGACGGCGAGGCGGCGAATGCGGCCGACCCGGTCTTGGCGCTGGTGCCCTCCGATCGCCGCGCCACGCTGATCGCGGTGCGCGAGCCGGGCACCGGCAACGCAGTCTATCGTTTCGACATCCACCTGCAGGGCGACAACGAGACGGTGTTTTTCGACGTGTGAGGTCTCCCCTCGTCATGGCCGGGCTTGACCCGGCCATCCATCCGTCTCGAGAAACGCTTCTCATGAAGATTGATGGATACGCGGGTCAAGCCCGCGTACGACATGCCGTTGATGTGGCGCGATGCGCCGCCTCATGAGGGATCGTCAATGACAACGGACGCCTTGCCGCCAGTAGCCAACGCCGACCATCTCACTGAAACGCTGCGCGCGTCCGGTTTGCTGGGCACGGTGCGAATCTGCAACGTCTCGCTGATGAGTTCGCAGCAGAAGTTGCGTTCGCACACTTTCCGGCTGCGCCTGGACTATGAAGGGCCGGCAGAAGGAGCCCCGAGCTCTGTGATCCTCAAGATGGGGAATCTCGACGCCGCCGGTCATCCGTCTTACGCGAACCGGCAGGAGATCGCGTTCTACCGCGACATTGCCCCGGCGTTGCCGGCGCGACTGGTGCCGAACTGCTTTGAGGCCGTCGAGGCTACGGATTCCAGCGCGTGGCACCTGCTGCTCGAAGACCTTACGGATTCCCATTACATCGCCACCGAGTGGCCGCTGCCGCCGACGTTTGCGCAATGCGAGAGTATCGTCCAAGCGCTGGCGCGCGTCCACGCCGCGTGGTGGGACAATCCACGCTTGGGTGTTTCGGTAGGCAGCTGGCGCGACACGGCTGCATGGGACCGGATTTTGCGAAGTCTGGTGGACCAATTCGCGCGCTTCACCGATAGTTATGGCGAAATGATACCGCCCGAGCGGCGCGATCTCTACAAACGATTGTTCGATTCTGCGCCGCGCTTGCTCGCGCGCTATCATTCGCGCCGCAACCTGACAATCATTCACGGCGATGCGCACACATGGAATTTCTTTCTGCCCCGGCCTGACGGTGGCGAGGGCGTTCGGCTCCTCGATTGGGAAGGCTGGACCATCGACGCCGCGACCGACGACCTTGCCTATATGATGGCGATGCTTTGGTATCCCGATCGCAGGCGCCGGATCGAGCGGACGTTGTTGGACGGCTATTACGCGGCGCTATTGGCGCACGGTGTGCGCGGCTACGACCGCAAGGCGCTGGACGATGATTATCGCCTCTCGGTGCTTTGGCTGATTTTGAGACCGGTGGGGCAGGCGGCGGGTAACATCGCTCCGCGCGTCTGGTGGAACAACCTTGAGCGCATCATGCTGGCGGTCGACGATCTCGGTTGTCGCGAACTGCTGGATTGAGATTTTCCGTCATTGCGAGCCAACGGGTCGCGCGAATGCGCGCCCGATGACAGGCTCCGCGAAGTAATCCATGGCTGATAGCAACGGAGTTGGATTGCTTCGTCGCTGCGCTCCTCGCAATGACGGCAGTAACGCCGGGCGTCCAGCAATCCTACTCCATCACCGGATGTTCCTGCGCCAGCGACTGCTTGCGCAAGGCGGCCTTGGTGGAGCCAATCATGATCGCCAGCGGGATCGCGCACAGCGTGAACAGCATCACCATCTGATAGTCCTGCGAGAACGCGATGATCTGCGCCTGCAGGGATACCATGACATCAGCCATGGCACGCCCCTTGTCGGTGCCGAGGTCGATCATGCCGCGCACATCCGGCATCTGCATCGCACTGTTGAACGGGTTGATATGCTGCGACAGCACCGCGTAAACCCGCCGCGACCCTTCCGTCAGCTGCGCGATCACCACGGAAATGCCGATCGAAGAGGCGACGTTGCGCATCAGGGTCAGCATCGAGGTGCCGTCGGTGCGCAGATGGTTGGGCAAGGTCAGGAACGCCACCGTGCTCAGCGGCACGAACACGAGGCCAAACCCGAAGCCCTGCACGATGCTTAAGGTCACGATCTCGGGAACGCCGGTCTGGTCGGTCCAGCCGGTCATGTAGAACAGCGACAGGCAAGTCAGGCTGAGCCCGCCGACGATCAGCGTGCGGGCCTCGATGTATCGCATCATCCGCCCCACCAGCATCATGGCGACAAAGGTGCCGCAGCCACGGCTCGCCAGCAGCAGGCCCGCGGTGATGATGGGATAGCCGATCACGTTCTGCAGGTAAGGCGACGACAGCGCCATGGTCGAGAACAGCACCAGGCCCATGACAGCCATGAACACGCAGCCGCTGACGAAATTGCGGTCCTTGAACAGCGCGAACTGGATGAACGGCCGGTCGGTCGTCAGCGAATGCGCGAAGAAATAATAGAAGCCGGCGATCGAGACGATGAACTCGGCGATGATTTCGTTGGATTCCGTCCAGCCGAGCTGTTCGCCACGGTCGAGCGCAATCTGCAGGGAACCGATGCCGACCGCGAGCGCCGTAAATCCAAACCAGTCAAAGCGCAGGCTGAAATCCTTTCTGGTCTCATCCATGAAGACCAGCAGGCCGAGCACGGTGAAGATGCCGAACGGCAGGTTGACGAAGAACACCCAGTGCCAGGAATAGGTTTCGGTCAGCCAGGCGCCGAGCGACGGGCCCATGATCGGGCCCATCATCACGCCCATGCCCCAGATCGCCATCGCCTTGGCGCGCTCGTGCAGCGCATAGGAGTCCAGCATCACCGCCTGCGACAGCGGCACCAGCGCCGCGCCGAACACGCCCTGCAGCAGGCGAAACAGCACCATCTGGTTGATGTCCTGCGCCAGCCCGCACAGTACGGAAGCGATCGTGAAGCCGCCGGAGCAAATGATGAAAATGCGCTTGCGGCCGAAGCGGTTGGCGACCCACCCCACCGGCGCGGTCATGATCGCGGCGGCGACGATGTAGGAGGTCAGCACCCAGTTGATCTGATCCTGCGACGCCGACAGCGTGCCCTGCATATAGGGCAGCGCGACGTTGGCGATGGTGGTGTCCAGCGCCTGCATGATGGTCGCGGTCATGGCGCAGATCGTCACCATGTTCCGGCGCAGGCCGGGTACGGCAACGGGCGCTGCAGCCGAAGTCGGCATGATCGATTAGTCCTGCTTTGCGGCCGCCGCCGGCGACAAGCCGAGTAGCGCTGCGAGCGAACGGCGATGACCGGTGTCGATGGTGGTATAGGCGCTCATGCCGGCCTTCAGCTTCTGGACGTATTTGTCGTTGCTGTCGAAATAGATCCGCACCGGCACGCGCTGCACCACCTTGACGAAATTGCCGGTGGCGTTCTGCGGCGGCAGGATCGCGAATTGCGCGCCGGTGCCGGGGCTGAGCGAACCGATGGTGCCCTTGAAGACGTGATCGGGAAAGGCATCGACGTCGATGGTGACGGGCTGCCCGACCGCGACATAGGTGAAGTCCGATTCCTTCGGATTGGCGTCGACCCAGGGTTTTGAGGTGTCGATGACAGAGAACACTGGCGCGCCCGCCATGACGAAGCGGCCGAGCTGGATGCTGTCGACCTGGGTGGCGACGCCGTTCATCGGCGCGCGCACGGTGGTCAGATCGAGGTTGCGCTGGGCGTCGTCGAGCGCGGCCTTGGCCTGCATGTAGGCCGGAAACTGCTCGAGCGGCAGCTCGGGATTGCCGAGCAGCTGATTGAGGGCGGTCGAGTTCTGCATCTTGACGAGCTGCAACTGGGCCTGCGCGGTGACCAACGCGGTGCCGCTGTTGTCGAGATCGAGCTGCGATCCGGCATTGCTCTTGACCAGCGAATTCTTGCGATCGACGTCGCGCTGTTTGAGCGCGATGCCGGCGTTGACGATCTCGATCGTCTGCGCATAGAGCTTGACGTTGGCGACGAGGTTGTCGTGGCTGGTCTTGGCATCGTCCAGCTTGGCGCGCGCCTGCGCCTGCGCCAGTTGAAACGGCACCGGATCGATCTGGAACATGATGTCGCCGGTTGAGACCGTCTGGCCTTCCTTCACGGCGACGTTGATGATCTTGCCGGATATGTCGGGCGTGATCAGAACCTTCTGCGCGCCGACATAGGCGTCGTCGGTGGTCACGTAGCGGCCGCCGTTGAGATAGAATATCAGCCCGCCAGCGAGCGCCAGCAGCGGCAGCACCACCAGCAGGAACGTCCTGCGGAAACGCCTGATAAAAGCCAGCGCGCGACGGCGTCGCGGCTTTCCCTCGGCCTTCGGAACAGCCGCCGGCGGATTGCCCTTCTGATCGGGCGGGAATTTCAGGATCGGATCAGCCAACGCGCTGCTCCTTCCTCGGCGGTTCACCGGCCGGATTTTGAATGGCGTTGCGCACGTTTTCCTTGATCGCTTCCAGTTGACCGAGCATGCGGTGGGCGTCGGCCGGGTTGATGCCTTCGAGCGCGGTCGCGGTCAGTTCCGAGCGCAGCCCGCCGAGTTTGCCCAGCAAGGGGCGCGCGGCCTTGCGCAGATAGAGCCGGTTGACCCGGCGGTCGGTATCGTCGCTGCGGCGTTCGATCCAGCCATTGTCGCACAGACGGTCGATCAGCCGCGTCAGCGTGATCGGCTGCATTTCCATCAGTTCCGCGAGTTCCGACTGCTTGAGACCCTCGGTGCGTTCCACCTTGGCCAGCACCGCCCATTGCGCGCGGGTAATCCCGTAGCGCGCAGCCTGCTTGTCGGCATAGGCGCGCACCAGCCGCGCCAATTCGCCCAGCGTAAACAGGAAGTTCATATCCACGGAACCGCGGGCCATGCGCGTCGTCTCCATAAGCTTCGGATATAATAAGCTAGCTTATGAATATCACATGGCAAGTTAAAAGAAGGCTGCCCCGCCGGCAGCACATGGCTTGATCCCGGAAAGCCGCGGGGAAACCCGCCCGGATGGGATTTGGGATTATCCGCCAAAATGCTACACATCGCCGCGATGGCCCTGACAAAACCCACATTTCCCGCGCCGGACCATGATCACGACCGCTGCGCCGCGGACGGGATTCATCATGCCGAACGGGTCTGCGAGCTGCGGGCGCAGAAATTCACGCCGATCCGCCGCCAAGTGTTGCAGGCGCTGCTGTCCAGTCACCGTCCGCTCGGCGCCTATGAGGTGATCGATGAACTCGCCAAATCGATGCCGCGGCCGGCGCCGATCACGGTGTACCGCGCGCTCGATTTCCTGATGGACAACGGCCTTGTCCACCGTATCGAAAGCCGCAATGCGTATCTCGCCTGCGCGCATGATCATGACGCGGCGGCGATGGTGGCGTTTCTGATTTGCGAGCGCTGCGGTTCGGTCGGCGAAATCCCGGCCGTCCCGGTGGCGCAAAGCCTCAACGCGGCCGCCCGCGCCACCGGCTTTGCGCCGAAACTGTCGGTGGTCGAAATCACCGGCACCTGCGCGCACTGCCAGAAATAACAACACGGCGACAAGCCGGCCACGAGGATTCATGTCTTCAGATCAAGCGATAGCATCAGCCGCGCGTCCGCTGAGCCCGGGCGCCGTCGCGCTGATGCTGATGTTGTGCCTGAGCTGGGGTTTCAACCAGATCGCGGTGAAGCTGGCGCTGCCGGATATTCCGCCGATGCTGCAGGCCATGATCCGCTCCGCCGGTGCGCTGCCGGTGCTGCTCCTGATCGCGCGGCTGCGCGGCGTGAAAATCTTCGCTTCCGATGGCACGCTGGGCGCCGGCCTGTTCGCCGGCCTCCTGTTCGGCCTTGAATTCGTGCTGATCTTCCGCGGCCTGTTGCTGACATCGGCATCGCGCGCGGTGGTGTTTCTCTACACCGCACCGTTTTTCGTGGCGCTGGGCTCCTATCAGTTTCTCGGCGAGCGGCTGCGCGCGTCGCAATGGGGTGGGCTAGGCTTGAGCTTCGCCGGCGTGGCGCTAGCGATCGGGGTTCCCCAGGCCAACGTCGATGCCAACGTGCTGCTGGGCGATCTGATGATTGTCGCCGGCGGCGCATTGTGGGCGGCCACCACTTTGCTGGTGAAGGCGACGCCGCTGCTGCGGGCCCCGCCGGAAAAGGCGCTCGGCTACCAGGTGGCGCTGTCGATTCCGATTCTGGGGTTCGCGGCGTGGATTTCGGGCGAAACCATTACCCGGGTTCCCGGCCCGCTGGCGCTGTCGCTGATGGCCTATCAGGCGTTCTGGGTGGTCGGATTGACGTTTCTGCTGTGGTTCACGCTGGTCAAAACCTATTCCGCCAGCAAGCTGTCGGCGTTTACCTTCATCACCCCATTGTTTGGCGTGGTGGCGAGCTACTTCATCATGCACGACACCCTGACCTTGGCGTTCGGCGCCGCGGCCCTGCTGGTGATTGCGGGGCTCTATCTCGTGAACCGGCCCGACGCGTCCGGGCCGAAGGTCGTGCCCGATCCCAACGTTCCGGCTTGATGACAGGCTGCAGCCTGTCTCAGCCGGTCTCGATCGGTAGCGATGCATCCTTGGCCCACTCTCCCATCGAGCCGTCGTAAAGGCTGAGATTGTCGTAGCCGAGCCGGTGCAGCAGGAATAAGTCGATGGTGGCAGAGATGCCGCCGCCGCAATAGGCGATGACGCGCTTGTCTTTCGCTATGCCCTGCGCTGCAAATTTCGCTTCCGCTTCCGCGAGCGGAACGAAGGCCTTTGTCTCCGGATCGAACAATGTTGCCGCGGACACGTTGACGCTGCCGGGAATATGCCCGGGCCGGCCGTAACGGCTTGGCTCCAGGCCCTTGTGCAGTTGAGGTCCGAGCGCATTGACGACGACGGTGTTGTGCTCGCCGACGGCTGCGAGCACCTGGTGCTTGTCGACGAAATATCCGTGTTGTGGCTTCGCGGTGAAAGTCGCCGGCGGGTATCCCTTCGCGTGCCGATGCTGTACAGCACCACCCGGCTATTCGCCCCGATCCCGTGGCCGCCAAACGCGGCCTCAAGCTGCGCGATCGCAGGCATCATGAAGCGCAGCGTCGTATTCGGGTCGGAGAATTCGCCCTGCAAGTCCAGAAAGTCCGCTCCGGCAATATGCGCGGCTTCGAAAGTGTGCCGTCCGGGCACGGCGATATAGGGAATGTCGCTGCCGGCGGGCTGATATTCGAGGTAGGTCGTACCATCGAACAGCCTGAGATCGGGCTGATCGAGGATAGCGGCGAGTTCCGCGGTCGTGATAAGCCCGTTGCGCTCCGGCATGTGCTCTACCTCACTTTAATTTGGAAATTTCCGTCCAATATACCGGTCAGCGCGTCCCGGGCCATTTCTTTGCAACAGCCTTGCTTTGGGCCGATGTGGTCGGGATAAGCTATTGAATAGACGAAGGAAAGTTTTATCTGGCGCGACGCGTCGATCGATATTTCGGGACGATCGGGAAGGGCCGCCGGTGCAGTTCCAATAAAGAAGACATGCTCGACCTCCGTCCCCTTGGTGAATGTCACCAAAACCTGATATTTGAGACCCCATGAACCAGCCAGTAAAACCACCGCAGAACGACGTCGCCGGGCCCAAGACCCGGCATAAAACCACGCAAGTCATGGTCGGCAATGTCGCCGTCGGCGGGGGCGCGCCGATCGTGGTGCAGTCGATGACCAACACCGACACCGCCGATGTCGAGGCGACCGCGCGCCAGGTGGCAGCGCTTGCCGCCGCCGGCTCCGAGCTCGTGCGCATCACCGTTGATCGCGACGAGGCCGCCGCCGCGGTGCCGCGCATCAAGGAGCGGCTGTTAACGCTCGGCGTGACGGCGCCGCTCATCGGCGACTTCCACTACATCGGCCACAAGCTTCTCGCCGAGCATCCGGCCTGCGCCGCGGCGCTCGACAAGTACCGCATCAATCCCGGCAATGTCGGCTTTAGGGACAAGAGGGATAAGCAGTTCTCCGCCATCATCGCGACGGCCTTGAAATATGGCAAGCCGGTGCGCATCGGCGCCAATTGGGGTTCGCTCGACCAGGAGCTCTTAACCCGGCTGATGGATGAGAACGCCAAGTCCAACAACCC
>WNGG01015902.1_pt1 | contig 11132 bp, 9 predicted proteins | sample 5400661 | NCBI WGS metagenome assembly WNGG01 (sample SAMN13153372, study PRJNA577476) | soil metagenome | isolation source: 100 cm soil or saprolite under Garry oak tree replicate 1 | place: USA:California | collected 2016-06-15 | reverse complement strand
AAAGAGGCAGTGAGCAACAGCCGGAGCTTGTTCCTACGCAATCCGAGATCGCTCAAACAGTGATCGCGACGGTGGCAGCGGTCAAGCGCATCCCGGTGGAAGGCATTTCGATCGACAGTTCTCTGGAAGCGCTGGGAATGGACTCACTCGATCAGATTAACGTGCTGTTTGAGCTTGAGGGGAAGTTTAATATCGACATCCCAGACGAGCAAGCTCGTTCCATTAAAACCGTGCGGGAGATTGTGGAAGGGGTCGAGCGGCTCATCTTGTCCGCGAGCGACGCTAACTAGTTGCGACGGGTTGCCATTACCGGTCTGGGAGTTATTTGTGCTCTGGGAAAGAACACCGCAGAGACCTGGAAAAGTTTGACCGCGGGCGAATCCGCGATTGCGGAGATTGAATCCCTCGATACTAGCCGTCTCCGATTCCGTAAGGGCGCCGAAATCCGAAACTTTGATGCCAGAGATTTTTTCCAGGGTCCGCAAGCGGATGCGTTGGATCGGTTTGCCCAGTTTGCGGTAATCGCGGCGAGAGAAGCGTTGCATGATTCCGGGATCAAGCTGACGGCGGAGCTCTCGCGCCGCACTGCGGTAGTAACCGGCGGGGTTTGTGGAGCTCTACCGGCATGACAGTAACCGGGTGCATCCGCTCACCATTCCCCGGACCATGGCGAATGCCGGCGCCAGCCATATCTGCACGGAGTTTGGAATCACCGGGCCAACTCTGACCATCAGCACGGCCTGCTCCTCGGCGAACCACGCTCTGGGAGAGGCTTTGTGGATGGTGCGAAGCGGGCGCACTGATCTGGCCCTGGCGGGCGGCAGTGAAGCTCCCTTCAGTTTCGGCATCCTCAAGGCGTGGGAAGCCATGCGGGTGGTGGCTCCAGATACCTGCCGGCCATTCTCGAAGGACCGGCGCGGGCTCATATTGGGCGAAGGAGCCGCTATGCTGGTGCTGGAACCGCTGGATTCTGCTTTGCGGCGAGGAGGCAAACTGTACGCGGAATTCGCCGGCTTCGGCATGTCTGCGGATGCCTATCACCTAACTCAACCCAAAATGGAAGGGCCGGAGCAAGCAATGCGCAGTGCTCTGGAAGACGGCCGCATCCGGATGGAGGAAGTGGGTTACATCAATGCGCACGGGACTGGCACGCCCAGCAACGACTGCGTTGAAGCGCAGGCGATTCGTGCTTCGTTTGGTGCGCATAGCCCGAAGATTTGGGTGAGCTCTACCAAATCCATGCACGGTCATGCCCTGGGCGCGGCCGGAGCCATCGAGGCTATTGCCACCGTGCTGGCACTGCACAAGGGAGTAATTCCCCCAACTGCGAACTTTACAGAACTGGATCCGCAGTGCGAGATTAACGTTGTGGCCAATGAATCGCTGCCAGCCCAGGTCGAATGCGCGCTCTCCAATTCCTTCGCATTTGGCGGGCTGAACGCGGTATTGGCATTTCGTAAACTTTAGGCCGGTCGGCAAAGCGGGGCTTGAGGAACGCCGGGCCGGGGCTGCTGCAGGGGAGAAGTAATTCCTTAGGACAGATATTCGCGAATGTAGTCATCGGAGGAATGCACCAGCTCGGCCGCGGTCCCATCGAAAATAATTCTTCCATCACGCAGCACCACGAAAGTAGTGTGCACATCTGCCTGGGACCCGCCGGCCAGCGGACGCATTTCATTGGCCTCGCGATCGAAGTAGTGGGTGGCCATGATGAAAGCGTCTTGCAGGCGATGAGTCACCATGAGAGCGCTGGTCTTATAAACGTCGCGCTCTTTCACAATCAGCTCGATGATCTTGGTTGAAGTGACGGGGTCGAGGCCGGCGGTGGGAGAGTCATAAAGCAGGATTTCCGGTCGCGAGACGACAGCGCGCGCAATTGCGACCCGACGTCGCATCCCGCCGGAAAGCTCGGAAGGAAGCATTTCGACCGTATTTTCGAGTTCAACAAATCGCAGTGCCTCTATCACCCGGGTGTGGGCATCTTCGGGGGAGATATCCCCCTCCTGCAGCAGCCGGTAAGCGACGTTTCCTTCCACAGTCAGAGAGTCAAAAAGGGCGCTTTCCTGGAAGACCATGCCAATCCGATCGCGCAGTTCGAAAAGGTCTTCCTCTTTCATCTGCGAAACCGGCTGCCCAAGGACATAAATATTTCCTGCGTCCGGCTTGAGCAGGCCCAGCGTCAATTTCAGGATGGTGCTCTTGCCCGCGCCAGCCACTCCCAGCAGGACTTTGGTTTCGCCACGCCGCAGCTCGAAGGAGATGCCGTCGAGCACAGTTTTGCCTTCGAAGCTCTTGACCACCTCCTCAAAGATGATGGCCCGGTGCTGAGTTTCAGCACCTTGGGGAGGAAGCGCGCCTGGTGCGGAAAGAAGAGGTGCCATGTCTGCAGACTTAGTGGGGCGGTAACCAGGCCATCAGCAAGCGTGTGACGAAGAAGTTTACGGTGAGAATAAGCACCGATGCGGCAACCACCGCCTGGGTCGTGGCGCGGCCCACGCCTTGGGTGCCGCCGCGGGTTGAAAGCCCGTAATAGCATCCCACTGTGGCGATGACAAAGCCGAAGAGCACGGGCTTGACCAGTCCCATCAGCACATCCTCAAAAACCAGCGACTGATAGGCGGTGTTCCAGTACTGGCTGGTATCCAGGCCGAGCAACAGGAAAGCCACCATGTAGCCGCCTGCAAGTCCCACCAGATCAGAGATGATGGTCAGAAAAAACAACATCACAACGCTGGCCACCAGCCGTGGGGTCACCAACTTCTTGGTGGGATCGGTGCCCAACGCGCGCATGGCATCAATCTGCTCGGTCACGCGCATGGAGCCGAGCTCGCTGGCCATGCCGGAGGCGTTTCGTCCCGCGACCATGAGCCCGGTGAGCACCGGCCCCAGTTCGCGGACCATGGTCACGGCCACCACTTGTCCGGTAAGCGAGAGCGAGCCAAATCTTTGCAGCGTGTTGGAGGTCTGCAAGGCGAGCACGGCTCCAGTGAAGAAGCCTGTAAGCACCACGATGGGGAGCGAACCCACGCCGATGATATCGGCCTGCTGAAGCATGTCGGTGACGTAGCGGGGATGCCGAAAGACATTGCTGAGAGAGCGCCCGGCGAGCAAGGAATAGTCCTGAACGGACTGGACTTTGGCCTTGGCGAACTCGGTTGGCGAAAGAATTTCCATTTGGCTCTGGCGAAGGGCAATGTCTTTCGGAACTCAGCAATATAGCAGAGCGATTAAGTGAGGCCAACCGAAGTTAAGGCTATCAGGACACAGGAGTGGGGAGCAATTTCGCGCGCGCCGCTCAGGCTTGATCTTTGGAACGCTTGTGGATTTCGACGTTAAGGCGCTTGATTTTTTGATTGAGAGTGGAGAGCGGGATGTGGAAGCGGTCGGCGGCTTCCGTCTGGTTCCAATTGCATTTTTCCAGCATCTCGATGATCACGCGCCGCTCGCAATCTTCCACGATATCGAACAGGGAAGCGTCGGGCCGGTGGTGAAAGGCGCGCCTGGCGGCGCCGCGACCGACAATTTCATCGGGCAGGAGGTCGGTGCCAATCGCCGGCCCGGAGGAGAGCACTACTGCGCGCTCAATTACGTTTTCCAACTCCCGCACGTTGCCCGGCCAGGAGTAATCGAGCAGGAAGCGCAGCGCTTCCGACGAAATGGTGCGCAGAGGCCGGTCGTTTTCCTGCGAGAAGCGCTTGAGAAAGTGCTCAACCAGCAATGGGACATCTTCACGACGGTCGCGCAGCGGCGGCAGGTCAACGGAGATCACATTCAGCCGGTAGAAGAGGTCTTCACGAAACCTGCCCTCGCGAACAAGCTGCTTCAGGTCCACGTTACTGGCAGCGATAATGCGCACGTCCACTTGCAATTCGTGCACTCCACCCAGATGCATGAACTTGCGATCCTGCAGGACGCGCAAGATCTTGGCCTGGGTTTCCATGCTCATAGTCCCGATCTCGTCGAGGAAGAGGGTGCCGCGGTCCGCAATCTCAAACAGGCCCTTCTTGGAGGCGATGGCGCTGGTAAAGGCGCCTTTGACATGACCGAAGAGGTTTGATTCCAGCAAGTCGGGGGGCATGGAGCCGGTGTTCACAGGCACGAAGGGGCGGTCTTTGCGTGGAGAATTCATGTGGATAGCTTTGGCAATGAGTTCTTTGCCGGTGCCACTCTCGCCCTTAATCAGCACGGTGGAACGGCTGGGGGCGACCTGCGCAACCAGATCGAAGATGCGCAGCATAACCTCACTCTTGCCGACGATGTTTTCGAAGTTGTAGCGCTGCTTGAGAGCGCGCTTGAGCTGGATGTTTTCTTCTTCAGCGCGCCGGCGCGAGACCGCGGCACGCACGTCGGCGAGCAGCTTGTCGTTGTCCCAGGGCTTCTGGATAAAGTTGACAGCCCCGCCCTGCACCGCCTTGACCGCATTTTGCACGGTGCCATAAGCGGTAATCATGATCACGGAAAGCTGCGGGTCGCGCTCCCGAATTTCTTGCAGCACCTCAAGCCCGTTCTTGCCGGGAAGCGCCAAGTCGAGCAGGACGAGGTCGAAGGGGTGCTCCGAGATGCGTGCCAATCCATCTTCTCCGCTGGACGCAATCTCGACCAGGTAGCCTTCCATTTCCAGCAGCACCTGCAGGGATTCGCGAATGGCGGCTTCATCGTCAATTATAAGAACGGCGCCGGCATGGGCCTGTCCATCTGCCAGGCGGCGCGACAACACTGCAGCTTCAGACATTAACTGCCTTCCTCATCATGGGAAACTCAAGGTAGAAGGTGGTGCCTTGTCCAGGGCGGCTCTCCACGCGAATCTTGCCGGCATGTTCCTGGATGATGCCGTAGGTAACCGAAAGTCCCAACCCAGTGCCGCGGTTCTGTCCCTCATTAGCAGCCGTCTTGGTAGTGAAGAATGGATCGTAGATGCGATGAATATTTTCCTGAGCGATGCCGGTGCCAGTATCGCTAATGGAGATATTCACCCCTGTGCCGTTAGAGGTGACCACGGTGAGAGTGCCCCCGCCGGGCATCGCATCCCTGGCATTGAGGAACAGGTTAAGGAAAACCTGCTGCAGCTTGCCAGCATTGCCGTGGATGCTGGGCAACGTGGCATCGAGGTCTTCATTGATCTTGACGCGCGCGTTCTTTAACTGATGTTCCAGCAATGCAAGGGTATCGCGGATTACTTTATTGACGTCAAGCTCGCTGTATTCACCCCCACTAGTGCGCGAAAAATTCAGCAGGTTGTTCACGATTTCAGAGGCGCGGAAGGTCTGGTGGGTGATTTTTTCCAGGAGCGAGGATTTCTTTTCGTCACCCTGCAACTGCTTGGACAGCATCTGCGCATAAGAAGAGATGACTGCCAAGGGAGTATTGACTTCGTGGGCCACGCCGGCGGCAAGCAGGCCCACGGAGGACATCTTGTCCGCTTGGGTGAGCTGCGACTCCAGCTCAATGCGCTCGGTAATGTCGTCAATAATAATCATGCGGCCAATCGCCTGGAAGTTGCGCGTCACCAGCGGCGATATGGCGATGTTGGTGATCCGGTTTTCGCCGATGGGCGTTCCCAGGCGGAACTTATAGAGATTGTGAATGCCAGGATTGTGGCGCACCCGGTAGAATTCCTCGACAAAAGCAGGGGGGAAGATCTCGTTCAGCGGGCGCCCCACTACCTGCCAGCGGGGAAGCGCGTACATGACTTCCATCTGTGAGTTCCAGAATTCAACGCGATCGTCTAGATCCACCGCCAGCACGCCCACGCTGATGGACTCCACAATATTCTCGTTGAAGTCTTTAAGGCGCTCGTACTGCGAGGCCTTTTGCTCGAGAGAGGCGTAGAGGCGGGCATTCTGAATGGCGATGCCTATGTATCCCGCCATGGTTTGCAACAACTCGACATCTTCGCTAGAAAGGAAGTCACCTTCCACCGTTTTCCCCAGCCCGAGCATGGCCACGGCGCGGCTCCGCACACTGCAGGGGATGTAGTAGTTCAAGTCCAGCCGGGCAATGGTTTCCTGCGCTGCCGGGGTTTCACGCACCGCCTGGCGGGTGTTCTCGAAAAAGAGGTGGCCGGCGGCCATCTCTGGACGCTGTGCGCTCAGAAAGCTGAGGTCGAGCGCGCCCATTTCTGAAATTCCAAATGACTTTGCCAGCTCGAAGCGGTCAGGATTTTCTGGGTCGCTCAGGAAGATCGCCAAGCGATCAACCATCAGGGTGTGGGTAAGGCGGTCGACGATGGAACTCAACATCCGATCGAGGCAAGTTTCGGAGCTGAGGTCGCGCCCGAATTCGATGAGGGTTCGGCGATAGTCGTAGCGCTTGCGATAAAAGAGCTTGTCCATGCGCTCCTGAATCCAGTTCTTGACCGGATCAAAGAGCAAGGCAGTGACGATGATTGCAATAACCAACCCAGCGGGCCCGGCGCTGGGAATGCGAGCATGCACAATTTCCGCAGCCACGCCCACCGCGGCAAAATAGACGCCGACGATCGCGGCGGTGGCCAGGGTGTAGGCCATGCCGCGCTTGAAGATGAGGTCTACGTCCATAAGCCGGTAGCGGAAAATGGCGTAGCCGAAGGTTAAGGGCAGAAAAACCAGCGAAAGAACACTGATTTTCATCCCGGTTGTGGGCAGCGAACCGTTCATGTAGGGAATGACGTAGAAGAGGGTGAAGGGCGCGATCGCGAGGATAGTGCCGCGAGTCACCCATTTCATCTGCTGGCGCAGGAGGGGCGAGCTTGCCCGCCGGTAGCTATGCCACAGAACCCCGGCGGAGAGCGCGAAAAAGCTGGCCAGGTAGAACATTTGCAGGCGGTCGAGCTTCCAGCGCAAGATCTCGCTGGGCATGCGGGTGGTGAGCACCCAGACATGCAGTCCCAGCAGGAATAGCGCAGGCACATAGGTTGCGGGCAGCAGCCAGCGGCGGCGGCGCACGAACTCCTTGGTCTCGGGAAAGGTGAGGGTGAAATGCAGGAAGAGTGCGGGCTGCAACAGCCATGCCACTACATTCGACCAGTAAATGATCTGGTCAAACTGGTTCAGCTTGCCGGTGTACTTGAAGGAATAGAAGATGAACGAAATCAGGCAAAATATGTAGAAGTGGGTGGACTTGGGCGCGGTCCAGCGGCGCAGCAAGACGTACAGCCCGATCCCAAGATAAATAAGCGCAATCAGCCGCAGCCCGGCGTTGAGCGACTTGTCCGCAGGCATGAGAATGACCGGAATTTCCAGGGGGACGCGGTCGCGGCGCAACCAATAAGTGGCCTTGGACCAGACACCTGTCCTGTACATCTGTCGGGTCAGATCAGGCGTATTCGTGACTTTGCGGTCGTTTACTTGGAGCAGCTCATCGCCGCGCTTGATGCCCGCTTTTTCGGCGGGACCTTCAGGATCCACGCGCTCGGCAACCAGATGGTCCTGCCGCTCCACCCACCAAACGCCGTCATAAGGGGCCGCAAATTGGCGATCTTTTTGGAAGTTGATCCAAGCGAAAACCACCGCCGCCAGGGTGCACAGAGCCAGCAGAATGCCAGAGAAACGAATTTGCAAGTCCCGGGTCATTGGCCGGTTCGACGCAGGGAACGATAAACGAGCACCTGCTGTTTCAGGAGGCTTCTTCCTTATTTGCAAGTGGGATGCCATGCTTCCATTTTGGACGCCTAGCTAACCTATTAGTGAGCCGGCACTTATTTAATTATAAAGGGTTACAAATCCCGGGCCTACAGTTTTTGGAAGGGAAATCTTATATTGCGTAGGCGTGGTCGCGGGGTTCAAGACTTCTATGGCCAGCTCTGATTGTGGTCGAGCCTAAGCTGCCAGCCGGGTTCTATCCTTATCCAGTAGTTCGCGATAGTGCGCCTGTCCGCGTACATATCCGCGGCGAAAAGCCTCTTCAGCATAATCGGGACAATGATTCCCGAGGCACTCCCCAACTTTTTCGTAAGACTTGCCGCGCAGGCTGGGCTTCAGAGCAGCCTCAAATCCACGCCGATAAGTGGCCTCATCGGCTTTGAATTCAACTCCAGGACGCTCATAATGCTCGGCTTCCGCATCGCGCAACCCAATCCACCAGCGTTCGCGGGCAGCATCGACGCTCTCGGCCCCGGCGCCGGCGAGCACGGTTCTGCCAGCCTGCGCTTGTTGATCATCTTCAGAAAAGGCAATAACCAGAGATCGGCCCTGCCTGAGAGCATCTTCATAAAAGAAGAGTTCGTCTTCAGGCAGCCCTTCGGTAGTGGAATTTTCCAAGGCCTTGCCGGCCGCCGCCCCGCCGGCTGCTCCCGCTGCTCCCAGAATAGCAGCGGCGGCCATGCCAATGGCCACCACCGGCCCAACGGCGGGGATGGCCGCGCCAGCAACGCCGGCAGCGATGGAGCCGCCTCCGGCGGCGCCGATAGCAGCACCGACGACCCCACCGATCATAGGCCCCATACCGGGCTGCTCAGTTGCGGCGCTAGGAACGGATGAGATATCGCGGGGAGCCGAAACTCCCCACACAAGCGACAGAGGCGATATGGTGCAGTTGGATTCCAGTGACATTCTGGTGGTTGTCCAGAGCTCTGGTTTTGCAGATAGACTGCATGGGAAGCGAGCCAATGTGACTATTCCGTTGATTCATTGAAGAACGAAAAAATGCATAGCTCCTTAGGTGAGACCGCGAAGCCCAAAGAGTATTGGGTGACATTGGACGGATATCGGATCCGCTATTTGCGCAGCGGCTCAGGAGCGCCACTGTTGCTGGTTCACGGACTGATGGGCTATTCGTTCTCCTGGCGCTTCAATATGGAAGCCTTGGCGGCGCACGCTACGGTCTATGCGGCGGATTTGCCGGGCATGGGTTTTTCCGACCGGCCGCGGGGAATTGATTGCAGCCTGGGAAAATCGGCAGAACGTTTGCTGCATTTTATGGATGCTGTTGGCATCGAATCCACGGATGTGCTGGGGACATCGCAAGGGGGCGCGGTAGCGATGATGCTGGCGGCGGCAGGATGCGCTTCGAAGGACACGGAACGTGTACGCAGACTGATACTGGTGGCGCCGGTGAATCCCTGGTCCGAGCAGGGCAGATTTCTGACTCGCATCGCCGGCAGCAGGGCCGGCCGGGTGATGTTGCCCGGAATCGCACGCTGGCTGCGGCCGCGACATCGGTATTTTCTACAGCGCATGTACGGCGATCCGGTAAGAATCCCGCCAGGCACTATCGAGGGCTACTCAGAAGCATTGATGATTCCGGGAACCTTTGAGCACGTTGTGCGCATTCTGCGCTGCTGGCAGGCCGATCTTCGACAGCTTGAATGCGCGCTTGCCCGGATCCGCGAGATGCCGGTTTTGTTAATTTGGGGAAGCCGCGATCCGGCCGTTTATCCACATTCCGCCACCCAACTCCGGCAGCGCTTGCCAAATTCTGAGCTGGTTATATTGGAGGGAGCAGGACACCTTCCTTACGAAGAAATGCCGGCAGAATTTAATCGCGTGGTCATCGAATTTCTAACGAAGTCGCCAGCAAGCGGCCCAAGTTGATGGGCGAACATCTTTTCGAACTGCTGCGTGGATATTTCAATCAATACGGCTATTGGACCGTAGCAGTGGCGCTGCTGCTGGAAAATGCCGGGCTGCCGGTGCCCGGAGAAACTGTTCTGCTCTTCGCCAGCTTCCTGGCTTATTCCGAGCGCGAGTTGCGCCTGCCGTACATCATCCTCATGGGAATCTGGGCGGCCACGGTCGGCGACAACATTGGCTATGCCATTGGGCTTTATGGCGGACGCCCGCTGCTGGGGCGCTATCAGCACACATTTCGCATCCGGCAGGCAACGATTGCGCGTGGAGAGCGGCTGATCGAAAAGCATGGGCGCATCGCCATTTTCTTTGCCCGCTTCATCTTTGGAATGCGCGTGATCGCCGGGCCGCTTGCCGGAGTGCTGCGGATGCCGTGGAAGCAATTTCTGATCTTCAACTTTCTGGGCGCTGTGCTGTGGGTAACGGTAATCGCGGTGGTGGGATACGTTTTTGGCAGCCGCTGGCAATGGCTGCTGGAGCTGATGCGACGGGTGGACATTGCGCTGTTGATAGTGGCCACAGCGGTCGCGATTTTCTGGTGGCGCGCGCTACGGCGGAAACGCAATCGGCAGAGCGATTGATGCACACCCGGCAGAATGCTAGGCTGCGGGAAAGCCAGGGGGCAGGCTACGAATGCGGCAGCGCGCAATTTTTGACTTCTTAATATGGCTACTTCGCTGAAACCGGCGTTTGCGGGATTTGAGCGCGAAGCCTGGATTCGCTTCTTCATTGCGCTTGCCGGGCTGTCGCTGGCGTTTGCGGCGGCAGTATTTTCCACCGTCTCGCGTGAATCGGGAAATTTGTGGGCGACCGCAATCCTGGCCTCGACGGCGCTGCTGCTGGCAGGCGCCGTAGGGCTGACCATCGTTCCTTACCTGGCCCGCCGGGTGGGGATTGCGCGGGTGCGAGAGGCCTTTGACTACGACGTCACCCGCGAAGGCGTCGCTTACATGCTCACGACGCTGGTGATTGGAGTAGCGGCGCTGAACACCGGCAACAACTTGCTGTTCATTGTGCTGTCGGCGATGTTGGCCGCGATTTTGGTTTCGGGGATTGCGTCCGCTGCCGTGCTGCGTAGCCTGGAGCTGCAGGTCAATCTTCCGGAGCACATTTTTGCCGGCCGCGGTGTGGTTTCCCGGCTCACCTTGCGGAACACACGCCGGCTTCTGCCGTCGTTTTCGGTGAGCGTGGCGCCTCCCAAGGAAAAAAAGACGGTGCGGCGGTTGAGTTGGGAGCGCACAATCTTCACTTTTCCAGCCAAGCGTCCGCCCGAGCGGCAGTGGGTGCGGCTTCCTGACTTATCACTGCAGCTGCTTTCGCAGCGCGCCTCGGATGCGCCAATTTTCAGCAGCCAGGTTTATTTTCCTTACCTTGCACCTGCTGGAACCGCGACCGCGGATGTGGAACTGCAGTTCGCGCGCCGCGGCCGTTACGTGCAGAAAGCGCTGGGACTGGCCACGCGCTTTCCGTTTTCGTTTCTGGTGAAAACCAGGCCCATACAGCTGGCGCGCGAGATCATCGTGTATCCCCCGGTCGAGCCCACAGATGAGTTTTTCGAGGTGCTGCCTTTGATCACTGGCGAGTTTG
>WNGG01014798.1_pt1 | contig 11135 bp, 7 predicted proteins | sample 5400661 | NCBI WGS metagenome assembly WNGG01 (sample SAMN13153372, study PRJNA577476) | soil metagenome | isolation source: 100 cm soil or saprolite under Garry oak tree replicate 1 | place: USA:California | collected 2016-06-15 | reverse complement strand
GATGAACTGGCTCTCCCTGCTGCCGAACAGACGGAGCGGGAAGTTGTAGTTCAGGCGCGCCGCGAACGCATGCGCGTTCACATCCGTTGGACGTGTCGCGCCGGGGATGTCGTTGTTCTGTGGCGAGTAATACCCGTCGCCCTCAATCTCCCAACGAGGGTCGGAGAGGAAGACGCCCAACCGGCCACCGTATCCTAATCCATCCTTGGGATTCGCAGCCCCTTCAATACCCGCGTTCTTGTCGAACCAGGTCCACTGAGCGAAGCCACCGAGCTCCACCGTTCCCGGAAGTGGCGCGGCCATCTCGTCCCACCAGACGTACGGCGCCCACATCACGGGATTGCTAGTGGCGCCGCCGCCGAAGAGATTGCGGAGGTCAGGCGAGAGCTGAAGTCCAGCCTGCGCGCCGAAATCGAACTTCCCGCCATTGGATGGCAGGTAGTTGACGAGTCCGTCGACGCGAAGCGAGACGCCACCGAAGCCCAGGTTGAATCCGAGCAGTCCGTTGGCTCCGAACTGATATGTGCCGGGCGATGTGTCATCCGGCCCGCGGAAGTTCTCGAGCACGCCACCCGCGCCAATATGAATCGAAGGCAGGTTGCCGAGTGGGAAGCTGTACACCAGACGGGCAGTGAATGCGCTCGCCTTCACGTCGCCCGCAACAGCACCCGATCCCAGGAAGCGACTACCGGCCTTCGCCTGTGCCGGCGTGTACCAACCATCAGCCTCGACATTCCAGTTCGGCGCAACGAACGCACCAACGCGACCACCGTAGCCCCACGAATTACCGAAGCTGGTGTCCAGATTCCATTTGCTATCGAAGTGCGTCCACGTACCGAAGCCTCCTACCAGCAACGTACCGGGCGACTGCGCCGCCGCCGATCCGCCGAGGAGTAAGGCCGTCATCGCGCAGACGGTCCAACTTCTTCTCAACATGATGGTTTCCTCTCAAAGGGTGGAGATTCTTTGCAGCGGTTACCGCGGTTGCACGTTGCGTCGTGAGGCAGGATGCATGCCCAGTGAGCGCACAAGCACTCTCCAGACCCAACCGACTCACAACCGGACAAACTAGCAAATCTTTTCGGAGACGCTAGTGATGCACACGTTAAATTCAACGCGACAAACATTCGTCACGCTCCGCAGATTCTACGGCAACGGTAACCCTTCTCGTCGTGGCCAAATCGGCTTGCAAGTGCCACGCCAGCCAACTGCTGTGGCGGGAAAATGCACGACTTTAAGTCCGAATTAAGTGCATTCCGAGCGCGAATCCGGCCTTTTGGGGTGCACCCGCGCACGTGCCCGTTCGTCACTCCGCGCAGTGGCGAATCCGCTGATCAATCAGCGATGTACAGCTGGCGCGCCCTATGAAACAACGCGCCGCCACCATGACCCTCGCTGACGCGCCAGCACTCTTTCGGTCGTCGCCTTCCACGCTTTCTTCATCTCCGATCCGTCGGCGAATCGCCCTTCCGATTTCGCCGCAAATGCTTTGCGAAACCAGTTGCCAAGTACTGTTGGAAAAGCTCCGAGGTCTGCGCGCTCACTCAGCTGCCGCGCAAGTATGCTCTTGGCGTCATCTTCGCCGAACGGTGTGTCGCCGGTCAGCGTGAAGTACACAATCGCTGCCAAAGCGAAATAGTCCGCACCCGGTCCCTGCGGCTCGCCAAGGAGTTGTTCCGGCGCCGCGAATGCGGGCGTACCGGTCGTGCCTGCGACATCCTCTCCCGTTACGTTAGCAATTCCGAAATCGGTTATGCGCCAGCGGTGATAACGGTCGATGAGAATGTTCTCGGGTTTGAGATCGCGGTGCAGAATTCCATTCGCGTGCGCGACGATCAGCCCATCCAGAACCTGCTCGACCTGCGACGCAATCTCGGCGAGCTGGCGAGGTCCTGATCTGGCAACGAGACTGGCAACGCTGCCTTCTTCCGCAAGCTCCATCGTATACCAGGAAAGATCCCCGCTCGAATCCCAGTCATAAATCGGAACGATCGCTGGATGCGCGAGCTGGGCAGCCAGCTTCGCTTCACGCCAGAATGCTTTTACGGCTTTGTCGTCACGGGCAACGAGCGGATGCAGCGCCTTCAGCGCCACCTCCCGCTCGAGAGACAAGTCACGGGCGCGCCATACTGTTCCGAACGCGCCGCTGCCAAGCTCCGACAGAATCTCGTAATCGTCACCCACTGCCCAGCGCACCCGAGCTTCGGCGGACTGATTGCCAGTTCGGTCGGGTTCGCCGCGCACCATCGGGACCGAGCGAGATGGATCTCCTCGCTCGACCGCGCGCAAAAGCACAGCAAGCGACGGGAACCGATCAGCCGGATTCGTTGACAGCGCACGGTCAAGCGCCGATGCCAGCGCCTCCGGCGTTTCTGGTCTCACCAACTTTATCGGCGGGGCTCCGTGCGCGGGGGGAGTTTCCCCCGTGAGAGCCGTGAAACACATCGCAGCGAGCTGCCACTGATCGCTCGCCGGCGTAGGAACCCATTCGCTCCCTTCCCATTCGGGCGGCATCGGCAACAGCTCGGCACGCATTGGACGGCCTGCATCGAAAGGCCTGATCTCCACGGGTCCGCTGCCTGGTCGGACTCCGGCCGGAATTGCTGCACGTGGAACTGCCCACTGCCACTCCAGCATCCACAGGCGTCCAGTCGGAGTAGTCCATAAGGCATCGCCATTCAGTCCGCCATGCGCGATGCCAGTCTCGTGCAGATAGGCAAGTGTTGAGCAAGCTCCGCGAAGCATCTGGAATACGTACGGAATGTCCGCCAACCCGAGACGCGCGAGACGAGCGCGTACGGTTTCTCCCGTGACCCAACGACGCAAATAGCCGGGGCCGCGGCGGCTTTCGCGATACGATGTCCAATAGTGGTACGTCGTCGGAATCGACGGATGACTCCTCAGCGCCAGCTGCTTCGCTTCCTCGAACAGCCATCCCACGTGGGCGGGATCCGGAGCGGTCACGAGCGATAGCGATCGCCCCAGTGCGTCGATCACTTCCTGATAGTGACGATAATCACCCACCATTCCACCCGGACCCCACGACCAGTCCGGCGGCAGTTGCCAATCCGCCAGGTGTGCCGGCAATACCTTTGTGGCGCGGGGCGTCACCACTCCGCGGCTGGCCCCGCTCATGCCTCGCTCCGCGCAAGCAGTATCAGCACTCTCGTCCCCGTTCCTTCCTCGCTGGTAATGGCGATCTGACCTCCCCACGCTTCGATCAGCCTCCGGCTGACGGCGAGGCCAAGTCCGCTTCCGGTGGTGCGCGTGGAAAAATGCGGCTCGAAGATTCGGGGCAACACGGCCGACGGAATCCCCGAGCCATCGTCGACGGTTTCGATCATCACTCTTCGCTCTTCCTCGCCCAGCGCAATGTCGACGCGACTGGCGCCAGCTAGTCGCGCGTTCTCGAAAACGTTGAGCAGCACGTCACGCAATTCGTCTTTGCGAGCCATCGCCCACACCGGCCTGTCAGCGCCACGCAGTTGCCATTTCACCTTTCGATCACCCATCTGCTCGAGACCTACTACATCCTTCGTGACTGCGGCAACGTCCAGATCCACAGCCGGTGGCAGATCCGCTGGTGCACTTCCGTAGCGACTGAACGAGCGCGCAATCTCGTCGAGTCTGTCAATCTCGGCGAGAATCCGTCGGACGTTATCGTTGAGAACCCTGTCGTAATCAATGCGCGGGTCACTGCGAGCCCGCCGCAGATGTTGAACCCCCAGTCTAATCGGTGTGAGCGGGTTCTTGATCTCGTGAGCGACCTGGCGCGCCATCTCGCCCCAGGCCAGGACACGTTCGGCGCGCGCCACTTCGATCCTGCTGAGCTCCAGATCTCGCGCCAGTCGCTTTGCCGCAATTCCGCTCAACCATAGCGCCGCGAGCGCGCCGGCTGCGGTCGCGAACAGGACGAGCATTCCCAGATCGCGGCGACGCCGGTCGAGTACGATGTCATCGCTTCGCGCGGGCGCAGAAAGAACGTAACGCTGTTGGTCCGGTCCGAGCGCCGCACTGTAGCCGAAAAGCATTTTCGCGGAGCCAAGCTTTGCTTCCCACGCCGCGGAAAGCTCGCCTGCGCCCGCGAGACGGAGCTGCACCGGTGCCGGCAGCGGCCGTCCGGTTGGCGCGAGCACATCGAGCAACGTATCGCTCGTGCGCTCGAGAAACCCGTCGGAATAAAGAAAGAGCGGAGTCTCGAAGCGCCGTGCGGCGCCCGGCAGCTGCTCGTATTCGTTGCCGACAGCTACGGCGTGAAGCGTTTCATGAACGAGAACTTCGCGTGTCTGCAGATCGTCGCTTCGCAGCCTCTGATATGACCATACTGCGAACGCGATCGCTGGGATCACGAAGAACGCGAAGAGTGCCAGGGTGAGTCTGGCGTGGTACGTGTAAATCCACCGCGCCGCACGGACTCGGAGCCAGCGCAGGAATCCCTTTTCCGCCAGCGCCCCCAGCAGCCAGAAGACACCAGCGACCATCAGGTCGAAGAGGAGCACGAGGACGCCGCGCTCGGCACGCGCCCATGACGACCTCAAATCGATCTCGACGTGCGCCCGCATTGTCCCTGCGCTCGTCGAGATGAGTCGATCGCCGTGAAGCTCGTCTCCCATGCGGCGCCAGTGGACGCGCGAAGTATCAGCGACAACCGAGGGTGAAACATCGGCCAGAGCCACTGCATAAGGTGGATCGCCACCCGAAGGCAGCGCCATTCCAAGAAGCGCTGCGTACGGATTCGCGCTGAGCAGCCGCGTGCGCGGGAGTACCAGCACTGACGTCGCGCCGTCGAATGGATGCGACACTGCTGCGAGAATCTGAACGCCGGTTGGTCCGAGGATGCTTCGCGTCACTGTTTGCTTGCTGCCGAGTGCCTGCCTGACCGCGCTCGAAATGGCAATCGAATCCGTCTCGCTGGGTGCGACGGCGAATTCGGCTGTTGACTTCCCTGTCGGGTCCCATGCTGTCAGAGTCGCGGGGTATTCGGCGGAAGCCAGGTCCGACGCAGCATACGCTTTGAGCAAATCGGCGCGAGTCATTGGCGGCAGTGATTGCGAGAGCGACGCGACGAGGCGACGCGTGAGCTGAAGCGCATAGTCGTCCACGTGCCCAAGCGCTGCCACGTCCTGCTCGGCGAGTTGCATGCGTTGTCTGGATGTCGTCGACCAGAGACCTCCCAGCGCGACCAACGCTGATGCGGACGCGATGATCAGAGCGGCGCGAAGGGTAACTACGCCCGACTTGCCGAAAGCCATCCGCAGCATCCAATACGCCGCCAGCAACACGGCGAACAGAAAAAGAAAAAGTGGGACCTCCCAGGAAAGCCAGAGAGCTGGTGTAGATCCCCACGGCGGCTGCCCAATCCCTCGGACGATGTTCGACGCAAACGGGACCCCAATGCCAAGCGTGACCAAGGCGCCGAGCGCGGCGTATGGTCGCGGCCAACGGATTTCGGGGCGGACGCGAACGACAGCGTAAACGGCCATGAGGACCAGCGCGGCGCTGATGCAGAGCGCGCCGGCGTTGGCGGTGAGCGGGCCGGCGAGCCTCGAGAAGTAGTACGCTGGGTCGAAGACCCTCGACGTGTTCGAGAACGAGTTCCACGGTACGAGCGCAGTGATCGCGAGCCCGACAGCGATCGCGAACAGCCGCTCCGCCAGAGCACGTCTGTTCCTCCACGCGTAAACCAGAAACGCAAGAACGAGAATGACGAGGGCGACGGTTCCTCTCGCGCGCAGCATCGACGCGCGGCGAAACCTGATCTCGTCGGCAGTTGCCAAGCGAGGCAGCGCGCGCAAAATCGGAGTGTCACGTGAAGCGAGGACCACCGGCCCACCGCGGGTATTCTCCGGCGGCGAAAACTCGTATGCAGTAACTCCCTGAGCGGGAGCGAGACGTGTCTCCACGGATTCGGTGAGTCTGTTCGCCGGTGGCGCGGCGTCCAGCACGGCGGACGCAACAGCACGCCGGCTGTCGCGGCTCTTCACCACATTGAGGGTTGTATAGAACGGGTTGAACGTCACGCTCACCGGGCCCATGAGCGTGTCCGGGTCGATCCGCATCGCACCTGACCAGGCCAATGGATGATTGCGATCGAAGAGCACGACTGATTCGCCGTCTCTCTGCGGAGACCGGCCAGAGAGAAACGCAAAGGCTGCTTCCGCACCAGCCGGGGCATCGAGTGCGCGTGTTGCCCGCTCGTCGAGGCGTTGGCGTGTGTCGGCGAGCGCGCGCTCCAAGGCGCGGAGAGCACCTTCGCTTGCGTCGACCCTCTCAGCGCCACTCGAAGTAACGGTGCCAGCGGTGCGCGGAAGTGCGGGAGTTCGGACCCACATCGCGATAACAAAGAGCGGGATCGACGCAGCGGCGAGGATTGCGCGTCGCCGGAGACGTCCGCTTCTTACATTAAGGCTACCAGCTGATGCGATGACTCTTCCCTCCCCAATACCGGTTTCCGCGCCACTGCGGGTAAAGGAGCTCAACCCCGCGCAGGTCACTGCGATACTCGGCAACGACCCGCGCCTGATCATACCCATCGGCACGTGCGAGCAGCACGGTCCTCACCTTCCGCTCGGCTGCGACACCATCATCGTCGAGCGCATGGCAGACGATCTGTCGGCGGAATATGGCGTGTTGAGGGCGCCCACGGTGGAGTACGGAGTGAACGTCGACACCGAACGGGGTTTCACCGGCAACGCTTCGTTGAGAAAGAAGACTCTGCACCGGATGCTGAATGACCTCATTGATTCGTGGGAGGCGACTGGCGTGCGGGAGTTCATTCTGCTTACCGCGCACGGGCACGATCCGCATCAGGAGGCACTTGCAACCGTTATCACTACCGCAGCTCGCGTCAGAGTCGTCGACATGTTCGGCGTAAATCTCTCGGATCTGCTCGAAGGACAGAGAGAAGCAATGCACGGGGACGAAGTCGACACTTCAATCATGCTCTTTCTGGCACCCGAGATGGTGAACCTGGATCAGGCACAGGATTACATGATGTCTCGCGAGCAGCTCAGACGGTACAGGCGCGGCTGGCTTACTGTTCCAAGCGGGAGCGCGGGATCGATCGGAAGACCGTCGCTCGCGTCAGCAGAAAAGGGGAAGCTCATTTACGACCGGATCTATTCCAAGATCAGCGACCGAATCTTCCTGGCGCCCGCGCCGGCTGAGTGACCCACGTGCCCCGGACTATCCCGCCGGGAAGCTCAGAACACACGGCCGAAGCTTAACGCTATGGCTCCGGCAAAAGCTCAGACCACACGGGTAACACTTAATTCAATCTTAAGGAAACTCGGTGTGTTCGGCGCTGAAACTCTGTTGTATAGTTGCCCGTACATGTTCCAAAAGCTCACCTCTTCTATAATGATGCGATCACTGCTTTTCATATGTCTGGCCGCGGGCGCCGTGCAGGCATCCGCCCAAGGCGTTCCGCGGGATACGACTGCCCCCGCCACGCTGACAATCGATCAGGCCATCGAGCTCGCGCGACGCAACAACCCCGAGCTGCAGCAGACCCTCAATAACCGGATCAATGCCCGCGCGGCGGTGCGAAGCGCGTACGGCGCTCTGCTGCCAAGCGCGGACGCGTCGTTCGGCGTGCAAAGGCAGCAGGGCGGGCAGCAGATCTTCAGCGGCACCAGTTTGGGCGCGAGTTCCGACGTCAACCAGTCCAACTATCAGATTGGACTCAATTACCGAATCAACAGCGGGACGCTGATTACGCCGAGCCTACAGCGCGCCAATCGGGACGCGGTGGAAGCTGACATCACTGGCGCGAGCGAGACGCTGCGGAACAACGTGCGTCAGCAATATCTCTCCTCACTACAGGCCGAGGCGAACGCGGACCTGCAGGACTCGCTTGTGGTTGCATCGCAGCAGGAACTAATTCTCGCGCAGGCGAGAGAGATTGTCGGCTCCGGCACGCAGCTAGACGTCCAGCGCGCCGAAGTTGCGCTCGGTCTTCAGAAAGTGCAGGCGCTCAAAGCAAGAAATCAGGTCGATATCGAGAAGCTGCGGCTGTTTCAGTTGATGGGAACACGTGGCGGATTTGAACGTGCGGCGCGAGAAGGGCGAGTACTCTCCGACACTGACCCTGTCGACGGGGGTCGGCGGCTACACCTACGGGTACGCCAACTCCAACTTCCCGGTGCAGCAGGCAGCGGCACAGCTAGATGCGTCGCGCACGAGCTGCATCAGGACTGAAGAAGTGCGCGCGGCGCTCAACCTCTCGAACCAGCTGGCTGAGTGCAACGCAATGGCATTCACGAGCGCGGAAGCGCAGGCGATCCGTGACAGCAACGCAAAATTCCCCTTCAATTTCACCAAGTCACCGCGTTCAATATCAGCAACTCTTTCGCTTCCGCTCTTCGACGGATTCGCGCGCGAGCAGCGGTTGCAGGAGGCGATGGCCAGCAGGTCCGACGCGCGCTACAGCGTGAGAGCGCGAGAGCTGGCGCTGACCGCTGATGTCACCGCCGCTTATCTCACTCTGGTCACTGCGGAAAAAACTGTCGCGCTCCAGGAACAGAATGCCGTCAAGGCAAAGCAGGAGCTGAAACTGGTGCAGGACCGTTACAGAATCGGGGCGACCACTTTCGTCGACCTGACGGAGGCGCGCGCGACGTACGAGCGCGCCGAAAGCGATCGTATCAATGCCGTATATGACTACCACAAAGCCTTCGCCGCTCTAGAAAGCGCCGTCGGTCATCCCCTTCGCTAAATCGGATCGACACATATGAAGAAACGCACCAAGTGGACTGTAGCCGGCGCAATTGCACTCGCAGTCCTGATCATTGGCGTCACCAGCGCCATGAAGGGCCGCAATAAGGCGACCGAAGTCCGCATCGAAAAGGTTCAGCGGCGCGACCTCGTCGCTTCCGTGACAGCGAGCGGGCAGGTGCGCCCGCACACGAAGGTCGACATCAGCGCCGACATAAGCGGACGAATCGTTCGATTGGCGGTCAAGGAAGGGCAGATGGTGACGGCCGGACAGTTCCTGCTCGAAATCGATCCATCGCAGTACAGAGCTTCGGTGGAGAGAGCAACCGCCGCCGTCGCCTCGGCGAAAGCACAAGCAGCGCAGGCCAAGCCTGCCCTCCTTCAGGCTCAGCGAAACTTCGACCGCCTGATGGCGCTCAAGAAGGCAAACCCGACGCTCGTCTCGGACGAGCAGATCGAGCAGCTTCGTACGCAGGTCGAAGTCAATCAGGCGTCGCTGGAGGCAGCGAATCACGCTGTCGACCAGGCAACCGCCTCGCTGCGCGACTCGCAGTCGCTGCTCAGCAAAACGACTATCGTCGCTCCAATGAGTGGCCGGGTGACACGTCTCAGTGTCGAGCAGGGTGAAACCGCGATCCAGGGCACGTTCAACAAGGATGCGGCAACGATGCTCACCATCAGCGACATGAGCGTGCTCGAGACGAAAGTGAAGGTCGACGAGACGGACGTCAGTCGAATCACGATCGGCGATTCCGCCGTGATACAACTCGATGCGTTTCCGGACACGACCTTCATCGGCCGTGTCTCCGAGATCTCGAACAGCTCCGTAAAGGGTGCGAGCACGGGCGGCACCGCCGGATCGACCGACCAGGCAATCGACTATGAAGTAACGATCCAGCTGTTGAACGCTCCCCCCGAGACGCGCCCCGATTTTTCGTCGACGGCGAAGATCATCACGTCGACCAGAAACAACGTGTTGTCGATTCCGATCATCGCGTTGACGGTGCGCGAAGACAGCGTGAAGCCCGACACCGCGCTCACGCTCGCCCGGAAAGCGCCGACCAAGCAGGTCGGCAAGCGCGATGTCGAAGGAGTGTTCGTGGTCGGTGCGAACAACAAAGTCGCCTTCCGTCCCGTAAAGGTTGGTATCGCGGGTGAGAAGTATTTCGAGGTGCTCAACGGTCTGAAGGAAGGCGAGAACATCGTCGGCGGCACCTACCAGGCCATCCGCGAGCTCAAGGACGGCGCAAATGTGCGCGCACAGAAGGAACAACCGAAGAAACCCGGCGAGCCGGCTAAGGCATAATGCATACTGATGAGATCCCGCTCAGCACGACCGCTGAGCGGCACATCGTTACCCAGGAGGCCGGCGCTGCGCCGGAAAAAGACTGGGTCATCGTCACGCGTGGGTTGAAGCGCGACTACGACATCGGCGGCGAAGTCGTCCACGCCCTGCGTGGAGTCGACATTGCGATCCGTCGCAACGAGTACGTCGCGATCATGGGTCCGTCCGGGTCGGGAAAATCGACCCTCATGAATCTCATTGGCTGCCTCGACACTCCGACAGCCGGTGAGTACTGGCTGAGTGGCGCTCTCGTCTCCGACAAGGATGAGGACGAGCTCGCACGCGTCAGAAATCGCGAGATCGGCTTCGTCTTTCAGACCTTCAATCTCCTTCCACGCGCGACAGCGCTCCACAATGTCGAGCTTCCACTCGTCTACGCCGGTGTCTCGGCTGACGAACGACGCAAGCGAGCGATCGAAGCTCTCGAGCGGGTTCAGCTCGGCGACCGGGTGCAACACCGGCCGAATGAGCTATCGGGCGGTCAGCGTCAGCGCGTAGCGATCGCGCGCGCGCTGGTAAATCAGCCGTCGATCCTTCTCGCCGACGAGCCGACTGGAAACCTAGACTCTACCACTTCTGAAGAGATCATGCGCGTATTCGAGGGTCTGGCCGAACAGGGTCAGACCGTAATCATGGTCACCCACGAGTCGGACATCGCAGCGCACGCTCGGCGCGTCATTCTGCTGCACGACGGAATGATCTCCAGTGACGAGAAGCGCGCGACATTCATCAAGTCGGCAGGCATCGCCCCACCAAAGATTTCCTCAACGACGGAATAGCAATGCCGTTCGTCGAGGCAATCTGGCTCGCTCTGGCGCAGATCCGCGTCCAGAAGCTGAAGAGCTTTTTCACGCTCCTCGGCGTTTGCATCGGCGTGATGTTCCTGATCGCCGTCATCTCCATCGTTCAGGGCATGAGCAGCTACATGGAGAACGACTTCGCGGCGAAAATGCTCGGCGTGAACACCTTCACGCTCAGGCGCTTCCCCTGGTTCGGCGATGGCGCCGGATCGGAAGAGGAGTGGCGGTCGTGGCTCCGCAGGCCGCGCATTTACCACTCGGATCTTTCGCTGGTG
>WNGG01017706.1_pt1 | contig 11136 bp, 8 predicted proteins | sample 5400661 | NCBI WGS metagenome assembly WNGG01 (sample SAMN13153372, study PRJNA577476) | soil metagenome | isolation source: 100 cm soil or saprolite under Garry oak tree replicate 1 | place: USA:California | collected 2016-06-15 | reverse complement strand
CGGGCCATTCGGAATTCCGCAGTTCACTAAAACCCAGTGTCATAAAAGTGTCATGGTTTTCGGTTTACAACTAGGCAAACGAATCAAAAACAAATCAACACGCTGTCTGCGTAAGAGATTGACACTGCATATGTAATCGAAAGTTTTCAACTCCAATCAAAACAGCACTCTGAATTCCTAAACCAAGTGTCGGGAGTTCGAATCTCCCCAGCCCCACCATTTATCTCTTTGATTTGCTAGAGGTGCGCGTTTTCAGCTCACGAAGTGTCTAAAGCTCTATGTTCGGGCGACAGACAAAGAGTCTTCTGTGATCGTGACTTTCCGCCCGCAGCATTTTTGTTTTGGCTCACGATGGATCAAACTCGCGATTGAGGATCATCGCTTCGGCAATGCGGCGCGCGTCCCGGAGCGTTTCGGGGGTCCCGCTTTCGCCGCGTGGTGGGTGGGTGATCAGTCTTTCGAGCTCTTCATCGAAAAGCTTGGTTAGAAATTCCGGAGTATGCAGAACCGGGTTGCCCGCATCGTCTACAAGCGGCGTTGCACGCGAGTGCTCCAGGCGCTGTGCCAGCATCAGTCGATAGATGCGATCCGTGGCAAGGTCTTCCATATATCCGTCCAGCAAACTCGCGCCTTTTCCGTTCAACACGCCGTTGCGGTAGCGAATCACGGTGCGAATCGCCGCTCGGGTTCCTTCTACTGTGCGTTTGCCTACGCCCGACGGGACAGGTCGAAGATCCGGATAGCGATTCGCAGCGGCTCGTCGTGCATGCAACTGGTTTGGCGCTGGAAATTGCTCAAGCGCGATCTGATTCTGATCCGGATGCCCGGTCCATGCGCCATCCATCAAGGAGTTGGCTTCGTTTTTCTTGTCTTTTTCGAGCACTGCCAGAGCACGTGCGTTCAGCACAGGATCCTGACGGCTTGGATAGAGCGCTGTCATGCCGCCAATTGCCAGCGCGCCGCGTTTGTGGCAAATCTCCGGCAGCACTTCGCGTAAGTTCTGGAAGAAAGGCACGTCGTGCGGAATCGTGTTGCGGTCTGGTAGCAGCCACCGTGCATCATCCAGGTTGAAATGAATCAGGCTGGCCATGTAGTCCCAGCGGCCCAAATTCAATCCTAAAATGTGCTCGCGGAGATTGTAGAGAAACTCCTCCATCTGATACGCGAGCGGATGCGATTCCACCAGCGCCATGCACTTGATGTAGTTCTTCGGCCAGCCGCGCGCTTCCGCGAGGCTTTGGAACATGTCGCGCCAGAATAGCGCCTCCTCTGCCGATTCCGATTTAGGAATATAGAACGCCAGAGGATGCTTCAGCTCCGACGGATCAACCGCAAAAACAATTCGCGCCACGTCGAAAAGTGAAGCTGAACACAGCTCGCGATCGACGACCCCGCCCTGATGGAGATGCAATCCGCGCGGGCGGATCCAAATCACAGTTTTGCCCGGCTTGATTGCTACCTTACTGTCCCGCTTCGTGTCGTGGTAGGTCAGCGTGCCGCGCAATGCCTGCAGAATATTTTCGACACCCAGTCGCTGAAGCTCCCACTCATTCACCGTGGAATCCTCGAGGTCGAGCATCACACCGGGAGCGCCAGAATTCAGCATCTTCACCACGAGTTCCGCGTCATCGGCTGGCCCTGTCATCTGGTTGCGCTGATCTTCGCACCACGCGGGCAGCTCAACGCGCCAATCGTCGCGTGTGGCTGCCGACGGCGGAAGGTGAGTTGGCTTGTTTCCACGCAGAGACTCCTCAAGCGCCGTATGCCTCGCCAGGACGAGCGCGCGGTGTCGCTCGGCAAACTTGCTGTGCAGAGGGATAAAGAATCGCAGGAATCCTGTGGGGAGCTCTCGTTCGCTTGCGCCTGCGGGCGCGTAGTTTGTGTGGAAGCCTTTGATGCTCTGGCGAGTAACGGCCATGAATCCTCCCGTGTCAGAGGGAAGCTGGGCGCATTACAGATTCTAAGGCTTCTGCAGGCTCGAGGAACTGCTTATTTTCGGTTGATCCTTCAAGCGCCTTGGTGGACGCCGTTCCACCGGTGATGACATGCTGCACATCATCGAAATATCCGGTACCCACGAAACGTTGGTGTTTGACGGCCCCGTAATGGTCCGTCTGCTCGAAACGAAACTCACTTTCCTGGAGTCGTGAATAGGCGGCCATGCCTTCACTTTTGTAGCCACGCGCTAGTTCGAACATGGAAAGATTCAAGGCGTGGAAACCAGCTAGCGTGATGAACTGGAATTTGTATCCCATGGCCGCCAGTTCCCGCTGGAAATTGGCAATCGCTGAGTCAGAAAGATGCTTCCTCCAGTTAAACGACGGGGAACAGTTGTACGCGAGCATCTTGCCCGGGAATCGGGCATGCACAGACTCGGCGAATTCCTTCGCTTCCTGCAAATCGGGCTTTGACGTTTCGCACCAGAGGAGATCGGCATACGACGCGTAGGAGATTGCGCGGGAAATGGCGCATTCCAGCCCCGACCGAATACCGAAAAAGCCTTCGGCAGTGCGCTCCCCCGTCAGGAATTCTCGGTCCCGTGGATCGATGTCGCTCGTGAGCAGCTCTGCGCTGTCCGCATCAGTGCGCGCCATAATCAGCGTGGGCACACCCATGACGTCCGCGGCAAGCCGCGCCGCGACAAGTTTTTGAATCGCTTCCGTCGTGGGAACCAACACCTTTCCGCCCAGATGCCCGCACTTTTTGGCGGAGGACAGTTGGTCTTCAAAGTGTACGCAGGCCGCACCTGCTTCAATCATCGATTTCATCAACTCAAACGCATTCAAGTTGCCGCCAAATCCTGCCTCAGCGTCCGCGATAAGAGGAGCAAACCAGTTGATCGCGTTTTTGCCGTCCGAATAATGTGTCTGGTCCGCCCTCTGCAGCGCCTTGTTGATTCTCCTCACCATGCTCGGGACACTGTCGGCAGGATAGAGGCTTTGGTCCGGATACATTTCGCCACTCAGGTTCGCATCCGCGGCAACTTGCCAACCACTGACGTAGATGGCTTTCAGGCCGGCGTGCACCTGCTGGATGGCTTGGTTGCCAGTCATGGCTCCGAGGGCAGCAACATACGGCTCGGAATGCAACAGATTCCAAAGATTTTCCGCGCCCATGCGCGCAAGTGTGTATTCGATCCGGACAGAACCGCGCAGTCGCGCCACGTCCTCGTCGCGGTAGGGGCGAGTGATTCCCTCCCAGCGGCGATGTGACTGCCGATGATTTCCGGCGGTATGCAAGCCAGAGTGATTGTTCATGAGCGCCTCCCGTTCGTGCAGCCGCCGCACATCGCGACGGAAAAAATCACTGGGCCTGGAATGAGTATGCAAAAGGAGTTGCGGTCAGTCAAACTGATTGTTAGTATCAGCATGATAGATGTTTTCTATCAGAGATTGTGCCAGCCGGCGTGAGGATTTGTGGACATCGATCAGATTGAGACGTTTTTGGCGGTTGCGACCTATGGAGGTTTCCATCGCGCGGCACAGGCTCTGCGCTTAAGCCAACCGGCAGTGAGTGCTCGCATACAGTTGCTCGAAGAATCGTTGGGAGCAAAACTCTTTGTACGTAACAGGGCGCACGTGGCACTGTCTCGCGCAGGAAGGACATTGCGTCCTCACGCGGAAAACCTCCTCCGCGCCCTTTCGCTCGCGCGCCAGGCCGTGCACGAGCAACAACCGGCGTCCGCTTCCGGGGTCCTTTCCATCGCCGCTGGCCTTTCGATCAGCACGTATCTGTTGCCAGACATTTTGAAGAAGTATCAGTCCGCTAATTCCGGTGTGATGGTGAGCGTCCGATCAGGAAATTCCATGCAGGTATTGAAAATGGTTCTGGATGGAGAAGTGGATCTAGGGCTAGCGCGTTCGCTGCACCATCCGGAAGTCGAGACGCAGAGTTTGCGGGATGATCCGCTTCTTTTCGTGGGGCACCCGAGTCACCGAGCTACGAGCAAGCGGAGAATGAAACTGCAAGAGGTGGAATCCCTTCCGCTGATTTTTTACGACCGCGGCTCGAGTGATTGGACTCTAACCAACGGTCTCTTTCGCCGAGCCGGTCTTCTTCCGAATGTAGTTCTGGAAGTGGAAGGGATTGAAACCTGTAAGCGAATGGTCCTGCGCCGGCTGGGCTTGGCATTTCTGCCTCAGCTAGCCGTAACCCGTGAACTGAAGAGCGCAAGACTGCGCGCCATCCAGATCACGGATGCGGAGCCCCTGCACCGAAGTCTGGACGTCATCCGCTCACGGCACAAGCCGCTCGGCAGGACGGCGCAGCGTTTTCTTAGCCTCTTGCGGTCGGCAACGGATGGCGCGAGCGTCTCGAAGATTTAAGTGGCGCGGGACGCGCGATCGGGTTCCTGATTGATCTCATGCAGGAAGACGATATTCAGGGAAGTGACTGACGAGGTCCTGCGCGAGTGGTTGGCAACTCGGAAATGCCATGCGATTCCTCTGCTGAAAGTAGCGGTCATGCGCGGCCGTCTCGACGCTTTTCATTCTGTTTACGTGTGTTATTATCGCAGACGCCGCTCACCTAACTGCGGTCCCGCCCTCCGGAGGCCATCATGAATCGCACCCTTCGCTACATCCTGATTGGAGTTGGTGTCCTGATCGTATTGCTAATCGTCGTGCCATTCTTAATTCCGGTAAACCAATTCCGAGGCACCATCGAGCAGAAGGCGTCGGCCGCACTCGGACGCAAGGTCCAGGTTGGCAACTTGAGTTTGTCTCTTTTGCATGGCGGTCTCGCAGCGGAGAACCTGTCGATTGGCGACGATCCCAAATTCAGCCCTTCGCCATTTCTAACGGCAAAGTCTGTCGACGTCGGCGTCGAGGTGATGCCATTAATTTTTTCGAGAGAGCTGAATGTAACCAGCGTTGTAATCCAAGACCCGCAGGTCACGTTGTTGAAAAACGCGGCGGGCGATTGGAACTATTCCACACTGGGCGCCTCGCCTGCCAAGACCGCGAAGGCAGAAGCTCCTCCAGCAGGAGGCGCCGCGCCTTCCGCAACTTCACCGCCCAACCCCTCTGGTTCGACACCAGACGTATCTGTGAAAAAACTCGAGCTATCGAACGGGAAGATCATCGTCGGCACGACGAGTTCGCAACAGCGGACAACGTACGACAAGGTGAACGTCACGGCATCTGACGTTTCGCTGGATTCGAAATTCCCGATTAAGGTTTGGGCCGACCTTCCAGGAGGCGGCAGCTTGAAGCTTGAAGGAACTGCCGGGCCCGTGGACAAGATCGATTCGGCCCTCACGCCAGTTGATGCCAAACTCCACGTCGAATCGCTTAATCTTGCGACGACCGGGATACTTGATCCGTCATTGGGCTTGGGCGGAATCGTTGATGTGGATACCACGCTTGCCAATCAAGGCGGCTTCGCGCAAACCAACGGCACCGTTAAATTGGCGAAAGCGCTGTTCGTACAGGGCGGCAGTCCAGCCGGAGTGCCGCTGAACGTTGCCTACAGCACCAAGTACGATCTGCGAAAAAATTCCGGCGTACTGAATCCATCCACGGTAAAGATTGGCAACGCAACGGCACATTTGAACGGTACCTATGCATCACAGGGTGAAGCGACGGTCGTCGATCTAAAGCTGACCGGCGAAGGAATGCCGGCGAAAGATCTGGAGGCATTTCTGCCGGCGATTGGTGTCAACCTGCCAAAGGGCGCATCGCTCACCGCGGGAACGTTGAGCACAAACCTGAACATAAAAGGTCCGACGAACAAGCTGGTCACAGACGGCAACATTGGTCTCTACAACGGCAAGCTTTCCGGCTTCGATCTAGGCTCAAAAATGTCCGCTGTTTCTGCGCTCACCGGTCTAAAGACCGGCAAAGATCTGGACATCGAAAAAATGACTACCAACGTGCATATGGCGCCGAACGGTCTGCGGGCGGAAAATTTTGTCGCTGTGGTACCGAGCGTAGGAAATTTGACGGGGGCAGGCACGCTGGATTCCAGAAACAATCTGGACTTCAAGATGGCCGCTACCGTCACAGGCGGCGCGATCGGCGCACTGGGTTCAGGTGGAGCAGGCGTTGGAGGCGTGCTCGGCTCGCTCGGCGGAGGTAAAGGTGGCAATTGCAAAGGGGGCGGCACCACCATTCCTTTTATCATTCAGGGAACTGCCTCCGACCCCAAGTTCGTTCCAGACGTCAGTGGAGTCGCGGCCAATATGTTGAAGTCGCAGCTTGGCTGTGCAGGCGGTTCGCTTCCTAACATTGGCAACACTGGTTCGCAAAATCCTGCCGATGCCATCAATTCTCTCAGTGGGCTCTTCGGCAAGAAGAAAAAACCCTAGGATTTCGACGGCACGAGCTCTTTTCGCGTCCGGACTTTTCGCTTGCTTGACGGGTGTGAAACTTCACAGTAGCCTCATGCGTCCATTCAACTGACGGCGGCCGGTGAATTCTGTTTTGTTCTCCCAAAAGGAGTTTGCATGCGCTCTGCATTGGAACGCATTGGTTTCTCTTCGCTCATCGGGTTAATCGCAGGTGCATCGCTTCTGGTCGCAGCTCCTTCCTGTTTCGCGCAGGGCGGTGAGCCGCAATACTTCGCCATTCGCGGCGCGCGAGTGGTGCCGGTCTCTGGTCCTCCCATGGATGATGCGACCGTCGTCGTCGCGCGCGGCGTGATTGTTGCCGTGGCCAAGGACGCAACAATTCCTGCCGACGCGTGGGTCATCGAAGGCAAGGGCCTTACCGTCTATCCCGGTTTGGTTGACGCCTTTACCGACGTGGGACTTCCGCTTCCGCCTCCAGCTCCGGCAGCCGAAGGGACTCCGCGGCGAATCGGTGAGGCTTCGCGTGGCCCCGAAGACCGCCCCAACAGCACTCCATGGCGCAGCAGTGCCGAGGAACTCAGCCTTTCCGACAAACGCATCGAAACGTGGCGAAGCGCCGGATTCACGACAGTCGTGTCAGCCCCCAAAACAGGTTTTTTCCCCGGGCAAGCTGCCGTTCTGGATCTCGCGGGAGAACGCCCGGGCGATCTTGTCGTCAAATCACCCGTGGCAATTCCCGTTTCGATTCGCCCGATCAGCGGGTTTGGCAGCGGATTCCCTGACTCTTTGATGGGTGTTCTCGGCTACGAACATCAGGTGTGGCTCGATACGGAGTGGCTTACGAGGGCGGAAGTCGCGTACGAGAAAAATCCCAAGGGCATCGCACGCCCGCGTTACGACCGCACATCCGCAGCGCTTGCCGATGCGCTGGAGGATCACGCGTTGGTGTTGCTCTCCGGCAATACCGCTCTCGATATTCGCCGCGCACTCGAACTCACAGATCGCTGGAAAGTGAACGCCGCGATTTATGGCGGGCAAGCCGGCTACGAAGTAGCGACTGAAATCGGCGCGAAGAAGGTCGCCGTGCTGGTCGATCTCAAGTGGCCCGAAAAGGAGAAGGACAGCGATCCCGAAGATCTCGGTTCCTTGCGTACTCTGCGCTTCAGAGACCGCGCGCCATCCACACCTGCGGCTTTTACAAAGGCTGGCGTCAAGTTCGCCCGATGCCGGACTGGCGCCCGATGCCGCGCTGCGCGCGCTCACACTGTCACCTGCGGAAATTTTCGGAGTTTCCGACCGGCTTGGCTCCATCGAAAAAGGGAAAATCGCAAACCTGGTGATAACCGATGGCGACCTCTTCAACGAAAAAACCAAAATAAAATATGTTTTTGTGGACGGCCGCCGCTTCGAAATTCGCGAGGTTGAACGTCCCCAGGATCCGCCCAAAGGCGACATCACCGGGAAATGGAAACTCTCCTACACCAGCCCTGAAGGGCCGGAAGAGTCCGCGGCCGAACTCACGATGTCATCAGACGGCACAATCACCGGAACGCTCACGAGCAAACGCGGGACCGCAACGATTCTCAGCGGCTATCTCAGCGCGGACAAATTCAATTTCATCATTAACATTCCCATCGGCCCATCCTTCGCGGATGTCACCTTCAACGGCACGTTTGATGGCGCTTCTCTGAAAGGCAACATCAGCGTGCAAGGATTCTCCATCGATTTCACCGGAACCAAGCCGACAAATAATTCTTCGCTTGCCGAACTTGCCGGAGCTTATTACGAAGGAGACGCCCGATGAGCCACGGAAATCCGATGTGCGCTCGCTTTTCCGTGGCTTTCGCTTTGCTTTTCTCGTCAGTATTTTCGAACGCCGCGCCGCCTCCCGAGCCGAGTACGATCATCCTGATTCAGAACGCCACGATTCTCACTGTTACGCACGGCACACTTGAGCATGGCTCCATCCTCATTAAGGATGGCAAAATTGTCGAGGTTGGCCCTTCGATCAAAGCTCCCAAAGACGCGAAGGTGATCGATGCCGCAGGCCAATTTGTGATGCCCGGCATTATCGATTGCCATTCGCACATTGCCGTCGAAGGTGGCATCAATGAAGGAAGCATTTCCGTTTCGTCGATTGCCAACATTGCGGAAGTTCTCGATTCCGATGACGTCAACATTTATCGCGACCTTGCCGGGGGCGTAACCACGGCCAACATTCTTCACGGCAGCGCGAACGCAATCGGTGGCCAGACCATCGTGATCAAATTGCGTTGGGGCCAGCCCGCTTCAAAATTGCCGTTCGAGGGCGCTCTTCCTGGAATTAAATTTGCCCTCGGCGAAAATCCTAAACGTTCGAATTTCAGCCTTCCCGGTCAGCCCAAGCGGTATCCCTCAACGCGCATGGGCGTCGAAGAAACGATTCGCGGCGCGTTCACCGAAGCGCGGGACTACAAGAACTCCTGGGACGCATACAACAAGCGCGCGGCAGCAGGCGAAAAGAATCTAATTCCGCCACGCCGCGATCTTCGTCTGGAACCGCTCGTCGAAGTTCTGGAGGGCAAGCGGTATGTTCATTCTCACTGCTATCGCGAAGACGAAATTCTGATGCTTCTGCGCGTGGCCAAGGAGTTCGGCTTCAAGGTCCGAACGTTCCAGCACGTCCTTGAGGGCTATAAAGTTGCCGATGAACTGGCGGCCGCGGGCGTGGGGGCCTCTACATTTTCCGACTGGTGGGCCTATAAGGTCGAAGCCTTTGAAGCAATTCCCTACAATGCGGCACTCATGACCAGGCGGGGCGTTGTCGTCTCCATTAATTCCGATGACGCCGAAGAAGCCACGCACCTCAATCAGGAAGCCGCAAAAACCATAAAGTACGGCGGCCTGACACACGATGAAGCTCTCAAGCTGGTAACGCTGAACGCCGCAATCCAATTAGGCATCGACAAGCGTGTCGGCTCGATCGATGTTGGTAAGGACGCCGACCTTGTGATTTACAACCACGATCCCTTGAGCGCATACGCCGTTGCTCAAAAGACAATCGTGGAGGGGCGCGTACTCTTCGATCGCGAGAAAGACATCGCCGAGCGTACCGCACTCGAAAAGGAAAAGAAGGATCTCCTGGAAAAACAAAAGAAAGCTGCTGAGAAAAAGCCCGACGAAAAGAAACCGGACGAGAAGAAACCAGAGGCCGGCAAAAAACCGCCAGAAAAACCGGAGGACAAGCCGAAGCCTCCTTCAAATGAGGCCAGGCGCGACAGTGGAGAAGACCTGGTCGACTCTCCTGACGGCGGTGCACAGTGAAAAACGCCTCAGTGATGAGCCATTCGATGTCGCGAAAGCCCGCTTATCTCTTTGCCGTCATGTTCTTCGTGTGGGTAGCTCCCCGGTGTGCTGCACAGCAAACGGTTTCAGTATTCGCGATTACGCACGCGAAGATCGTCACACTCGCAGGTTCGCCTATTGAAGACGGCACCTTGGTAATCAACGGGGGCAAGATCGCCGCTGTCGGCGCCAACGTCGAAGTTCCCGCAGGCGCCCAGGTCATCGATGGCAAAGGCCTCCAGGTCTATCCAGGATTGTTTGACCCGGTCACCCAAATGGGACTCAGCGAAATCGGCGCCGTCAGCGCCACTGTCGATTCCTCTGAAACTGGTGCCTTCAATCCTGATGTGGTCGCAGCAACCGCTGTGCTGCCTTCGAGCGAGCACATTCCCGTCACCCGCGCAGCTGGCATCACCGAAGTTCTCGCTGTACCCGGCAGCGGCGGATTCGATTTCTCTGGAGCCAGAAGCGTAATCGGCGGGCAGGCCTCGGCTTTCAATCTTGCCGGATGGACAATGGACGAAATGCAGATCAAGCGCAGCGTCGCCATGGTTTTGAATTGGCCGCAGATCGAAACTCGCACCTTCGATTTCGCGACTCTTTCGCGAAAAGAAAAACCGTATCCCGATGCCAAACAGGAATATGACAGACAGGTTAACGAGCTCACGGAATGGATTGATCGCGCCCGTCACTATGCCCAGGCGATTGGACATGGCGGCCCCTCCGATTTCGAACGTGACGTGAAGCTGGAAGCGCTCGCGCCCGTCGTTCGTGGCCAGCTGCCTCTGCTCGTGTTTGCCGATCGGGTGCGCGAAATTCGCAATGCGGTAGAGTTCTGCGATAAGCAAAAACTGAAAATGATTCTCGCGGGGGGCCAGGAAGCCTACAAAGTAAAGGATCTGCTCCGCTCAAAAAACATCTCCGTCATTTTGCGTCCCATGCTCTCGCTTCCCGTTGAGGAAGATGATCCCTACGATCGGCTTCTTAGCCAGCCTGCCGAGCTGTCGCAATCCGGCGTGAAATTTGCCATCGGCAGCTTTGACAATGCCTTTGCGCGTCGCCTGGGGCAGAATGCGGCGAATGCCGTAGCGCACGGTTTGCCATACGATGAAGCCCTGAAGGCCGTCACGCTCTATCCCGCGCAGATTTTCGGTTTAGCCGATCAGGTAGGCACGCTTGAAACCGGAAAGATTGCCAACATCATCGTTACCAATGGTGATCCGCTCGAGCTGACCACCGACGTCAAGTATCTGTTCATCAAAGGACAGCTCACTTCCATGGATAACAAGCACAAGCGGCTGTACGAAAAATACTCGAATCGCCCCAAGCCCTAAGACCGAGCGACGGTTCGATTTTCAACTGAAAAATTGATTTGCGAAGTCTTGCAACTTTTCCACGCGATCTGCGTTTCTTCTTCTAAGTAATCATGCGCATTCTTCCACGCGTTCGGTTGTTTCTGTTGGTCCTTTGCTTGGGCGGCACTTTGCCGGCGCTCGCTCAGGACGCAGGCAAAATCATCGACC
>WNGG01012816.1_pt1 | contig 11139 bp, 10 predicted proteins | sample 5400661 | NCBI WGS metagenome assembly WNGG01 (sample SAMN13153372, study PRJNA577476) | soil metagenome | isolation source: 100 cm soil or saprolite under Garry oak tree replicate 1 | place: USA:California | collected 2016-06-15 | reverse complement strand
GTTCAGGTCCTTCTGCGCCTGGTTGCGGAACGCGTTGCGCAGGAACGGGACCCCCGGCGCGCTGTACGGCCGATCGGGCCCGCCGCGGTCCTGGTTGGCGTCGGCGCCCACGCCGACGTCGATCGGCAGCCCGGAGCGGATGGCGAAGGTGCTCGACACGTCGAAGCCGTAGGGGAGGAAGAACAGCACGTTGCCGTTGAACTGGTGGCGGCGGTCGAGGCGCGCGTCGGCGTACTCGGGCGCGAGGTTGTACGCGTTCTCGTAGGTGAAGCCGCCGGAGTCGCGCTCGTTGTCGTCGTCCGACTTGGAATGGCTGAGCACGTAGTAGACGTTGGCCTGCCCCCAGCGGCGCTGCAGCTTTATGCTGATCGTCGCCGCCTGGTAGAGCGAGCGCGCGGTCGACTCGCGCACGGTCACCTGGCCGAGCGTCGGGATCGGGCGATTGACTCCGCTGTTCAGGCCGAAGAACGGGCGCTGCGCGGGATCGCTGGCGCGGATGGTCGGCAGCGGCTCGTTGAGGTCGAGGTTGCGCTGCAGGTGGGTGGTCTTCACGATCACGCCGTCGATCCCCACGCTGAGGCCGTTCGAGATCTGGCGCTCGTAGCCCAGCCCCGCCTGGTAGGCGCGGGGGTTCTTGAAGTTGCTGTCGATGAAGAGCGGGTTCGCGCCCCGGAAGGGGTCGATGGTGAGGCCGAGCGCGCTCGCGATCTGCGTGAGCTGCTGCGGCGTCAGCTCCGGCAGGCTGCCGAGGAGCGAGCCGTTGAGGTCGATGCCGATGAGCTTGAGCTGCTTGTAGACGGTGTTGTTCGGGTTGCCCGACGGCACCGCGAAGGGGAGCGTGACGGAGAGGTCGCCGGGGACCGCGCGGAAGTTGTTCATCGCGCCCGCCCACAGCAGCGCGGGCGAGCGGGCGTAGTAGATGCCGCCGTATCCGCGGACCACGCTCCGGGCGTCGTTGGCGGGATCCCACGCGAAGCCCACGCGCGGACCGAACTGGTTCCACTGGCTCGGGATCTGCGTGGGGTCCGCCTGGCGGCCGCTCGGGAACGTGAAGCCCCTCAGCCGGTCCACCAGGACGTTCTCGGCGGGCGGGGTCGGGTTGTGCGCGCCCTCCCACCGCAGGCCGTAGTTGATCGTGAAGTTCGGGCGGATCTTCCAGGAGTCCTGGGCGAAGACGGCGATCTCGTCGGTTCCGTACTCGGCAAGCAGGTTCCCGATCTGGCGCAGGTAGGTCACGCTCGTGTTGTCGAACCGGTTGGCGATCGGCCCGCCCACCGAGAGGATGTCCAGGATCGTGGCGGTGTTGGTGCCCGAGACGCTGAACAGCCCGTGCTGGTTGAAGCCGAAGGTCTGGTTGGCGAAGACGTGGTTGTACTCCGCCCCGACCTTGGCCGTGTGGGTGCCGCTGATCCAGGTCAGGTTGGCCGCGCCCTGGCCGCGCCAGTCGTACTGAGTGGTGGAGAGGAAGTTGACGGTGCCGAAGCGGCCGACGTTGGTGGTGACGTTGGGGGCCTCGACGTTGGCGATGCGGGGTCGCGTCTCCTTCGAGTACTGTCCCCGCACCTCGAGCAGCAGCTTCGGCGTGATCACGCTCGTGAACTGGCCGACCACGGTGTTCGTGGAATCCTTCTCGGTCCCGTTGTTCGAGAGCGCGTTGGTGATGGTGGGGAAGAGGCTGTTGCCGACCGAGGTCGCGTTCAGCGCCTCGTTCGAGCTGTGGCTGTAGCGGACGCTCAGGCGGTTCGAGGTGCTGAGCTGGAAGTCGAGCCGGCCCAGGAACGCGCGCGCGTCGTTGGTGGCGTCGAAGGGCGTCTCCAGCGACTTGTAGTAGTCGAAGGCCTCCCGCTGGTCGGCGCTGGGGTTGAACCCGACGAGGGTGTCGAACAGCACCGCCCGCGGGTCGGTGACCCTCTGCTGCTCGTAGGCGGCGAAGAAGAAGATCTTGTCCTTCTGCACCGGTCCCCCGAACGATCCCCCGAACTGCTTCTGGGTGGGGGCGGCGTTCTGGTTGAAGACGTTCTTGCTGGCCAGGCCCTTGTCGCGGTCCACGAAGAACGCGGAGCCGCTGAACTGGTTCGTGCCCGACTTGGTCACGGCGTTGACGATCCCGCCCGACGAGCGGCCGAACTCGGCGGTGTAGCCGGAGGCCACCACCTGGAACTCCTGGATGGATTCCTGCGGGATCGTGAACGCGAAGTTGGAGCGCTCGCCGCCGCGGATCCCTCCGAAGAAGGGCTGGTTGTAGTCGGCGCCGTCGACGCTGATGTTCGTGTTGATGCCGCGCTGTCCGGCGAGCGAGATCTGGCCGCGCGAGGTGTCCACCTGCGCGGTGGGGGTCAGGGTGACGAAGTCCTGGAACCGCCGGCCGTTGATGGGCAGGTTCGCGATCGCGGTCGAGTTCAGCGTCGCCGTCCGGATGTCGGTGCCGGTCTCGACCTGGGCGCCCGTCCCCTCGACGGTCACCGCTTCCGCGACGCCGGCCACGCCCAGGCGCAGGTCCACGTTGACGTTCGATCCCACCGTGACCGTGATCCGCGCCCGGCGCACCGTCTGGAACCCGCTGAGCTCCGCGCTCAGGTCGTAGTCGCCCGGCGGCAGCAGGGGGAGCGAGTAGAGGCCCTCGGCGTTGGTGGACACGCTGCGGCTGAAGCCCGTCGCGGGGTTGCTGACGGTCACCTTCACGCTCGGGAGCGCGCCACCTTGCGAGTCGGCGGCCCGCCCGGTGATCTGGCCGGTCGTGGCCTGCGACTGGGCGAAGACGGAGGCGGCGGCGAGGACCGCAAGCAGGGCCAGGGCCGCCGAACGGGCGTAGTTCTTCAAATTCACTCTCCTGCAGGGGGATTTCGGCCGCGATCGTACCGCCGGCCTCTTTCCCAAGTCAACGGTGGCGCCGATATAATCGCGGCTCCCAGGAGGTCCCGGTGAAGGTCCTGTTGCCCTACGACACGATCCAGACGCGGATCCGCGAGATGGGCCGCGAGATTGCGAAGGACTATGCCGGCCGCGACCCCCACCTCGTGGGGGTGCTCAAGGGTGCCTGCACCTTCATGACGGAGCTGTCACGATCCGTCGACCTTCCGCTGACGCTCGACTACATCGCGGTGTCCTCCTACGGGGCGGCCACCAAGTCGTCGGGCGAGGTCAAGCTCGTGAAGGACCTCGACCAGGGCCTCGAGGGCCGCGACCTGCTGGTCGTGGAGGACATCGTGGACACGGGCCTCACGCTCAACTATCTCCTGAACGTCCTCAAGGCCCGCGGCCCGCGGACGCTGAAGGTCGCCGCTCTCCTGTCCAAGCCGTCGCGCCGGCTGGTCGAGGTGAAGGTGGACTACGTCGGCTTCTCGATCGACGACCACTTCGTCGTGGGGTACGGCCTCGATTACAACGAGAAGTACCGCAACCTGAAGGATATCGTGATCTATGGGGCGGACTAGCTGATCGCTGATCGCTGAGTGCGGCTCGGCTAGACTTCTCTCATGCGTTACGTGCTCGGCATCGACGCCGGGGGGACCAAGACCGTCGGCCTCCTGGCCGACGAGCAGGGCCGGGTCCTGGCCGAGGCGCGCGGGGCCGGCGCGAACCTGCAGACGCAGGGCGAGCTGGAGGTCGAGAAGGTCTTCGACGGGATCATCGAGACCCTCGGGCGCGACCACACGATCTCCGCGGTCTGCCTCGGGATCGCGGGCGTGGATCGGCCCCACGACGAGGCGGTCATCCGCGGGATCCTGCGCCGGCTCGGCCATCGCGACGGCGTGCGGGTCGTCAACGACGCCACCATCGCGCTGGCCGCCGGCGCGCCCGGACGGGTGGGGATCGTCGTGCTGGCCGGCACGGGGTCGATCGCCTTCGGCGCCGACCGCGCCGGCCACACCGCCCGCTCGGGCGGCTACGGCTTCCTCCTCGCCGACGAGGGATCGGGATACTGGCTCGGGCACCAGATCCTGCGCGCGGCGGTGCGCAGTGCCGACGGTCGCGGGCCGAAGACTCTGCTCGAACCCCTGGTCTTCGAGGCCTTCGGCGTCGGCGCGGTGCCCGACCTGATCCCGCACGTGTACGAGAAGGGACTGCCCAAGCACCGCATCGCGGCGCTGGCTCCCCTCGTCGAGCAGGCGCGGGGACGGGGCGACACGCTGGGCGCGGAGCTGATCGAGACCGCCGGCCACGAGCTGGCGCGGGCGGCGCGGGCGGTGCACCGGCAGCTCGACCTCGGAGCGGAGCCCTTCCCGGTCGTCATGGCCGGCGGCGTGTTCAAGGCCTGCCCCACGCTGGCCGAGACCATCGCCCGCCACCTGGAACTGCCGGGGGCGCGGCCGTCGCTCCTGGCCACGGAGCCGGCCACGGGCGCGGTCGCGCTGGCCCTGGACCTGCTGAAGTGAGGGGGCGGTGAGCGCAACCAAGAGGCTCATCGTCAACGCCGACGACCTCGGGCGTACCGAGGGCATCAACGAGGGGATCTTCGACGCGCACCGCCGCGGGATCGTGACGAGCGCGACGATGATGGTGAACTATCCGGCGGCGCGGCGGGTGGCCGCGCTGTCCCGCGACTGTCCCGCTCTCGGCATCGGCCTCCACGTCGCGCTCAGCGGCGGCGTGCCCGCGCTTCCTCCCGAGCAGCTCCGCAGCATGGTCGACGCGAAGGGGATGCTGCCCGCCAAGCCGGCCGGTCTGGCCGGCGCCGACCGGGCCGAGGTGCTGGCGGAGGCGCGCGCGCAGCTCAAGCGCTTCCGCGAGATCATGGGCCGCGACCCCACGCACCTCGACAGCCACCACCACTCGCACCGCGAGGTGCCGGCCGTGTTCGAGGCGCTCCTCACGCTCGCCTGGGAGACGGGGCTGCCCGTGCGCAACGCCAGTCCCGCGATGGCGGAGCAGCTCCGCCGGGAAGGAGTGCCGACGCCCGACCACTTCGAGGAGGAGTTCTATGCGGACGGCGCGACGCTGAACGACCTCATCGGGCTCGTCGAGGATCTGCCCATGGGCACGAGCGAGCTGATGTGCCATCCCGCGGTCGTGGACGACGAGCTGCGCGCGTCCAGCGGCTACGCGGATCCGCGCACGCGGGAGCTGGAGGTGCTCACCCACATCGCGGTACGCCAGGCCGTCCAGCGCTCGGGGGTCAAGCTGATCCATTTCGGGCAGCTCTAGGTGCGGACCCGCATCCTGGAGGGCCCGGAGGCGGTGGCGCGCGCGGTCGCCGACGACGTGGCCGCCTTCGCGCGGCGCCGCCCGGACCTCGTGCTCGCGCTGCCCACCGGCCGGACGCCGGTGCCGCTCTACGACGAGCTGGCCGCGCGCTGCGCGCGCGGCGATTGCGACCTCGCGCGCGCGCGCGGCTTCAACCTCGACGAGCTGGTGCTGCCCCGCGCCGATCCCCGCACGTTCAGCGCGTTCATGGAGCAGCACGCGTGGGGCCGCACGGGGCTCCGCCGCGACCGCTGCGACATCCCCGACGGCGACGCGCCCGACCTGGCGGCGGAATGCCGGCGCTACGAGGAGGCCATCGCCGCCGCCGGCGGCCTCGACCTCGCTCTGCTCGGCGTGGGTGTCGACGGCCACGTGGCCTACAACATGCCGGGCCCCATCAGCCTGCCCACCCACGTCACGCGCCTGCCCGACGGCCTCGCCGCCTCGCTCCAGGTGCCGCCCTCGGCGTGGCCCCTGCGCGCGCTGACGATGGGGATCGGGACGATCCGCGGCGCGCGCTCGATCCGCGTGATCGCGACCGGGGCGAGGAAGGCCACCGCCGTGCGGATGCTCGTCCACGGCCCCGAGGATCCCGAATGGCCGTGCTCGTTCCTCCAGTCGCACCCCGACATCGAGGTGCTGATGGACGCCCCCGCCGCCGCCGCGCTGTAGTGCCGTCCGGTGCGGTCAGACCTGGGCGAAGCCTCCGTCCACCGCGATCTCGCTGCCGGTGATGAAGGAGGCATCCTCCGACGCCAGGAAGACGGCGGCGCCCGCGATCTCGTCCGCAGATCCGACGCGGCCGAGCGGCACCCGGCTCGCGGCACTGCGCACGAACTCCTCGGTCTCCCGCGCGGATAGACCCAGCTTGCCGATGATCGGCGTCTCGACCGGGCCCGGGCTGATCGCGTTGACGCGCACCTTCCGGGGGGCCAGCTCGGCGGCCGCCACGCGGATCAGGCCCCGCAGGGCCGCCTTCGTCGCCGCATAGGCCGCGCTGCCCGGCAGTCCCTTCTGGCCCGCCACCGAGCTGTTCACGATGACCGCGCTACCCTCCGAGAGCAGGGGCAGCGCATGCTTCAGCGCGAGCCACGGTCCCCGCACGTTGACCGTCCACATGGCGTCGAAGTCGGAGAGCTTCGCATCGGGCAGCGGCGCGAACCTCGCGATGCCGGCGTTCAGGAACAGCACGTCCAGCCGCCGGTGGCTCCGGGCCAGGCCCTCGAAGAGCCGCGCGATCTGGGCCTCGTCCCCGGCGTCGGACTCTACCACCTCGGCGCGGCCGTCCAGCTCGCGCCGCGCGACCGCCAGCGTCTCGGGGTTCCGCCCGGTCACGATGACGCGCGCCCCCTCGGCCGCGAACCGCTTGGCCGTCGCGAGCCCGATCCCGGTGGTGCCTCCCGTGATCAGGGCGACCCTGTTCTCGAGCTTTCTCGGCATGTCTCCTCCGCGGCGATCGAAGCGTGTCGCCGTTCGCTTGTGTGTGTGTACGTGACTTGATTACGATTGGATTCGCAAAACATCGTGAACTTCCCCGCCTTAATAAAGGATCAGCCTCTGCGAACGACCTGGGCGGCCAGGTCGGCGACCGTCGTCCCGGCCAGGCGCCGCACGGCGGCGGACTCCACGTCGCGGACGACGACGTCGAGGACCGAAAGGATGTTCCGGCCGACCACGCACCGCTTGTCGGGCGCGCAGCGATGGAGCTGCACCGGAGGCCGGCGCTCCATGGCCCGGTAGACGTCGGCCAACGTCAGGCGAGATGCCGGCCGGGCCAGCCGGGCTCCCCCGCCCTTACCCAAGGTGACCTCGATCAAGCCGGCCGCGCGGAGCTGCCCCAGCAGCGTCCGGAGGAACGCCGGGTTCGTGTTGACGCTGCGGGCCAGCTCGGCCGACGTCACGGCTCGGTCCTGGTGGACCGCGAGCGCGGTCAGCACGTGGGTCGCCAGTGCGAAGTGCGAGTTCGCGAACATTTGTAATCAGGATACCAACACTTGAACGAGCGTCAAGCGCGCCCGGCCGTGTCCGGAAGTGGCGTCAGCCGCGCAGTGCGCGGCGGACGTGGCCGCTGGCCGCGGCGAGGCGGGCGCGGGCCTCCGCGGCGGAAACGCCGCGCCGGCCCATGACGATGGCGGTCTTGACCTCGTTGCCCGCGAGCGAGAGCACCCGCTCGGCCTCGCCGCGATCCACCCCGGCCGCGGCGGCGACGATGCGGCGCGCGCGGTCGCGGAGCTTTGCGTTGGTCGGCTGGAGGTCCACCATCAGGTTGTCGTACGCCTTGCCCAGCCGCACCATCGCCGCGGTGGTGATGGCGTTCAGCGCGGCCTTCGTGGCCGAGCCGGCCTTCAGCCGCGTCGAGCCGGTGAGCACCTCGGGACCGCTGGCGACGGCCACCACCGTGTCGGCCAGCCGCCGCAGGCCCCGCCCCGGCGCGCACGTCACCAGCACCGTCTCCACCCCGTTCTCCCTCGCCGCGGCCAGCGCGCCGCGCACGAACGGCGTCACGGAGCTGGCCGAGATGCCGACGAGAAGGTCCGGCGGCCGCAGCGCGGATGCTTGCCTCCGGCCGTTCTCCTGGTCGTCCTCGGCCCCTTCGACCGCCCGGAACACGGCGCCCTCACCTCCCGCCATCACCGCCCGCACGCGGCTCGGATCCAGGCCGAAGGTAGGCGGGCACTCCGCCGCCTCCAGCACTCCCATCCGCCCGCTCGTGCCCGCGCCGAGAAACACGACGCTGCCTCCGGCTTCCAGGGCGCGGGCGGCGCGCACCGCCGCGCGGCTGATGGCGGCGCGCTGGCGGGCCGCGGCCGCCACCGCGCGCCGGTCTTCGTCGATCAGGAGGGCCACCACGCGAGCGGTGCTCATCGTGTCGAGCCGCTTGCTGCGCGGGTTGCGGCCTTCCGTGAGGAGCCCCGCCCAGCGGGAAGCCTTTGCCGATCGCCGGCCGCTGATCGCTGATCGCTTCAGTGGGCGAGGCTCCGCCGCACCTGGTCCCGGAGCCGATCCGCCTCGGCCACAACCGACTTCTCGTCGAGCGTGAGCACGCGGCGGTCGCGCATGATCACGCGCCCCTCCACGACCACGTCGTGAACGTCGGCGCCCTTGGCCACGTAGACCAGGTGCGACACCGCGTCATAGAGAGGATGCAGGCGCGGCTCGTCGAGGCCGACGACGACGATGTCGGCGCGCTTGCCCGGCTCCAGGGAGCCGATGCGGTCCTCCATGCCGAGGGCCCGCGCTCCGCCGAGCGTCGCCATCTCGAGCACGGCCGCCGCCGGGGCCACCGTGGGATCGCCGGAGGCGTGCTTGGCGAGCAGCGCCGCCGTCAGCATCTCCTCGAACATGTCGAGGTCGTTGTTGCTCGCGGCCCCGTCCGTGCCCAGGCCGAGGCGCAGGCCTTCGGCGAGCATCTCGTGCACCGGGGCCGCGCCCGAGGCGAGCTTCATGTTGCTCTGGGGGCAGTGGGCCACGCCCGCGCCGGCTTCCTTCAGGATCGCCCGGTCGGAGGCGGTCAGCCAGATGCCGTGCGCGCCGAGCACGCCGCGCCGCAGGACGCCGAGCTGCTGGAGCTGCTCGGTCGGCGTGCGGCCGTAGCGCTCCCGCACCTGCGTCTGCTCGTCGGGCGACTCGGAAAGGTGAACGAGGATCGGCGCGCGATAGCGATCGGCCAGCGCGCGCGCCGCCTTCAGGGTCTCGGGGCTCGCCAGATACGTAGAGTGGGGAGCGACCGCCGGCGCCACCAGCGGGTCGTTGGCCCAGCGCTTCAGGAACCGTTCGGCGTAGGCCAGCGCGTCGGGGATCGTCTTGTTGTCGGGGGCGGGGAACTCGATCAGCGTGGAGCCGAGCACGCCGCGCAGGCCGGCTTCCTTGCAGGCCTCGGCGACCTGGTCCTCGAAGTAGTACATGTCGACGAAGGTCGTGGTGCCGGAGCGGATCATCTCCAGCGCCGCCAGCCGCGTGCCCGCGCGCACGAACTCCGCGGTGACGTTCTCCTTCTCCGCGGGGAAGATGTACTTCTGCAGCCACTCCATCAGCTTCAGGTCGTCGGCGACCCCGCGGAAGAGCACCATGGCCGCGTGGGTATGGGCGTTGACGAGGCCGGGCATGACGATGCCGCCGCGGGCGTCGAGCACCTGCCGGGCGCGGAAGGCCGCGTCCACTTCGGCTTCGGTCCCCACCGCCGAAATGCGGCCCCCTTCCACCGCCACGGCGCCGTGCGCGATGACCCGCCGGCGGCTGTCCACCGTCACTACGGTGCCGTTGCGGACCACGAGGTCGATCGGCGGCACGGCGGTCGCGGCGAACAGCAGCGCGAGGAGGATCATGGGCTTCCCTTCCGGCACTGATGTTCGGCGCGCGAAGCGGAGCGCGCCGCATTCGGGTTGACGATCACAGGTTCCTGTCGTCGAAGGGCAACGGCAGCAGCTTCGACATGCGCAGCGTGCGCTGGTGGCCCTTCAAGTCTTCGAGATGGACCCACACGTCCCCGCAGAACTCCCACAGGATCTGGCGGCAGGGGCCGCACGGCGGGGCCAGGCGCGGCGAGTCCGCGACCACGGCCACGGCGTCGAAGCCCCGGATGCCCTCGGAGATCGCCTTGAAGACCGCCACGCGCTCGGCGCAGAGCGTGAGCCCGTACGACGCGTTCTCGACGTTGCAGCCGGTCACGACCTGGCCGTCGGCCGCCCGCAGAGCGGCCCCCACCTTGAACTTGGAGTAGGGGGCGTGCGCCTTCTCGCGCGCCTCGCGGGCGATGCGGGCCAGCTCGCGCAGCCCCGGCGGCCGGCCGCGCTTCATGCGAGCTTCGCCGCCTGCTGGATGATGCGGCCGAGCACGTCCATGAGGCCGGCCTTGACCTTGTCGCCGACCTCCAGCACCTCGCGGTGGTCCAGCTTCTTCTTGAGGACGCCGGCTCCCATGTTGGTGATGCACGAGATGCCGAGCACGCGCATTCCCATGTGCCGCGCGGCCAGGACCTCCGGCACCGTCGACATCCCCACCGCGTCCGCCCCCAGCGTGCGGGCCATGCGGATCTCCGCGGGAGTCTCGTAGGACGGCCCGGTGAAGGCGATGTAGACGCCGTGGCGCACGGGCACGCCGGCCTTCCCGCAGGCCTGCTCCGCGATCTCGCGCAGCTTGGGATCGTAGGCCTCGCTCATGTCGAAGAAGCGCGGCCCGAGCTGCTCGTCGTTGGGGCCGACGAGCGGATGGCCGCCCATGTAGTTGATGTGGTCGTCGATCACCATCAGCTCGCCCGGCTTGTAGTTCACGTTGACGCTACCCGCGGCGTTGGTGAGGATCAGCGTCTTCACGCCGAAGCGCCCGAGCACGCGCACGGGGAAGACCACGTCCTGGAGGCTGTACCCCTCGTAGTGGTGCACGCGGCCGGCCATCACCGCCACCGGCACGCCGCCCGAGGTCCCGACCACCAGGTCGCCGGCGTGGCCGATCGCCGTGGAAACGGGGAAGTGCGGGATCTCGCGGTAGGGGATCGTGACCGGCTTCTCGAGTGACTGCGCGAAGGCGCCCAGGCCCGAGCCGAGCACGAGGCCGATCGCGGGGCGAAGCGGCGTCCTCGCCTCGATGGCGCGGACGGCCTCGCCGAGTTGTTGCCCGAGGCTCACAAGAGCAGGCCGGCGATGCAGGCGGTCATGAAGTTGGCGAAGGTACCCGCGAGCAGTGCGCGCAGGCCGAGCCGGGCCAGGTCGTTCCGCCGCTCCGGCGCCAGCGCCCCGATGCCGCCGATCTGGATGCCGATGGAGCTGAAGTTGGCGAAGCCGCAGAGGGCGTAGGTGGCGATCGTGAACGAGCGCGGGTCGAGCGAGGCCTTGAGCGGACCGAGCTGCGAGTACGCGATCACCTCGTTCAGCACGGTACGGGTCCCGAGGAGGTTCCCGACCACGAGGGCGTCCTTCGCGGGCACGCCCATGACCAGGGCGAGGGGGCCGAACAGGT
>WNGG01008728.1_pt1 | contig 11139 bp, 9 predicted proteins | sample 5400661 | NCBI WGS metagenome assembly WNGG01 (sample SAMN13153372, study PRJNA577476) | soil metagenome | isolation source: 100 cm soil or saprolite under Garry oak tree replicate 1 | place: USA:California | collected 2016-06-15 | reverse complement strand
GACGACGTGCGCACGCGCACGGCCGACGCCGTCATCGACATCACGCGGTTTGCGGCGCCCCCGGGTGAGCGATGAGCAACGCTGCCGATCCGTTCGTTCTCGCCAACGCCCGCATCGTGCTCGCCGACGCGGTGATCGAGCGCGGCTGGGTGGCGGTCGGCGACGGGCGCATCGCCGAGATCGGCGAAGGCCGGCCGCCCGAGCGCGGGGAGGATTTGGCCGGCGACCTGCTGATCCCCGGCCTGGTCGAGCTGCACACCGACCATCTCGAGGTGCACTACGTCCCGCGCCCGAAGGTGTATTGGGACCCGATCGCCGCGGTCGTGTCCTATGACGCGCAGCTCGCGACCAGCGGCATCACCACGGTGCTCGATTCGGTGCGCATCTGGCGCGAAGCCGGCATACAGGAGGTCGACGGGCAGCACGACGTCCTGTCCAACGCGATCGCGACGGCGCGCGACGCCGGCCTGCTGCGCGCCGATCATTTCCTGCACCTGCGCTGCGAAGTGCCGATGCCCGACGTGATCGCCGACACCGAGAGAATGACCGGCGGACGCGACGTGCGCCTGATCTCGCTGATGGATCACACGCCCGGCCAGCGCCAGTTCCGCGACGAGGCGAAGCTGCGCACCTATTACCGCGGCAAGAAGGGGGGGCTGAGCGACCCGGAGCTCGACGAGCTGTTCGATATCCGCCGCCGCTATCAGGCGCAGCACGCCGCGGCGAACCGGCGCGGCCTCGTCGAGCTGGCGCGGCGCCACGGCATTCCGCTCGCCAGCCACGACGACACGATCGCCGAGCACGTCGCCGAGGCGGTCGCCGACGCGGTGGCGATCGCCGAGTTCCCGACCACCACCGAGGCGGCGGCCGCGCTGCACCAGGCCGGCATCAAGGTGCTGATGGGCGCGCCGAACCTGGTGCGCGGCGGCTCCCACTCCGGCAACGTGGCCACCGCCGACCTCGCCGCCGCCGGCGTGCTCGACATCCTCTCGTCCGACTACGTCCCGTCCGCGCTGCTGCTCGGGGCGCTGTGCCTGCCCGCGGCGGTGCCGCAGTTCGACCTTCCGGCCGCCATCCGCACGGTCTCGCGCACGCCCGCCCACGCGGTCGGGCTCGACGACCGCGGGGAGATCGCGGTCGGCAAGCGCGCCGATCTGGTGCGCGTCTATACCCGTGCCGGCGCCTCGACCGCGCGGGCGGTGTGGCGCGCCGGCCGCCGCGTCGCATGACGCGCAGCGCCACGTCGTTCCCCGGGCGCACCGCGGCACGCAGTGCTGCGGTGCAGACCCGGGGTCGACACTGGGTCCCGGATCAGCAGCGCACCGCTCCGGCGTTCCCGTCGCGCAATGCGCGATGGGAAGCCTGCGCGCTGCGCCGCATCCGGGACACGAGGCTGGCATGACGGCGATCGGGCCCGGACGGCTCGTCCTCGTGGTCGGCCCGAGCGGGGCCGGCAAGGACACGCTGATCGGCCTCGCGCGCCGGGCCTTGCAGGACGACCGCTCGGTGGTGTTTGCGCGCCGGGTGGTGACGCGGAAGCCGTCCGCCGACGAAGACCACGATACGCTCAGCGCCGACGCGTTCGATGCGGCGGCGCGCAACGGCGCCTTCGCGCTCGCCTGGGAGGCGCACGGGCTGCGCTACGGCGTGCCGGCGAGCGTGAACGCCGACATCCGCGCCGGCCGCACCGTCGTGTGCAACGCCTCGCGCGCGATCGTCGATCAGGCGCGGCGGCTTTACGCCGAGGTGGTCGTGGCGCTCGTCACCGCGCCGCCCGACGTGCTCGCGCGGCGGCTCGCCGCGCGCACCCGCGCTGACGAAGTCGCGGGGCGGCTGACGCGTGCCGCGGCGTTCGAAGGATCTCGCGCCGACCACGTGATCGTCAACATGGAGGCGCCGGAAGTGGGCGCTGCCATGCTCAAGGTGGCGATTGCCGGGAGGGCGGGGGCACGCTTCCCGGCGTCTGGATCATGATCCAGGTCGTCATGTCCCAGGCGTTGCGAATGCCGGCGAACAGCAGGACGACCAGCGCGGCCGCGGTGACCTCCGTACTCCACGCTATTCGCAGCAGCAGCAATAGTCCCGAGGCAAGGACCAGCAGATATCCGGCGACCGGAATCATCGCGTAGAACATGCGATCGACGAGGTCCACCGTGAAGCTGCGCCGGACGAACACCTGCACCCATACCGGAGTCGCATAGATGAGGCCGGCGATGCCGCCGGCACTGAGCAGCAGGCCGAGGGTGAGCCACGTCTGCGACGGAATGATTACGCCAATGCAGATGAACAGCGCCGACGCGAAATGGACCACGGTCGGGCTGATGAAGGCCCGCATTCCCTTGCGGTGCGCCTCGCTGAAGACGCTTGCCCCGATCGAGGCGGCGACGAACATGAGGCCGACGAGGGTCGCCGAGGCAGTGCCGACCAGGAGATAGAAGTCGTGCCAGTCGTGAAAGAGTTCGGAGAGATGCCCTTGCATGGCGTCACCAAGCACAACTGGCGAATAGCGAATAGTGAGTAGCGAATAGTTTTTCTCTATTCGCAATTCGCTATTCGCTATTCTTATTCGCTGCTCGCCGGAATCTCCGTCAGCGTCTGGCGCAGCGCGGCGGCGAGCGGGCCTAGTCCTTCGCGGCAGCGCGCGCGGTCGCCGGCCTTGCCGGCCTGCTCGAGCGCGGCGGCGGCCGAGGCGACCTGGGCGGCGCCGACCGCCAGCGCCGCGCCCTTGAGCTTGTGCGCCGCCGCCGCCAGGGCGGCGAGATCGCCCGCCCGCGAGGCATCGGAAATCTGCCGCTCCGCCTCGGTCGCCGCCGAGCGGAATTTCGCCAGCAGCGCCGCGATCGCCGCGCGGTCGTCGCCCAGCCAGGCGGCGAGAACGCCGCGATCGATCGCGCTCTCCGCCGGCGGCCGCCGCGCCCGCTCGCGCGAGCCGCCGGTGCGCGCCTCGATCGGCAGCCAGCGTTCGAGCACCGCGCGCAGCTGCCCGATCCGCAGCGGCTTGGCGAGGTAGGCATCCATCCCGGTGGCGAGGCAGCGCTCCTCCTCACCCTTCATGGCATTGGCGGTGACCGCGATCACCGGGACGCGCGCCGTCGTGCCGCGCTCGGCCTCGGCCGCCCGCAGGCGCTGCGTGAACTCGTGGCCGTCCATGCGCGGCATGTGGATGTCCACCAGCACGGCGGCGTAATGGCCCCCGTCCCAGGCCGACAAGCCATCGACGCCGTCGTTCACCGTATCGGCCGCGACGCCCAACAGGTCGAGCTGGCGCATCAGCACGTCGCGGTTGACCGGGTGGTCGTCGACCACCAGCACCCGCGGCCGGGCCTTGCGCCGCGACCGCTCGGCCGGCGCCGAACCCGCCGATGGCGCGCGCAGGGTCGTGTTGAGCGGCGAATCGAGCGGCGCCGCCTGCAGCGTCAAGGTCACCGTGAAGGTCGAACCCGCGCCCGGCGTGCTCTCGACGGTGACGTCGCCGTGCATCATGAGCGCCAGCCGGCGCACGATCGACAGCCCCAGCCCGGTGCCGCCGAAGCGCCGCGTGGTCGAGCTGTCGGCCTGGGCAAACGGCTGAAACAGCCGCGTGCTCTGCTCGGCGTCGAGGCCGATGCCGGTATCGGAGACCACGAGGGTGACGCGCGTGAGCCCGTCGCCGAGCGGCACGGTGCCGGCGCGCACGCGCACGTGCCCGCGCTTGGTGAACTTGACCGCGTTGCCGACGAGATTGAGCAGGATCTGGCGCACGCGGGTCGGATCGCCGACCAGCGCATCGGCGGAACCGGCGTCGATGTCGACGTCGAAATCGACGCCTTTGCTCAATACGTCCTGGCGGAACGTGCCGGCGATGCTTTCGATCAGCTCGGACAGGGAGAACGCGGTTTCCTCGAGCTCGAGGCGCCCGGCCTCGATCTTGGAGAAGTCGAGCACGTCGTCGATGATGCGCAGGAGCGACAGCGCCGAGTCGCGCATGGTGGTGATGGCGCGGCGCTGGGACGCGTTCAGGTCCTCGTGCTCCAGCACCTCGATCATGCCGAGCACGCCGTTCATCGGCGTGCGGATTTCGTGGCTCATGGTCGCCAGGAACGTCGACTTGGAGTTGTTGGCGGCCTGCGCCTCGGCCCGCTCGCGCTCGGCGGCGTCGCGCGCCGCCTCGGCCGCCTCCTTGGCCGCGGCCAGCGCCTCCTCGCGGCTCACCAGCGCGGTCACGTCGCGGCACACCGCGAGCAGCGCGCCGTCGGCGAGCGGCCGGAAATTGAACTCGATGTAACGGCCGCTGTCGGTGAGCCGCAGAAAGCGGTTCCCGTCCGGCGCCCGGATGAAGGCGGTGCGTTCCTCGATTTTCCCTTCGACGTCCTCGACGTGGCCGAAATCTCCCCGCGCAATCTGCCAGCGCAGGATGTCGCGGCCGGACGTGCCGGGCTGAACGATGTCGGGCGGATAATTCTGATAATCGACCAGCTGCTGGTTGACGAATTGCAGGCGGAAGTCGCGGTCGAACAGCATGACGCCGTCGATCATGTTGTTGAGCACCGTCTGCATCGCCTCGCGGGTCTGCTGCACGTCCGCGCGCGCCGCCGCCACCTCCGCCCGGGCGCTGCGCAGCTCGCGCTCGCGCTGCTTGATGTGGGTGATGTCGCCGGTCGCGCCGACCATCCGGTAGGCGCGGCCGCCGGGCCGGCGCAGCGCGATCCCATGATGGCGCGCCCAGCACCAGTCGCCGTCGCCGTTGCGATAGCGGTACTCGCACTCGAAGCGCGGCGTATCGCCCTTGAGGTGAGTCAGCAGCGCCCGCCGGTAGCCGGGCCGGTCCTCGGGATGAATGCGCTCGAGCCAGTCCTGCGTCGTCGCCAGGGAGTCGGCCGACAGGCCCATCATCCCCTGGAGCAACGGCGAGTAGTAGATGTCGCCGGTTTCGATGTTCCAGTCGTAGACGCCCTCGTTGATTGACTCGAGCGCAAGCTCATAGCGCTCCTCCATCCCGGGGCCGGGCACCATTGGAGATATCTGCTGGGCCCGGCGGGGAGGGGACATACTCGCAGTCGACATACAGGACCTCCAAGCGGGATACTCGCGATCGTTTGTATTGTCCGCGTGTCGCGACTGTATCGTCTGTATCGCGGGCGCCCAATCCGGCGCCGTTTTGCCCCGAAAATTGCCGAATCCGGTCGCCGCTCCCCGCCCCTTGGGCCGCCCGTGCGCCGATACCAACGATACCAAATCGGCGCGGCGCGACATGTCGACGAAACCCCCCGGGTCTACACAGGCTTCAATGCAGCCTCGCGTGCGAGTCCAGGCTGCCGGGTGGGAACGACAAAATCGCTGACGGGAGACGTTTCATGAGTAAGCTCCAAGTGGTTTTGGAACAGGACGGCGCGGATTTCCCGCATGCGAAGGCGCGGGCCGAGCAGCCACTGTCCGACGAGGCGCTGATCGCCCGCATCGCGGCCGCCGACCGCCTGGCCATCCAGCTTCTCTATGCGCGCCACCACGTGCGCATCTACCGGTTCGTGCTGCGCCTGTCCGGGAACGCGACGCTCGCCGAGGACATGCTGAGCGAGGTTTTCCTCGACGTGTGGCGGCACGCCGACAAGTTCCAGGGCCGTTGCGCGGTGTCGACCTGGCTGCTGACCATCGCCCGCAACAAGGCGGTGTCGACGCTGCGCCGCACCCGCGAGCAGGAATGGGACGACCGCCTGGCGGCGACGGTCGAGGATCCGAGCGACAACCCGGAGGCCTCGATCCAGAACGCGCAGCGCAGCGAGGTCCTGCGCCGGTGCCTGGCGCAGCTGTCGGCCGACCACCGCGAGATCGTGGACCTCGTGTACTATCACGAGAAGTCGATCAAGGAAGTCGCGACCATCGTCGGCATCCCCGAGGCCACGGTGAAGACCCGCATGTTCTACGCGCGCAAGCACCTCGCCAAGATGCTCGAGGGCGTCGAGGTCTGAGGCGTCCCCTGAGCAGGCGCTGGCTGCACTTCCAGCCCACGCCGGTACCCCGGCCGGTCGCGCCGCCCCGCGCGACCGGCCCAGCCTAATTTTGCGGCAGCCCGCGGCCTCCCGGCGGCCGATTTCGCCCGGGAATCGGCCACCGTGGGGGCCGGCGAGGCCGATTTCTCCCGGATTCGCAGGCACAAAGCTTGAAATCGCCACGTTCATGCCCCAAGCTTGGCCTCCGCATGCATGGAACCGGGCGACGTCCGCCGGCCAACGCCCGGCGTGCGCATGCGGTTGGACGGGGCATGCGGGATGGATGACCGGCCACATATCCTGGTGGTCGAGGACGAGACCACGCAGCGTCAGCTGCTGGTCGACTATCTCACCCGGCAGAATTTCCGCGTCAGCGGCGTCGACGGCGGCGTCTCGCTGCGCAAGGCGGTCGAGCGCGACATGCCGGCTTTGGTGCTGCTCGACGTCGGCTTGCCCGGCGAGGACGGCTTCGCCCTGGCGCGCTGGCTGCGCGAGCGCAGCGGGCGCATCGGCATCATCATGGTGACGGCCGCCACCGACACGGTCGACCGGGTGGTCGGGCTCGAGACCGGCGCCGACGATTACATCCCCAAGCCCTACGAGCCGCGCGAGCTCTTGGCGCGCATCAAGAGCCTCCTGCGGCGCACGAACGGCGCGCCCCCCATCACCACGGGCGCCCGCGTGCGCATGGGGCGGCGCGTGCTCGACCTGCAAAAGCGCGTGCTGGTCGATCCCGACGGGACCGAGGAGATGCTGGCGGCGAGCGAGTTCGACATGCTCAAGCTGTTCGCCGAGAACCCCAACCGGCCGCTGCAGCGCGACTGGCTGCTGGAGACCACCGCCCACCGCGAGATGGAGGCGTTCGACCGGGCGATCGACCTGCGCATCACCCGCCTGCGCCGCAAGATCGAGGTCGACCCGGCGCATCCCAGCGCCATCCGCACCGTGCGCGGCATCGGCTACATGTTCGTTCCGTCGAAAGACTGATCTCCCTTCCATGATATTCCGGCTGTCGGAAGAGCAGCGGGCCTTCGTCGGCACCGTGCGCGAGCTTGCGCAGAGCGAATTCCGCGCCCGCGCGCTCGGGCACATGGACGGCAGCTTCCCGTGGGAGAACGTCAAGAAGCTCGCCGAGCTCGGCATTCTGGGAATGGCGGTGCCGCCCGAGTACGGCGGCTCGGGCATGGGCGTGCTCGACACCGCGCTGGTGCTCGAGGAGATCGCCAAGGTCTGCTACGTGACCGCCATGGCGGTGCTCGGCGAGGTCGGCGCGCAGACCCGCATTATCTCGGCCTTCGCACCGGACAGCATCAAGCGGCGCCTGCTGCCCGGCGTGTGCACCGGCGAGTGCATCCTCGCCATCTGCATGACCGAGCCGCACGCCGGCACCGACGTGGCCAATTATCGGACCAACGCGGTCGTCGCCGGCGACACGATCCGCCTCAACGGCGTCAAGACGCTGATCAGCCGGGTCGACGAGGCGCAGGCCTTCGTGGTGTTCAGCCGGGTCGACGGCCGGCCCGGCCGCGAAGGGATCGGCTGCGTGCTGGTGGAGAAGGGCGCGCCCGGCTTCGCGGTCACCGGCCGCTATCACACCATGGGCGGCGAGAATCTGGCCGAGATCCGCTTCGAGGACTGCGAGCTGCCGCGCGAGAACCTGATCGTGCGCGAGGACGGCTTTCGCCTATTGCTCAACGCCTTCAACACCCAGCGCTGCCTCAATCCGAGCATCTCGCTCGGCCTTGCCGAAGGCGCGTTCGAGGAGGCGATCAAATACATGCGCGAGCGCGAGGCGTTCGGCCGGCGCATCGGCGATTTCCAGGGGCTGCGCTGGAAGCTCGTCGACATGTACCGCGACATCGAGGCGGGCCGCAGCCTGCTCTACCGCGCCTGCCTGACCGCCGATCCGTTTCCCGATCCGCACGAGGCGGCGCTCGCCAAAATGTACTGCAACGAGATGGCGCTGCGCGTCACCAGCGAGGCGATCCAGGTGCACGGCGGCTACGGCTTCACCGACGAGTATCCGGTCTCGCGCTTCTACCGCGGCGCCCGCTACGGCACGCTGGGCGGCGGCACGACCGAGACGTTGAAGGACCTGCTGGGCAAGAAGCTGATGAACGATTTTCCGGCGGGCGACGGGTTTTTGGGACTGGGGACGTTTTGAACTATTAACTCGAACCTCATCCTGAGGAGCGCCCGAAGCGCGCGTCTCGAAGGATGGCAACAGGCGAGTCTGCTGCCATGGTTCGAGACGGCCGCTTCGCGGCCTCCTCACCATGAGGGTTGGAGTTCACGACCACAGCCGCTGCGTCGCCAGCCGCGCGCCGTCCCTCATCGCCGCGAATTTCGCCCAGATGACGCTCGGGTGCACTTCGGTGCGGTAGGTCGCCTGCGAGGAGAAGCCGCAATCGGCCCCGGCGACGACGTTCTCGCGCCCGACCAGCGCGGCGAAGCGCACCAGGCGCTCGGCGATCAGCTCGGGGTGCTCGACGATGTTGCTGGCGTGGGTGATGACGCCGGGGATCAGCACCTTGCCGGCGGGCAGCTTCACCGTTTCCCACAGGTGATACTCGTGCTCATGCCGGGGGTTCGCGGCTTCAAAACTGTAGGCGCCGGCGTTCACGCGCAGCATGTGCTCGACCACGTCCGTGAGCGCCGCCTCGTGGATGCGCGGTCCTTCGTTGATGCCGTAACACGTGTGGAAGCGCACCTTCTCGGGCGCGATGCCGCGCAGGCTTTCGTTGATGGCGTCGACGTAGAGGCCGGCGCGCGCGCGGCGCTGGGCGGCGTCGAGCGCCGGATCGGCAAAAATGTCGGTGAGGAACGGATCGTCGACCTGCAGCAGAAAGCCGGCGTCGACGATGGCGCGGTATTCGGTGCGCAGCGCCGCGCCGACCGCGTGGAAGAACGCCTCCTCGCTGCGATAGTGCTCGTTCATGCCGACCCCGCTCGGCGCCACCGCCGGCATGAACACGGCGTGATGCTTCACGCCCGCCACAGCCGCTTTGAGATTGTCGATGTCGCGCCGCAGCGCCGCCTCGCCGCGGTATGTCACCGGGCCGACGCACACCAGCGGCACCGCCCGGGCGATCGAGCCGCCCATCATCGCTTCTTTGAAATACTGCTCGTAGTATTCGGGGAATGCCGCGACCTCCGCCGGAAAGAGGTTCATGCGCTTGTCGGGGCGCGGCTCGAAGCCGTCGAGGCGCTCGCGCACATAGGTGAAGAAGCCGGGCTTCGACTGCTCGCCGTCGGTCAAAATGTCGATGCCGCTGTCCGCCTGCTTGCGCACGCACTCGGCCACCGCCGCGCGCACGCGTTTTTCATAGGCTTCATTGTCGTACGGCAGCCCGGCGACCTTCGCCTTCATCAGGTCGAGCACATCCTTCGGCCGCGGCAGGCTGCCCACGTGAGTGGTGAGGATGCGATCGGTGCTGTGTTGGGACATAGGGCACTCCATCGGGGACAGCTTACCCTCCCCTGCAGGGGGAGGGTCGGCGCGGCGTCTGGCGCGGCGCGGGGGTGGGGCGGGGTCGGCGCCCAACAGTCGAATGCTAGCGCGGGTCACCCCCACCCGGCCGCTTCGCGGCCGACCTCCCCCCTGCAGGGGGAGGTGAAGCGCTCACCGCGCCCGCGCCACCCGCACGAAGGTCGTCGCGATATTCCACGTCGCGCGCACGCTCCCGCGCAGGCTCCCTGCGACCTTGGAGGCGCCGCCGGCGCGGCGGCGGTGGGCGACCGGCAGCTCGAGGATGCGCAAGTTGGCGCGGGCGGCGCGCATCTGCATTTCGAGGTTCCAGCCGTAGCTGGTCTCGCGCATGGCGAGGCGCTCGAGCGCGTCGCGCCTGATCGCCCGCAGCGGGCCCATGTCGGTGTAGCGCACGCCGTAGAGCGCGCGCATGGCAAGGCCGGCGAGCTTGCCGGCGAGAAGCTGGTGCGCGCCCATGCTGCCCTCTTCGCGCGCGCCGCGGGCGCGCGAGCCGATGACGAAATCCTGCTCGCCGGCGAGGATCGGCGCCACGAGGCGCTTGAGGTCGGCTGGATCGTCGCTGCCGTCGCCGTCGATGAAGGCGACGATGGTGCAATCGGGAGAAGCGGCACGCACGCCGGCGCGACAGGCGGCGCCGTAGCCCGCGCACGGCTCGACGATGACGCGCGCGCCGGCAGCCGCGGCCCGCGCGACGGTGTCGTCGCGGCTGCCGCCGTCGACGACGATGATCTCGTCGATGACCTCGCGCGGCGCCGCGCGCACCACGGCGGCGATGGTCGCGCCCTCGTTGATCACCGGAATGACGAGCGCGACGCGGTCTTTTTGATTTGGTCGCATTTTCTGCGGCGAACCGCTGCACACTTCGCCGGAAAATGCTCCCGGCCCCGCCATCGGCCTAGAGACTCCAGCGCAGGCCGCAATTGGCGCAGGCGTCCGGCGGCGTGTCGCTCAGCAGCCCGGCACGGAACGCGCGGTATTTCTCGCCGTTCCAGATCTCGCGCAGGGTCTGCTGCGTGGCGTTGCCCAGCGTGAAGGCGTCGTAGCCGCGCATGGAGAACGGCGCGATGCAGCAGGGCAGCGCGCGGCCGTGCGCGGTGAAGTACATCAGCGTCCACGGCCGCGTGCACAGCGACCACGGCCGCTTATCGTCGGCGCGCTTGAGGCTGGTGCCCGGCTCGGTCGCGCCGGACGCGTTGAACAAGATGCCGTGCCGGTCCGCCCGCATCTGCGCCTCGCGGATCAGCCGTTCCTCGTCGGCGTCGAGATGCTCGAACAGCGCCTGGTCGGCGCGGGCGAGCCCCTGGCCGTCGGGGAAGAACACCATGCGCTGCAGGTGCACCTCGCGCACGTCGATCGACGCCGCGAGGTCGACGAAGGCGGGCAACTGGCCGATCGTCTCCTTCAGGCCGGTGAGCCACAGCGACACGCGCGGCGTCTCGATGCCGAGCGCGCGCTGCAGCGCGCGGAACGCGCGCACGTTCCGCACGATGCGGTCGAACGCGTCCTTGCCGCGCACCGCCTTGAAGGCCTCCGGCTCGGCGGCGTCGAGCGAGACGCGCAGCTCGTCGAGGCCGCTGGCGATCAGGTCGCGCCCGCGCCGCTCGTTGAGCAGCGTCCCGTTGGTGTTGAACAGCACGTAGGTGCCGCGTTCCTTGAGATAGCGGATCATGCGCGGCAGGTTCG
>WNGG01024002.1_pt1 | contig 11140 bp, 9 predicted proteins | sample 5400661 | NCBI WGS metagenome assembly WNGG01 (sample SAMN13153372, study PRJNA577476) | soil metagenome | isolation source: 100 cm soil or saprolite under Garry oak tree replicate 1 | place: USA:California | collected 2016-06-15 | reverse complement strand
AGGCATCGGCAGTTCCCTACCCGACCGTAGTGCGATAGCTTGTTAGGGGTGATAATTCGACGAGATGTTAGCGCAAGCATCAAACCGACGCAACTGCAACGCCGTGCATTCTTACTTGGTTAAGTCTGGTTTGGACGCAACGCGATCGAAGGTGCTAACATCGAACATCTACGTACTCGGAAATCGTTTTCAATAGCCTTAGCAGACAAATGTTTTTTACCCCGCGCTCGCTTTCACCTATCCTTTCGGCAGCGTTCATTCTGCTCAGCGCGGCCTGCTTTCAAGTCGCGAACGGTCAAGCCCAAGAGATCGCCGACAGCGAAAACGATCCCGTGAAGCTGTTTGACCGCGGCCAGGACGCCCATGCAAAGGGCGATTACAAAACCGCGATTCAGTTCTACGAAGCGGCTGTGAAACTGAAGCCGGAATTTCCCGAGGCGGAGTTCCAACGGGCCATGGCACTGCTGGCGACCAATCGCAAGAAGGAAGCAATCGAAGGATTCAATCGCGCGGTTGCGCTGCGGCCCGATTGGGCCTTCGCGTATTCCAGGTTCGGGGCGACGCTCTTATCTCATTTCAACGATGATCAGGACGCTGAGCCAATTCTCCGCCGTGCAATCGAACTGGACGGAAAAAACACCGAACCGCTCATCGCACTTGCGGATCTCAGAGCCCGTGCCGGCGATATGAATGAAGCACTCAGCTTAAGTCGAGCGGCAACTTCACTGGAAACCACTTGGCATACCTGGCGCAAGCGTTCATTGATCGAGATTGCTGCCGGCGATAAATTGGCAGCGCTCAAGAGTGTGGATCGTGCATTGAGTCTGAATCCGAATGATTTCGGAACGCAGCACGATCGAGCCAAGCTCCGGCTTGACTTGGGCGATAACGAAGGCGCGTTGAATGATCTCAAGGTGCTTGAAAAAAATAACTATGCGAGCAACTTTTTTGGCACGTTCGAGTTAGCCCAACTCTACGTGCGCGCAGGTAAACCGACTGAAAGTTTGCGTTTGCTCGACAGTCTTAATGAAGATGATCGAAGGCGTCCTGAAGTTGTTGCGCTGAGAGCAGAGATCAGCGGTGACTCCGGCCCCAGCATCGAAGAGCGAACTGCTCTCGAAAAACTTCTAAAGAACGATCCGAAAAACACAAGCTTGCTCGCCAGACTCGGCAACGCTTATCGCCGCGTCGATCCGTCGAAGTCCGAGGGCTATTATTATCGCGCGCTTCAAATCGAGCCCGACAATCCGAAACACGCGACCGGTTATGCCGCGGCGCTCGTGCAGTTGCGGCGCTTCGCCGAAGCGGTAGGAATCCTTCAGAGAGTCATTAATAAGACGCCCGACGATTATGTTGCGCACGCGAATCTCGCGCTCGCACTTTACGAACTCAAGCGGTTTGCCGAGGCGCTGCCTGAATATGAATGGCTGGCGGCGAAACGTCCCGAAATTTCCGCGACGTACTTTTTCATAGCCACGGCCCATGATAATCTCGGAGAGTACGAGCAGGCCTTGGCGGCTTACGAGAAGTTTTTGTCGCAAGCTGATCCGGCAAACAATAAGCTCGAAATTGAAAAAGTAAATTTGCGCCTGCCGGTGCTTCGCGATCAGATCAAGCGCGGACAGGGAATGAAACGCAAACATCCCTGAGAAGAAATCGCCACAGAAGTAGCATAGGCTTCAGCCTGCGCGCGAACGCAAACTAACGTCTAAGCTACCGACCACTCGGTTACCGAGAATGCCGACTCCGATTCGTCACCCTTGGCTCTCTCTAGCGCAAGGCATCGTAATGTGTTCAGCCTGGTCGACTGCTCTCGCTCAACAGCCGCGCAGCCCGCAAATGCCTGCACCCCCGCCGATGAAATTTGTTTCGCGGGAAGAACGCTCGCGATTAAATGAAGCCAGGGATTCAAAGTCACGAATTAGCATCACGCTCGAATTAGCCGCGGATCATCTCACCAAAGCCGAGGAATTCACTGGCGAAAAGAAATTCGAGCAGTCATGCGAAGAACTCGGCCGTTATCTGGGTCTGCTTGACGATGCGCGAACGTTTCTGGGAGCGATGAACCCGAGCAAGAATAGTACGCGCGATCTTTATAAACACTTCGACATAGCCTTGCGCGGACTGCCGCCTCGCCTGGCCGTGATGCGCCGCAGCACGCCGGCTGATTACGCCGGCAACCTCAAGGCGGCTGAGGAGTACACTCGTGAGACTCGTTCAGAAGTCCTCGATAAATTCTATGGCCATACGGTCCTGCGCGAAGACGCTAACGACGGAAAAAAGCCGGATGAAGTTAAAGCCCCGCCGGAAGTAACCAAACACCCTTGAACCAGGACCGTGGCAATGACATGCGCACCTCAGAAGTCTTCAATCACGTCGCTACCGTAAAGCTTGCCAGCCGCTCCGATCGGGGCCGGCGAGCTTTCGCCTTTCTGTTCAAAACCGCCATCGTTTTCAGCATTCTTCTGCTGGTAATTGCCGTCGCTCCGGCGCAAACGCGCGACCATCTCACCGACGCCGAAACGGATCTGGTGCGCTATTACCAGGAGCTTGATAAGCGACTCGATATTTTTATTAAAGCCGTGGACCGACGCTTTGCAGTCATAAATGGTACGGCCCAGCCGTCGACCAAGAAGGCGCTGAAAGACGAGCCGGATTGGGGTGATGTGCCGAAGGGTACGCGGGTTGAGTTGCTTGGCGACATCGCCGGAATCCTGGACGAGGCAATCACCAACATCGATGACGTAAGCCGCCGCGACGAAAAGAGTCCGCTACTCTCCAGGTCGCTGCGGAAGCTCACCGCCGCTTCCAGTCGCTACTTAACTCAACTCGAGGTGCTAAAGACCCAAACAAAGAACGACGACGAATTAGCTGCCATCGAACGCGTCGCTGATAACGCCAGCCAAATCATCGAGGCCGGCAAGAAACTCCCCGCACCTTCAGCGGACGAAGGCCAGAAGAAAAAGAAACCGTGAAAGAGCAAAGGGTCAAGAGCTAAGACGGTCTTTGGTCTTCGGTCTTGGGTCTTTGACAAAAGCCCAAAGGCCAAAGACCAAAGACCAAAGACCCAAGCGGCTTAGCCCTTTGCCCTCTACTCGCTCCCTTTCTTTAACACGTCGGTCGCGCGCTTGATGGCGGAGATAATTCTGTCCAAACCCTCTTTCGCGTTGGTCGTGTTCCGATCGTCTAACGCCTGCCGAAAGTCTGTCAGCGGTTGGGCGGCGTAGCCAGTGAAAATCCCCGGCGCATAGATTTCGTGTCTGTACCAGGGTCGTCCCAGCAGACCGCGGTCATCTATGAACGCGCGCTCGGCGGCAATTAGCGCATCGTTGAGATGGCGAAGCTTAGCAGCGGAGGCGGATGATTTTTCGCTTTCAGCGACCAGCTTCTGTCTTTCTTTTTCAACCCGCGCCGCCTCGTCGGTAAAATTCTTGACGGCGTCGTTCATCGGCTTTTCATCGATGGCGCTTTCCAGATTGCGACGCTTTGCCAGGAGGACGCTTTCGTTGAAGTAGTCGCGAACCTGGTTTGCATAATCCGTGTAGTCGAAAGGCAAGCCGTCAGCATCAGCCAGACGCATGGCTATCGTACCCCACAACTGCGCGGCAGCAATGTGATATAGGAAGTCGGGATCGCCGAAGTGCGACATCCAATAAAAGGAATCGTAGGCCGAATGATAGACGCCGTAATCGCCGCCAAATCCCATGTCAGTCGACGGAATTCCAAGGTGCTGTAGAAACGGTGTGTAATCCGAACCGGAACCCAGTGGCCCAATGCGCGCCTCCGCGTTCAAGTCAGGATCGGTTTCGGCTCGTTGCTCGCGCGCGCGATCCTGCCACTGCTGATAGATGGTCTTGCCCGTCTTTGGATCCCTCACGTCGCGGGTTGCGGCGCGGATTAGTTTCCAAAGCGACGGCACCGAAGCGGCATTATAGTTTGGGCCGTTGACAGCCACGTCGACATTCAGGTACGCAACTGCTTTCTGCTGCAGTTCGTCGGCGTTTTCTTCCGCCCATTCAGTCGAACCGATCAAGCCGTACTCTTCTCCATCCCAACTGCAAAGAATGATCGTGCGGCGTGGCTGCCAACCATTCTTGAGCAGTCGACCGAACGCGCGTGCCGTTTCCAACATCGCGGCCGTGCCGCTGTTTGGATCGACCGCGCCAAACACCCAGGCGTCGCGATGGTTACCCATAATCACCCAGCGATCTTTTTCCGCGGCGCCATCAATCCGCGCGACCACGTCCCAAAGCGTGCGCGACTGATAGTCCATGTCCGTCTTCAGATGAACGCGCACGTCATTGGTGCCACCTACGTGATAAGGAAAAGGAAAGGCGCCTTGAAAACCCCGCGGGCGTACTGGACCTTTCAATGGCTCGATCAATTTACGAGCTTCGTCGTACGCGAGTGGCTGCACCGGAATGCGAGGAATGTCTGCATAAGCCTCTTCTAAACTGAGTCTTGGTGTGCCGGGAATTGCAGGCTTGCCCGGCGTTAGAGGGTCGCCCGGATACTGAAACAGAAATTGCACGGAGCCGCGCTGACCGGAAGCCACGGGACGCCACGGACCTTTCGGATAAATGTCGCCTTGTGCGTAACCATCCTCCGCCGGATCGGAATAGATGATGCAGCCGACCGCGCCATGATCCTGCGCGACTTTCGCTTTCACGCCGCGAAACGAATTGCCGTAACGCACGATGACGATTTTGCCTTTGACGTCGACGCCGGCTTTTTCTAATGCTTCGTAATCTGGCGGCAAACCGTAGTTGGCATAAACCAGCGGCGCGGTCACGTCGCCGCTCGCGCTGTAGCCGTTGAAGCTTCCCGAACTGAAAGCCTTTCGTGACGGGGAGCAATCAACTCGACGATTGGATCGGTCTTCGGATAATTCAGCCACACCTGATATTCCTTGAGTTCCGCGGATAGTCCAAACGAGCGCATCTGATCGCGAACATAGATTGCCGTCGCATAGTCTTCTTTCGTGCCCGCAACGTGTGGTTCTGAAGTCAATCGGCGCAGATGCTCGCGCGCCGAATTCGGCGCCGGCAGGGCTTGAAACTGTTCTTCCCAGCGACGCTCGGCCGCTGAATGGTCGGAAGTGAAACCATCGAGAGCAGTTTCAGTTGAGCGTTGGGAAAATGCCTGCTGTACCGCTGCTTGCGAAAGCAGCGCTGCTAAGACAAGAAAAACTGAGCAGCGATTATTGATGATTTTCAATGTCGCGTTTCCTCCAACTGATGTCTTAATTTTGTAAAGTGGCACGGGCGTCTCGCCCGTGAACCACGCGCAGGATGCGCGCGCCACTTCAATTTATGCCACTACCTTCCGCCAACTAATTTGAGATCGTTCCGAGATCTTCACCGACGCGTTGGAGACGGACTCGGTTCCGGCATCTGAACCCGCGCGTAAAAGATTTGCGTCTCCTTGGTCTTTTCATCCTGAGCGATCACGATCGCCAGACCTTCCTGCTTGTCTCCGCTCTTGCGACTGAAAAGACAGAGCGCGCCCTGGCTCTTTTGATCTTCACTGTCAGCAACGCACCCTTTCTCATTCGGTGTCCAACCAGCCGCCTTCATCCGCTCTTTGTCGTAGAAGTCCTGGACCTCCTGCGCGTTTTTGTTAGTCTTGAAGGCGATGAAGTTAATCTGTCCTTGCATCGCCGCCCGGATGAGCAGTCTGGCGCCCAGAGGGATTTCCAGATCCGCTTTGGTCGCGCCTTCGAAGGGTGGAACATCAGGCCAAAGACTGCTGACGGTGCCGGCGCTGGGATTGCCGGTCAACGTCTCAACCATTCGGCAAGCAGAAACGACCACGACGATAAGAGCCACGGCTGTGGCGGCGCTGAATCTCTTCATCTTATTCCTCCAGACGCATCGAACATTGCGTTAACGCCACTCGTAGAGTAGAAAAGAAAGCACCGAAAGGAAGCCAAGTCAACAATGGAAAGTCGCTATTATCCCGGCGTGGAAGCCGACGTTACAAAATTAACAACTGAGCTTCGCGACCTCTTTGACGAAGACTTCGAAGTGCAAACGATGCAAGTCTCATCGACCGCCGTGGTGCAAGCGCGCAAGTCTAGCACGTTGCGCGACATCACCGGACTCTCGGCCGCGTTGACGATCAAAGTGACTCCCGAGACCGGAGGCACCCGCGTCGAAATCGGCATGCAGAAGTGGTTCGATAAAGCTGCGGTCGCTGCTGTAGCCCTGGCCCTATCAGCCGGTTTGCTCCTGGCATTGCCGGCGCTCGGCGCCTACTGGCAATACAAACTCACGGAAGACGCGTGGAAGATAATCGAAGATCACATCGCGCGCAAAGCCGGAGGTTACGTTCCGCCGCTGCCGGGACGCTGCGGAACTTGTGGCGCAGCGAATAATGGAGGATCGACCTATTGCTCTTCATGCGGCGCGAATCTGCGCGTCGGTCTCATCTGCGCGGCGTGCGGAGCGGTGCAGAAAGATCCCGGCGCGCGGTTCTGTAGTTCATGTGGGAAATCATTAACCGCTTCTGATTAGATCGCCTTGCAGTTCGTCGCCGCGTCACTAGAGAATGCGAAGATTCTCAAAGAATCAAGGCTGATGATCCCGACTGCTCGAGTCCATGTGGTCCCCTTCGCAATAGCCGCGATGGTTGGTCTGGCTCTGGTCGCTCCGAAACTCTTCGCCCAGGAAATTGAACCAATCGATGTCCTCAAGGTCAATACGGACCTTGTCGTTTTTGATGCTCAGGTCATCGACAAAAAGACGAAACGCGTTATTGTCGATCTTACCAAAGACGACTTTGAACTTAGCGATAACGGCGCTCGGCAACAGATTAGTTATTTCAGCCGCGATGAATTGCCGCTCTCAATCATGCTGTTGCTCGACGTGAGCGGAAGTGTCCGCCCGATCCTGCATCAAATTCGCGATGGCGCACTCAATGCGCTGCAACGGCTGAGGCCGCAAGATCAAGTTGCCGTAATGGCCTTTGCGAATACTTCAAGACTGGCGCAGAACTTTACTAACGATCGAAAACTCGCCGCGCAGAAGATCGAAGAAGCTACTGCGAGCGACGTCCTCGGCCGCGGAACTTTTCTTGGCCCAGCTCTGGAGAGCGCGGCCATTCACATGCAGAAAACGCCCGCGCAAACGGGCCGTCGTGTGATCATCGTGGTCACGGACAACATCGCGATAACTCCGGGCCGCCAGACGAAAGATATTCTGGAAGAACTCTTCGACAGCGGCACTGTTGTCTATGGTCTGATCGTGCGCGCCGCGATTGGCAAAGTCTTCAATGTGATGTTCCTCGGACAGATTAAGGGCGTGAACGAGTTCGTGGAACAAACCGGGGGAGAAATCGTGGGAGCAGATAAGACCGAAGTCGACGAAAAATTGGGCGCCGTAATAGATCGTTTGCGCGCGCGCTACGCGATCGGATTTCGACCAACCGATACGACTGATGACGGCAAGTTTCGCAAGGTCGAGATCAAGGTTGTGGCCGCGAAGAAAGGCAAAGAAAACTTAATCGTGCTGACGAAGCGCGGTTATTATCTGCGACGGCGTTGAAGTAGGACAGTTGATAATTTTCGGCTCCTCCTCGGAGTTTGTGCTGGCACTTTCGGTACTGGACACTCCTAAACGAACTCAATCATGCCTCAGAGCCCGCACGGGATCGATTCGCGCCGCGCGCGCCGCCGGATAGAGCGCGGCGAGAATCGACACGATCAGCGCGAAGGCAATCGCGCCCAGCCATAAATAAGCGGGCAAGTGAAAGAAATCGACGAAGGATGCGCCCTGCGGTTTGAGAATGAAGCGATAAGCCAGACGGTTCGAGATGCCGTCGATGCCCCATGCCGCCAGCGAGCCAATCACTCCGCCGGTGAATCCAATCACGGCCGCTTCAAAGAAAAAGATCAATTTGATCTCGCGATCTTCGGCGCCGATCGCTTTCATGATCCCAATCTCGCGCGTGCGCTCGAGTATGGACATGATCATGGTGTTAGCGATTCCAAACGAAGCGACCAGCAACGAAATGCCACCGAGTAAGCCCAGCACCGCATCGATAATTAGGAACACGGTGCGTATCTGTTCCATCTGATCGACAATCGAGAAGCTGCCCAGGCCCATCTGTTTCAAGCGCTGTCGCACCTCCGTCAGCTTAACCGGATCCGTTACCCGGACGATTGCCGAAGCGTAACCCGGTGTTTCGCCGTTGCCTATAGCGCCGCTCTCACGCGCCAGCGCCATGATCACGCGTGACTGTTCGCCCTGATGTGCAATCGACCACTGACGCGCCGCGGCTACCGGAATGTAAACGTCCGCGTATGGCATCAGCCCTCGAGTCGGTCCCGGCCCGCCGTCCGGCTTTGCTTCTTTGAGAACGCCCGCGATGTGAAAGGTGCGCTCCGCTACAACTTGCGAGTCTTTCTGCTCAAAGTCTTCTTCGCTGAGGGGAAGGCCGAAAAAGTTTGGCGGCTCTTTGTCGTCCGTGGTTGTATTCTGCTTTGATTTATCCGTTTGAGCGCTGCCCGTAGTAAGGAACTCAATGGTCTTGCCTACGGCGTCTCCGGCACTAGCAAACCCTGCCGTGCGGACGAAGTCCTCAGTAACCACGGCTTCGTCTGCGCTGGGTGAACTGATCATTTGGCCGGCGTCGAATTCTTTGAAGTGAGACGAGGAATTTGGAACATTTGCACCGGCAACCTGATGACCGAACGTGTGGCCGTTGGACCTGAGTTGCACCACGAACCAAACTGTGGGCTCGACGTAGACCACGCCGGGAATTTTCCCAATCTCGGCGATGGCGGCGTCATCCAAAATGTGCGTGAGCGCTTCGTCTGTTTGAGATCGCCGAGTGTCGTTACCTTGGTTTCTACGGCCCGGCGGCCGATCAAAATTGAAGGCGCCGGCGAAACTCTTTCCGAAAACCGTCATCTCATTAAATAGATCCAGCGCCTTGAACCGCGAGAGCAGGTTGCGCTGCAAGCCCAGCCCAAACGAAACCATCGTCACGATTACCGCTACGCCCACGATGACGCCCATCGAAGTTAGCGTGGCGCGCAGCTTGGCCTCGCGCAGATTTCTTAAAGCGAGCCAGAGGATGTCGAAAAAAGGCATATATGTTAAGTAAACAATTCGTGGTGTAGATTAGCGCATTTGCGGCCCGTAGTCAGGGGGCGAACCAAATTTTTCCCTAGCCCAGGCGTTCACGCCTGGGAACGCGAAGGCCATTAAATCTTCTTGGCCTCCTTCAGGAGGCTTCTCACGATTCGTCATCCCAGCGATTGAAAACACCCGATGATTAGGCCAAAGAAAGCCTCCTGAAGGAGGCTAATTGAAATACTTGAATTCCCCTCCCAGGCGTAAACGCCTGGGCTAGAGAAATCGGATCCACTGACAACGATTCCGTACAACTCTGACACAGATTTTTGTATCTAAGTTTTGTCCTCGATAAAACACCCGACGAAGTTACGAAACGCGAGTTAGTCAGCCAGCGAGATCAACCCTCAAGAAGAACTAAGCCCTTCAGGCGACCTCACTTGAACCGGTCTTGCCAAATCACCAAAACTGGTAGAAAATCGGAGAACTAAAAAGATGAAAAACCCCAGAAATATCTTTGCGAAAATCAGTGCGGCCGTAGCCGTTGTCCTTGCTGTCGCCGGCTGCGCCGTTGCGAAAAGGCATTCTGACCCAACATTTTCAAACATTCATATACGAAACTTTGGCAAGATGGACGACCGGTTCTACCGTGGCGCACAGCCGGATGAAGCAGATTACAAAGACCTCAAGGCGCTCGGCATTCAGACCATAATCGATTTGCAAGACAGTCCGACCAACTATGAGAAGCGTGATGTGGAAGCCCTCGGGATGCGCTACGTCAATATTCCGATGAGCGATTCCAGCTACCCGAAGCAAGAGTCGATTAATGCTTTTCTGAAACTCGTCAACGATCCCGCAACCGGCAAGTTCTTCGCGCACTGCGCCGGCGGCCGTCACCGCACGGGAGTTGTGGGCGCCGTCTATCGGTTCAATGTGAACCACTGGAATTTCGACCAGGCGTACGCCGAAATGAAGGACTATGACTTCTACACCCGCTGGGGCCACGGCGATCTGAAGACCTTTGTCGAGGATTATGCGCAGAAGATGCAGAGCAGCAGCGCTGCCGCCGCGACTGCGACATCGAACAAGCAGTAAATATTTGAACTCCCGAATCTGAAATTTCCGATTTGCGAATTCACAATGGGGCTGCCTCCCTCGAGGCGGCCCCTTTTTGTTTTTATTTGGATAGCTCCGGTGCAGTCTAAGAACAAATTGAGTCCGAAAGTACTACACGCGCAGCGATGTAAACGGTCAAGGGAAATCGCGTCCCACATATCTATGTCAGCAGCAATCAGGATTGGGGAGTCTGTCGGAAAGAGTGCCGTAGGCACGAAATGTTTATTTTATAGACCAGAAGCCTTCCTGATTCCACGCTTCTCCGACTTGAGCGAGATGCTGAGGATTTCGCTCAAGTCGGAGAAAAACAAAATGAGTCTGCGAGCGACCTATAAACATTTCGCCGCTACGCGGCTGGTTGCCGACAGGACTCGTTGGCCGCCTCTTCTAAACCATCAGACCCGATTTCTTGCAAACTTCTTAATCTTTCTTTCTACTTGATCACCCATCCCGTCAAACCTCAAAACAGCGCCATAATTTGCTGGTATCGACGCGAATCTTCTCTCCTTAGAATCGAGGACAATACTGTGAAAACTCAGAGCAGATTTCGTTGGCTCGCAGGGTTGGCGATCGTTCTGATCGTCGTGGGCCTTTCGCTGGAAGCCTTTTCCACTAGCAAGTCGTCAAAGAAAATTCATCGCGGCCCAGCCGTTCTTTGGCGTGACCCCGGGAATATTCGCAAACGCGATCTATTTTACGGACCGGGATCGAAGGCACTCGCGCCGGTACCACCCTTTCGTTTCCTAGAAGAGATCAGGGAAGGCACGCAGCCTAAGTTCGATGTCGAGGACGCGCGCGGGGTGAAGTGGCGCGTCAAGCTTGGATCCGAAGCGCAATCAGAAACCGTTGCCACGCGCCTGGTTTGGGCGGCTGGGTACAATGCGGAAGAGGCTTACTATTTCAACCGCGTCCACATCGATAATCTGCCACGACTGTCGCGGGGCCAA
>WNGG01044209.1_pt1 | contig 11142 bp, 8 predicted proteins | sample 5400661 | NCBI WGS metagenome assembly WNGG01 (sample SAMN13153372, study PRJNA577476) | soil metagenome | isolation source: 100 cm soil or saprolite under Garry oak tree replicate 1 | place: USA:California | collected 2016-06-15 | reverse complement strand
AGGGTCCTCTGTAAATCACACCTACGGGACAGCTGGAACCTACACTGTTACGCTCAATGCGAAAGACAGTGGATCACCACAGCAGACAACGAGTGCACAACAATCTGTTACCGTTACGAATCCACCGCCCCCCGCTTTGGCAGCCAGCTTCACTTATACTCCTTCCAACCCCACCGCCGGACAGACAGTCTCCTTCACAGGATCCGCGTCGGGAGGAACCCCGCCCTACGGCTACTCCTGGACATTCGGCGATGGGGGAACCGCTTTAGGAAGCTCCGTCACTCATTCGTACCAAGCCGCTGGAAGCTACAATGTAGCCCTCAAAGTCACCGATGCGGGAGGCCAGACCGCTAACTCGGCGCAAACGGTCACTGTCTCTAACCCGCCGCCCCAGCCCCTGACTACAAGCTTCAGCTACGCACCCACCACTCCCGTAATAGGACAACAGGTTACGTTCACCGCTTCGCCAAGTGGAGGAACGCCTCCCTATTCGTTTAGCTGGAGTTTCGGAGATGGATCAATCGGCAGCGGCTCTACCGTCACTCATGCTTACTCTTCAGCCGGAACATACAATGTGATTTTGGTTGTCAGCGACGGCGGTTCGCCCCAACAGACAGCGAATTCACAAAAGTCTATCACGGTCTCAAATCCGCCGCCTCCTCCTCTAACCTCCACCTTCAGCTACAGTCCAACATCACCGCAGGTCGGCCAACAGATCACCTTTAGCGGCTCAGCCAGCGGTGGAACATCACCTTACTCTTTCAACTGGAACTTTGGGGACGGAACGACTGGGACAGGATCATCTACAACTCACACCTACTCGTCCGCTGGGACTTTTAATGTCGTCTTGACGGTGAGCGACAGTGGGTCACCCCAACAGACATCAAGCTCTCAAAACTCGATCACTGTAACAAGTCCGCCTCCTGCGCCCTTGACTTCTAGTTTCACTTTCAGTCCCTCTTCGCCCCAGACTAGCCAGCAGGTTACGTTTACAGCATCGGCCAGCGGCGGTACGACGCCTTACTCGTTCAGCTGGACATTTGGAGATGGCTCTAGTGGTACCGGGTCCACGGCGACCCACGCCTATTCGTCGGCGGGAACGTTCACGCTTGTCCTCACTGTGAAGGATAGCGGCTCGCCACAGCAGACAATGAGTTCCCAACAATCCATCACCGTGACAAGCCCGCCTCCGCCCCTCGGGGCAAGCTTCAGCTTTAGCCCTTCATCACCTAACGTGGGACAGACTGTCTCGTTCACTGGCTCCGCGTCCGGCGGAGTTTCTCCATATAGCTATTCCTGGAGCTTCGGCGACGGTGGTTCTGGTTCAGGAGGCTCTGTGAGCCACACGTTCCAGTCAAGCGGTTCCTACATTGTGGTTTTGACTGTTACTGATTCTTCTGGCCAGACCGCGACTTCGTCCCAGACGGTTACGGTTAGCTCTCCGCTCTCCGCGAGCATCTCCTACTCTCCCTCCAACCCAACAACCGTCTTACCTGTCACGTTTACTGGCAGCGCGACCGGGGGGACCGGACCCTATACTTACAGCTGGGACTTTGGCGATGGAATAACAGGCAGCGGATCAAGTGTCAGCCACATCTATCTGCTCCCAGGAACATACACTGTCACCTTGACTGTTACTGATGCGAACGGACAGACCACGACAACATCGGTGACCATTACGGTCAGTCTACCTTTGGTTTAGCGCTAGTTATGCCTAGAACGCAGCCGAGTCCACATCCACTTCGGCCCGGCAAGACGCAGAAACGTCTCACGACGGATGGAGAAGGTTGATCGAGTGTTGAGATTGACGGGAACACGTAGTTTCCTGGTCGCCTTAATCTGCCTACTCCTAGCGTCGAGCATGGTATTTGCGCCAACTCTGAAAAGCCTAAACAGTCAAAGCTCTAGCCCAATGAAAGGGCAGCAACCGCCCGTTATGATTGGCTGGGGCGGGTTGAGGTTAGATTCGGCCACGACAACCTGTCCAAGCGTCTGCTACCACAACTCCACCTATGTGCCGAGTAACGTGTTCCCCGCACAGAATCAGAGCGACATGGAAAGACTAGTTGTCCGGATGAAGGCCATGGGGCTCAATACAATCAGGGTAAGCTTCGCCCCATTTTGTACAAACCCCGCTGGCGATCGAGACGATAGCCCGTACTCATTCTCTGATGCCCAAAACATGATCAAGATCGCGAATTACTACAATTTCTGGATCGACCTGCGATACGATGGCAATGACGACATATCCACAGCAACAACCTGCTGGCTCAATTACTGGCAACCCATCGTCCAACAACTGGGACCACTCTACAGCCAGATTGTCTGGGAACCAATTAACGAGCCAAATGCAACAGTGACAATACTATCTTCGACTTACCAACAATGGATCAATATGACGAGAAAAACTGGCGACGAACACTTCATAGTCATAGAAAACCAGTGCAGTAACAAATGTCCCTACTCGGACTTGAGCCAAGGCTACCCGACAGTAACTGATCCTCTAGGAAAGGTCCTGATAAGCCTGCATAACTACATGTCCTACCCTTCTTCGGGCTGGACCGTACCCGGTGCGATACTACACGCGCAGCAGGATTACCAGGCGGTGCTCAAGGGTGAACAAATCACAGGTTGGTATGCACTGGACACTGAAGGTGGTCCCGATCCCCAAGTCCCCACGTGTAACGGTCCGACTGGCACCACTTCAGGATGCCCGCCCGACGATATATTGCCCGGATCGGCTGGATATGCTAACGTGTTACATACCAATACCCCAGTTATCTGCGACATTCAACTTCTCGCCTCCAACTCTGTCGGCCGGAACAATAGTATCGTTCGGCGCGATTGGAACGGGGGGTGACCCACCTTACAGTTTCAGCTGGAACTTCGGAGATGGCACTACATCTGACAGCGCTACGCCAACTCATTCATACGCGAACCCTGGAAACTACGCAGTGAATCTGACTACAACAGATAGTTCGGAGCAGACAGTGTTTGCATCGCAGGTCATAGACGTGCACGCACGACCTCCTGAGAATCAGTCGGGTAGTGAGGGCATATGCCTGCCGTGTTTGTTCACTCCTCTCCTACCCACGTTTTTACTCCTCACAATCGGGACGGTCTATTGGTTTCTTACAGTTACGGATTTGAATTTCACGAGAAATCATTCCTTGGGGCATCGACGGACTTTCTCGCAAAAGACAATCCATCGGAACGGAAATGGAAGAAATGAAAACGATGCTACTCGAAGATAAGCGTAGGCAGAACCTGAGGATTCAGGAACCGATCACTGTGCACATGAAAAAAGGATTCAGATCCTATCAGGAATCCTAACATACCGACAATCGATATGGAGACTAGCCTCTTCTGACCAAGGCCATCGAAACGTAGACTTTCAGTATCAACCTCTACGTCTCGTTCTCAAACGCATTAACCCGGATGTAAATCAAATCGCGCAGGAAGAAGAGAAAAGCCTAGGAGTATTGCATTATTTCATGGACGAGGCATGCGGGTCTTTTTCCGACGCATCACGAAAGCTACCGAGAGGACAGCAACGGCGATAATCCCTACTATGATCCCAGAAATTACCGCGAGCCCCATGGCCGGGGGCAGGCCGAGGACCCTCTGCGGACCGACTGATACGCTTACTTCAGACGATGCAGATTCCCCTGCACGGTCGGTAACTGTCACCCTTACGTCGTAGCTACCGCTGGAGGTAGGATAACATGAAAGGACAGTTGCATTTGTTGAGAGGCAACCCCCGGGCAGGTTCGCGTAGGAATACGTCAGAGCCCCATATCCACCGCTCGCCGATACAGAGAACGTTGCCTTATCCCCGGCGAATAGGCTGGTGGGGGAAGCGATGAAGGAAGAGATCGATGGGTCAGAGCTGACAATCACCTGTGTTGCATCACTAGTTGGGGTCCCTAGCTGATCCGTCACCGTGCAGACCACGGCCATGGAACCCGGACTATTGTAGATGTGGCTCGTACTAGCTCCCGATCCTGTGCTTCCGTCGCCAAATGTCCAAGAATAGGTGTAGGGATAAACTCCACCTGTGCCGGTGCAGGAAAACGACGCCAGTTGTCCCAGATCAACAGCATTCGAGCCTGCAACGACCGATGCACTCAGAGGCCCAGGAGTTGACTGGATCGCGTCTCCGATTATGGCGAAAGGTGAGTATTCCCCGTCAAATGGCCAACTCACGGTGTTCGAGGACTGGGTTGTCGGCACAATTTCGTAGTACGTATTAGTCTGGAGGAAGTCTGGACAGTTATTCGATGAGACGTGCGTACGGTCCGCCCCGACTATGGGAGTGAATCCCGAAGGGCTACCGGAGCCTGCCGAGCCGGCAGCGCAGAATCCTTGGAGAATTATCAGGAAGTCGTTAGGATTGTAGGTATTGTATGTGACGGAGTTGGTTGTGTAGTTTCCGTAGTTAGTGTTTGGCATGCCTGGGTTCGGATCGAAGGGAACGTTCGTGTCAGCGCCGGAAATACCGAAAGTCTCGCAGATCGTGGCGACACGCGAGTAACTCAACCCGAAAGTAATATTGTCGGCAGCCAGTACTTGTGAGGCTATAGCGTAGTAGAAGAAAATCTGCACGCCTGCGAGCCAGTGCTGACTCGCTCTGTAAGTCCAGTGAAGTGATGCGGTATCCGTGGGGGTTGTAACAGTCGTAGTTGTGTCGTTTATGGCTACTAGTGCAACGATCACGTCAGGCTCCTGTGTAGTGGTCAGATTCTGACTTAGTACGCAACTGTTGATACCAATTCTTGAGCCGAAGCCACTCCCATCAAGAGCCAATCCTCCGGTAGCCTCTGCGTGAGGAATCTGTAGACCACCGATCACAAAAAATAGGAGTATAGCAAGGCCGATGAGCCTTCCAGCGTACCGTACTCTCACTCTGCTAGACCTGCCCTTCGTGAGCTGTCTCGCTAATCAGATTCCATCCCTCGCTAGCGCTTTTCAAATTGCGGTCCCGTTTCTCTTTTAGTTCAAGACTCAGGGTGCTGTTACATGGTAGTTGCCGCTGGAAGTCGGATATCATCAAAGAGGGGTCGAGCTGATGCAGAGGCAAGGCGGCTAGGCTGATAGGCTCGACCTTAAGATCCAATCGAAGGACCCCAGGGACCTATTCGTTACCCTGTTGCAATAAGCATTGCTCGGCCTCTCGGATAGAATTCTATTGCAAAAGATTACCAAGGATACAGGCGGGCGGTATGAAGTCTTCCTGTTGATGCGCTCTCAAGAAGAGTATTTTCAACCGAAGAACCCTTGCATATTGCTCGCGCTGCCATCGGTCGAGGCTATGAGAGGTGGCAGGTTCCAATTGTCCTCGACCGTTCTCAAGGCATTGAAATGCGTGAAGAAAATGGCAGACTTGTACCCAACCTTCGTGGTAGGGTTGGACGAGTTTGATGCCCAAACTGCGTAGATTTGTGGACAGCTGGTAGAGGGGCAGTTGGCAGGAGGGCAGCCTGAGAACGTGCAACCATCTTCGTCAAATGTGATGAAGAGCGCTGCTCTCTTAGTCTTGAACAGAGTACTACCCAAGATTTGTGGAACCATCTCATTAAGCCACGCGTTACCTACTGAAATATCGTTGCAGTCGTGGATATCATCAACGGTGTTCGGGGTCAAGAACATATAGTTAGGGGCATTAGGAGAATTCAAATCATTAATGAATAGATCGTCGTTTGGTATACTTGGAACGCCCGTACTAGGCCAGCAGCTTACCTGATTAGTAATAATATTTGAATTGGCTTTTACTATGTTTGAGCATCTAGCAGCGTTGTAAGTATCAGAATAATAGATGAACGGATTATGGAAGAAGACGTAGTGACCCGTACCAGAGGGCGAGTCATTAACGTAACAACCAGAGGTTGTAGGATAGTCTTCCATGTATGCTTTCCAGCTTAGACGGGCATTCTCTAGGCTGTCAACTATGGTTGGAATTTGAAGCAAAGGGCAGCCGGCGCTGCCGGGTGGGTTCATGTTACACGCCCCTGCCGTGTTGTTGTATCCCGATGTAATTCCAATGTAGTCACCCACGCTTTCACCCATAATATGGCCATCCGTGTATCCTCTGGCAAGCGCGGTTGAGTCTGCAAGCGAATTAAAATACGTACAATTCCCTAGGCACGTCTTACTGTTACTGTTCCAGCTGTTAGGCTGAACTGAAACACCGTAGGTGTCGTTGATGCTGTGGTTCTCCATCATGATAACCACCACGTAGTCGAACCATTTTCCGCCTATGACCCCTGAATTATTTATTTGCAGATTCGAGCTCGCGAGTACGCTCGAAATTAGGATGACTGTTACGAACAGGACAGACGAAAGTGGTGATCGCATTTTTCTTCCCTATCTCCAGCGGAAAGTTACGGTAAAACAAGCCGGGCCCCGTTTTGCGACCACGGGCGCCGTCCAATCGAACTCTATTAGAGCAAAGAACCCAGCCATAACAGCTGATCCGGGTTGGAGACTGTTAGCGCCTGGACTAAGAGTGCTAAATATTGTACCTGAATTCACAGACTGCAGTGCGAGCTGCCCCGACCCAGAAAAAGCGTGGGTTTCGCCCGAATCTCACGGGCTCATCAGGAGGGTTAGGATATGGCTATTGTCGCACCACTGAATGGTGCAGCGGTAGCAGCGGAGCTCGCAGTCAGAGTGAAAGTCACCAGCACGTATGCTCCGGCCGCGACCGGGCCCGGTACAGACGAGGTGAATACTACCCCGGTGGGGAAGCCGGATCCCGTTATGACTAGTGTATGTGAGGTACCTCCATTGTTCCAGATGCAGGCATACATTGACTGGGAACCGCCTACGGGTACTGACCACGTGGTGATTGCCAAGCCGGTGTCTGAATATGGCCCCGTCGCGCTAGAACAGGTCGTTGTTGAGGTTTGACCGAGTGATGCAAGAATATTGGTGGTGGTGGAGATTGTTACACTACCACTGTTTTGAATTGTGAGCGTCGATGCGGCATACACCACATAACCTCCTAACGATACGGCGATGAGTGCTATTACTACCCTGTAGCCGTAAATTCTATCTTCATTCGTTCTTGACACCTCCCACACTCTACAGCTCTGTATTAGCTTCGAAAAGTAAAGTCAGCAGGCAATCTATTTAGGATTTGGTATCAGAATCATTCTTTTTGTTGCCAAGGATTGCCCGCAACCCGCCTCGAATTCCAACACGGTCGAGGGTTTTTCTCAGATTCATTTCGGAAGCCTGTTCGAGCAAACAACTACTTTCACCATAGAACTTGCTACCACTCGGAGCATTCGAAGAACTGCCCCGACCCAGAAAAAGCGTGGGTTTCGCCCGAATCTCACGGGCTCATCGGGAGGTTATGCAATCGTCACGGTGAAATTTGTGGTACCTAATGGCGCGGTACTAGAGACGACCCAGTTCAAATGCACGAGGATAAAGCCACCGCTGGGAATTGAGACCCCGTTCAAGGCTGTCGTACCAGTTCCACCACTGTAGATATTTAGCGTACCGTCGGCGGAATTAAACGTGGTACTGACAACTAGTGTATGCGTTGCTCCTGTGTTTTCAAGACAAGCGTATTGGTCCTGAGTTGATTGCTGGGCAACATTGCCACCCCAGCTAATTGTCGGTGATTCGGTATAGCCTGCAGTAAGGGCTGAGCATATTGTAGTTGAAGTCTGGCTGGGTGATAGGAAAAGATTTGGTCCATTCGCAATCGTTACAGTCGCGGAGTTGTTCACTGCGAGTTGGGTTGCGGCGTATGCCACATAACCTGCCAACGTAGCCGTAAATTCTATCTTCATTCGTTCTTGACACCTCCCACACTCTACAGCTCTGTATTAGCTTCGAAAAGTAAAGTCAGCAGGCAATCTATTTAGGATTTGGTATCAGAATCATTCTTTTTGTTGCCAAGGATTGCCAAGGCGAACCCCTCCTTAGTCACGAGCCATCACGGTAGAAGGGTTTTCCAGATTCCGTTCGGAAGGGTGTTCGAACAATTACCGAATGGGATGAGAATATTCCTATAGAACCAAGCTGGGAAGGTCGTTAAGAACAGAGCCCAGAAACATCTGGTGCGACTATTAGAGATTCCTCCCAGAGGAAAGAGTTCCCCATCTGCATCCAAACTCAGGCTCAAGAATATGTAGCCCAGCCCGACAGAATTCAGGGCAGCGTGGAAAACAATTGAACTTCTCAGCCTTCTGTCGATGCATATTTACCATCACATTGATAGTTCTAGTCATCTCGACAACTCCTATTCGTTCACACGAAGCTGATGGAGGACAATTAGCTACCGCGACCAACTCAGTTAACAACGCTTTCTCCTCAGTCTACTACGCTGAACAGAACGGTGGAGACGTAACCACGCTTGTCGAAAAACTGAACACGGCCGTCTCCCTTATCCAAAAGGCTACCGCGGAAAATGCGACAGATCCGAATTCAGCAACCGCCGACCTCTCTAACGCGACTACAATAGCCCAAATGGTTTCGCTGAATTCTACTCTCGTCTCCACTAGCGGTTCTATGGCGCGCCAACTCCGTTTGTATGGAGCCCTAGGCACCGTTGCCGCCACGCTTGGCATAGCTACCCTGGTCTATCTTAGGGGGGACCGTGTCTACAGGCGGTTGTGGCGGTACTTCTACAGAAACCATGTTGTGAAAAAGAGCGATGAATAGGAAGACCGCAACAATAATCCTAGCATCTATCACCATTCTTGTCGTGGTAACCGCGCTGGCACCTCTAATACCGCCGAGACAGCCGAAATATTCGGAACTAGGCATTCTAGGTCCTAACCGGACAGCGAGGGGCTATCCGACAAGTGTAGCGGTGAATCAACCGTTTCTCCTCTACGGTTTTGTGGAAAACCATGAGGGCAACGTCGAGAACTACCAAATGCTCGTCAAACTCGGCGACCAAACGACAATAGTAACCAATGCAACTTATGCCAACGCACCGGTACTCACGACTTTCTGGCGCATCGTTAGAGAAAATGAGACCTGGATTTTCCCTATGAGCCTCAGCTTGAACCAAGCGGGGAACAATACCAGGATCATATTCGAGTTATGGTCATACGACGTCCCGGTCTCCAATTTCGAGTACACCGGATTATGGGACCAGATTTGGCTAAATGTGACAGCCTAGACATCGACCGGGATTCGTCGACGGCGAAGAAGACTACGGCACAGTTCATTCACGTGATGAGGAGAAAAGAAGCTCTAGCCAACGATTCAAAGACTGGGAAGGAGATCGAGACCCTCGTATTGGAGAAATTGACGATGAAACCCATCCCCCTTGCTAGGCTAGTGAGAGAATTGTCCAATGACCTACCATACAAGTCTGACACAATCATCTCGAAGATCCTAGAGCTGCAAACTGACAAGAAGATTCTGATCAGAGAACCAGTTCCCTACAGACGGTTTCTAGACTATCTTCTTTCTCCGCTTTCCATCTGGTTCTGGGAACTCGTAGTCGCAACCCTAGCCTCCATCGGCCTCGTCTTTGCATCGTCAGGGCTAGCGCTCTACTTCCGTTACCTCTTCGGGTCGCTACTGGTCCTATTTCTCCCCGGCTACTCACTCGTCGGCTTCATCTACTCCAAGAAAGAAGACCTTGACTATCTGACTCGAATATCGGTCTCTTTTGTCATGAGCTTGGCGACAACAACGTTAGTCGGACTCGCGCTGAATTTCACTCCGTTTGGGATTACCTTGTTCGCGGTCGCTTCGTCGCTTAGCACCGTGACAATTGGGCTGCTATTTCTCACAGCTCTTAAGAAGTACTCCTACTACCGGCTTGCAAACATAATGACGGCGAAGTGACCGGTTATCAACAGTTTCCTTGGACGAGACCGCTAACAATTCGGGATAAGAACAACCTTCAAGAATGGAACCCGACTCTAAAGCCTAACTCGGTGTCAAGCCCATAGTATTGTCGCGTTGAGTTTGGTCACTTGAACCCTTACCCTGAGGGGAAAATGTAAAGTGGTATATACCGAACTTTGGCCCATCATCTCCTGTCCAAGATTCGGTCGTAAAGAAACCCTGGCTCGGACACCCGCCTCAACACTACTTCGATTCGGCCCGGGCTAAAGAAAACGGGAGTCAAGAGAAGTGACCAATTCAAGCTTGAAAACCCGCGCCTGCGCAAGCTTTCGAGCGGAGCCCTCTGTCAAGGTCATTGAGAATGGGAGGGTGTGTAGAATTTGAGGCTTGACCGAAAATCCTTGTTTATGATTCTGATGCTATGCGCTGTCATAGCCGCGGCTGCGTTCACGCCCTCTCGGCTTGGCAATACTAACGTTCTCACAAATTACAATACCAGTACAGCTTCTACCCCTCCTACTGTGGTAGGCTGGGGTGGAGTGAGGCTTGACGAGTCCCAGGCTAATTCAGCCAACCCGGCCAGCCAAGTATTCTCAGGGGAATCAGCCAGCAACATGGAGCTCCAAGTCCAAAGACTCCTAGCCAGAGGCTTCAACGGCATCCGAGTTAGCTTCCAGTCGGCTTGTTCCACCCCCCAAGAAATGGGCGCTTACAACTCCGCCTGGCTTACTAGAGCAATAACAATAGCGAAACACTACGATTTCTGGATAGTAGTCGATTACCACGGCTACAACGACCTGACAAGCTCAACTGGCGTTAACTGCTGGCTGGGATACTGGAACACTATCGTTCGGCAATTCATGGGTGCCTACAGCCAGATCATTTGGGAGCCGATCAACGAACCTGCAATGACGAGCAGTACGGACGTGGCCTCCCTCTCGAACGCTTATCAGCAATGGATCAACCAAGCGAGAGCGTTAGGCGATACACACTGGATTGTGGTCCAGAGCCTCTGTAGCTCGAACTGCAGTTTCGCAAACATGGCCGACGGATACCCGACGGTCAATGATCCACAGGAGAGAGTGTTCATCAGTTTGCACTCCTACATGGCGTACCAATGGTACAGTTCCAGCTGGAACAATACGACGGCTGACTCGTTGGCCCAGCAGTTCTACAATGCGGTCGTCTCCGGGTCCCAGAGAACAGGCTGGCCGGTGTTGAATACAGAGGGGGGTCCGGACCCGCAGGGAATAAACTGTTCCGGCGGAGTCTCCCTCCCATCTCCTCTCTGCGCCCCTGATCAGGTCCAGGTTGGTTCCG
>WNGG01032191.1_pt1 | contig 11143 bp, 11 predicted proteins | sample 5400661 | NCBI WGS metagenome assembly WNGG01 (sample SAMN13153372, study PRJNA577476) | soil metagenome | isolation source: 100 cm soil or saprolite under Garry oak tree replicate 1 | place: USA:California | collected 2016-06-15 | reverse complement strand
TAGGGTCCTGCCTGTCCGCTCTGCAAGGCTTGCGAGGGGACCACGACCGCGCTGGGCCGCGTCGTGAGCCTCAGCAGAACATTCACGAACTGGCCCGGCCAGAGGCGCCTGTCTTTGTTCTCGAAAGTGCCCTTGAGCCGTATGGTTCCCGTGCTCGTGTCCACGGCGTTGTCCACAAAGGCCGCCTCACCCTGCGCGGGGTTCTCTCTGTCGTCCGGCGCCGCCGCTTGCAGCTTGAGCCTGGAGACCGCCATATACTTCTTGATCTCCGGAAGGTTCTGCTCCGGAACCGAAAAATTGACGTAAATCGGATGGATCTGATGGATCACGACGAGCGACGTGTCGTTGCTTTTCACGATGTTTCCTCGATGAACCATCAGGCTCCCGGTCCTGCCGTCAATAGGCGAGCGAATGGAGCAGTACCCGAGCTGAATTTGCGCATTTTCAATGGCGGCCCGGTCTGCGCTGATCGCTTGCTGCGCGCTTTCGATGGCGGCAGCGTCCGCGTGCAGCGACGCCTCGAGTGCCTCCATTCCAGTCCGGATCTGTTCGTACTGTTCGCGGGGAACCACGCCTGCTTGAATCAGCCGCTCGTACCGCCGGGTTTCGCCCCGCGCGTGCTCTGCCTGGGCCGTGTCGCGTGCCAGGTTGGCCTCGGCCTGCTTTAACTGGGCAAGATCCCTCGCGAGATTCGCCTCGGCCCTCTTGAGATCGGCTTCGAAGGAGCGCGGATCGATCGTGAAGAGAAGCTCTCCCTTGCGGACTTCCTGGCCCTCCTTGAAATAGACCTGCATCAGCTCTCCACTCACCTGGGTTTTGACGGTGACGGTGGAGTAGGCCTCTACCGTTCCAATGGCATTCAGTTGGACGGGAACGTCTTTGAGGACAGCGGCCGCAACCACCACGGGCACGACGGGCTTGGACGGCGGCGGAGCCTCTTTCTCCGAACAGGCCGATAGAAAGAAACCCGAAGCCGCGAGAAGACACGCGAAATTCTTTGCGATCCTTTGCGTCTTCGCGTCTTCGCGGTGAAAGCAGCGTACGCCGCCTTCACCGCCAAGACGGAAAGACGCGAACAATCGCGCTGAGAATGTTTTGACAAATGACCAATGACAAATGAAGTATGAGGGATTCGCAGATTCGTTTCTCGCGTGCAATTTGTCATTTCTCATTTGCGAGATATCTCTCATCACTTCAAAAGCTTCAGCTCCTCGATGGCTTCAAAGAGGGCTTTGTACCCTTCCAGATCGGGCCTTACCCACCGTTTGAGTCCCTCCATATCCATAATCCTCCGGTGCTCCGGGTCATTGTAATCCATTGCGAGCAGGGTCTCGGTCCATTTCTCGAAGCCGCTTGGGTCCCCGTTGATCAAGACCGTAAAGTTGCAATGGCAGTAGGGAGGTGAAGTCCAGATCGCCAGGACTTTCGAACGGTCGGCAAGACCTTCGCTCACCACGCGTGCCCAGTACTGGTGCCCGACAGCCCCCGCGTCGGCCCCACCTTTCTGGACCGCGTTCAAGACTTCCACTTCGCTTGTTCCGGTATCTCCGTGCTTGCCGACATCAAGGTCGAAGCGGATCGGAAGGATGTCCCTTTCCGGGTCTATGCCCATTTTTCCGAGAAAATAGGCCGGCAGGATGGCCGCCTGCCCCGAATCGCGGCTGCCGAATGCGACGCGCTTGCCTTTCAAATCTTCGATCCTCTCGATGCCGCTCCCGGCTCGCGCGATGATTTTTGTGGTGACAACACATAATCGGTCTCGATGCCTCTTCGACGAAAGTAATGTCTGATTCCTTCCCAAATCGGCACTACCTTCGCGTCGTAAGCCACCGCGCCAACCTTGATCGCGTCTCCCATTCCTTCTCCTTAACAAATCAGTGATGAGTGATCCTTGCCAATCCGCAGAGTGTTCATTCGTCAATCGTCAATCAAAACAGGGGGAGACCTGCCACGGCTTTGCCAATGAAGTCATAAAGGACGTCCGTCGTAGGCGCCATGACGGAAGCCGCGCGCGCGTCGCGAAAGTGGCGCTCCACCGTAAGCTGCCGCGCGAACGCGGCTCCACCGCAAGCGCGCATGGCCTCATCCGTGACTTCAAGCGCGGCTTCGGAGGCGACCGCTTTTGCGCCCAGCACCCCGACCAGGGCTGTCTCACTGCCGGATTCGATTCTCGCCAGGGTCTGATCGAGAAAACCTCGCGCCGCATCCAAAGCCAGGCGCATGCGCGCGAGCCTGGCGCGGATGCCGGGGATTGCGCTCGCAAGGCTTTCCCCCAGGTGCTCCAGGCGAGCGCTGCTGGTGTGCTGTACGGCTGAGGCGAAGGCAGCCTCTCCAATGCCGAGCGAAACAGCAGCGCTCCCTATCTGGAACCAGGGCAGGACTACTTCCATCATCATTTTGAAACCCTGTCCCTCGAGTGAGAGCCTGAAGTCCTGTCCGACATGACAATCGCGCAGGATCATGGGAGCGCTTGAGTTCCCCCGCAACCCGATGCCGTTCCAGGCCCCGCTCACTTGCAATCCGTTCGTCCCACTCTCGACCAGGTAGAGGGTGGAATCCGCGGGTGTCTTGCCATCGACGGCCCCCGCCGAGGTCACGTAATAATCGGCATATCCCGCGCTCGTGACAAAGGACTTCTCACAATTGAGGACGACCACGCTCGCATTGCGTTGCGCGCGGCTGACGGGAGCCCAGAAGTGGCTCCGCGACCCGCGTTCGCTGAACGCCAAAGTTGCCAGCGCTTCGGCCGCGGCAATCTTTTTGAGTGCGCCTTCTCTCTTCAGGCTTCCAGACATCGCGATTGCCTGGGTCCCGCACACGTGCATCAAATAAATCATTGCGGTCGAGGCGCAGGCGCGGGCGAGCCTTTCCGTAATTGCGGCGAATTCCCTCATTCCAGCGCCACTCCCACCAAATTCCGCCGGAATGGTGAGTCCGAGCAATCCGGACTCTTTGAGTGTCTTCACCGAGGCGGCCGGCCACAGTCCTTCCAAATCGACACGGCGCGCCTCGCCCTCCAAAATGGGAACGACGTTGGACTCTACCTGACTCATAAGTTGAGTAAGCGGTTGCATCGTCATGAGACTCCTCCGGATATGCTGCCATTGGCGCTGCGGACAAGGTGCGTCCTTCGGCGCCCGCAAAAGTGTAGATTGGTAATCTGTCAGTTAAAGAGGTCCGCTTGCAAGCAAGAATTCACAGGTAGTGCAAGTGGGAGTCATGCGGCCTTCAACTCTCTCAGAAGCCGTGGAGAATTTAATTCGTGTTAATTAGAGGAAAGGGGTGGATGGTCGGCTCCTCCACCACCAAGATCTCGTGGTCTCACCAATGGCAGCCATGCATCAGTGCAGCCTGTGTCACTATATGTTTCACTTGGTGGGCACCAAGTTCAAAAAGGTCAAATTTGCAGGTCGTGGCGCGGGCGTCCCGCCCGTGGGAACTGAGGATCTAACCTGGCCTGGTCATGGCCGAGGTGGCCATGACACGAAGATCGGTCTCGCTTCGGATGACTGGGCGCTATGAGGTCGCTCTCTACATATTGGGGTATGAGGAGCTAACCGTCCACCCCCTAGTGAAATTCGTAGCGCTTTTGCTGGCCACGAATTTCACGAAAACCATCACTGCGATCGGTTTGAAATACAATTTTTCAGAGTCTCACGGCCGGGCTATTGACGCGCGTCTGACGGTGGCGCCTAAAAATTGACTTGCACTTCTAATTCTAATTGCACCGATTCTCCGAGGTTTTGAAGCTCGCCGAATGATTTAATTACCTCGCATCCCCCGTATTGGGCTACACTCCCGGGATAACGCTGCATGGTCGAAGGCCACTCATGAACGACGCCACAAGGAGGGCGGGGCTCCGGAATGCGGACCATTCCGGGGTCAGGGATTCGCACGAGAAACCAGCCGTCCCTGTAACCGACGCACCGGTAAAAGAGTCAGACATCGAGATGATTGCCAAGTGCTCGCAGGCATTCTCCGGCGAGACCATCCTTGACCTACTGCTAAAAATGCTCTGCGCCGGCTCATCCCTGCACGAAGTGCTGACGAATGTGGCGCGCCTGATCGAAGCTCAAGCGCCTATGTACGTGAATGGATCGACAGAGAAGGGCCTGGCCCTGGTGCGAAGCTGTAAACCTGAAAGCGCGGCGCCGATCACGAAGAAGATCTTTAGTCTCTGTAGGTATAGCGGCGAGCCTCGCGGAACAGCAGGCTGGGAAAAAACGCACAGCTGTTCATAACGTTTTGACAGTCGGAAAAGGAGATTCGTGATGCCCTACATCAATGTTGGCAAAGAAAATTCCGGCGACATCGAGCTCTACTACAAAGACTGGGGCAAGGGCCAGCCCGTTGTCTTCAGCCACGGCTGGCCACTGACAGCGGACGCCTGGGATGACCAGATGCTCTTTCTGGGTGAGCGCGGTTTCCGGGTCATCGCCCATGACCGCCGCGGCCATGGCCGATCGAGCCAGACCTGGGATGGCAATGACATGGACACGTACGCCGACGACCTTGCGGCGCTCGTCGAGGCGCTCGACCTGAAGGACGCCATTCATGTCGGGCACTCCACAGGCGGCGGCGAAGTTGCGCGCTATATCGGCCGGCACGGCACGAAGCGCGTGGCCAAGGCCGTGCTCATCGGCGCGGTGCCGCCGTTGATGCTGAAGACGGCGACCAACCCTGGTGGCTTGCCGCTCGAGGTCTTCGACGGTATCCGCGCGAATGTCCTCACCGACCGATCGCAGTTCTTCGAGGATCTCAGCGCGCCGTTCTACGGCGCAAACCGGCCCGGAGCCAAGGTTTCGCAAGGGCTGCGGGATGCGTTCTGGTTGCAAGGGATGCAAGCCAGCTTCAAAGGCGCCTTTGATTGCATCAAAGCCTTCTCTGAAACGGACCTCACGGAAGATCTCAGGAAGTTTGACGTGCCGACGCTCATCATCCACGGCGATGATGACCAGATCGTGCCGATCGGCGCCTCGGCCCTGCTGTCGTCCAAGATCGTAAAGGGCTGCACGCTGAAAATCTATCCGGGTGCGCCGCACGGCCTGTGCTCGACCCATAAGGATCAGGTCAACGCGGATCTGCTTGCGTTCCTCAAGGGCCAGAAGCTCAGTGCAGCGGTGGAACGTAGCCTCAGCTGATTGGCATTGCCGCAGGTCGTGGCACGGGCGTCCCGCCCGTGGGATGTGAGTATCTAACATGGTCAAGGCCAGGACGGCCATGCCACGAAGACCCGTCTCGAGCGTGACTGACCCGGCGGTATGAGGCTCACTCGCTACTAATAGCGGGCGAGCCTCATTACTGCCCAGAAGGAAGGAACCGCCGATGCGCGCCGATGGACGCCGATTTTCCTCGAATCCATCCGCGTGAATCGGCGTTGATCGGCGGTTTCATTCCTTTTTCTATTACTCATGCTTCTCGCGGGAAACTTGACCGATTTGTGAACTTCGTGGGCACCAAGTGGGCCTATATAGTCTCGCAAAAAGGGAGGGTACGCATCATGATTTTCGGTATGACGACATTTACCATCGTCCACGCTGTGTTGAGCTTGATCGGAATCTTCTCGGGATTCGTTGTCGTGTTCGGGCTGCTGACGGCGAAACGACTCGACGGTTGGACAGCGCTTTTTCTCATGAGCACCGTGGCCACAAGCGTGACCGGGTTCCTCTTTCCGTTCGATCGCTTCTTACCGTCCCATGCGGTCGGCATCCTATCGCTGATCGTGCTGGCGGTTGCGCTCCTCGCGCGCTACGCGCGTCACCTGGCTGGCGCTTGGCGGTGGGTCTACGTGGTCACCGCTGTAATTCTGAAAGTGCCGGCCCTGAAAGCGATCGCTCCGACGCAATCCGAGTTACCATTCGTGCTCGCGCAGATCGTCGTTCTGTCGCTTTTTGTCGCAGTTGCCATTGCGGCGGCGATCAGATTTCGCAACTTGCCGCTTCGCACATGTGAGACTGCGGTGAAGGAATGTTGCCCGCGTCAGAACATCGTCAACTGGCTCCCGCCGAGGCGAATGAACTTATCTGTGGAGAACGCCACAACGGATTCGTTCAGATGATACTTCCGGCACGCGAGACGGAAGAGCTTGTCAATGCTTTCCGCCATTTTGCCTTCCCCTCGCATCCTGGTTCCAAAACGGCTGTCGCTAAGCCGGCCCGAGCGTATCTCCCGGAGCCGGTGAATCACCTTGGCCGCTCGGGCGGGAAACTCTCTGTTCAGCCAATCGAGGAAGAGCGGCTCCACAGGCCCGGGCAGCCGGACCATTATGTACGAGGCGGTCTTCGCCCCGCGTCCCGCGGCTTCCCGGAGAATTGCCGGTAATTCCTCGTCAGTGAGCCCAGGGATGATCGGAGCGGCATTCACCCCGACGGGAATCTGTGCTCGAGCGATCGTTTCAAGCGCCTCTAACCGCTTCGCGGGCGTGGAAGCGCGAGGCTCCATGACACGCGCCAGATGCGGATCGAGCGTGGTGATGGAGATCCGAACATTGACGAGACCCCATTGCGCGAGTTCGCGCAGAAGGTCCAGATCACGAGTGATCAAAAAGTTTTTGGTGATGAGTCCGACAGGATTTCGATACTTGAGAAATACTTCAAGGCAGCGTCGCGTCAGTCGAAGCCTTTTTTCCAACGGCTGATAGGGGTCCGTGTTTCCCGCCAGCGCCACAACCTGCGGCTGCCAGGACTTGCCCCTGAAGGCCTGCTCGAGCAACTCCGGGGCATCGGGCTTCACTACAATTTTGGATTCGAACTCGATCCCCGCAGAAAAGCCCAGGAACTCGTGCGACGGCCGGGCATAGCAGTAGATGCAACCGTGCTCACAGCCGCGATACGGGTTGACACTGTAGGTGAAGGGGACATCCGGGCTGTCATTCTTTGCGAGCACAGACCGGGTGTTGTCGATGAAATACTCTGTCGGCGCCGCCCGGCTCTCGCCCTGGTCCTCGTCCGAGGGCTCCAGATGCAGCCGCTCAAACCTGTTCGGCGGATTGAAACCAGCGCCCCGACCCTGTGTCATGTCTCCCATCGCCTTATAATACACCTTTTCTTCACCCTCGTGCAGCAGCTTTTAGCCACAGAGTTTTCATGATCCTACAGCTTGCCACAGCTAATGAAAATCACTGGGAACGGGAGGGCACGACTTCAGTCGTGCCCTCCCGTACTCACCGGTCCTCGAAGGTTCGTATTTTCACAGAGACAGCCGAGCCGCAACCAAACTATCTGCTTAGCGTTTTCCTTGCGTCCTTCGCGTCTTAGCGGTGAAAAAGCGCTGTCCGGAATTAACCGCGAAGACGCGAAGAGCGCAAAGAATCCGCGAAGAAGAATTCTTTCCAAGCGGCAAAGGATTTGCACGTTAGTAGTATAGGAGGAGCCACTGAGACCGAAGAAATCGAGGATACGGGATGGAGGATCGAGGATGGAAGATGGGAAACAGTGTTTCTATCCTCCATCTTCAATCCTCAATCTTCTTCGATCTCCGTGTCTCTGTGGCTCTGTGGCTAAATCGTATTCCCTGTGACGAATTGACAGACGGGGGAGCCGTGATTACGATACCGCGGTATGAGGGTCGCTCTCGTTCACGACTGGTTGACAGGAATGCGCGGTGGAGAGCGCGTCCTGCTGGAGATGTGCAGGCTTTTTCCCGAGGCGACTCTCTTCACGCTGCTGCATCGGCCAGGTTCCGTTGCGGAGCAAATCGAGGCGCTGGAGATCCGGACTTCGTTTCTGAACCGGATTCCCGGCGTGCACGAGCGTTACAGATATTATCTCCCGCTGTACCCTCTGGCTGTGTCCCGTCTCGACCTGCGCGGCTTCGATCTGATTCTCAGCAGCAGCCATGCCGTGGCCAAAGGGGTCCAGAAACCTGCGGGGAGCGTGCACGTTTGCTACTGCCATACTCCGATGCGCTACATCTGGGACATGCAGTCCGATTACTTCCACTACGGTGATGCGTGGCGCCTCGGCAGGACTTGCCTGCGCGCCGTGGCTCCGGCCCTCCGCGCCTGGGATCGAAGGACCGCGGCGGGCGTTGATCATTTCATTGCCAACTCCCTTCATGTGAAGGAACGCATCGCGAGGTACTATGGCCGCACGGCAGACGTCATCCCTCCACCTATCGACACGAGTTTTTTCAGCCTGTCGCCGAACGGGCATCACGGAAGCTTTTACCTGGTTGTGTCCGCGGCGGTGCCGTTCAAGCGGCTTGACCTAGCCGTGGAGACATTCAACCGCATCGGAAAGCCTCTGGTTGTTGCCGGCTCGGGCCCGGACCTGGAAGTTTTGAAGAAACGGGCGGCAAGCAACATTCAGTTCACTGGCTACGTTCCCGACGAAGAGCTCCGGTTGCTGTATCGCGATTGCCGGGCGCTGGTGGTTCCCGGGCGAGAGGATTTCGGGATGGCGTCGTTGGAAGCGCAGGCCTGCGGCCGCCCTGTGGTGGCTTTCGGCACAGGGGGCAGCCTCGAATCTGTGATCGATGGCAGAACAGGAATTTTGTTCCAGGAGCAAACTTGCGCCAGCCTGGAAGGGGCAATCCGGCGCCTGGAAGCAAGCGCTTTTGATCCCGCAAGACTAAAGGAGAATGCCGAGCGGTTTTCCGTGGCCCGATTCCAGCGCTCCCTGATGGAGGCTGTCGAGAGAACCGTTACGGCTTCGGGCCGCAGTCTTTCCGAGGGAGTGTCTCCGTCGTTCGGCGACGCGGCCGCGCTCGATGGCTTGCATCCGTCCTTGGCCGGAATGGGCGGTCTGGCAAAACGCGGCATCGACATCCTGGTCTCCTCCTGCGCTCTCGCTATCCTGGGTCTCCCCTTGCTCGTGGTCGCGCTGTGCATACGCCTGACCTCTACGGGGCCGGCCTTGTTCTTCCAATGGCGCCTGGGTCACAGAGGCCGCCCTTTCCGCATCGTGAAGCTCCGTACGATGATTGCCGGCGCCGAAGGAGACAAGAAGCCCACTTGGGCCCTGGATCGCGACCCGCGCTGTACGCCCCTGGGAAATTTCTTAAGACGTCTTGGCATCGACGAGCTGCCTCAGTTGTGGAATGTTCTCAAAGGAGAAATGAGCCTGGTAGGTCCGCGACCGGAGCGGCCTGAATTTCATCGGCTTTTCTCGGAGCGACTCCCTCCGTTCGCGCGGCGTCTCGAAGTGCGGGGGGGGCTTACGGGTCTGGCGCAGGTTCGCGGTTGGAGAGGCAACACGTCGGTAGAGGAGCGCCTGCGCTCTGACATCGAATATATCGAGCGGTGGTCCGTCTGGAAGGATATTGGGATCCTGCTTCTGACACCTCGAGCGCTCTGGCGCAGAAAGCAGCACCCCCCGGTGTCGCCTCCGGTCCTCAATACCAGATGACGCGTCCCCGGACACTCTCGCTTCTCACGCTCCTGGCACTGACATCGTGGGTGTACTGGGGAAGCCTGGCGCATCCCTTTCACTTCGACGACGCACTGTTTCTGCAAAGCGCTCAAGTGACCGAGGCCACAAATGTGTGGGGCATTCTTAATCCCGCGCAAGGGCGGCAAATCACTTACCTGACATTCTTCCTGAATTATCGGCTCGGCGGCACGGACCCCTCGGGATATCACCTCGTCAACCTCCTCCTGCATCTCGCCAACGTAACGGCCGTATTTTTCTTGTCCGGGATCCTGGCAAAGAAGCCGGAGAACGGCGGGAAGGAATTCAACCGCTGGCTTCCGCTCGCGGCGGCGGGAGTGTTCGCTCTGCATCCGATCCAGAGCGAGGCGGTCAATTACATCTATCAGCGTTCGGCGCTGCTTGCCGGCTTTCTGTCTATCGGCGCGCTCTGCGCCTTCCTCAAAGCTGAAGAGTCCCCCAATCCCGGACCGCTGTATGCGGCTGCAGGAGCGCTTTCCGTCCTGGCGGGATCAAGCAAGGAGTCGGCCCTGGCACTGCCAGTGATTTTTTTTGCATACCTCTGGGTGCACGCGCCGGACAGGAAATCCCTCAAAGAACGGCTGCATCGAGCGCGCTGGCTGTTTGCGTCCCTGGGAGCGCTGATGGTCGGCGGCGGCATTTGGATCCTTCACCTTCTGCTGCGTTCGGGCGAGAAGACGACCGGCTTCGGCGTAGAGCGCGTCTCGTCATTGCAGTACCTCCTCGGCCAGATTCCGGTTGTGGTGCGTTACCTGAGGCTGGTGCTCTGGCCTGCGGGCCTGTCCGTCGAGCACGACCCGCCGGGCGCCTCGCTGACCTCGCCCTATACCTGGCTGTGCCTGCTCACCTCGATCGGCCTGCTTGCACTCCTCCTGCACGTCCGGCGGTCGAACGCCTGCGTCAGTTTTCTCGGACTCGGGTTTCTTATCTTTCTCGCACCCACTTCTTCCATCATCCCCAGCGCGGATCGGATGTTCGAGCACCGGCTCTACCTTCCAATGATCATGGGGTCGCAGCTGCTCGCAATCGCAATTTTTTCCGCGTCCGGAAAATTGGTCCCAAAATTCCGCGGAATCGCCCGTGCCGCCGTCTGCGGGACCCTGCTTGCAGGCTGCGCGGCGCTCTCTCGAGAGCGCACGTATGTCTGGGGCGACGCTATCCGTTTGTGGGAGGAAGCAGTGGCCAGCGCGCCGCGCAAGGCCAGGGCCCACTACAATCTTGGTGTAGCCTGCCTGGGAGCGAATCGGCACAAAGCACGCGAGGAGTTTCTCAAGACCGTCCAATTGCGGCCCGACCACGCGCCCGCTCTCTACAACCTGGGATGGCTCGAGCAGAGCGGCGGGAACATGGACTCCGCCGTGAAGTATTATCGCGCCGCCATCGAGGCGGATCCCAGGCACTGGCAGGCGCATCACAACCTGGCGAACTCTTATGTGCTCCAGGGAAGACTTGGGGACGCGGCAGGCGAGTTTCAGCGGACGATTCGGTTGAATCAGAACTACTCTCCCGCTTACCTGGCACTCGCAACACTCCAGCTCCAACAGAAACAGGCGGGAGCAGCGCGGGCCACGCTCCAGAGACTCTTGCAGGTCAGGCCGGGCCTCCTGGAGGCGCGCTACCTGATGGCTCGGGCTTTCCTCGAAGAAGGGAAGCTGGAAGAAGCCGCGTCAGAACTGCGCCTTCTTTATTCTCAGGATCGCACAGGCGCCTATAAGGAGCGGATCGAGGAGCTCCGCCGATACGCCGTTCCCGTC
>WNGG01009170.1_pt1 | contig 11143 bp, 5 predicted proteins | sample 5400661 | NCBI WGS metagenome assembly WNGG01 (sample SAMN13153372, study PRJNA577476) | soil metagenome | isolation source: 100 cm soil or saprolite under Garry oak tree replicate 1 | place: USA:California | collected 2016-06-15 | reverse complement strand
GAAGACCGCACAGTAGCAGAGATCCGCGCGAACTCCATCAAGAAAGAATTCACCATAATAGACGTTGATCCAACGATAGCAGAGGAAGCGGCGAGAATAAGCCACCGCGTGAGGGTTCCGATGGCCGACGCGCTAATAATGGCGACGGCGAGGAAGCTACGGGTGCCGTGCGCGACCGACGACCCTCACTTCACCGAAGTTAAACGTATCTGGGTCTAGACAGCTCAACCAGCCCCCGACAGGGATAATAATCTACCCGAGGCTTCGGCCTCTGCTTCCAGAGCGAGTTGGGTGATCAGGCTTGTTTCAGTCGGTTCTTGAAGCTCGCCCTTGTAACGGACGACAACGTCGTTCTCCAAGATCTTGCTGTCAGATGCGGCAACTGGCAGGCCGAAGCTGATGTAAAGCACGTCCGCCCCCTCATCATAGTCCACGTCCAGCTTCTCTACCTTGGAAACGCTCAGAACAGACTTGGCCACAGCTTTTCCCTTCGCCCCAGATCCTTAACATCTGATGTAAGGAACGCCGTAATAATAAACCCGTCCTTACCTGACTCTCTATAGATCACAACAAGAAACAAATTGGCTCCCGCAGTTCCCGTCGATCTAACCGCCAACAATTCTCCATTGCGTCCCTCAACGACGAATTTAGGGTCTCTGACACCTTCCAACACCTTTTCTTGCCACCCTCGCAGTTCCGGATGCCTTCTCTCTATGTGGCCCCAGCGCTCTTTGGTCAATCTGACACTCCTACCAGAGACTGAAATAGCGGTTTGGTCAGAATTCAACGCGGGCCGTCCTCCGAGTCATCTGTATCTCATTTAGCTTTGAGAGAGTTTTCGAGAATCCCGGAAACCAACTTGGATGATTACCGCAAGCTGATATGCAACTTCCCAACATAGTCAAATCTCCTATTTTGCACCTTTCGTTCAATTACCCGTGCTCGTAGTCGTCCTCTCTCTCCCCTTTCTCCTCGTCTCTCGACAACTCTCCGTTTTCACAGACGCCGACTTCGAACTTCTAGCGTCCTGGGTGTTGTGGCCCCCTGCCCGGTGACAGTTGTGTGCTGGCCTTCTTGTGGAACGGTCATGTGTTTGGCGTAGTTGGGCGTTCAGTTTCGTGAAGGCCGATCTAGTCTAGGATCTGGTTGAAACGGGGGTCTGTCCTGAGACTCTTAGAAGGGGGTGTTGAATCATGCACCTACGTCTTTAGTGGATCTAGGTAGCCGTTGGCGATGTAGTTTCCTGGCGAGCTGGTGTAGATGTCGTACATGAGATGCTGTCCACCGTTCGGTAATGGATGCTCGTTATGGGAACCCAGGTTTGGGACATCGCGTCGAAGAGGGTGTATCCCACTTTCAAATCAGTCACCGATATCAGAGTCACTGTACAGTTGGGCAGCATTACGTAGAGTTTCTGTGCCGGATTCTGATCCACTATCAACGGTTTGCCTGTCGAGGTTCTGATGACCATCTGGTTGTAAGTCATCACCGCAAAGAACCTCGTGATGGTCGTGATGACGTACTGGTACGTGGTCATGTTGTAGGAGAGGAGCTGTATGCTGACCTCAAGACTCTGGACCTAAACGCGGAGTTTGTTTGGATCCCGGAGTGGAAGCCTCCCGGCTTGGCTAACAATTATCAGGCAGAAAATCCTAGACTTTCACGTAGTCCAAGTAGTTGTTTGCTACGTAGTTCAGCGTTGGAACGTCCGTGTAAATGTCGTACATAGTGTGAACGCCACCTTTCTCGTACTGTATACTGGTTACCGGCACCCATGTCTGAGTCGTGGCATCGAACAGGTAATCGCCAACCTGCAACTGGGTAACGGACAGCTCTGTCCAAGTGCCGTTCGGGAACATTACTTCGAGCTTCTGGGCAGGGTTCTGGTCAACGATGAGAGGCTTCCCCGTTGACGTATGGATTATCATCAGGTTGTCGGTCTGCACGGTCACAAACCTAGTTATGGTTATGGTCGTGTATTGATGGGTTGTCATGTTGTAGGAGAGGAGCTGCATTCCCACTTTCAAGCTCTGGACCGGAACCTGGGACCCATCAGCCAAAGTTATCAAGGTCCCTGCAGCAACACTGCCTCCGCCTCCACCACTAGGAGGTGGCGTCGTCACAGTCACCGTGAAAGTGAGCAACTTGTCGTACGTGTGAACTGATGTGCCGTTGATCTTTACGGTGACCTGGTAGTTCCCCACTGTACAGGTTGAACTGGCAGCAACTGGGACAGTTGGGAAGTCATAGCCTCCTATGGGTCCTATGTTGAAGAACTGAGGATTGGGTGGGGAGACAGTTATGCAGCTTGGAACTGTTACGGGAGAGACTGTTGCCTGTGTCAGGGGTATGCCGTATTCGGGAAATATCTGGAGGTAGATGGCGGTACTGCTCCCCTGGTTCACTGGCAAAGGATTGTAGTAGTAGGTGACATTGTAGCCGTTGATTGTCAGCTGAAGGGTCAACGACCTGGTGATGTAACCGTCGCTGGCTGTTACCGTCAGTGTGGTTGCTCCTGAGCCTGCGCCGGTGGATGTGATGGGCCAGGTGGATGGGAAGCTTCCTCCGGTGAAGATTGTAGCGTTGGCGTACTTTAGTTGCAGAGTTGTCAGAGAACTGTCGTACTGAGTCCAGAAGATACCCAGTGTGTTGGTGGAGCTGTTCACCTGTCCTGAGTTGTAGAAGCTACCGATCATCGTGTTGGAGCTAGCTCCGGTTGTGGTGTAAAGGACGGTCTTGCCACTCCAGCTTCCGGGCTGTCCTGAGTACTCCCAGATCTGGTTCGTCGAGTAGCTGTAGTATAGGATGTACCATTTCGAATGGAGAGGGTCGTAGCTAGCGGTCCAGCGGGGGTTCGATCCGGTGTCAGCTGTGAAGATGGTTTGCGGTGCACTCCATGAGCTGGTTCGAGTGGCAAACTGGATCTTCTGGCTGGTCCTCTCCTGCCAGATCGCATATACGGTGCTGTTTCCGTTGCTAAAGCCGAAAGCGGTCTGTTGCACGTACGTATTGCTTGGTGTGATTGTCACTTGGCTACCCCAAGCACCACTACTCCACAGCCTCCCGTTGAGTCCTCCCCAGTAAGGCCAGTAGAGAATGTACATCTGCCCGTTGGCGAGCGGTACGATGGAGAATCGCCAGTCATCGTTGCTGTTGATCAGAGATGTATCCTGCTGCCAGGTCGTGTAGTCGACTCCATTCGAGTGTATGACGTAGGGATAGCCGGATCCGTATGCGGATGTGAGCTTGTTGTAGGCGACGAACACTTGGCCTGTGGTGCTTACCCTCATGGACATGGCGTACCAGAACACGCCTGAAGTCGCTGGCTTGACCGTCTTTTCGGGCTGCCAGGCTATGGTACCGTCGGTGTGAAGAGTTCCCACTCCGAGCATCAGGGCCCTTCCCGACTGCGTATCAACGCCGTCGTAGCGGACGTAGAATACGGCCGTGCCATTCGTCACGATGGAGGGTGTTGACCCAGTGACGAGTCCGGTGTTGTAGATAGTCCAGGCCGCACCGTTTGTACTGGTGGCATAGTAGAGGCAGTTGGTTGTGGTGCCGGAGCACGTGCCGTAGTAGATGAAGAAGATCCAGTCGCGGCCTTGGGCGTAGAAGCCTTGGCCGTTCCAGGGATCGGAGAAGGACTGGGTCTGAATGTTGAGACTTGTGACGAGGCCTGGGGCCGAGTTGCTGTCTGGTCTTGCGATGGAGAAGGTTGTCGGGATCGTAGTGCTGAGGCAACAGTTGTTGACCCCGAAGGAATTGGTCTGGGTTAGGATGCTCCCCGGGTAATTGTTGTTGTCGTAGTAGGTAACGTTGTACTTGAGGGTGGTTTGGCCCCCTATTCCCACCGTCGTCCCTACCTGGCCGACTATGGAGAAGTCGGATGTATTGACGATTAGACTGCCGGCCCTAGATACTTGTGCCGAGCTATCGTAGCCTGTCACGTAGGCGTTGTATTGAGAGGCGTTGCAGTTTGATCCTATGTTCAGGGTTAGGATGGATGTATTGGAGCCCCCAGAGGTCAGATGGATGGAGGGCTTGCTGAAACTCTGAGTCCCGCAGTAGAGGTTGCTCACTCCTAGAACAATTGTTCCGGTGTACCCGTTGAGACTCGTAGCCTGAACCGTAAGCGAGCCTGATCGACCGTCGGGGATACTGATCGAGGATGGGGACGCGCTAATGCTGAAGTCTCGAACGGTTATTGTAGCTGTGGCGGAGTGCGTGAAGGATCCGACCGTGCCTGTGATTGTCGCCGTGTAAGTTCCGGCGGACCCGTAGCAGTACATGGTTGCAGTGCCTGATCCTGTAATTGTGTTAGGGGAGAAGTAACAATACAGGCCGGAGGGTGATGGAGATGCCGTTAGACTGACTATGTTTGCGAAACCGTTAACGGGTGTAATAGTGACAGTTGAAACACCGGTGTTGCTGCCAATGATGGTTTCTGATGTTGGGCTTATCGAGATCGTATAATCTTGTACTGTAAATGTCACGGTGGCGGTGTGTGATAGCGAGCCGCTCGAAGCGAGAATTGTTACTGTGTAAGTTCCAATAATAGTCGTGCTGCAGGACAGCGTAGCAGATGCGGGGGAGGGAGGTAGAGTTATGCTGCTTGGACTGATGGAGTTGCAGGTTAATCCTGATGGTAAAGGCGTGTCGGATAGGGACACTGTGCCGGCGAAACCGTTCAGGCTGGCAACGCTCAGGGTAGCGGTCGCTGTTTGGCCAACGAGGACCGGTACTGTGCTAGAGGAGGGAGAAATACTGAAGTCTTGAACCGTGTATGCCACGGTTGCAGGGTGTGCGAGGCTTCCGCTAGTCCCGGTGATGGTTACTGTGTACTGGCCGGCTAGACCACTGCAGGAAAGTGTTGAGGTTCCGGAACCGGTGATGCTTGTTGGGGAGAGGGTGCAGGTCAGGCCTGACTGGGAAGTCGTGGAGGCGAGATTAACCGTGCCTGTGAAGCCGTTGATTGGATTGATCGTAATGGTTGAGCTGCTCGTTACGCCGGCCAGGGTGGTTACAGATGTGGGACTGGCTTGAATGCTGAAGTCGGTTATGGTGAGGCTGAAGCTCGCGGGCAAGCTGTTTGCTCCCGAACTTGCTTGGACTGAAACGCTAGTGTTGGCAGAGGGGGTGCAACCTAGGCCCGGATAAAGGAATAGGGTTGAGGAATTTGTCCCCCATGCGTGGATCTCTTCACTGGACAAGGAGAAGCTGTAGCTAACGCAACCGGGGATGGATGTGACTGTGAATGAAGCGGGTCCCGAGTATCCGTTAATGCTGGTGAGGATCAGCGTGACTGAAGTGTTGCCTCCTCTTTGAGCCGAGACAGCGGAGGGTACCACTGTCAGCGCGAAGTTGCTCACTTGAACCGTGATGGTGGTTGAATGCTGTAGTGAGCCGCTAGTCTCGTATACGGTGACCGTATAGTTTCCGATGGCTACTGATGATGCGACATTCACGGAGAGGACAGCTGGTTGTAATCGGGTCGGATCGAGGAGAATGCTGGTCGTGTTCAGGGAGAGGGTGAAACCGGAAGGAGCAGATGTGGTAAGCGACACTGTTCCGGAGAACCCGTTCAGCGAGCCTAGTATGATGGTCGATCTCCCGGAGGCGCCTTGTTGGACATTGATCGTGCCCGGAATGCTGGCCTGGAAAAAGTCAACAACTCGGATAGTCAGTGCCACGTACCTTACGAGAGACCCGCTTGAGCCGGAGAACACTATGGTATAGGTACCGACCTGAGGACCGGCAGTGATCGTGAATCGTGAGGTGATTGATCCGCCCGCGGGAACCGACACACTTGGAGGAGTGGAGATCGTGATACCGCCAACGATTAACGAAAATGTAACAGTGCCGGAGAAACTGTTTCTGCTGTTGACGTTAATTACGGACGTTGTCGAAGAGCCGACTGCCACGTTTATCGGAGTGTTAGAGGACAGTGCGAAGTCCGAACTGGTGGTCTGAACAGTCTCCTGACCCGATTGGTAGACTGGGTTGTAGATGTTGATGCCGTTCCAGTACACCGTTATGTAGTATTGATGGACGTACCCAAAATTCGGATTTGTTAGGTCTCCTGGGGTAAATGATCCCATGTTCAGATAGTTTGATCCAGCGCTTAGGGTGAACAGGTATTGGTTCCACTGATAATTGTATACGGCCGGGTATCCGTAATCTTGCATTACTTCAACGCCGACCCACCCGGTGATAGGACCCACAGCGATCAAGGTTATCGACATTGAGACGGGCGTGTTCACAAGTGCGATAATATTGCTCCCTGAAACTCCTCCTGCCTGAGTGAAGAGCGCTTCCTGCTGGTATGTGATTCCCAGAATGACCTGAACGTTCACCGTAATGGAGTGCGAAGAGCTACCGCTAGCGGCTTTGAGATTGATCGAGTAAGATCCTAGAGCCATGTTAGAGGCTGCGGAGAATGTCACTGAGGATACGGCGCTGCCTGAGGCGAGGGAGACGGTGACCGGGTTGAAGGTAACGGACATTCCGGTTGGAGGAGTGGATGAGAGGGTCACGCTTCCAGTGAAACCTGACCCTGGCGTAAGCATAAGCGTCGTGGTGATGCTGCCCCCCGCCATTTGGTTCCAGGAACTCTGGGAGTTGGACATAGTAAAGTCGCAGGGAATGTAAGTGCTGACGGGCGATGAATAGGCTCCGACATTGCCGGACTGGTCTCTGGCTCGGACTTGGAAGCTGTAGGTGTGGTAGCACTGTTGCGGTGGAAGAGTGAAGGACGTGGCTGTGGTTCCCATGCAGCATGCTGCTCCGTCGGTGAAGTTCAGGTTCATCCATGGGCCTCCGTTGTCTTGGTACTGGACGTCGTAGGACCAGATTCCGGTCTGGCTGTCGCTTCCGCCCCAAGAGATCGCGAAGGATTGGAAGCTATCAGCTGCAAGCGGATTAAGAGACGCCGTCGGCGGTGTTGTGTCGATCTGTGAGTTGGCCGGGTTGGTCTTGTCAGCGCTGTCCATGAGCTGGCGAAGAGCGACCCAGTGGAGACGCGTGTACGCGGTAGCGTCCCAATCGGTGCGCCACTCGTACGAGTAGGAGCTTCCCGCCTGGGATCTGAACTGTTGTTCGAAATCTTGATAGGACCATCCGAATTGGAAATCGCGCCGGTAGAGCTGCATCGAGCTTACCGTATTGGATCCGCCGGCGTAGGTAATGTCCTGGTATATCACTGGGTTGCAGCCGAAGCACTGATCGGATGTCGAGTCAATCAGGTTCTCGAACGTGACTGCGTAGTCCCCTGCCGGGATTCCTGAAGAATATTGCCCAGCAGTAGCAAAGGACTGGTAGGGTCCGTAGCAAAGACGGTTCGGGAGGACTAGGAATCCTGTGGCCTGGGCCCAACCCGTAGGGGCATTTACATTGTCAACGGATCCGATCTTGTGGTTAAGCTCACACTGCCCTTGACCATTGTTCACTGCAGGGTACAGGTGTAGATATGGATCTGTCCCCGAGAGCAGGACGTCGCTGAATCCAGTCATCCAGTTGTTCCAGACGTAGACCCGGTAAGCTCCGTTAAGCTTGAATACATACGGCTGTTGTATTCCGCAGCCAGATCCCTGGTTCTGGAATAACTGCTGGATCGGATTATACGAGTACTTTTGCCAGGGCCCGTTGTTAATGTCTAAGGTCCGGGCTACTCCCCAGCCCCAGTTTCCCTCGTTAGCGCCTGAACCATTAGGGTAAGTCTGGCAGTAGACGTACTGGGACCCTTCGAAGAATAGGTAGTAGTAGCCACCTTCTTGAATCACATTGGGTCTTCCGTTGACCCTGCTGTCCCAGCTTTGAGCTCCGACTCCTACATCCACTATCGGGCTGGCGCCATTTACGGAGTTCTGAAGGCTGCTCTGGAGTTGAGTCAGGTCGGTTCCCGCGGCGGAGACCATGCCCGTCTTGTTGCGCATACCGTCGAATCTGAAACCCAGAAGGCAACTCGGGGATGTGGTGCATGGTGTGCCTCCGTAGGCGCAATATTCGGCGGCAAGACCTGTTAGAAGGCCGATGGCGAAGAGGCTGCTAGCAACACAGATTGCATAGGTGGCTGGGCTTGTGGGTATCCCGCAGTTGCCGTGGAAGAATACATAGAACTGGCCGTTGAAGTAGTTGACCGAGGGCCCTCCGATGTTGTTGCATTCCCAACTGGAAAGTAGGTTGTGTTTTAGGAACAAGCCGTTGCCATTGTATTTGTTCCAGATTAGCCCGTCGGGCGATGTCGCCAGTCCGATGTCTCCGAAAGTCACGTAGTGTCCGCCAGCAAGGCAGCCAGGGATATTGAGGGAGATCGATGCTCCCTCGTAGACCATGAAGAACTCTGACCCGACCTTGACAACACTGGGCATCATCGCGTTTTGCGCGTCCCAGGCGCAAGAGTCACTCAACGTGGCGTTTACGATCGGGATACCGTTGTTGTAGTAATGATAGCTTGCCCCCCCGTCGTCAGATATGACAAGACCGATCCCGTCATGGTTGGGGACGCCATGCGACCGGTAGTACGTGTATATCGTGTTAGGGCCTGTGCCCGGCGTTCCCGGGGTCGGAAACGGTGCCGCCTCGTCAAGGTTGAGACCGCCACCGTTGGGCGTCAGATAATGGCTTCTTTCAAAGTATGCGTTTCCACTCCAGAAATCTGAGAGTGAGCCTGGGGTCTGGGCCGAGGTCAAGGCCGAAGAGGTCAGGGATGGAGTGTTCAGTCCGACCTCGATGTTCGAATTGTTCCCGGTGTAACCTGTTGTCTGCCCCGGACCGCTCTGCAAGGCATTGGTCCCTTTCGATGAGGCAGCGCAATCGGTCGTCGTGCACGTCGTCGCCGTGGGAGGGATCGCGTGGGCAAGGGGCATTTGCAGCAGCAGAGAGCCAGCCATCAGGGCAACTGTCAACACAATGCAGAGCCGGCTCCATTTGATTCTCGTGAATCCGAAGGCTACGCTTCTTCCTGTGGTCTGTGATCCGATTGTGCTCGACAAAACCTCCACCTACCTCCACAATGTCCCTACCGGCACGACTGATACTTGTGGAAGAGAGCGTCCGGAACTTCTGAATGACAGTATTGTGATCGGGAGCAACCTTGCGATGAAGGGCGGCACAATCTCTAGGAGAAGACCAGGGTTCGTACGAGGATTCTTAGTCCAACTCATCAATCCAGTTACAAGAATTACTGTTATCGCGGCTATCCTGTTTAAGATCAAGTTTCGATCTGTATTTCACCGAGGTGACTGGTTATATCGCGATGGGAGGCACGCCTTAGGCGAGCCTTAGGTATACCTATACCAAGCAATCTAAAGATGGATTCCGATGGCGGAGATGCTGAATATTTATTATTCTATCGCGAGATAGAAGAACGTTCTGCTCATCTAGACGTATATCGGATCCTCTTGGCTGAGATAGCAGTGGTTTTCGCGTTTGTCGCATGAGCGCTTCCGTAGTGGTCGTTGCCTCTGTCCGAGGATTGATTCTTGGGATTGTCCCGCATCCAGCCTGCAGCTGCCCGGCCTTTGCTGGTGAGGAAGTAGACTTTTTGGTGCTGTTTTCCTCCTTGGATGTAGCTTGAGTGTTCTTCCACAAGTCCTTCGGTGATCATGGGCCTGACATACTGGGGAACATGTCTCTGCAGTATTCCGACGGCTTTGGCGATTCCCTTCTGGCTTACTTGGGTGGGGGACCAGTGGTCTGTTTCGTAGAGCTCGAAGGTTGCGAGGTGGAGTAGGATTCTGTCTCTGACTGTGAGACTCCGAACGCTAGTCTGCAACATCTTTCGACTGTTTCAGTACCTGTAAATATACAAAACCCACCTTTCTAACTCGGAAAAGTATAGAACTAACAACTTGCTAGTAAAACAAGGCATCATTTCTCTCAGTTGAGCGCCGTCTTCTGGGGTGAGCTTCTGTACAAGCTGTGGTAGTAGCTCCCAAACGTGACCTCCACCAGTACCACAGCTATGATAATTGCCACAACGGCCACAAGTCTGCGAGTGGCCCTCAAAGCCCCCGCGGCCTTATTCGACTTCTACTTGCTAAACCATTTGGCCGTTCGGGACAACCCGTAATCAAGTCCTACTTTCGGCTCCCATCCTAGCATCTTCCTCGCCTTGGTTATGTCAGGTTGGCGTCGCAGATGGTCTCCGGGCGGAAATGGAAGATATTTCAGACCAGAACGAGTGGGAGAGAGTTGAATGATCTTTTTGGCAAGATCAATTATCCTGGTCTCGTCCTCGCTCCCGAGGTTCAGAACATCACCGCTTCGCCCCTCATCCCTTATCTGTGCCAGAAGGCCAGTGACTGTATCTGTCACGTAGCAGAACGACCTCGCCTGCGACCCGTCTCCGAACACAGTCAAGTCTTCACCCTTCAAAGATTGCAGAATGAACCGGGAGACCACCCTGCCGTAGAATCCCTCTGCCCTAAGACGTGGCCCGTAGCTGTTGAAGATCCTCGCTATCCTAACATCTATCTCGTACTGGTCATGATACGCTTTACACAAGGCCTCTCCAAACCTCTTCCCCTCCTCGTAACACGATCTCGGACCAAGAGGATTCACCCTTCCCTCATACGACTCAGGAGTCGGAAACACCTCCGGGTCACCATAAGCTTCACTCGAAGACGCAAACAGGACCCGTGAGTCATGTTTTCGCGCCAACTCCAACATCTGCTTAGTCCCCTCAGAGTTCGCCAACGCCGTTTCAACAGGATGCTTCTGATAATCCTCAGGCGCAGGCCTACTCGCTAGATGGAAGATCATGTCAACTTTCGGGTCTCTAGAGTATGTGCACACATCCGCTTTTTCGAACTCGAAACCCTTCGTTCCCTTCAGATGGTCAACATTCTCAAAGACCCCTGTCGAAAGATTGTCCAAACAGGTGATTTTCGATCCTACTTCGCTAAGGACGTCACAGATCCAGCTACCGAGAAACCCGGATCCGCCGGATACCAGAACACTCTTCTCGCGAAATGCTTCCGTGTCAATGGATTTCTTGATCTGTTCTATGTCTTCCTTGATGATCGCGTCCATCAATCCTGGCGCCTGACCTCTTTAGTGCTTATTCTAGTGTGCGGGTTCGTGGGAGTAGTGTTTGTGTGATAGGTTCTGGGCCTGCCAGTAGAGGTCGGGCGAGCCTATGTCC
>WNGG01027829.1_pt1 | contig 11144 bp, 12 predicted proteins | sample 5400661 | NCBI WGS metagenome assembly WNGG01 (sample SAMN13153372, study PRJNA577476) | soil metagenome | isolation source: 100 cm soil or saprolite under Garry oak tree replicate 1 | place: USA:California | collected 2016-06-15 | reverse complement strand
GGCGGACGTGGCCAGTGCGCGTGCTCTTTCGCTGGAGCCGGGCGCGAAGGTGGCGCTCAGGGTCGATCCGGGCGGATGCCCCGCGGACAGGAACGTCGCGCTGGCCCTGCGGGCGCCATTCCCGCTGGAATTATCGTTTGCCGGACCCGGGGGATATGGCTCCCGGGCATATGGTTCCCCGTGGTTCCCCGGGGGGCGGGGCGGCGGTCTCACAGGACGACGAGCGCGGCGCCGAGGACGCAGAGCACCCCGCCGAACCAGACTCTCCTGCCCGGGCGGTCGCGGGCCAGGATCAAGCCGAACAGGATGGACAGTTCTCGCAGCGTTGCGACTGGTGAGGCAGGAGCGCGCTGGTAGGCGAGCAGAACGAGCAGGTAGGCGGCGATGGTGCCGACCCCGATGCCCGTGCCGGGTGCGGCCGCAGCCCACAGGCGGTGCCAGTCAAGGCGCGCGGCGCCGAGCAGGACCGCCGCCTCCACGGCCGTGACAGCGCCCAGGTAGCCGACCGCGGACGCGGAGTGGACCGCCCTGGCGTCGATCACCGAGTAGGTGGCGATGCTGAGGCCCGTGAGCACGGCGAACCCCACCGCGGGGCCACGCCCCCCGCGCAGGCCCGCATGCGAGATGACCGTCAGGCCCACTCCAAGCGCCAGCGATCCGAGCACCCTGCCAGGGCTGAGCGGTTGCCGCAGCACCAGCGCGCTTCCCAGGGTGATCATGAATGGTGCGATGCCGCGGGCGACCGGGTACGTGAAGGAGAGTTCCCCGCGCCGGTAGGCCGCCGTGAGGAAACTGAAGTAGACAGCCTCTGCGGCACCTGAGGCGATGACGAGCGGCCACACGCCGACCGGCGGGAAGGCGAGCGTTGCGGGAAGCAGGAGCACCGCGCCCACGAGCGCTCCGACGGCGGCGGCGGCCATGCGGTCGGTGGCGCCATGAAGCATGCGGTTCCATGTCGCATGGAGGACAGCAGCCGCGAGCACAAGGGCAAGGGCGGTTCCGCTCATCAGCCAGCTCGCCGGGCCGGCTGACAGGGAACGGCGAACCCGGCGGGTGAGAGCGCGGCCACGTGGGCAAGCATGGCATGTGTGCCTGTGAGGAGGGCTTCCGCCGGAGGTGTGAGTCAGCCGCCGGGACTGTGAGTCGGCTGCCGCTGGAAGACGGCTGAGACGGATCGGAGCTGATGGTGGTGGGCAGGCGCATAGGTGCTGGCTTCCTGGTGGTCGGCGGGGCGGTTGCGGCTTACTTCGCTGTCCTTCGCGACTGGCACCTGCACTGGGGCGCCACCGCACAAGAGGCAGGCGGTGAGGCAGCAGGTGATGACCTCATGCCAAACGCAGGCATCGTGGCGACCCGGGTGGTGGAGATCGATGCCCCTCCGTCGGCGATCTGGCCCTGGCTGGTCCAGATGGGGCCTGGACGCGGCGGCGCGTACACCTATGACTGGATCGAGCGCCGCCTCGGCATCGACATCCGCAACTCCGACCGCATCATCCCGGAACTGCAGTACCTCAAGGTCGGAGATGAGATCCCGATGCCCGGCTACAGCATGCGCGTCGAGCGACTTGACACCGAACAGGCGATGGTCATCCGCTCCAGCAACCATGCGTGGGTGTGGTCGTTCGAGCTCCGGCCCGCCACCGGGCACACCAGGCTGATCAGCCGGAACCGTTTCGACACCTCCGCCATGCCGGTGAAGGACTTGCTCGCCCTCCCGGTCATCGAACCGGGCTCATGGCTGATGGAACGGAAGATGCTCCTCACCATCAAGCAGCGCGCTGAACGCCTTGCCCAGGCTCAGAACACCTTGCCCAGGCTCTGAACACCTTGCCCAGGCTCTGAACACCTTGCCCAGGCTCTGAACACCTTGCCCAGGCACTAGCCGCCGGATAAACGGCGGGCAGAACAACAGCGCGCTACTTGTCCCAGTGACGTACGTTCATGCCAAACGATAGGCTTCAGCACCCCTTAGATGTATCCGGAGGTCATCGTGCTTCGTTATCCCATTCGGGCCGTGACCGTGGGCGCAACCGCGATGCTCTTCATGACAGCCTTCGTTTCACTGGCGGCGGCTGAGCCAGCAACGACCGTCTCCTACCCCGCTGGCGCTACCGCGACCCGGTATTCCGGGCTCGCTTTCGACACCTGCACCGCGCCATCTCTTGCCGCGATCACCGCCTGGGGCGCGTCACCGTATCGCGCTATCGGTGTCTACATCGGCGGTGTCAACCGGACGTGCAGCCAGCCGCAGCTGACGGCGGGCTGGGTCGCGGCGGTGTCGAGCCTGCGCTGGCGGTTGCTCCCGGTGTACAAAGGCCTCCAGCCCTCGTGCGGCGGCAAGCTCACGGACCAAAAGATCGTGCCTTCGGAGGCCGCGAGCGAGGGCACGGCTGCCGCAGACGACGCAGCCGCGAATGCCACGGCGCTCGGCATGCGCCGCGGCAGCGCTTTCTACAACGACATCGAGAACTACACAAGAACTGATACAGCATGCGGCACCGCCGTTCTGAGGTATCTCTCCGCGTGGACGAAAGAACTGCACCGGCTTGGTTACGTCGCGGGCGTCTACGCCAACCTCAGCTCGGGGGCGCTAGACCTCTCGGATACCTACACGTCCACGTCGTACGCTCGCCCGGATGCGCTGTGGATAGCGCGGTACGACGGAAACCCCTCCCTGTCTGGCTGGCCGGGTGTTTCCGACAGCAAGTGGGCTGTCCACCAGCGGGCCAAGCAGTACCGCGGCGACCACAACGAAACATACGGTGGCGTCACCATCAACATTGACAACGACAACGTCAGCGCGCCCACCGCCACTGTCGCCTACAGCTACACGGTGACCGGCACAAGCGCGCTGAACGCCCGTACCGGCCCGTCCAGGTCATATCCGATCGTCAGCACCTACGCCGCCGGGTCCACGCTGTCCGTTGTCTGCCAGGCCCCTGGCTCCACGGTCGCCAGCACCAGCGTTTGGGACAAGCTCTCCGACGGCACCTATGTCGCCGACTACTACGTCAGCACGCCGTCAAACACGGGCTACAGCGCGCCGTTGCCCCGCTGCACCTACCCGTATCAGGTGACGGCCTCGGGCGGGCTCAAGGAGCGGAGTGGGCCCAGCAGGTCATACCCGGTTGTCGGCCAGTTGCCCAACGGTGCCCTGGCCTGGGTGGTTTGCCAGAAGAAGGGCTCCACGGTAGGCACCACGGCAGTGTGGGACAAGCTGCGCGACAACCACTGGGTATCCGACTACTACGTGGCTACGCCAAGCAACACCACGTTCAGCAAGCCCGCTCCGCGCTGCTGAAAGAACCAGCGCCGCGCGGTGCTGGCAGGGAACCGGCTCGCAGTGCGTGCTGGGAACCCAGCCACGGTATTCCGCATGAGGCCTCCAGGTCTCCGCCCGCCCGGTGCGGACGGGCGGAGAGGTAATGCCGACGCTGGGACGGCTGCTGACTCCCGATCAGGCCTGCCAAGGTCGGCGGGTCAGCCCACCTCTGGCGGAACCGACGGGCCGCAGGTCACCTGCGCCCCGGCCGGGACAAGCGCCCAATCAATCCATGGGCCCATGTATTGAGGGTTGTCTGCTTCGTTTGCCGGCAAAGGCCCAGCACTGATCACGAGTCTCGCCCCCTTGGGCATCGCCGAGGGAGTAATGGTGAACGCCCAGTTCGGGAGTGGCTGTCTGTCCACCCATTGCGGCCTGGCGTGAGGACCGCCCACATACCTCCACCCCGAAACGGCCCTCTTTGCCGGAGCCCCCACGATGCGGCGCTGCGCCCGGCAGTTCTCGCCCCACCGTACGATCGCAGGCACTCCGGCTTCCGCTAGCACGTGCTCCAGCCGGGTGGGATCGGAGATTCTCCTCAGTTTGAAAGTGACGGTGCCGTCCGGGTTGGTGTTCACCGACCAGGCTGCGAGGTTCACATGCACCGCATCGGGGGTCTCGCCGCTGACCGGCCAGCCCCCTGTCAACAGGAGCAGGCTGACAGCCAGCGCAACACCGGCGGCCGCCACGCCGGACAGCACGAGCCGCCTGCGGCAATGTCTGGCAGGCCGCTGTGGCCTGCACATGGTGACGGCCAGCCGGGCACGCGCAGCCTGCCGGATCGCCTCGGTGTCGGCGGGCGGCGGGGGCTGGATAGTGGTGAACAAGGTGATCTCATCCATCGCCAGGTTCCTCCTGCGTAACGTGGGTGGGGTTGGCACCGCCGAGGGCCCGGCGGGTCTTCGCTCGGATCCGGTGCAGCCGAGACCGGACGGTGCTGACCGGCACGCCGAGGGCCTGCGCCGACTCCTCGTAGGTCAGGTCGGCCCAGGCGATCAGCAGCAGCAGCTCGCGGTCCTGGCGCGGTAGCCCGGACAGCACGGCGGCCAGGCGCGGCCGTAGCTTCTGCGCCGTGACCCGCTGGGCCGACCGGTCGCCGAAATCTCCGGTCACGGTCTCCGCTGGAACCCGGGCGAGCGCCCGCCTGCCCCGTTGCTCGGCCCGCCGGTGTCTGCCGATCTGGCGGATCACGATGCCATACAACCACGGCCGGGCGTCGGCACGAGAGCGGTCATAATGCGCACGGCGGCGGAACGCGGCGAGAAACGTCTCGGCCAACACGTCCTCGGCGAGATCTGGGCCAAGCCGCGCGTGAGCGTAGCGCAGGATCTCATCGGCGTGGCGTTCGAAGATCACGCCGAAGCGGCCAGACTCGCTCAGGGACAACTCGATGATCTCGGCGTCGGTCACCTCCCGCGCATCCGCGCCCGGCCCGATCCCACCGGACTGGCCCGCCTCACCGGCCGGGCCGGGTTGCTCAGCAGCCATAAGGTGGCCGGGGTGTCCAGCCGGCCTCGTCAGCACGGGTCACATCTCATGGCGCCTCCCGCCGGGAAACATCGTCACCCTTTCTCACCCGAAGTCCCCAAGTCCGTTGCGCCCCGCCAGACCTGCGCACTCGATTCTTTGGAGGACCACCAGCCCGGCGTCATGCTGTGGAACCTGCAGCGCCGCGAAGTCGCCAGGCGGCTGGCCAGGCGGCGACGATGTCGGTGGCGTGCCGGTCCAGTGATGCGCGGGCCCGGCCGATCACGCAGCATGACAAGTCGATCACGCAGCATGACAAGAAGCATCCGGGCGGACACGACAGCATCCGGGCGGCTGTGACAGCGTGGCTGCCCCTCCCTGCCGGTCCTTTTCGCGTGACGGCCATATTGGGCGGCGTGGACAGGCGCATCTACTCATACGTCAGCGCCCACCGCACGGAGGCCAGGTACCCGGTGGCGGCTCAGTCCTGGTCCCAGGCATCCCCCTACATCCTGGCCACCGGGCAGGAAGTGCTGCCTATGGCGGGTTCAGCGGCTTGGTGCCCGAGCCGACGCTGGCCCGTGTGCAGCAGCTTGTCAGCAGCGGGCAGCTCAGGTTCTTCCAGCTGGGCGGGGGCCAGTCCTTGGCCGCCGCGCGGGTCGTCTTCGAACGTCAGAAGATCACCAGTTGGTGGAGGGGTCATGCCGTCCCCGTCGGCGAGACTCGGCAGCTGCGGCAGACCTGCAGGTCACAGGCAGGATAAGCACGTCAGGCCCGGGTTGGGCTAACATGCACGGAGTCTCCCGCCGGTGTAGCTCAGTTGGCAGAGCAGCCGTCTTGAGGTCTTCACATTTCACCAGTGTCCATGTTCACGTTTGGGTCTGACATTCTCGGCTGCCGGGGGCACGGGTGCCCGGCGGGCTGAGATGATCTTGTGCGTGACGCGTTGCGAGGGCCCGGGCGGACCGGCCGGGCCGAGCCAGGGCGCGCGGGACCGGCGGGGTGGCGCCGGGGATGTGGCGGCATACGCTGCCGCTGAGGTGTCGTGCGGACGAGCGCCGGCTGTTACGGGGGGCCGGCGGCGAGGCTGGCGAGGGGCCGGCGGCGGCGCTTGCGGGTTCTGGGCGGGAGCCCGGCGGCAGCGCGCCGCGCGGTGTCGGCCTGGCGGGCGTCGAAGGCAGCGAGGATGCGCTGGTTGCGGACGGCGAGCAGGCAGGCCAGCCACAGCGCGAGCGGGATTACGCCCATCAGGCGGCACCAGCCGCGGGCGATGGTGGTGGTCGCCGGGTCCTTGATGGTGGAGAACGTCCGCTCGGATCCGGTGCGCCGGGCGTAGGAGCGGCGGTGCCCGGCTGATGGGTAGTCGTGCTTCTGCCGGGTCTTGGCCGCCACGGCCGGCGGGACGGTGATGGTCTGCTGCGCGCAGCAGGCCGGCGGGTGCTCGGGCGGGGCGATGATCTCCGGCCGGCCGCGGTCCAGGGTCATCGACTCGGGGCGTAGCGGGCAGCGGATCTTCCCCGCGACGGCGGGGCACATGACCCGGTGGTAGCCGTCGGCGTCATCGGCGCTGATCGGGCCGAGCTTGTGCCGGGCTAGCTCGGCGGTCTGCTGGTCGTGCGCGGCGGTTTCGTCCGGGGTGGCGGCGGGGGCCAGCGGCCCGAGCTCCAGCAGCGGTTTCGGGGTGGCGGGGCAGTACAGGTTCCCGTTGGCGATGATCGCGCCGTGGTGGGTGCCCTTGGGGCCGCGGTCAGAGGGGTGCAGGTCCTGGACGAGCTGCGCGCCGGCCTGGCGCAGCGGGATGGCCCAGGCGTCGGCGTCGCGGTGGGCGTAGCCGGAGTCATCCAGGATGTCGCCGAGCGGAATGCCGGCCGCGGCCATGCGGAGCAGGACGGCGACGAACGCGCGGACCGGGTCCAGCTCGCAGGAGCACAGGGTCATCCGCCGGGCCAGCTCGGGCACCGCAGTGCCGTTCTCCTCGCGGGTCATCGTGGCGGCCGACAGGTAAAAGCCGAAGAACATCTCGCCCCGGGGGCCGGGCAGGTTGCTGTTACGGTGCCCCCAGTGCGCCTCAGGGTCGGCGCACTCGCTGGTGCCGTGCCGCGGCGGCCGGGACCAGCTCTCCACGTCGGTCCAGTCCGCCGCCAACGCGCTGCTGGCGTCCTTGTGCCTGGCGGGGATGCTGGCCTCCAGCAGGTCATCGCAGGTCCGGGCGAGGTCACCGGAGGGGGCGCCGTCGGGCTCGTCCTTGCTCAGCGCGTCCGCCACGAGGTTAAAGGTGTATTCGGCCTGCCGGTAGGTGAGCTGGTGAGGGCCGGTTCTCCACTGTTCGGTGACGCCGAGCCGGGCCTGGTCATCGGCGGGCAGGGCGGTCAGCGCCTGGTGCAGCCGGGTCAGGTGCGCGGGCCGGTCATCGGCCATGGTGAGCATCATGCCCAGGATTAAGGTGCGGACCCGCAGCTGCCGGTGCCGCACGCCGATGGGCAGCATCTGCTCGATTGCCGGCGCGACGGCGGAGCCGTCGATGATGGCTTCCAGCACGCCCGGCGGGATGCTCACCGGACGCTCCCGCCCAGCAGCGCCACCGTGGCAGCCTCATCGCCGGGCTGGAGGGCGGCGGTGATGTCGCCCAGCCGCTGGCTGCAGCTGATCCCGGCCGCGGCCATGAAGGTGGCCAGCCCGATCAGCTCCGCGGCCTCGGCCAGCCAGGTGGCCCGCAGCCGGGATGTGTCCAGCCTGGGCAGCCCGGTCCCGCCGGCCAGCGACCGGGCCAGCGGGTTCGTCACGTTCTTGCGCGCCGGGTCGGTGCCGCCGGTGACCAGCTGATCGCCGGCGAACTCCGCCGATGCCAGCAGGATGTCGTGGTAGCGGGCCAGCACCGGCACGACCCGCGGCCGGGCGCCGCGGACAGTCACGATGACACCGCCGGCCCGGCAGCAGACGTCGGTGCCGCGCACCTGCCGCAGGTCGGACCGGATCAGCCCGGCGCCCGCGCCCAGGCAGACCAGGCCCCCCGCGCGCATCCGCCGCGCCAGTGTGGGCTGGGCATCAGCCAGCGCGAGGTAGCCGCCGATCTCGGCGCGGGTATACGGCGCCCTGGCCCGCTCGCGGGGCAGCGGCGCATCCGCCGGGCACAGCTGCGGCACCACCGCCCGGGCCAGGAACCGCAGGTTCGTCCGCAGCGTCCTGCGGGTCACGCCGGTCAGGCCCGGCGCGTGCGCGGTGAACCGCTCGATCACCGACGGGTGCAACAGCGTCTGCGGCACCTGGTCCAGGCCCAGACCGATCCCGTAGTCGGCGAGCTTCCCCGCCGCCCACAGCAGGTTCTTGGCCCGCTCCCGGCCCGGCGGCCCGGCGGCCCCCACCACCGCCCGGGCAAACGACGCGGCCTGCGGTGACACCGACGACGGCCGCCAGGACGCGATGTAGCCGGCGGCCTCCGGCGCCGGCGGCCCGGCTGTCTGCCGCCTGCTCATACTGTAGATATACAGTATGACATGACCGGGATCACGGACCCATGCCACCCTGAAGCCGTGCGTGTCGCCGCCAGCCACCGGGCCGAGGCCCAGAAGATAGCCGCCGAGATGGCGGCCATCGCCCGGTCCGGCATGGTGCTGCCCGGCTCGATCACCGAAAGGCGCACTCGCTGCGGCCACCGCAACTGCGGCTGCCGCGCCGACCCGCCCCGCCTGCACGGCCCGTACTGGCAGTGGACCCGCAAGGTCGCCGCCCGGACAATCTGCCGCTGGCTCAGCCCCGGCCAGCGCCGCGACTACCAGGCCTGGATCGACAACGACCGGCGGCTCCGCGAGCTGCTCGCCCGGCTCGAGGCCCTCGGCGCCGACGCGCTCGAAGCCGACCCGCGATGGCAGCGCAAGCCCCGGGCCGCTCCTGCCGATACCGGCCAGACCACCCCATAACAGTGTGGCCACGGCCAGCTTAACCTGTGGGCGGCACCCCGATCACGCCACGAACGGCCAGGTCACGCCCAAACGTGAAGACCTGACCCATATGACCTGGTGAAACGTGGCGCGCCGCGGCTGGCAAGATCACCAGCGGGGCCGGGGTAGAACATCTGGGGAACACTCGCAGCGATCATGACGCGCCTCCAGCCTTGCGGACCAGTGCGGCTGTCTGCTCGGCGGCTGCGAAGTGCGCCTCTTCGAGCGCGTGGGTGTAGCGGTCGTTGACCGACTTGTCGGCGTGGCCGACCTCGCGCATGCGCAGCTCCTGGTCGACGCCGGCGTCGCGCATCAGCGAGTTGCCGGTGTGCCGGCCACCCTCATGCAGCTTGATCACCGGGGGCGCTGGCCTGCTTCGCCAGCCGCTTGAACCGCCGGCTCACGTGGTCGGGATTCCATGGCCGGCCATCGGGCTGGCAGAAGATCAGGTCGTTGTCCTCCCATGCCCCCGGTGGCGCGGCCATGCGTGCCCTGAGCTGCGCCTTGTGGTGTTCTCGCAGCATCTCCGCCGACTCAGCATCGAGGAACACCTTCGGCGCGCCGGCCTGGCTCTTCGGCTTACCCTCGGACAGCTTGCCACCGAGCTGCAGGATGGGCCTCTCCACGGTGAGCACTCCGCGGTCGAGGTCAGCACCGGACCAGCGGAAGCCGCACAGCTCGGCCCCGCCTCGCCCCGCGCAGGATCATGATCCGGAACATCAGGCCCATTGGTTCGTCCGCCACGTAGCCGATGAACCGGGCCGCCTCGGCCGGCGTCCACCGTTCTGCTTCGGCCGTCTCCGGGCTTTCAGGTACTTGGCATCGGCCCGGGATACCGGCGGCTTGTGCGGGATGACAGCCCGGCAACCGAGTGGCTCAGGCAGCAGATGGAGGCATGACCGTGACCGCGCTTGGCAACATCACGCTGATTACCGGCTCACCCGTGGCGGCTGGCATCACCGCCGACGGCCTGAGCACGACCTTGAACGGCGCGACCATCGTGGGCGCGACGTCGGCGGTGCTCACCAGCGCGGCTGGCTTCACACCCGGCACGATCGCCAGCATCTCCGCTGGCGCGTCGACGGCCGAGCTGGTGCTCATCACCGCCATCAACGCCAACACGGTGAGCTTCGCCGACCAGCTGCAGACCGCGCACGCGACCGCCTCGCCGATCGCCCGCGCCGTCATCCCGTGGTCACGCGCCGAGCACCTGGCTGGGATAGGGCCGCGGTCCCCGTACCTGCCCGGCGGTTGAACCGGGGCGCTCTCCTGCACCTGACCAGCGGCTTGCGTAACCGCTCGCGGCCCTGTGACCTGCGCGGATTCGCGTGATGGGAACACCTGGCGAACAGGCAAGAGCCCCGGCCCGTGAGCGGGATCTTTGCCTAACGTGATACACAAAGATGCTCCCGCGATACTTCACGGGTACCGTGTACTTGTAGAAAACCTGTAGAAGATCACGATCAGGAATACGAAGCCACCTAAGTGAGCGAGCCGCGCCGTTTGCCACAGGTCCTCAGCCAGAAGTCGGCGAAGCAACTTCTTGAGGCGAACGGCTGGTCTGTCAACATGGTCAGCAACTATTGGCGGCAAGCACGTCGTGAAGATGACTAAGCCGGGCCACCGGCCCACTCTGCCTCACAACGGTGGCGGTGACTACTCACGGGATTTGACCGCCCGGATACTTCGGCAAGCGGGGCCGAAAGGGGACAGGGCACAGTGAGCCAGCAGACCCAGGCCGGAACCGTCCATACGGTCCGTATCCACCACGAGCCCGGTCAGGAGTATTCCCTGTGGGCCGAAGTCGAGGAGCTGCCCGGCTGCTTCGCGTCCGGCCGCGATATGGACGAGTTGCGCGAAGCGCTGTCGGAGGCGGTCAGCCTGTACCTGTCCGAGCCGGGTCGTGAGGTGCGCGTTGAGCTGGAGGTAACCGAGCAGCGGATGCTGGCCCGCACCGCCTGAGGCGTGGTTTGAGCAGGCTGGTAGAAGCCTGTTACGCCGAGCCTGCCGACTGAGTCAGCCCCGCACCATCACGGTGTATCGTCGCAGGCCAGCGCCACCCATCCGGACATCAGATGTGCTATGGCACTCCGGAGTACCGGGAATGCCTGGCCGCGATGGGCGAGGGCTGCGTGGTGCCCTGACCCGTGAGCGGGATGTCAGAGCCGGGCCAGGGCACGATTCACTCGTGGGTCTCCGCCTCTAAGAGTTCCGTCAGCCCATCCGCGCTGTAAGCGACGCTCTCCCGCCGGCTGGCGTCGTCCCACCGCCGGGCGCACCACGCGGTGAGCCCTCGCTCACGCACATCGTGAAGATCATGTATGCGGGAAACCGGTGCTCCAGCGCCCTGACGATTTCCAGATGAGTGGCACTCACTGCTGGAATCTCCTGATTGCCGTTAACTCGGTGCCCCGCAT
>WNGG01008722.1_pt1 | contig 11144 bp, 8 predicted proteins | sample 5400661 | NCBI WGS metagenome assembly WNGG01 (sample SAMN13153372, study PRJNA577476) | soil metagenome | isolation source: 100 cm soil or saprolite under Garry oak tree replicate 1 | place: USA:California | collected 2016-06-15 | reverse complement strand
ACACGGGCCCGTTTTGCCTTCAGCCACACTCTTGCACGCCGTGGCGTCGTGGGCATCAAGGGCTTTCCTTCTTTTGAGAGCACAAACACCTTCATCAGGTAAGGCTCCTTTCGGAGTAAAAACGATCCCCTCGACGCTGATAGCACCCGGTACTTTCCTCCGACCACCGTTCCTGGACCGCAGTTCTTTAAGTCAGAGGTTGCAGAGCCAGCAACTGGGGCAGCATTGCTGGGTGCGAACTTCAACGCTTGGTGCTATCGCTCACCTCTTCAGCACCAGCCACGACGCTCGCTTTCTCGGCGCGACTGGCTCGCAGGTGTCGTCTGGTCAATCCGGCTTACAAGGGGCCAACCCCTCTCAAGCCTCCCCACTCTGTGGGGTGGTCATTGACTCATATGATTATATCAAAACATATTACGTATTCGCTGATGAAAGAGTCTCGCTTCCGAAAATCCGCTACCCCAAAAGAAGAAGGCAAGATATAATGAAGTGCGCTGAGATTGTGGTGCAATATCGTAGCTAGCTCGCACTAACCTAAGAAACGGCAGGAGGACAATGAAGACATTACGCTGGACTTCGCGAGACCTGGAAATGATGCCAGATGATGGGAAGCAATATGAAGTAGTCGATGGAGAGTTGTACGTATCTAAACAGCCTCATTATTATCACCAGCTTGTTTGTTCCCGGTTAATCACCCAACTAAATATATGGAGTGAGCAAACGGAAGCAGGAGAGGCAACCGAGGTGCCAGGACTGATCTTTGGCGAAGATAATGATGTGATTCCAGATGTGATCTGGATTAGTCGCGAACGCCAAGCCACAGCACTTCAAGCAGATGGCAAGTTGCACGCTGCTCCTGAATTGGTAGTGGAAGTCCTCTCTCCAGGAGTGACAAATGTACATCGCGACCGCGAGATCAAATTGAAACTTTACTCGCAGCGTGGCGTTTTAGAATATTGGATTGTGAGTTGGTGGGAACGACGCATTGAAATCTATCGGCGTATCGAAACTATCCTCACACTCGTCGGTACTCTCTACGAAACAGACACTCTCCAATCACCGCTGTTCCCAGGCTTTACGTGCCCTATCAGTAAACTTTTCACAGGTATGCGATAAATGCCCGCCTCAGGGCACCTCTCTCTGACAATTTTGGATGCTCTTATCCTTATTGGCCCGCTTGCGGCCTCTCAATACATGATGTGCCGAAGTGGGAATTCGTGGCTCCGCCACGAATTCCCACTTCGGCACATTTGATCGATGACTGGCGACCCATGGGTCGCCAGTCATCGATCAAATGTGCCGGGAGAGAAGGCAGGCAGGTGCGGCACAATGACATGTAGCGGCACCCCTTTGCGAATGCCATAGGTCGGGGCACGATGGGGACTAGACACTAATTTCCGAAAATCCCCACCTGAAAAGAAGAGGATATTAGATTCTCCCATTCTATGGTAGAATGCATTGCAACATTCACCTATTTTCAGTGGGAGAGCCTCATGGATGAGCGCATGCAAGCAGCAGCAATAGCGACAGCACGCCAATTGCTCTCGAACTATAAAGCAGAGCATCCAGAATGGCAGGATGATAGGACACCCATCGACGAACTATCATCCTGGCTTGGACTTGATGTCGAAACCTTTCATCCAAATGACTATCCAGAGGGTACTTATGGCTGGCTGGAACCAGACGAAGACCTCATCTGGATCTGCCGCAATCTCCCTGAAACCTTGCGCCGCTTCACGCTTGCTCACGAATTGGGACATGCTCTCTTGCATCGCCATACAGAACAAGGAACACCAGAGCCAGGGCGACCGCAAGGGATCGCCCCTACTATAGACGGCATGGAAGCCGAGCCGTGGTTTGGTAGAGGCGATCCCTTGCGGATCCCACGTCCGGGGGACGATGAAGGGGCCTGGCCTGTAACTTTTAGCAGAACCGACCCCTGTCAGAAGCCTGACGTACAGGAAGAGGTAACCGGACTGACCGAGGAGGAGTACATGCAAGAGGTACTCGGCATCGATCAGCCCTATGATCCTCGTAGCCAGCGTGAATTGGCTGCAAATATCTTTGCAGCCGAACTGCTCATGCCCCTCGAACGAGTCCGAACACTCTACCTGAGCCAACAGGTTCCTGCCAGCAAACTTGCCAGTATCTTCGGTGTCTCGGCCGTCGCATTGCTGAATCGACTGACAACACTCCTCAAAGGTAACTTTTTTGAAATTCTTGGAAAGATACCGCAACTCGTAGGGGCGGGAGAGGTGCCTGGTAGAGTCGGGCAGGGTGAGGTAGGTGGGGCGGTGGCCCTTGTGGCCGCCCGCGTTCCTTCCTTACCATCTTCTCCTCCCAAAAAACAGTACGACGAGTTTCAGCAGGTCGCTATCGAAGCCCCAACCCCTGCCTTGATTGTCGCTGGCCCGGGTAGCGGCAAAACCAGCACACTGATTGGCCGTGCGGAATACCTGATCCATACTCAGGGCGTTCGACCAGAACATATTTTAGCCCTGACCTTCTCGCGCAAAGCAGCCCAGGAGATGCGAGAACGCCTGCAACTGGCCTTAAATGTAGGAGTACCCCTGGTGGGTATCCCGTCTATGACTGCGCAACCCGCTGTCAGCACTTTCCATGCGTTCTGTGCCGAACTCTTGCGCAATCACGGTGAACTGGTAGGATTGCGTCCAGATTTTACCTTGATAGATGATACCGAAGGCTATTTTCTGCTGCGCCGCCTAGCACACGCTCTGCCCTTACGCCATTACCGGCATCTACATAGTCCGACACATCATTTCCCCGATATGCTCAAAGCCATCTCACGAGCCAAAGACGAGCTGGTCCCACCAGAGCACTACCGGCAGCTTGCAGAGCGCATGCGGGAAGCGCCACAGGACGCGGAACAGATCGAGGAAGCCGAGAAGGCCCTGGAGGTTGCAGAGGTCTATGCCCTTTACCAGGAGGGTTTGCGACAACGTGGCGACACCGATTTCGGTGGCCTAATTATGCTGGCAGTTCAACTGTTACAGCAGCACCCCGCTGTCCTGCACGAACAACAGCAACAGTATCAACATATCCTGGTCGATGAATTTCAGGATATAAACCGCGCCAGTGGTGTGCTCTTGCGCCTGCTTGCAGGAGAAGAGCAGAGGGTCTGGGTAGTCGGAGATGCCAACCAGGCAATCTACGGCTTCCGGGGCGCTTCTCCCGCCAACATTGCCAACTTCCAGCAAGAGTATCCCAGCGCGGTCGTCTTACCACTCAACCGCAACTATCGCTCCCGACCCGATATCGTCAGCATCTCGGAAGCGTTCCGACGCGAGAAGCTGGAGCCAGGCAGAGACCAGGGAGAAAAACAAACGGCCCGTCCCACTCACCCTGATGCCTACATTACCCTGGCAGTAGCTCCCGATGGAACGAGCGAGCTGTCTGGCTTAATTACTGACATCCGCCAGAAGCTGGCACAGGGATTTACCTACCAGGACATCATGATCCTCTGCCGTACACGAGCACTGGCGCAAAAAATCTCGCGAGCGCTGGCACAGGCGAAACTGCCAGTGATCGAGCGTGGCAACATGTTGGAGCAGGAATATATTCAGGATCTGCTCTCAATCGTCTTGCTGCTGGCTGAACCAGGCGGTATGGGCATCCTTCGTGCAGCACGCCAGAAGGCACATCCCCTCAGCCAAAGCGACATCGAAGCACTCTTACTGGCAGCATATGAGCAGCAAATTCCTCCAGGCATCTTGATTGCTCGTGATGAAGCTCCACTCACTATGAGTGCCAATGGCCACCGCTCGCTCACTCGCCTCTCAGACATCTTGCAGACCTTGTATCGCGCCCAGAATATGTGGTCAGCGCTGGCTCAATACCTTTTCATCGAGACGAATCTTGTGCGCGACGTGCTCTCTACAGAATCTCCCTTCACTCCAAAGGACGGAGATCCAAACATACCTACTCGCCGTAGTATACTTACCGATTATATTGCCCTGCTAGAACTTGCCCGGCAGTATGATCGCTGGCGAGAAACTTCGCATCTGTTGCACACCCCCACCCTGGAAAACCATCCTGCCACAGACAATCCACCCACCATACAGGAACAGGCAAAAGGCTTCCTGGATTATCTGAATGTGCTATTAATGCTGCGTCAGGACCTGGGGAATCGCCAGCAAGCTACGAATGAGGTTGAAGAGAATGCAGAAGTGATTCGCGTAATGACCGTCCATGCCAGCAAAGGGCTAGAGTTCCCTGTTGTCTACATGCCTTACCTTGCCCAACAACGCTTCCCCATCAGGCGAACAGCCAGTTCTGTCTCAGCACCAGCAGGCATGTTACCAGAGGGAAGCGAAGGACCCGTGGCGCACGAGAGCGGCGAAGCCTGCCTCTTCTACGTCGGAGTCACTCGTGCACGAGATCACGTGGTCCTCAGCTACAGTGAACGCTACGGCAAACAAAAAACCAAACGCTCACCCTACCTGGAAGCCCTGCTCCCCGGTCTCGCCGCCAATCGCATCACCACCGTCTCCTGGCACGCCAAACCAGAAGATCCAACCCAGCCAACTCACGAGGAAGGGTCCATAGAGAATCCCCCGCTCTCCTCCCATCCCACCGAAGACTTCATCAAAGCGATGAAACCACCAACCTTGAAGGTCTCAGCTATCGAAACCTACCAGGATTGCCCGCGTCGTTACCTCTATAGCTATATCTATCGTTTCCAGTCTGAAGAGGGAACCTATCGGCTTTTCTGGCAGGCAACGCAGAAAACCATCGAGGCGCTACGCAAACATTTGCACCCGCAGACAAAAGAAAAAAACGGACAGGAGCAGGACCATTTCCCAACACGCGAGGAGATCCGCGAACTCTATACCCAACACTGGCAAGAGTTGGGTGGACATGAATCACCCTTTGCGCTCATCTATGAGCAGCACGGCCATGAAGTCGTTGAGCATGTATGGAGCGAGCTAGTCGCAAACAAAGAAGTGAACTGGGAACTGCGCCAGAGCTATACAGTAGAGATCGCTGACAAGTCGATACACGGCGAGATAGACCGTGTCGAGGCACCGGCAAAAGCAGGTGAGCCAGTCAAGTTTGTGCGTACCCGCTTCGGGAAACGCAAGGAGAAGCCGGAGCCAAAAACTCGCGAGTTGCTCTATGCACGCGCCTACCGCCAGCAGTATCCTGGACAGGATGTCGAACTACACGAGCACAACCTGAGCACAGGCGAAATGACGCCGATCAAACTTACAGCCAGGAAAGAAGCCAGTCTCCACGATGACTTAGAGCAGGCCATTGGCGGGTTAGAGCGGGATGAGTACCCTGCCATTCCTGATGCGTTTCGCTGCCCCAGTTGTCCATTCTTTTTGATTTGTCCCGCGTAAAAAGTATTACCCCTGAACCTGGTCAGCGTGATCAGCATGATCAGCATACACCCCCCGATATTCAGGTGGCAGCATCTCCGCGATTTTCTGCATGATCTCCTGGGTGGTGGAATCGATATCCTCGCGGGTGATCTTTGTGCCCTTTGGTTTCAGAATGATCGGCTTGCCATAGGAAATCGTGACATGAGGCCGAAACTTCTTGAGGGCATATTCGCTACCCCAGATCGCCACCGGCACGACCGGAACACCAGAACGCAGCGCTATCATTGCCAGGCCTGCATGTGCCTGTGCCAGCGTACGGGTTCTGCTACGTGTGCCCTCTGGAAAGATGATCAGGATTTTGCCCGCTTTCAATAGATCGTCTGCGGCACGGAGAGCCTGGCGGTCAGCCTCTCCACGCCTGACCGGAAATGCTCCCAGGAAGCGCACGAGCCAGCCGACTTTGTTATGGAAGAGTTCTTCCTTCGCCATGTAGATGACCCGCCGCGAAAGATACGCGGGAATAAGAGGGACATCAAACCATGAGAGGTGATTCGAGGCGATGATGAATGGACCTTTGGCTGGCACATTCTCGCGTCCCTTCAAAGTCACACGCAGCAGCAGAAAGAAGATGAAGCGCGCAAGCCAGCTGAGTGCAAACCAGGCTATCTTCGGAGTAACGTAGGGTTCGTAGAGATTTTTCTCAGGCTTCGATGGCTTTGCTGCCTTCTCTTGTTTATCCTTAGCCGAAGTTGTGCTGACATCCTGTTTCATACCGGGTCCTCCAGATAGCCATCAATCACCTCTAGCACCTGTGGGACACTAAGGGAATCGGTGATAATCACGATGGCATCGTCGGCTGGTTGCATATTGTCGTGGTCTAGCTGATCTCGACGCTGAATATCTTTCAATACCTCTTCCATTGACGGCAGTGCAGAGCTCTGGGCACCCTGCCGTTCTACCAGTTCTGCATAACGGCGGCGAGCACGCTCTTCAAGGGTGGCCGTGAGGTAGATTTTGAGTTCTGCATCGGGAAGTACAACTGCACCGATATCGCGCCCAACCATTACCACGCTCCCCTGTTTCGCGATGGCACGCTGCCAGGCACGGAGAACGGCACGCACTTCTGGATGCGTAGAGACGATGGAGACAATGCGCGTGACATCCGCATTGCGAATATCCCATGTGACATCCTGACCATTTACAGTAACAGTATACTGGCGGCCATCGTTGACCTGGGGACGACTGATCACAATTTCCGAACCTTGCGCGAGTTGCTCCAAAGCTGGCCCATCATTGATGTCTACACCACGTTGCAGCGCCAACCAGGCAAGCGCACGGTACATGGCTCCTGTATCTATGTAGAGATAATCCAATCGCTCTGCCAACTGCTCACCTATGGTGCTCTTGCCAGAGCCTGCCGGTCCGTCGATAGCAATACGCTTTGGATGCATGTGCCCTCCGTGCATCAATAGGTGCCAGGGGCGCGATAAATCAGGCCCCTACGGAGGGATTATATCACATCGATGTCTCTCTTCTCCTCATCAGTCAAATAGCGCCACTCGCCCACGGGCAGATCTCCTAGCGTCAGTGACCCGATACCCACACGTATCAATTGCAGCACAGGATGCCCGACCGCAGATAGCATTCGTCTCACCTGGCGTTTACGCCCCTCGTGGATTGTGAGCAACAACCAGCAATTCGTGTCCTCGCGTCGCAGGAGACTCACCTGTGCAGGTGCAGTCAAATACTGCTTTCCGCTCTCCTCGCTAATCATCACCCCTCTACGCAGGGCTGCCAGGGCAGCTTCACCAGGGCATCCTTGCACAAGCGCCTGGTAATGCTTCTGCGCAGAGTAGCGCGGATGGGTCATACGTAGGGCAAAATCACCATCATTGGTGAGTAAGAGCAACCCACTCGTATCAATATCCAGGCGACCGACAGGATACACTCGCAGGCTGCGTAACTCGGAAGGAAGTAGATCAAGCACAGTAGGTCGACCCTGGGGGTCCTGCGCCGTGGTGACATATCCTACTGGCTTGTGCAGCAACAGGTACACTTTTCGGACTATAGGAAATACAACCTTGCCATCGACACGCACTTCATCGTGTTCAGGTTCAATGCGTGTTCCCTGCGCGTTGACGACCACACCATTCACCTGCACTCGTCCGGCGGCAATCAGTTCTTCAGCATGGCGACGCGAAGCAACACCCGCGTGTGCCAGAAAACGAGCCAGGCGCTCACCACCTTCTCGCGTCATATATCCCTCTTCCCGGCAATACATTCACCGCAACGTTTCTCCCGGCAAGTCTGTTGATAAATATAATGCAACCCCTGTTGCTGACAAGCACCGTGCGCTTTTACTTGTAGGTGCTTGCTCATAGCTCGTGTAATCTGGTTTGAGGACAGATCAGGATAGGCCAGGTAAAGTTCTCTGGCGCGTTCCGCAAGCGATATGTCATGTTCTATAAGCGCAACTGCCGTTGTAAACGGGAGTACAACATTGCAAATGACAATATCGGTCCGTGCCGTGCTTAGTCTCCCAAATACGGAGTGTATGTTGTGTATGACATCCATTCCAGTGGAACGCCTGGTGGGTTCCAACGGGATGGATGTCATAATCCTGCGCAGAGTCTCCCAGGCACCCGTTTCCCGCCACTGCTCCACGAGGTCAGAGAGGATATGCAGGCGGCTGGCGTCCAATGATGGTGGCTCTGCCATGCGTCCTAAAGGTTCTGGGACGGTATGTGGCAGGTCGAGCAGGTGTAGGCCAACGGCGCGGAAAAAAGCCCGGTCACGTCCATATCCCAGGCTCTCGGCAAGTGCGGGAATCAGGCAGGTGTCGTATGCGCTAAACTGTTCAGAGGGGGAGGCATTGTGCAGAAGTTCAACAAATGCATGCGCCTTCTGCTCAAAGCGCAACAAACCAGCCTGCTGGAGCAGGCACGTCCTTTCCTGGTCGTTCAACTGTGGCATAATGTGCTGACAAGGCCAGTCTGGTGTCAGAAGTGATGGATCTAAGAAGTTGCAGAGGTCATAGAGGGAGCAGACAGGGATGATTGCTCCATCCTGGCGCAGGATTGGAGCAGGATCATCACAAATCAGCACAATATGCAAGATGACATTGTTGTACCGAGCATCCGTATGATGCTGGTGGGCAAACCAGTCACTTGAACGGACGTGAAATTCAACATCGCCGACCTGCTTCTTTCCGTGTTCACAATGACTACTGATGCGTCTTGCTGATCGAGATTTGAGGCTATAGGAAAAATCGAGCACAGCATCGTGTATGTCTGGTCCGACGGTACCACCGGGACGACCTGCAAACACAAGTTGACAGCAATTTCCATCGTTGAGTGGCAGATGTATGCCAACAGGCAAGTTCCACCAGCGCTGTGCAAGGTCTTGTTCTAGCTCGCGAACCTGGTGCCCATACCCCCGGTCACCTCTGCTCTCCCCCTGGCACTTTTTAGACTTTCTCATACTCATCAGCCCGCAAGCGGGCCTTTCTGGCTTTTTTATGTCGAATTGGAGGTTCGTGGCGGAGCCACGAACCTCCAATTCGACAATTGAATGAGGAGCGACCTTTGGGTCGCCAGTCCTCGATCCAAAAAAGGTCAGGGAGAGAGAGGGCACAGGTGCCAGGTTATATATCACAGAGAAGCGAGCGGGGAAGCCCCCGCATTCAATGCGGGGGTTCATGACGGTGCTCGTTCTCTTCTTTTTGCGGACGGATAACAGGTGTCTTCAGCGTTACCTCCGACTCCTCATCCCCCACCTGGATATCGGCATCTGCGAACATGGCCTTTGCACGCTCAGTAGAAGCAAAAGCCATGCCCTCAGCGACTTCTGCCTCTGCTTCAGCGTTCATTGCAGCACTGAGGGCATGCTCTTCAAAAGCTTCGGCATCAGCCAACAAGGCATGGGCGCGGGTAGCCTCAAGTTCGGCTTTTTCGAGGTTTGTCTCGGCCTCCTCTCCTGTCAGAGCGCCACTACGAATAGCCGCAAGGATCTCTTCCAGTGCCTGGTCTGCCTGCAAGGCAAGACGACGAGCTTCTCGTGTGCGCACGCTACTTGCTTCGGCAAGAGCTTCTGCTTCGGCAGCAGCTGCGCCAGCAGCCTCTGCAATCATTATGGATGCACCAGCCTCCACCATTTGCTCTTCCTCTTCAATCTCCTCAACCTCGGCCTGAGACGATGATGGATTTGTCTCCTCGGTCTGTTGTTCTTGCTCAATCTCGCTCCCCATTTGCTGTGCCAGAGCCTCGGCCTCCTGGGCTGTACGCTCAGCTTCCTGAGCAAGCAGGCGTGTCTGGTCTATCTCTGACTGCAACTGCAAAAGCTCTTGCATCAAGTGACGGCCTGAGCCCATCTGTTCCAGGCGAGCTGCAACTGAGGCTGCCCGTTCAGCTGCTAATCGCGCATTCTGTTCGGCAGCTTCGGCAGCTGCGCGTGCTTCTCTCGCCGTAGTAGCAGCATCAGCAGTAGAGATTGTGGGTTGACTTGCCTGGGCTGGCTCTTCAGGCACTTCCGTTGTTGGAGAGAGTTCTTCTGGAGACGAAACCTCGTCCACAAACACGACTTCTGTAAGCGAAGCCTCGTCTACGTTCGTTTCGTTGGTTATGCCCACCTCTTCTTGAGCAGGTTCAACTTCACTTATGAACACCACTTCGGCATGTGCAGCTCCCGCTCTACTCGCTTCTTCAGAGGGTGGACCTTCGTCCACAAACACAACTTCGGCATACGAAGTATGCTCCATGTCCAACTCTTCTGAAGAGGAAACTTCCCCCACGAGAACCACTTCGCTCTCCGGCACTCGTGAAGTACTTACTTGAGACTCATTCATTCGCTGGCGAATGAGTCTCAAGCGCCCTTCGACACGCTCAAGGCGGGCCTTCCGTTTCTCCAGACGGGCCTGCGCATTCTGGAAACGCTCCAGGGCCCTGGTCTGGGCCTCTCGTGCTGCTTGTAAACGCTCAAGCAGGCGCTGCTCACGCTTCTGTTGCTTTTTTGTGGGCTGCTCATCTCGCACTGACGATTCCTCCTGCGGGGGAGGTGGCTGCCGACTGGTCATAACATGTGTCCTCCCTCAATCAATATCTATAAGGTTTTTTCTTTTTGCAGTTGCCGATATTCAGTATACGACTTGTTTTCGGAATTGCGGAAACCTCTCAGAATGAGGATACCGTATGAGGTGGAAGATTGCAACCAGTATCTGTTGTCTTACTTCTGACGTTTATTCAGACTATTGGTTAAGGCATACGGCCAGCGCCAGATAAGCAAGATGCCCAGGTTAAAGATCAGGGTCACAAGTGCAAAGCTCAATGGAGGGAAACGTCCCGTAAAGAGCCAGCGCAAAGCCAATCCAATGGGCCAGGAGAGTATCCAGGCCAGCGCTGTCCGTATCGCCATCGCACGCGGCTCCGCCATCAACTCGCGACGAAACGCACCAACCAGGGGGGAGACCAGAAACCAGCCGATGGCGAACGGAGCGGCGGTAATAGCTATATCAGGGAGAGCTGCAAAACCACTTGTCTCGCCATGGGTCTCACGTCCAAGGGCGGCAAAGGCCAGAAAGGCCAGCACATCACCCCCCACCAGCGTGAGAATACGTCGAAGATCCGAGGGTTCTTTAGCCTGCGGGCGCTTCTCTGGGATAGGCATAGAGTGAAGCTCCTTCATTACTGTAAAAGTACACTTTGGAATGCTGGCAAGGTGCGCTGCGGCGCACCTTGCCAGCATTCCAAAGTGTACTTTTATATTTTCTCTTTTTCCTGCTGCTCCCGCACCAGTTCTTCAACG
>WNGG01008721.1_pt1 | contig 11145 bp, 13 predicted proteins | sample 5400661 | NCBI WGS metagenome assembly WNGG01 (sample SAMN13153372, study PRJNA577476) | soil metagenome | isolation source: 100 cm soil or saprolite under Garry oak tree replicate 1 | place: USA:California | collected 2016-06-15 | reverse complement strand
CTGAAGTAGGGCGGTTGTGGGAGGAACCCACCGAAGCCATCTCGGGAAAACGAACCGAGAGGCCGTAGGAATCCTCGCCGCTTGCGGCGGGGAGGATTTCCACAGATTCCATTCTGGGCATGCGGCAAGCCGCGCCTTAGGGGCTCAGTATCCATTGTACCCCGGCGCCGGTGGCTTCGGGCCACGGTTTCAAACATGGACCGGTGATGGGCGAAATGGTCTTTATGTCCGGATTGCCGGCATTACTGGCCAGCTGTGCCCATTTTTGTGGCGTCGCGAGCCTCACCCAGGCACTAAGCCCCATTGTCAATGCGGTTGCGGCTCCGGCAGTCTCGGCGGTGTCCGCCTCGATGACGCTGCCATTGATCGCAGGCACTACCGCCGGAACCCTCATGTTCTCCAACACACCGTTGCTGTTGCCCGCAGGCAGCAGCGAACCTGAAATCGCGTTCAATGGACATTTCATGGCCAATAACGTCATTGGGCTGGTTGTTCCCCTTCGGAACGCAACTTTGGACCGGCGATTTCGGCTCCACGCCAAACCTGCAAGGTCCGATAGACAGCGCCCTGACCAAGGCCGGGTATGCGGTCGTGTTTGGTGGCGGCGACGCCGACGTGGATTTGGGCTCGACGGGTACGCTGCACGCAACTACGTTGGTTATTCCGGTCAATAAGCCCTTCCGCGCAGCGCAAATCTCGGTTGCGGCGATCACGTGCCAGGGCGCGAATTCATCGAGTTTCGATATCAGTAGTTGCACGGCGCAGATCATCGATTTTGCCGGAAACGACCGCCCGTGGATCACCTCGGATGGAGCGCGCGTGTACATTTCCTACCACGATTCGAAGAACTCGTCGCTGATCCGTGTGCAGCGTTCTGATGACGAAGGCTTTACCTGGACACGCGTGGGCGATGCGATCACCGGTGCCGGGCCGACGACTGGAAGCGCCACATTTAACAACACCGCGGGACCAGTCGTCGCCGATCCGGTTAGCCATAACGTATACTCGATCTTCGCCTCCGGTGAGGTGGGCATCCTCAAAGCTAAGACGACTGACTTTAACAACATATTTGTGTCCCGCAGTACGGACGCAGGCAAGCATTGGACACCTGTTCTAGTCTTTGCAGGACCTCTGCTCAGCACGAACGCGAATGTATTTCCGGCGGTGGCAGTTGATCCCGCGAACGGCAACGTCTATGCCACTTGGTCGAACGCGAGCGGCGCCGGAACCAACGTGTACTTTTCGCATTCAGCCGATGCGGGTGCGAGCTGGTCAGCGCCAGTTATCGTCAATATTGCGCCGGCAAATACAGCGGTGTTCCCATGGATTGCCGCCCACTCTGGCGCTGTTGACGTCGTCTATTACGGCACCACGGACGCGAACGTGGCCGGGGCGGCGTGGAACGTCTACCTAGCGCAGACGACCGACAACGGCGCGAGCTTTACGCAAAGCCTCGTCAGCAAAAAACCGAACCATGTGGGCGTCATCTGCACTGAAGGCACAGCCTGCGCTCCGGGAACACGCAACCTGCTTGACTTATTGGAGGTAGGCATCGATCCGATTAAAGAGCTGGCAGCCGTCGTGTATGTGAACGACACGCTTACAAAGGACGGCTTAGGTAATCCACTGCCTCAGACGGTGTTGGCACAACAGCAGTAGCGTGCAGCTTACCGGGCGTCGATTTCTCTCTACTCGTTCGCCGCGCGGAATACGTGTGACGTTGGTCGAGAGGGATAACGACGATCGACGGGAATCCGGGAATCCTGACCGACTCTTAGCCTAGAATCGCTGCCCTACGAGCTGCCGCAGTAAAACCACGCCAGCCGCTATGCGACCTCAACCCTTTCGACAGCATCTTCCTGATCCTCCGGCGGGTTGTGTCGGCACCAAGGTTGTTCCCACGCTGCTTCCCGAGTTCCGCCGAGGGTAAAGCCTTAGCGACATACCTACCCACTGCCTTACACGACCTTTGCAGAAAGCCTATTCCTGCTCCGTTAAAGTGCCACAGCGTTGGCCGAGGAGCGACAGCTCCCGCTGCGTCAATGCTGCCGTTAGTTGTCAGGTAGTATCGAGGCCCGCGGCCTTTGCCAGTTTCCGCTGGCGGTCGTCGAAGGTCCAAAATTGCTTTGTTTTGAGTTCGAGAGCGCAGGCAACGTGGAGGCTGTCGAGCGTGCGGATGCCGAGTTTGGGCCCGTACCGACGGCCGAAATCGGCACATCCCTCTAAGGCATTTTCGGGAACTGAGATGGTTTGCCAGATTCGGGCAGCGCGGTCATCATCGAAGTCGCGATGGAGCCGGTGTGCTTCAGCAGTGGTCATTTGCCGACGAAACACCAGCTGTGCGATCGCATGCGTCCATTCCGCAATGTGAAGCTCGGTAATTGGTGGGCGCTCGCCGCCGCGCAAGATGTGGTCGGCTGTGATCGAGTGAGTATCTTTCACATAAAGCGAGACGAAAAAGCTAGTATCGGCGTAAATCGTCAATAGCGTCCCCGCTCTTCGATCACAAGATCGGCGCCGGGTAAGACGCGGTTACCAAAAATGTTCTCCCGGCGCGCTGCGAAATCCGGCAGTTCCCCGGCTGCTTCCTGCTGTGCCGCGGGGACGATACGGGCGATCACTTTGTCCCGCTCTCGAAGTTCTACGGTCTTGCCAGCACGCAGCCAAGCCTTGAGCTTGCGAGTGTTGCGAAGTTGACGTATGTTCACGTTCGGCATACTTACAATGTGACACATCGCGTGTCACATTGTCCAGTGGCATTGCATCCGTTCCAATGGTGTCACCTGTTTAGCTCGACTTCTGAAGGACGGTACCTCTAGAGAGATCCCCTTCGGCAAAGGACCGATTCGTCCGCCCCGGGGGCTTTACCATGTGCGCCGTAAAGCCTCGGCGTTTTTAGGCCGAGGATATAAGGCCCCTCTTTCTTTTCCTTCCGAACTCCTCTGTCCGAACGACCTATAGACGGGCAGCCCAAAAGTAAAGCCTCTTCGTGGTCCAAGTAGAGCGGTTGTGGGAGGAACCCACCGAAGCCATCTCGGGAAAACAAACCGAGAGGCCGTAGGAATCCTCGCCGCTTGCGGCGGGGAGGATGTTCAAGAATTCCTCTTTATCCTCGCTTGCGTGGCAAATGAAGACATCCCAGCGTGGCCGCGGATTCCAGTCTGCTCCAAGGCCGCTCCGTAGGGGCGGTATGGAGGTCGCAGGGCCGTAAGATATGCCGTGAAGTTAGCGCGGGGCGCCAACAGTCCGTGGGAAGCAGCGCCATGCTTTGGTCGGGCGTCGTATCTCAGCTTCTCGCCCAAAGTGAAAGCTCAGGCTGAGGCCGTAAAACCTGGCCGAACGGGGTCCGCCGGGGTAACCTCGTTGTGGGGGGCAGAGGTTTTGCAGACCGCCAATGGCTGAAGGTCCAATCTGCACGTTCTGCATGTGAAGCCTGTTTGTAAAGCCGTCGAGGTGCAGGCGTCCGCCCCAGAGTTGCAAGAGCGGCAGACTCGACTGCGTGAGAAACAATGTTTTAACCCTGTCGATCGGTGAGAGGTTCTCTAGCCTCTGATCACGCTCGTAAGCCCGCGCGAACAGATAATAACTGAAATGGCCAGTGGATTTTCCAGGGCCTTCGGACAGCACAAAGGACGCGGCGGTTGACGGGACAGGCACAGTTTGAACCCCGGTGATAATTGGTGCAACGCGTTCTTCCCCAGGGACAATCTGTGGCGTCGGTGTTTGCGCCACCGCCACAAAGCTGCTCAGAACGACGGTGAGCAGCAGAATGAGCCCCTCGCGCATCACCGCCTGCAGTAGCGCCGCTACCCATTCACGGTCGCATGAGAAACAGGAGCTGAATCTTCCCCTACCTATAGGGGTTTCGACGCTCGAATCCATGCAGCGCTCCGCCAAACCTCATTTGAACTGGTATTCCTTCATCGGTCCGTTGGCCTTCTTAAACGCAATCGCGGGAAAAATGTACGCCCTTGCATTCGCATCCCAGCGATAACCCGCTCGAAACCGCCAGAACCCCCCTGAAGCTGTAGGCCATTCAATCAGCAAGTGAGGATGCCTAGGATCAATTTTCATTGAGATCTTCGCAAGATCGAAGGACCATAGCTTGCGGGGCGGCCGAGCACTCTCAATGGTCAACTTTCGCTGAATCCAGCACCCGGTTCGACCAAAGAGCCGGTGGTCTGACCCTTCGTGCGGACAACCTCGCCCCGGCCACGAGAGACAAACTGCCAAAGCGATTAGTAAACCTGTTGAACCTTTCTTCCAGTCGCGCACCACTGCCTTCATTGATCTCACACTCCTCGAAGCGTAAGCGAAGGACTTCTGACGCGCGATGGACCAAGAGTGCCAATAAATCAGTACCGGAGTTGTGGTAGTACCGACGCCTCACGGAATCGAAGTCGGTCCGCATGCCATTCTCGTGGGCCATGACTGCGAAGCTCGAAAAAACCCCTTTTTTTTTGGGACCCCTTTTACAATCATCGGCGACTGAGAAACTGTTGCAAGGACCGTGAAAACCATCCTTCCGTGGGTGTGCTCGTGGGCTTCACAGCTAAGCCCCTACCCTACCCAGCTGGAATCGGATATCTGATATCTGATAGTAAAGACCAGTGGTTAGTGGCTGTTGGGACTATTCTTGGGACCATCTGCCGAGTAGTTTGCGAAGACTTCCGTTCGTGTTCCCAAAAACCTGTGCCCTAGTGCAGCGTGCAATATCCGAGAGGCGGGGCTCGCCCCAGCTAGCCTGTCCTATAAGGGCCTTCGGTCGGGTAGAGCGATGGCGCGGAGCGGGCTTCGAATGATGCCGTCGTTTCCATCGCCCTCCCTAGAATGCCGTACGGCGGTTTTTCCCAGTACGGCTACAAGGCCGGTTTGTCAGACGGGGCCTTCCCCCGCGACACATAAAGCCGTGTCGCGCGGTTTGCGTCCGTCCTTCGTGCTCTCCGCTGTCATCGTCGTTACCTTCCCGCGTCCATTAGGTCGCGCGGCCGGGCCGTCCGCAAGAAAACAAGCGTCCCCTCTGCCCTGGGCTGTCCCGTTGCCTTCCACTCGCGGAGCTTGATCGGCTCGGTCAATCCCATTTCTTACTTTTCCTCCTCTACCGAATCAGAGCGCCAACCCCTTTAGGCAGCCCTCGATTTTACAGTGAGGCCACTGCGCACGGGCTGCCGCCGCTACTCTCATGAGGGTCATCGTGAACGCAGATGGTGCTCGGGAGCAAAAGGTCCTGAATTCGGTTCACAAGATTCCAAAATCATCTGTTTGTGGGCAGCGATACCCGCAAATCTCACCCCTATAGAATCAGCTATTTGCAGGCAACGGGGAGGAAGGGTTTTTGGGCAACCACTGGCGCAGGCCCCGAGGTGGCTTTCAACATCTAACTTCCCAGAACCCCGTTTCTCGGGACTTGGCCTTCAAGAACGCGCGGAAAAGCGTACGATGCGCGAGACAGAGGTCCAAATCGCAAATTCCGGCTTAAATTGAGATATGCTTTGAAGATGGCCCATCCTTCAGAGTCCGAAGTTAGGCCGGCCACCATCCTGGTAGATGTGCAGCTCCAGAAGACGCCCGCCGAACAGCGCGATGCGTCGCTTCAGGAACTGAGGCAACTCATTGAAACGCTGCGGTGGGATATCGTCGGAACGCTCGCGCAGAAACTGCAGTCCCCTACGGCCGCGTCTCTCATCGGGCCGGGAAAACTCGAAGAGCTGAGCGAGCTCGTGAAAGCGCCCTGCAAGGCCGAAAGCGTGGTATTCGATCACGAACTAACCCCCACGCAAGTCAGAAACATTAGAGAAGCGACCGGCGTGGAGGTTTACGATCGGCCGGCCGTCATCCTCGAGATTTTTCATCGGCATGCTCGCACCAAAGAAGCGCAACTTCAGGTGGAGTTGGCAAGGCTCAAGTACCTCGCGCCCCGCGAGAGCGTGTCGGGGGCCAAAGAGCGAAAAGGTGGGGGACGTGGCGGGCGAGGGGTCAGCGAGTCCTTTCACGAGATCGAGCGCCGGAAAGTGCGGGACCGAATCAGCGAGCTGCAACGAGAACTCAAAGCGGTCCATCGAGAGCAAGTGGAGCGCCGTCGCCATCGCGAAGGTTTGCCCAAGGTCGCCATCGTCGGCTACACCAACGCCGGAAAGTCTTCAGTCATGCGGGCGCTCACCGCGAGCGAAGTACTCGTGGCCGATCAGCTCTTTGCGACCCTGGATACCACCGTGCGAGCGTTGCAGCCGGAGACTCAACCTCGGATTCTCGTTTCCGACACGGTTGGTTTCATTCGAAATCTTCCCCACGATCTGGTGGCCTCATTCCGGTCGACTCTCGATGAAGCGCTGGACGCCTCCCTTCTGCTCCACATAGTGGATGCGGCGGATCCGGCGTTGCGCTCCCACATTCAGGTGACGAAAGAAGTGCTCGAAGGAATTGGGGCGGGAAAGCTCCCGTCTCTTCTGATTCTAAACAAGATCGACGCCGTCGATATTTCGCAAAAGGCATTGCTGAAAAAAGAGTTCCCCAAGGCCATTGCGATGTCCGCGCTGAACCCCAAGGACGTCGAGGCACTTCACTCCCGTCTCGTCAGTTTCTTTCTCGATAACATGGCTCAGGTGGAGCTCGTCGTTCCCTACGGCAAGGAAGCTGTGCTCGCCGACATCCGCAAGAACATCCACGTGCTCAGCGTGTCGTACGAGGAAAAGGGTGTTCGTCTCAAGATAAACGCGAACCCCGGCACCGTTACCGCCTTGAAGCGACGGCTCGCGTCGTAAGAACTCCGATGAATTTTCCGTGTATGGTGTGGCGGTATGCAGCGAGGGGAGGGCAATGGAGTGGCCGAAGACTCTTGGAATGCTCATATCGGCTATCTCGAAGATGAAGTGAAGAAGATCGACGAGCGGGCCGATAAGTTGGAAGCAGCGATCCCAGACCTGGAAAACGAACAGAAGAAACATGCCTTGCGAGAACTCGTCAAACATCTACGAGCTGAGGCGAGCGAACACCGCAAGTATCTCGCGCACGGTCACTTCTGCTTCACGTCGCACCAACTCCCGAGAAGTCCGGTTGTAGGACGTGAGTCCCGATGATGTCCTCGAACCCCGTTTCTGGATAGCTTCCGTGAAGCCGACCACTGGCCAGGAAACATCGGAACGAGGCGAGATTGGCGTTACTCAGATCGGCAGGAGATTTTCGACCTGCATTTACTTACGAAATGCCCATCGAGAAGTAGCAAAGGGTGAAATGAGCATGGTCTCGCTATACGCTTATGCTGGTGGCAGGTCGGCCCTCTCACTAATGACCGTCAACAGAAATCTTGAAGCTGCTTGGAAATACCACAACGCTACCAAGCATTCCTACGCCAGCGTCCATAACAACCTGCATTCTTTGGATTGGGAAAATAAACCCTTGCCATTCAAGGATTACACCGCGCTGGACTCGTTGCCGTTGCCCCGAGAGGTACGCCAAAATGGGCGTCGCTGCCCTTTCGGCAGTGGCTGAGAGCATCCAATCAGAAGCTGTTGCTGTGCCAGACCTGGAGGCGCTGGCCCAACTGCTGTATCTAACAGCCGGCATCACTCGGCATCGGAAGCATCCTGGCGGTGATATTTGGTTTCGCCGCAGCCTGCACAGGAGCACTCTACGAAGTCGAGGTCTACGTTGTGGGCGGTAATCTTGTCGATTTGGAAGCAGGCCTATACCACTTTTCGCCCGCGGAGTTCGCTCTGCGCAGGCTGCGTGCTGGAGACTATCGCGGTGTCCTGAGTGAGGCTGCTGGGGGTGAAGCTGCAATTGTCCATGCCCCGCTCACCATCATTTGTACCTGTACCTACTGGCGTAATGCGTGGAAATATCAGGCCCGTACCTATCGCCACTTTGGCTGGGATAATGGCACCCTTCTAGCCAATTTGCTGGCGGGCTCTGGGAATGCCTGCCAGGTTGATCTGCGGATTCTTGGACGCAGATGTGAACCGATTGCTTGATGTCGATCCCGAGCGTGAGGTCGCCTATTCTCTGGTAGCCCTCGGCCATGTCGAAGCGTTGGCGCAGCGACTACCTTCCAAGCCCTCGGCTCTCCATTCTCTCGAAACGAGACTGTCTATCCAGCCATGAGCGAAATTCACACTGCCTCCTCGCTCCGATCGGCTGAGGAGGTTGGGACTTGGCCCGGTAACGCTCCTCTAGCAAAACTACCGACGCCAGCGGGACCGGTCATTCAACTCCACCCTTATTCGGATGCGGAAATGGCTCGTGACCCGATCAAACAGGTCATCCTTCGACGTGGCTCCGCCCGCAAGTTTGGCCAAGTACCGATCGAGCTGCGACAGCTCTCCACCATTCTGGACCGGGCTACTCGTGGCATCCCAGCGGACCTCCTGGATCCCCAGGGGACTCATTTTAACGAGGTCTACTTAATTGTGAATGCAGTCGAAGGTCTCGATCCCGGGGCCTACGTATACCACCGTGACCGCCATGTGCTCGAATGCCTGAAGGCAGGAAACTTCCGCGCTCAGGCGGGTCATCTGGGGCTGGACCAGCAATTGCCAGCCGAGGCGGCCGTGGACATCTTCTTCCTGGCAGACTTGCAAATCATCTTGGGGCGCTTCGGTAATCGCGGATACCGCGCAGTGCAACTCGAGGCTGGCATCTTGAGTGGCAAAGTGTATCTCGCCGCTTACGCCTAGCGCTTGAGTGCCACTGGTTTGACGTTTTACGACGATGACGTGATCCAGTTCTTTTCCCTGCACGCCCATGGCAAGAGCGTGATCATGTTGGTAGCGGTAGGCAAGAACGCTAAATCTGCTCAAGTCTAGGTATTGGTACGTCCCCTTGTCACCAGCAAAACGCCCGTGAGGTCCCGTTGGGGCAAATGCGGCGCTGCGGAGTACTATTCGTACTGCGATCTCCTCGGTGTCTAGGCTCTCATTTTCTGAACAAATACCTTCACTACTAGGTCCTGACCCAATCGGCCTTTGTATTCGCACTGTAACGATAGTCGCAACCTTCGACACCACAAAGCCAACGAACACCCGCCTGCGCCTCAATGTCCTCTCGGCGATACAACCAGCGGCCATGTATAGGGCACCTAGCAGTGTTTACGCCAGGCTCGTCCACGGCGTTCGCGTGGTCAGGCATTCCGATGAGCATGTAATATCCGTCGGTTGAACTGTATCGAACGCTGCAACCCGCGATGCCGCAATGGTACGACGCTCGGTCCCCGGTATTCGCCCTAGAGCCACCTGATTCGTACTTCATTACATGGTTGTCGCGGGAGCAAAGCGGTTTCAGGTGCCTGCTCAAAACATCCGCTGAAGTGACAGTCATAAGAATCCTCCTAAACCATGAGATCCGTGACATTCCGAGGCAGAACCTGTTCCGTCGCCATAGCCGCTTCACATTACCGTCGGAGCTGCAGCATAGCGGATTAGTTCGTTCCGGTCAGTGAATCCCAAGAAATGCAATATCCAAGCTATGCAAGCCTGGACGCTAAGTTCCGCAAGATTAGGTTTCTCCGCGATGTCGTGATCGCTGAAGCCCTGCCAGCAAGACGATAAACTGGACCCAATATTCCTACTTCCTCCCAAAAGACACGCATGAGGTTAACCTACACGTCAGATTGTGACCGCCCTAGCGGTAACAGTCTGTTCAAAACATTTCAAAATGTACCCACTCGCTTTGGCCAGATTTCGAAGGATCTAAATTACTCGTCGCTGCTGGCTTCATCACCCAAGGTCGCACGAGCTGCAACCGCGGCATTCCCGGACAATCGGAATTGCGCATGAATGCTTTGACCGCTAAGCGTTCGCAAGCAACCGCGGTGCAAATTAGACCAGCGCTTAGTACGATCCTCCCATACCGCCGCCTGCACCAGCCGCGACCATCTTCTCTTCTCCACTGAACTCGGCGATCAGGACTTCAGTTGTCAGCATCAGTGAAACGATGGATGCGGCGTTCTGGAGGGCGAGACGAGTAACTTTAGCTGGATCAATCACACCGGCTTTGACCAAGTCGCCGAACTCACCAGTCTCTGCGTTGAAGCCGAAGTTCTCATCCCTCGATTCGCGCACGCGTCCAACCACCACCGCGCCTTCATGCCCGGCGTTTAGGGCGATCTGGCGCAGGGGTTCTTCGAGCGCACGCTTCACGATGTTTACCCCAATCGCTTCATCGTCGTGGAGTTTGAGCTTCTCGAGGACGGGCAAGCAACGCAGAAGAGCAACGCCGCCGCCCGAGACAATGCCTTCCTCAACCGCTGCACGGGTGGCGTGCATGGCGTCCTCGACGCGGGCCTTCTTCTCCTTTAGCTCCGTCTCGGTCGCCGCGCCCACCTTGATTACCGCGACCCCGCCGACGAGTTTGGCTAGGCGTTCCTGGAGCTTTTCCTTATCGTAGTCCGAGGTGGTCTCTTCAACCTGCACACGGAGCTGCTTGATGCGGCCTTCGATCTCGCTGGCCTTGCCGGCGCCCGCAACGATCGTGGTGTTGTCCTTATCGATGGTCACCTTCTTGGCCTTGCCCAGGTCTTCAATCTTCACGTTCTCGAGCTTTATGCCGAGGTCCTCGGTGATGGCCTTCCCACCAGTGAGAATGGCAATGTCTTCGAGCATGGCCTTGCGGCGGTCGCCAAAGCCGGGGGCCTTGACTGCGGCGCACTGCAGTGTGCCGCGGAGCTTGTTGACCACGAGCGTCGCCAAGGCTTCGCCATCGACGTCCTCTGCGATGATCAGCAGCGGCTTGCTCATTTTGGCCGTTTGTTCGAGCAAGGGCAGCAGGTCCTTCATCGAGCTGATCTTCTTTTCGTAAATCAGGATGTGCACGTCTTCGAGGATGCACTCCATGCGTTCCGGATCGGTCACAAAGTAGGGCGAGAGGTATCCGCGGTCAAATTGCATGCCCTCGACTACTTCGAGGGTGGTCTCCATCGTCTTGGATTCCTCGACGGTAATGACGCCATCCTTGCCGACCTTCTTCATGGCTTCGGCGATGATGCTGCCCACCTGCTTGTCGGTGTTGGCACTAATGGTCCCTACCTGCGCGATCATGTCGCCCTTCACCTCGCGGGAGAGCCTCTTGATCTCTCCCACGGCGACTTCCACGGCCTTGTCGATGCCGCGTTTGAGCGCCATCGGGCTCGCGCCTGCGGCCACCGTTCGTACA
>WNGG01018584.1_pt1 | contig 11146 bp, 9 predicted proteins | sample 5400661 | NCBI WGS metagenome assembly WNGG01 (sample SAMN13153372, study PRJNA577476) | soil metagenome | isolation source: 100 cm soil or saprolite under Garry oak tree replicate 1 | place: USA:California | collected 2016-06-15 | reverse complement strand
CAAAGGCACCGACGGCCAGAATATCCTGGTGAAATACAAGGACGGGGAAAAGAAAGTCGTGGTGCCGCCGGACACGCCGATTGTGACATTCGTTGCGGGCGACAAGTCCGAGCTCAAGCCGGGCGCCAAGATCATCATCTTCGGCGCGACCAAGAAGGATGACGGCACGCTCGAAGCCAACCGCGTCAATGTCGGCCGCGACGGCATCACCCCGCCGATGTGATGCGCCATCGTCATTGCGAGCCAACGGGTCGCGCGAACGCGCGCCCGATGACAGGCTCCGCGAAGCAATCCAGATGCTGCAAAACGAAGGCTGGATTGCTTCGTCGCTATCGCTCCTCGCAATGACGGGGGCTATCGTTCAAATCGCCAGCACGTGGTCGTCGATCTCGGCGATGGTGTTGACGCCGCATAGGCCCATGGTGACGTTGAGTTCGTTGCGGATGATGTCGATCGCCTTGGCGACGCCGGGGCCGCCGAAGGCGCCGAGGCCATGGATGTAAGCGCGGCCGATCATGCAGGATTTGGCGCCGAGCGCGAGCGCGCGCATCACGTCCTGGCCGGAGCGAACGCCGCCGTCGAACATGATTTCCATCTGCGAGCCGACGGCGTCGACGATCTCCGGCAAGACTTCGATCGATGACGGGGCGCCATCGAGCTGCCGGCCGCCGTGGTTCGAGACCACCATTGCCTGTGCGCCGGTCTTCACCGCTTCCTCGGCGTCCTCAACGTCGAGAATGCCCTTCAGGATCAGCTTGCCGGGCCAGATGCTGCGGATCCACGCGACATCCTTCCAGTTCAGCGTGGTGTCGAATTGCGTCGAGATCCATGTCCCCAGCGCGGTAATATCGTCGGTGCCTTTGAGATGGCCGACCAGATTGCCGAAGGTGCGGCGCTTGCCGCGCAACACCCCGGACACCCATCCAGGCTTGCTGGCGAAATCGAAGAACTTCGACACGCTCCATTCCGGTGGCACCGTCATGCCGTTCTTGATGTCCTGATGACGCTGGCCGATCACCTGCAGGTCGACGGTCAGCACCAGCGCGCTGCATTTTGCGGCGATCGCGCGCTCGATCAGCGCCTTGATGAAGCCGCGGTCCTTCATGACGTAAAGCTGAAACCAGAACGGCTTGTCGACATTGGCCGCAACGTCCTCGATCGAGCAGATCGACATCGTGCTCAGCGTGAAGGGAATGCCGGCGGCGTGCGCGGCGCGACAGGCATGGATCTCGCCATCGCCGTGTTGCATGCCGCATAGTCCGATCGGCGCCAGGATCAGCGGCAGCGATGCGGGCTCCCCGAGGATGGTGGTCGAGAGATCGCGTTTCGACACATCCACCAGAATGCGCTGCCGAAACTTGATCTGCTGAAGATCGTCTCGGTTGGCGCGCAGCGTTTCCTCGGCATAGGAGCCGCGATCGGCGTAGTCGAAAAACGCCTTCGGCACTTTGCGCATATGGACCTGGCGCAGATCCTCGATGCAGGTGATGTGTTTCATGGACGCTCCCGGCACTTCTTGTAATTCTTCAGTCGGGCAGTCATCTAGCATGGTTGCGCCATCCGCAAAATCGTGTCGCGGAACGGGCTGCTAACCAGGAGGGCATCCATGACCGGACCACGCTCCGACCCCAAAGATGTCAAGGATACCGAGAAGCGCCAGCTCGACCAGGCACTGGAGGAGGGGCTGGAGGAGACCTTTCCGGGCTCGGACCCGGTCAATGTCACCCAGCCGCCGCCCTCGAAAGGCGACCATCACGTCAAGCGCACGGGTTAGCGCCGAGGTGTTCCAAGGCAGGGGAACCGATGGTTTTGCGTGCGTTAACAATATGTTAACAGCTCAGGTCCGGTTTTGACGATGGTAATGATTCATCATATTTTTTGAAGCCATCTTAGCTCCGAAGGCATTATAAGGCGTGCACGTTGTGATGGACGGGCGTTTAAGTATTCTCGCGGGGTGGTTTGAGAATCCTTGAAAGCCGCTCGGGGGACATATGAGCCGCAAATATTTCGGTACGGACGGGATTCGGGGTCGTGCCAATGGTCTGATCACACCGGAGCTGGCGCTCAAGGTCGGGCAGGCGGCCGGATTGGTGTTTCAGCGCGGCGAGTACCGCCATCGCGTCGTGATCGGCAAGGACACGCGGCTTTCCGGCTACATGATCGAATATGCGATGGTGGCCGGCTTTACCTCGGTCGGCATGGACGTGCTGCTGCTCGGCCCGATGCCGACGCCGGCGGTGGCGATGCTGACCAAGTCGATGCGCGCCGATCTCGGCGTGATGATTTCCGCCTCGCATAATCTGTTCGAGGATAACGGCATCAAGCTGTTCGGTCCGCAGGGCTTCAAGCTTTCCGACGACGTCGAAAAGCAGATCGAGCAATTGCTGGATGAATCGCTCGACAGGCGTCTGGCGCAGAGCGCCAGTCTCGGGCGTGCCCGCCGCATCGACGGCGTTCATGACCGCTATATCGAATTCGCCAAGCGCACGCTGCCGCGCGATCTCAGCCTCGACGGCTTGCGCGTGGTGGTCGATTGCGCCCACGGCGCGGCCTATAAGGTGGTGCCGGAAGCGCTGTGGGAGCTGGGTGCCGATGTTATTGCCATCGGCGTCGACCCGGACGGATTCAATATCAACAAGGAATGCGGATCCACTTCGCCGGCAGCACTATGCCGCAAGGTTCGCGAAATGCGCGCCGACATCGGCATCGCGCTCGATGGCGACGCCGACCGCGTCATTCTTGTCGATGAGCGCGGACACCTGGTCGATGGCGACCAGTTGCTCGCGGTGATCGCGCAAAGCTGGAAGGAAGACGGCCGCCTCGCCAAGCCGGGCATCGTCTCCACCGTAATGTCGAATCTCGGATTGGAGCGCTTTCTCGAAGGCCAGGGTATCGAACTCGTGCGCACGCAGGTCGGCGACCGCTATGTTCTCGAACAGATGCTGAGCCGCGGCTACAATATCGGTGGCGAGCCTTCCGGTCACATCATTCTGTCGGACTACGCCACCACCGGCGATGGTTTTGTCGCGGCGCTGCAGGTGCTCGCGGTGGTGCAAAAACTTCGCCGCCCGGTGTCGGAGGTCTGTCATCGCTTCGAGCCGCTGCCGCAGATTCTGAAGAACGTGCGCTATCGCAGCGGCAAGCCGCTCGACGATGCCGACGTCAAGTCGGCGATCGACGCCGGCGAAAAGCGGCTCAACGGCCATGGCCGGTTGCTGGTCCGCTCGTCCGGCACCGAGCCGGTGATCCGGGTGATGGGCGAGGGCGACGACCGTATCCTGGTCGAGGAAGTGGTCGACCACATCGTCTCGGCGCTGGGCCATGCCGCGGCGGCCTGAGCGCGATTAGCCGGGTCCAATCGCATCGCAGCCATTATCTAATGGTGGTGGTGACCGCAGCGCGGCCATCGTAGGAAACGCGTGTCGCGAATCTTCCGGGATCGATCTCTTGAACAAGCCTGTCGTCGTCTCCGATGAAGTGCTGGTCGCGCCGGTGCTGGTTCCGGATGTGACGTCCGGCCCAATCGCCGGCACGGCGGGCGCAGCGCCGGCGTACATCGTGCTGGCGGGAATCAGCTTCTCGCATTTCCTCAACGACACCATGCAGTCGCTGATCGCGTCGATCTATCCGATCCTGAAAGACAATTACGCGCTGGACTTTGCCCAGATCGGATTGATCACGCTGGCGTTCCAGTTCACCGCGTCGCTGTTGCAGCCGGTGGTCGGATATTTCACCGACAGGAAGGCACAGCCGTTTTCCCTCGCTATCGGCATGGGATCTACCTTCTTCGGCCTGCTGTTGCTCAGCATCGCTCGGCGTTACTCCGTCATTCTGGTCGCCGCCGCGCTGGTCGGCCTGGGCTCGGCGGTGTTCCATCCGGAGTCGGCGCGGATCGCGCGGCTGGCGTCGGGCGGCCGCTACGGCTTCGCGCAATCGGTGTTTCAACTCGGTGGCAGTTTCGGTACCTCGATGGGCCCGGTGCTGGCGGCATTGATCGTCGTGCCGTTCGGTCAGCCAAGCATCGCCTGGTTTTCCTCGATCGCATTTCTGGCGACCGTCATCCTGTGGCGGATTGGGCTCTGGTACAGGCCGCAGATCGCGGCCAGGAAGTTCGCACCCGTCGAACCGCATCCGGACGGGCCGGATTCGCGACGCGTCAAGATCGCGCTCGTCGTGCTGGTCGCACTGCTGTTCTCCAAGCAGCTCTATGTGTCGAGCCTGTCGAGCTATTACATCTTCTATCTGATCGACAAGTTTGCGGTCTCGACCCAGGCCGCCCAGCTTTATCTCTTCATCTTTCTTGCCGCCAACGCGGTCGGGGCCTTCTTCGGTGGGCCGCTGGGTGATCGCTTCGGCCGCAAATACGTGATCTGGTTCTCGATCCTCGGTGCGCTGCCGTTCACGCTGGCGCTGCCTTATGCCGGCTTGTTCGCCAGCGCCGTGCTGACGGTGTTCATCGGATTCATCATCTCGTCGGCGACTACGTCGATCATCGTGTTCGCGCAGGAATTGATGCCGCATCGTTTCGGAATGATCTCCGGAGTGTTCTTCGGCGTCTCGTTCGGTATCGGCGGGCTCGGCGCCGCGGTGCTCGGCAAGGTCGCCGACCACACTGGCATCGCGTTCGTCTATCAGGTCTGCGCGTTCCTGCCGGCGATCGGGCTGCTCGCGGTGTTCCTGCCGACGCTGCCGAAAACTCAGCGCTGACGCGGGCGCCGCCTTCAATACATTTTTAGCGATTGTGAAGACTTCGCAAATATTCGTGGCTGGCGCGCGATCGGCAAAACTGAAAATTCCATTCGCTTCGGGTCGCGGGTAAGAGATTATCAACCTTAATAATTAGGGTTAAGTGGCGCTTAAGCATTTAATGGCATCGTTCGACGGTGAGTTTTTGATGTGAGGCCTCCGTTGTCTGCCTCACCGGCCAAAAGGGACGAAGCCAATGCGTAGCGTCAAGTTTCTCGTTGCCGCCGGAGCGGCAGCACTGTTGTCGTCAGTGGCGTTCGCAGCGGACATGCCCATCATGCAGTCGCCGATGTATGCGCCGGCCCCGATCGAGGATTTCGGCGGATGGTATCTGCGCGGCGATATCGGGTTCAGCAATCAGCGGGTCAAGAAGCTGGACTGGTTTTCCTATCCCACGCTGCTGTCGCTGAATCAAAATACGGGCTTTGACACCGCAGGTATCTTTGGCATCGGCGTCGGTTACCAGTTCAACAACTGGTTTCGCGCCGACGTCACCGGCCAGTATCGCGGTAAATCCAACTTTCACGGCAGCGATGTTTTTGTCTTCAACAATGCGGGCGTACCTACGGCCGGCGTTGACACTTACACCGCCAGCAAGTCTGAATGGCTGGCTCTGGCCAACGCCTATGTGGATCTCGGAACCTGGTGGTGCGTGACACCGTTCATCGGCGCCGGCGTTGGCTTCTCGCGCAACACCATCTCCAGCTATGTCGATACGAATACGCCGGCGCTCGGTGTCGCTACTGCACCGTCAGCCTCGAAGTGGAATTTCGCGTGGGCCCTGCATACCGGTCTGGCTTACAGGGTCAACCCGGGCTTTACCGTGGAGCTCGGTTACAGCTACGTGAATCTTGGCGATGCAACGACCGGCATCGTCTCCGATTTCACGGGGTTCGCGAACAACCACACGATGGGATTTAAAGACATCACCTCGCACGACCTGACGCTCGGCGTGCGCTGGAATCTCGACAGCCCGGCCGTGTATGCGCCGCCGCCTGTGGTGCACAAGGGCTGATCGAGTCTTTCAACTCTTAACGATTGTAAACGGCGCGGGATCTTCCCGCGCCGTTTTGTCTTGGAAAGCGATCTCCGGTTTTCGCAAAAAGATCATGCCGGTCAGAGCGCTGCGACAACGATTGATTAAGGTTAACAGGCGATGATCAGCGCCAAGTTCAGAGCGTTCGATGGGGGTGTTGCGATGCGTAGACTGGTACTGGCGGCGGTGATGTTCGGAGCGGTATCCGGCGCGCAGGCGGCGGATATGCCCGACTTCCTTCGCGGCTCGCTACCCGCCGGGCCTGCACCGACGGTCAATTGGCAGGGATACTATATCGGAGGTCAGGCCGGCTACGGATCCTCCGACGAGAACTTCAACGGGTCGACCTCGAACATGATCGCGGCTTTGCTGGCCAATACCACCATCGAAGCCGAAATGCAGGTTTCGCGATGGAATCTCGGGCTTGGCAAGGAGTCAGCGCGTACGTCTGGCTTCGGCGGGTTCGCCGGATATAATTCGCAATGGGATGATGTGGTCATTGGCGTTGAAGCGAGCTATCTCCACGGCGCATTTGGTGGCTCGTCGACGGCGAGCCAATCCCTCGTCAGCCCCGCAGCCCTATCCGATGGTTTTTTTCACTCTGTGAGGGCAACGTCGTCCTCCGCCATCGCGGTCAAGGACATGGCCACACTCCGTGTGCGCGGGGGTTATGCCTACGGGAGCTTCCTGCCATACCTGTTTGGTGGCGTTGCACTCGGAAATGCCGATATCACGCGCACCGCCACTGTCGACGATCACTATGCGCTTACTCTTGCAAACGCTGTAGGATCCTGTGCCGTTGCATTCTGCGCCACCTTGAGCACCACGCAGGCCCAACATAATCATCTGGTATATGGCTACTCCGCAGGTCTCGGCGTCGACGTCAATTTGATTGGTGGCCTGTTCATGCGGGCAGAGTGGGAATACCTCCGCTTCACGTCTTCGATCGACACCAATATCAACACCGTTCGCGCTGGCCTGGGCTACAAGTTCTGACCGAACAGAATGCTGGTCCCGCGCCGCTCGAACCTGTTGACAGAGTGGATTTCGGCTGCTGGTCTGTCGTTCTCCTGAGAACAGTGGCCGCTCATGAAAATCTACGGCGATACCAATTCGGGCAATTGCCTGAAAGTGAAATGGGTCTGCGACCGGCTTGCGCTGCCCTACACATGGGTCGGCGTCGACACGCTCAAGCGCGAGACCCGCACGACGCAGTTTCTCAAACTCAACAGTGCGGGGCAGGTGCCGGCCGTCGAGTTCGACGACGGCCGCACGCTGGCGCAATCCAACGCCATCATCCGCTACCTCGCCCGCGGCAGCGATCTGATCCCCGCGGATGCCTTTGCCGCCGCGAAGATGGACGAAGTCGCGGTGTGCCGCTTCCAGATGGTCTATCTCGGCAAGCCGGCCTCGGACCTCGATCCGGATAAAATCAAGCGCGGCTATGCGGCGCTGGCGCGGATGGAGCATCAACTTGCCGCGACCCGGTTCCTGGTCGGCGATGCCATCTCTCTCGCCGACGTCTCGCTGCTGGCCTATACAAGGCTCGCGCATGAAGGCGGCTTTCACCTCGACGGCTATGCCGCCGTGCGGCGCTGGATCGGCGAGGCCGAACAGTCTCTCGGCCTGCCGTCGGCGCGTTGAGATCTGCTGGAACGACCATGGCCGCGATTTCCTCGATCACCATCCGCCACGCCCGCCGCGACGACGTCGGCGTCATCGTGGCGATGCTGGCGGACGATCCGCTGGGCAGCGCGCGCGAACGGCTCCAAGACCCGCTGCCCGCGTCGTATTTCCGGGCGTTCGAGGCGCTCGAACGCGCCTCCCATATCCAGCTCGTGGTCGCGGAAGATGAAGACGGCGCCGTCATCGGCTGCCTGCAGCTCTGCATCCTGCCCGGACTGAGCTCGCAGGGCGCCTCGCGCGGACTGATCGAGGATGTTCGCGTCGCCACGCATTGCCGCAGCCGCGGCGTCGGAGAAAAAATCGTGCAATGGGCCGTCGCCGAAGCGCGCGCGAAGGGTTGCGCGCTGGTCGAGCTGTTGACGCATAGCACCCGCGTCGATGCGCAGCGGTTCTACGCGCGGCTGGGATTTCAGCCGAGCCACGTCGGGATGACGTTACGATTTTGATACAGCTGCATCGCCCGTGATGGCGGCGGTCCTTGCGATCATTGCAAAACACGGTTTGCCGTTCGTTCCGGTTAACCGGCAGTAAACTACTCAGCCCTTCGCAATTTTCTTCCCCACGCGAACCGTGGCATCCTGATGCTGCAGTGCGGCTCGGGGGCCGTCGGGGATCGCACATGAAGAATTATACGATCGTTCGGATCGGCAACGAGTACGTTGTGCGGGCGAACGAAAAAAGCATTTTGAAGATCGCAAGCCGGCGCAGGGCTGAGAGAACCGTCACGGATGCGGCGGAGCTGTTGGATTCGCAAGCCGCCCCGCCATTGTCGCCGGAAGCGCCCGCCGAGCCATCAAGCACGCCTGATTCTTCCGAAATCGACCGTGATCCCAGGATCATACCTGATCCTTCCGAAGTGCCTTGACGATTCAGGACGATTCCCCTAAGCACCGCGGCGGGACACCTCCCCCCAACGGGAGGCTCACTATCTGGAAGGATAGATCATGACTGCAGCGAAGCCCGCTTCGCGGCCCAATGTGCCGCATTTTTCGTCCGGCCCCTGTGCCAAGCGCCCCGGCTGGAACGCCCAAAATCTCAAAGACGCCGCCCTCGGCCGTTCGCATCGCGCGAAAATCGGCAAGGCGAAGCTCAAGCTCGCGATCGAGCTGACGCGCGAAGTGCTCGAAGTGCCGGCCGGTTACAAGATCGGCATCGTGCCGGCGTCCGATACCGGCGCGGTCGAAATGGCGCTGTGGTCGCTGCTTGGCGCGCGGCCCGTGACCACGATCGCCTGGGAATCCTTCGGCGAAGGCTGGGTCGGCGATATCGTCAAGGAATTGAAGCTCAAGGATGTGACCAAGCTGCATGCCGGCTATGGCGAGATCCCCGATCTGAGCAAGGCTGATCCTGCTTCCGACATCGTGTTCACCTGGAACGGCACCACTTCGGGCGTGCGCGTCCCCAATGCCGACTGGATCAGCGCGAGCCGCGAAGGCCTCACCATCTGTGACGCCACCTCGGCGGCGTTCGCGCAGAAGCTCGATTGGGCCAAGCTCGATGTGGTGACGTTCTCCTGGCAGAAGGCGCTCGGCGGTGAAGCCGCGCACGGCATGCTGGTGCTTTCACCGCGCGCGGTGGCGCGGCTCGAGAGCTATAAGCCGGCGTGGCCGCTGCCGAAGATCTTCCGCATGACCAAGGGCGGCAAGCTCAACGAAGGCATCTTCGAGGGCGAAACCATCAACACGCCGTCGATGCTGTGCGTCGAGGACTACCTCGATGCGCTGAACTGGGGAAGATCGATTGGCGGCCTCAAGGGTCTGATGGCGCGCGCCGACGCCAACACCAAGGTGCTCGCCGACTGGAAGGCGAAAACGCCGTGGATCGATTTCCTGGCGAAGGATCCGGCTATTCGTTCCAATACCTCGGTGTGCATGAAGGTGGTCGACCCCGCGATCACGTCGCTGACACCTGACGCGCAGTCCGACTTTGCCAAGAAGCTCGTTGCCTTGGTGGAGAAGGAAGGCGCCGGCTACGATTTCGCGCACTATCGCGATGCGCCAGCCGGCCTGCGCATCTGGTGCGGCGCGACCGTGGAAGCCAACGACGTCGCGCTGCTGACGCAGTGGATCGACTGGGCGTTCGCGGAGATGAAGTCGTCACTCGCGAAGGCGGCGTAAGTTCGTTCATCCCATCATCGTCATGGCCGGGCTCGACCCGGCCATCCATCGAAAAAAGATGGACCCGCGGGGTCTCTGGCGCGAAGACGCGCTTCGCGCTTTGGCCCGCGGGTGACGATATCAAATGCATCGTCCATCAACGGATCAGACCAATGTCCAAACCCAAAGTTCTCATTTCCGACGCGCTGTCGCCCGCCGCCGTGCAGATCTTCAAGGATCGCGGCATCGATGTCGATTTCCAGCCCAATCTCGGCAAGGACAAGGACAAGCTTGCCGAGATCATCGGCAATTACGACGGCCTCGCGATCCGCTCCGCCACCAAGGCGACCGCGAAAATCATCGAGAAGGCGACGCGGCTGAAAGTGATCGGCCGTGCCGGCATCGGTGTCGATAATGTTGAGATTCCCGCCGCCACGGCCAAGGGGATCATCGTGATGAACACCCCGTTCGGCAATTCGATCACCACGGCCGAACACGCCATCACCTTGATGCTGGCGCTGGCGCGGGAAATTCCGCAGGCCGACGCCTCCACCCACGCCGGCAAGTGGGAGAAGAACCGCTTCATGGGGGTCGAGATCACCGCCAAGACGCTGGGCGTGATCGGTTGCGGCAACATCGGTTCAATCGTCGCCGATCGCGCGCTGGGGCTGCGCATGAAAGTGATCGCATTCGATCCGTTCCTGTCGCCGGAGCGCGCCAGGGACATCGGCGTCGAGAAAGTCGAACTCGACGATCTGCTCAAGCGCGCCGACTTCATTACGCTGCATACGCCGCTGACCGAGAAGACCAAGAACATCATCGACGCGTCGGCGCTGGCAAAGATGAAGAAGGGCGTGCGCATCGTCAATTGCGCGCGCGGCGGTCTGGTCGACGAGCAGGCGCTGGTCGATGCGTTGAATTCCAGGCATGTCGCCGGTGCTGCGTTCGACGTATTCGTCGAGGAGCCGGCCACGTCAAACGTGCTGTTCGGCCATCCCAACGTGATCTGCACGCCGCATCTTGGCGCGGCCACCACCGAGGCGCAGGAGAATGTCGCGCTTCAGGTTGCCGAACAGATGTCGGACTATCTCTTGAGCGGCGCGATTTCCAACGCAGTGAATTTCCCGTCGATCACGGCGGAAGAGGCGCCGAAGCTGAAGCCGTTCATCGAGCTTGCCGAGAAGCTCGGCTCGTTCGCAGGCCAGCTCACCGAGAGCGGCATCCTGAAAGTGCAGATCACCTATGAGGGCCACGTCGCCGAAATGAAAATCAAGGCGCTGACCTCGGCGGCGCTGTCCGGCCTGCTGCGGCCGATGCTGGGCGAGGTCAACGTCGTCTCGGCGCCGGTGGTCGCCAAGGAGCGCGGCATGGTGGTCGACGAGATCGTGCGCGCGGCGCAGAGCGACTATGAGAGCCTGATCACCGTGACGGTGATGACGGAGCGGCAGGAGCGTTCGGTCTCCGGCACCGTCTATCACGACGGCAAGCCGCGGCTGGTCGACATCAAGGGTATCCGCGTCGACGCCGAGTTCGGCAAATCGATGATCTACGTCACCAACGAGGACAAGCCGGGTTTCATCGG
>WNGG01014148.1_pt1 | contig 11146 bp, 11 predicted proteins | sample 5400661 | NCBI WGS metagenome assembly WNGG01 (sample SAMN13153372, study PRJNA577476) | soil metagenome | isolation source: 100 cm soil or saprolite under Garry oak tree replicate 1 | place: USA:California | collected 2016-06-15 | reverse complement strand
TCGGCGAGCGCGGCGGCGCTGGGCAGCACCGCGAGATCAGCTCGCATCGACGGTCAACCCTCCTTCCTTCAAGAATAAACGGCCGCCGCTATTCGCGACGGCCGTTTTCATTTCGATTCTAGAACGTCACTGCTTCTTGTACCGCCACGCGGCGATGCTTGCGCCGGTGGGCTTCATCGCAAACTGCTGGCTTTGCCCCGGCGCAGTCGCCGCAACACTGACGGTGTCGGTTGCGACGACCTGACCCTGCAGGTTGACGAACTCGAACACCAGCTTGTACGGCGCATTCGGCCGCTCGCGCGGATTCGTCACGATCCCCCGCACTTCCCGACCGGTGTCCGTCGAGTCGAACTGGCTGACCGCGACATCCCCGATCAGCAGTGAGTCGCCCAGTTTGTAGTAGAACAGCGCCGAATCGATCTTGCCGTTCTGTTGCTGCGCGTACGCCATAATCTTGATGCCTGTCTTGTTCATCGGATCGACCGCCAGGAGCCGGCGCGACATTGCCAGCGCGGTGACCGAATCGTGCAGCCCCAGCGCCGTGTTCGCCCGGAAGATCAGCGTTTCGCGGTATTGGGGATTGAGCTTGAGGCTCGCGTCGAGCGCCTGCGCTGCGAGCGAGAACGCCTCGCGCGAGTTCGCGAGATAAGACTTGGCGATTCCCGTCGTCACGGAGTCACAATGCGCGCGAATCCGCGCCGGCGTCATGGGCGGACGCTTGGCACGAGACTCCCGGCGGCAGTTGTTGCCCGCGATCGAGGTGTCGGGATCTTCAGGCACGCTCCCGGAGATCTCGGCGCCGACCCGATAGAGCTGGAAATACCCCATCGAGTCGCCCTTGTTGATGATCTGCCGGTAGATCGCGAACGCGCTGTCGCGGTAGGCACTGTCCTTGGCGGCTTTCTGCATGTAGACGCCGCCCAGCGCCGCCATGATCTCGGCATCGTTGGGGTAGAGGCCGAGATACTCACGATAGGTCTTCTCCGCCTCGGGCAGTTGCTGCAGGCTCTGCTGGATGCGGCCGAGGTTGAAGAGCGCGTCCTTACGATCCTGGGCAAACTTGGGATCCGCGGCCGCGACGTCCGCCGCCCGCCGGAAGAAGAACACCGCGGAATCGGCCTTGCTGGTGTTGTAGTACAGCGTGGCGATATACTTGAGGCCCGTCGGCTCGCCGGGCAGCATCGCGCTGGCACGCCGGAACGCGTGGATTGCGGAGTCGAGGTTGTTCGCCTGCCACGCCGCGATCCCGGCGTTGAATGCCGGTACCCACACGTAGCGGCGCCAGATGTCGATGTCGCCCTTGCAGTCGGGCTTCAGCTGCTCAGCCTTCGTGAACGCCGAATCGATCCCCTGTGCGTCGTTGGTCATGATGTAGTAGCGGGCGAGGTAGTACCACGCTGCGGGATTCTTCTCCTGACCCCCGGTCGTCACCGCCTCGGTGAGCACCCGCTGCGCATCGCTCAGATCTTTCTTCTTCTGATCCTCGAATTTCCCCGTCGTCGCGCTCTTCAGATACAGGACGCCCTGGTTCACCAGACGGTCGTTTGGCTTCACGTCGCATTTCGGCTCCGCCCAACGGTTCTGCGCTTGCTGCTGCTGCTGTGCTGCCAGCGGGACCGAGATTGCGGTGAACAGGAATACCGCAGCGCTACGCAACGTTCGCACGTTCACTCCTTGGATTTCGCGATAAGAGCCTCGGCGTCGCGCTCCACGGCGCGCGCCACCTCCAGTGGCGGACGTCCCAACGCCTGGGCCGCCGCCAACACGTCATCGTATTCTGGCTTCACCCGGACACTCTCGCCATCCAACACCTTGACCCGCACCGCCACGCCATCCAGCCGCACCGTCAGCTGATGCCGCGGCAACGTCGCCCGCTCCGCAATCCAGCGCCGGACGCCGGCCGTGGTGCTGTGCCGGAACAGCTCGGCCGTCACCGCCTCCGCGAGCGCCTCGGGCGCCATGACCTCCACGCGGAACCCCTGACGGCCCTTTTTCATCTGGACCGGCCAGGTCTGCACGTCCACCGCGCCCGCCTGCACCAACGCCTGGCGCAACGGCTCCACATACTCGGGACTCATGTCGTCCACGTCGGTGGCGAGCAACACCACGCGCCCGGCCTCGGTCGCAGCCTCGGCGAGGAGAATGCGCAGCGCGTTCGGATAATGTTTCGGATCGCGCTGACCCGCGCCCCACCCGCTGCCGACCATGCGCCAACGGTCCGGCGGCGCGCCTGCCGAAAGCACCCGGAGCAGGACCGCCCCCGTGGGGGTCGTCGCTTCGCCTTCGACCGGTCCAGCGCTTGCGATCTCCAAGCCTTCGAGCAGGATCGCCGTGGCGGGCGCGGGAACCGGCAGGTGCCCGTGCGCCGCCTCAACCCAGCCCTGCCCCACCGCGACCGGAAGATGATGGACCGCCTGGACGCCGAGCCGCTCGAACCCTTCGACGCCACCCACGATATCCAGGACGGCGTCCACGGCTCCGACTTCATGCAGGTGCACCTTCTCCGGAGCGACCCCGTGGACTCGACCCTCAGCCTCACCGAACAACTGGAACGCGTGGACCGCTCGCTCCTTCACCCAGTCGGATATCGGCGCCCGCTCGACGAGTCGCACCAGCTCACCCACGTGGCGGCCGTGCGGCTGCGGCGGGATGTCGAACTCGACCTGCTTGCACGTGATACCGGACCTACGAACGTCTCGAACCTTAACACGCACATGGCCGACTCCCAGCCGTGCCGGCAACTCCTCGAGCCATGAAACCGGCAGGCCCAGCGAGAGAAGAGCCGCTAACGTCATGTCGCCGCTGATACCGGCGGCTGGATCCAGGATGGCGATGCGCATCGCGATGTATTGAAATTAAACAGTTTACGTTCTGTAGAGCCACCCGGCGCCGGTGTTGAACACCACGACCCGCTCTTCAGAGCGCAGTGCGCCGCGCCGCTGCAGCGCCACCGCGCCCGCCAGCGCCGCTCCGCCTTCCGGCGATGCGTCGATGCCTTCCGCGACTTGCAACTCGCGTGCGGCGCCAACGAGGGCCTCGTCGCTGACCGCGATTGCGCCGCCCCCGCTCTCGCGCAGCGCGCGGAGCATGAGGCGATCGCCTAATGGCCCCGGCACCCGCAACCCGGCGGCGACCGTCTCGGGATCTGGCCACGGCGTGCAGCGCTCCGTCCCCGCGTCGAAAGCCTGTACGACGGGGGCGCAGCCGCTCGTCTGGACGGTGTACATGCGTGGCAGCGGCCCGCGCAGCCAACCGGATTGGCGGAGCTCCTGAAACGCCTTCCACATCCCGATGAGACCAGTGCCACCGCCGGTCGGGTAGATGATCGCGTCGGGAAGCTCCCAGCCAAATTGCTCCGCCAGCTCGAGGCCGAGTGTCTTTTTTCCCTCGATGCGATAGGGCTCGCGCAGCGTAGAGACGTCGATTGCGCCCGTGTTATCGGCGTGCAAGCGTGCGGCGATGCCGCAGTCGCCGATGTGGCCGTCGAGCAGCACGAGATCCGCGCCGAAAGCCCGGATCTGCTCCAGGATGGTCCGCGGCGTCGTCGCCGGCGCGTAGACGCGGGCCTCCACGCCGGCGCGCGCGGCGTAGGCGGCGAGCGCGACACCCGCATTGCCGGCCGTCGGAACGACGAACTGTTTCGCCCCGGCGAAAACTGCGCGTGTGACCGCGACCGCGAGCCCGCGTGCCTTGAACGATCCGGTGGGATTCGGACTTTCGTCTTTTACCCAGAGCTGATCGAAGCCTTGACGCGTCGCGAGGCGTTCGACCTTGAGGAGCGGCGTTCCACCTTCGCCCAGCGTGACGGGATGCTCATTGGCGGCCAGCGGGAGCCAACCATCGTAGCGCCACATCGTCCAGCGCCGCCCGCGCAGGTGCGCCTTCGCCTCCGGCGCCGGCAGCGCGTCGTAGCGCACCAGGTACGGCGCGCCGCAGACCTCGCAGACGCCGGGGAACCCATCGGCGTCACGCGTGCGCACAGGGTCGCACGCCGAGCACTCCAGTGTCCAGGTTGTCACGCTCGTTGTGGGGGGTGCAACCGGTCGAGGATCCGATCCGCGAGCTTGCTGGAGAATCCCGGCAGAGCCGCGATCTCCGCAGGTGTGGCCGTGCGCACGCCGGCGAGCGAGCCAAAGCGCTCCAGCAGCAGCCGCCGACGTGCGGGTCCGATCCCCGGGATGCGCAACAGCTCCGACGTAATGGTGCGCTGCGCGCGCCGCTTGCGGCTGTACGTGACCGCAAAGCGGTGCGCCTCGTCGCGCGCGCGCTGCAGCAGCTTGAGCGACGGGCTGCGATGGGAAAGCCGCAACGGCTCGCCCGAGTCCTGTAGGAATATTTCCTCGTCTCGTTTCGCGAGGCTCACGATCGGCAGTCGCTCCTGTCGCAGAGCGTGCGCCGCTTCCACTGCGGCAGCCAATTGGCCTTTTCCCCCATCGATCACGACCAAGTCTGGAATCTGTTTGTTCTCCGCGATGCGGCGCGTCAGGAACCGGGTCACCACTTCCTTCATCGCCGCGAAATCGTCGATTCCTTCTACACCCTTGATCCGATATCGCCGGTACTCGGCCTTCCGTGGCCGGCCACCTTCGAACCAGACGAGCGACCCCACCGTATCCCTGCCCTGGTTATGCGAGATGTCGATGCATACCATCGCGCGCGGCACCACCGGCAGGCCGAGGTCGCGGCCCAAGGCGAACACGGGATCGGCCGCCCGCTCATCGATGTCGAACGTGTCGATCTTGAAGCTGTCGAGCAGGTGGCGCGCGTTCTGATCCGCCAGCTCGACCAGTTTCGCGGCCGAGCCGCGCTGCGGCACCACAAACTCGACGCCAGGCACGAGCTCGCGAACGGCTTCCAGATCCGCGGGCGCAAACGGCAGCACGACGCGCTGGGCCCGTTGCTCGAGCGGGAGATAGTAGCCCACCAGGAAGGTGCGCAGCACCTCCCCTTCGAGGGCATGCTCCACGTGCTCCAAAAACCGATGCTCGCGCGCGATGAGTCGGCCATCCCGAATGCGGAGGATGACGCCGACCGCATCGTCGCCGTCGCGGGCGAGGCTGATCGCGTCGGCGTCTCCGCCCCCGACGACCTCCACGGTCTGCGGCTGCTCGAGCTGATCCAGCCACTTGAGCGCGTCACGCAGCTGCGCCGCACGCTCGTAGTCTTGCGCGTCGCTGGCCTCGTGCATGCGCTCGCGCAGCCGGGTGCGCACCTCGAGCGTCTTCCCCGAAAGAAAGAGCAGGACGTCATCGATCATGCGGCGGTAGTCCTCGACGCTCTGATAGCCGACGCATGGCGCTTTACAGCGATCGATATGAAAGTCGAGACAGGGCCGGTCCGGGGCCTCTTCCGGGAGGTGCCAGGAGCAGGACCGCACCGTGAAAATCCGGCGGATGATTTTCAGCGTCTGGCGCAGCGTCGCGACGTCGGTATAAGGGCCGAAGTACCGTGCTCCCGGGATCGTCACGCGCCGCACGACCAGGACGCGGGGGAACGGCTCGCCCAATGTTACGGCGATCTGCGGATAACTCTTGTCGTCGCGCAGCCGAATATTGAACTTCGGCTGATTCTCCTTGATCAGGGTGTTCTCGAGCAGCAGCGCCTGCGCCTCGGTCGGGACGATGATCGTCTCGAGATCGACGATTTGCTCGCGCAAAAACTCCCGCTCGGTACTGCCCTGCTCTTCGGCGAAATACGCTGGGACGCGCGAGCGCAGGTTGGCCGCCTTCCCGACGTACAGAATCTCCCCCGCGGCGTCTTTCCAGATATAGACGCCGGGGCGAGCGGGAAGTGCCGCTAGTTGGCGGGCGAGCCGGTCAGAGACTGCCATGCGCGTATCGCGTCGGGGTGGCGGAACGCCAAAGTGAGCGCCCCGTATGCCACCCCAAAGATACCCAGCACGACAATGCCCTGAGGGATGGGTCGCCACTCGGCGACCAGGCGCGCCGCAACCACACCGAGCAGGGCGGCGATCAGTCCGGCGACCACGACTCCGCCCAGAATGCGCCAATCGGTGCGCTGGAGGATCGTGCCGATCCGCTTGTCGAGATCGTAGAGGTGGAGCACCGTGTTGAACGACTGGCCGATCGACGAGCCAAGCGCGATCCCGGCTGGCCCGAAGCGGCGCATGAAGAACCAAGAGAGCAGCGCGGAAATCACGAGCGATGTGATCGCGATCCGGACGGGCGTGCGCGTGTCGCGCAGGGCGTAGAAGCCGGATGCGAACAACCTGACGGTCGACGTCCCGAGCAGACCGATGCCGTAGGCGGCCAGCACCCCACCGACGAGCACGGTGTCATCGGCATCGAAGCGGCCGGTTTGATACAGCGCGCCGACGATTTGCGGGCCGAGGGCCGTGAAGGCAAACGCGGAAGGAATCACGAAGAACGCAATACGTCGGAAGGCGACCGCGATGCGAGTGCGCAGCTGCGCGGCGGGCGCGTCTCCCACCGCATCGCGCGAAAGCTCGGGAAGTGACACGGCGGTGACGGCCACGCCAAACAGGCTGACGGGCAGCTGTTGCACCAGCTGCGCATACGCGAGACTCGCGAGCCCGCCCTCCCCGGTGTAGGAGCCCAGGAACGTGTCGACGAGACCGGACAGCTGCGCGACACCGGCGCCGACCACCAACGGTGCCCACGCCACGACGACGTCCCGCACTCCTTCCACCGCCAGGCTCACGCGCACCGGGATACCGCCCAGCAGTCGCCGGCAGGAGGGAAGTTGAATCGCGATCTGCAGGACGCTGCCGACGACGGTTCCCCAGGCGAGGGCCAGTGACATGCGATACAGCTGTTGATCGGGTGCGAGTCCGCGGCCGCTGAGCCAGGCCGCGGCGCCCATCATCGCCGCGATGCCCGCGACATTCCAGAGCGCCGGCGCTGCGTACGGCAGGAAGAAGCGGCGATGGGTGTTCAGAATCCCGAGACACCAGGCGGACACGACCATGAGCCCCGTCATCGGGAACAGGATGCGCACGAGAATGGTCGTGAGCTCCCGCCGGGAGGCGTCGAATCCCTGTGCCACGACCGCGGTCACGGTGGGCGCGAACGCGATGCCGATGACCGCCAGGACGCCGGTTGCCAGCAGGAGCAGCCCGAGCACCGCACCGGCGAGAGCGCGCGCGGCGCGCTTGTCGGCGCGCTCGTTCAGCGCCGCATAAACGGGGATGAAGGAGGCGGAGAGCGTTCCCTCGCCGAGCAGGGTCCGCAAAGCGTTGGGGATCCGCAGCGCGGCGCGGAAGGCGTCGGCCGCGGCGCCGTTGCCGAAGTAGTGGGCAAACACGCGCTCGCGCACGTAGCCGAGCACGCGCGTAACGAGGATGCCGGCCGCGACTCGCGCCGCGTGACGGCCTCCTCCGGTACTGCTGCTCAAGACGTGGGTTTCTTGCGGCGAGGATCTTCCAGCAGGCGTTGCATGAATTGCAGCTCTTCCCGCATCCCCGCCACCGAGCGATTCAGGTCCTCCAGCTCGGTTTCCAACAATTCCACTTTGCGCTTCATGTCGCGGAGCTCAGGCGCGCCCTGTCCGTCACCTCGGCCTTCGTCCATGCGGCGCGCGAACGACTTGCCGAGCGGCGAGTCGACGAGAATCGCGGCGACGGGAATCAGCAGGGCGACGATCAGAATGACGGCGAGTACCCACATGGACCGGATTCTATAAACCCGCGGCCCACCGCGCCACCTCCGCATCGATCTGGTCCAGCAGCGCCCCGCTGTAGCGCGCGAGGAAGGACACGATGCTCAGGAGACGCTCCTGCGGCTTGCCGTCGGGCATCAGCGCGGCGCGAGCCCGCGCGAGCTGGCTCACTAGGGTGCCCTGCGTGCGCTTCAGGCTGGCGACGAGCTTTTTCTCGATCTCATTGGTGCCCGCCAGCGCCGCGTTGCGCGCGGACTGCACGGTGCGTTCCAGCGTGGGATCGAGCTGCTGCACCTCGCCGGTGATTCTCGCGAATCGCGCTTCGACGTCGTCGCGCAGCGCCTTGAGTGACTCGGCGAGCTCGGGCGGGAGCTCCGCTTTCGCAATCCGGGTCTCGAGCGTGCCGGGCTGGCTGTAGAAGTCGGCGGGTGTGAGGCCGTGCTTGTGCAACACTTTCTCGACCCGCGCCTCGATGATGATCCCCGACCAGCGCGGCACGTGCGCCTGCGGCGCGACGCCGAGACTCGTGAACAACGGCGCGGCCTCGGGGAGATACTCCATTTCCCCCGGACCGCCGACGTACGCGAGCGTGGGAAAGAGCGCGGCTTCGATCACCGGCCGCAGCAGCACGTTGGGTGAGAGCCGTTCAGGTGTTTCAGCAGCGATTTTCTCCAACCCATGCCGGTTGAATGCCTCGCCGCGCTGCGGTCGTGCGCGCGAAAGACGGCGAGACCGCGACCGCCAAGCAGGTGCTGCAGCGCCTGGGCGCCCGCGTCCGCCAGGTTCGCGTCAGGCCGATAACAGGCCTCGAGCCAGTGCCGCACGTCCGGCTTGCATTCGGAATCGGGAAGCGCGGCATCGAGGGCGTCGAGCGCCGTCCGGATCTCGCGGCCCAGCAGCTCGCGATACAACGGCAGTTGTGGCGCCTCATGCGGGCGCTCGCGCAGGACGATCTTGATCAACTCGCCATCGCGCCCCAGCACCGCCGCCTGATTGGCCTCGGCGAAATCGTGATCGTCTCCGGCGACCCAGAACACCGGCACCACCGGGATTCCGCGTTCCCGCTCGATGCGCTGGGCCAGGGCGACCGCCGACAGAGCCTTGTAGACCGTGTACAGCGGCCCGGTGAAGAGCGCGGGCTGTTGCCCCGTCGTGATCGCCAGTACTTCCCCGGCGGCCAGGCGGTCGCGGCCCGGCCCTGGAAGGACCGAGGCGAGTACGTCGGGATGCACGCGGCGTGGCTTGCCGGCGGGAAGCGTTCCTGCCGCCATCGGAAGCGGTGTCGAGAGGATCCGCGAGATCATGTGCGCGCCGCCACCAGAATCACGCGTGGCGCGTCGCGCCCGGCGGCGGCGCCGTCGTAGTCTCCGAACCGCGCGACGACGCGGAGGCCCGCATCCGTGAGCAGCGCCGCCAGCTCGTCGGCGCCATACAGCCGCACCCGCTCTTCGAACCGGCGACCCTCATCGCGCAACTCGATCTCCTTGATGACGAAGCGGTTCGCGCCGTCGATGCGGCGTCGCACCAGCACATTGCGCCCCTTGGATTGTTCGACGACCTTGAGCGTCCGCCGCACCTGTTCCGCGTTGAGATAGTCGAGGACGAAATGACCGCCCGGCGCGAGCGCGGCCGCCACCTGACTGACCACCCGCCGGTTCTCGTCTTCGTCCAGAAAGTAACCGAATGACGTGAACAGATTCACGGCCAATGCGAAACTTCCGGCACGAAACGGCAGCGCCCGCATGTCCCCCCGCACCAGCGCGGCGCCGCTTCGCTCGCGCGCGCGGCGCAACATCGCCCGCGACAGATCGAACCCCACCACCTGCCCACTCCACCGCGCCAGCTCGGCGGCGTGGCGCCCCGGCCCGCAGGCGAGATCGAGAATGCGATCCCCTGGTCCCCAGGGGACGACGCGGCGGATCAGCGCGACGGCGCGGCGCGCATCTTCCTCGTCGCGGTGCGGATAGAGAGCATGATACTCCTCCCCAAACCATTGCTCGAACCATTCGGTCATTCGACGAAGACGTCCGCCGTGAACGTGAAGACGCGGGTTGCCGGTTCCCGCCAGCTGCCGGGCGGCAATCCTGCCTTGTGACACACGGCGTTCAGGAACGCCTCGGGTCCCAGCCTCTGCTCGACCGCCACCTGCGGCAGCAGCACCGCCTGCGCGCGCCCCCGGCGCACCAGGAGCCCGTCGCGCCCGATCACCAGGCGGCAGAGGTTCGCCGTATCGACGAGCACCGGCTCATCGAGGACGGAGATCTCGATCCGTATCGCAGACAGCTCGTCGAGCTGCACCGGCGGAAATCGTGGGTCCGAACGGGCGGCGGAGACGGCGACCTGGCGGATGACTTCGCCGAGCGGCCGGTCGCCGGAGACGTGGCCGATGCACCCGCGCAGATCGTGTCCCTCCTGCTCCTCCAGCGTCACGAAGGCCCCGCGGCGCAACCGGGCGCCTGCCACATCGGGCAGCTCCGGAGGCGGGCAATCCGCCAGGGCCGCCTGGATGGCACTGCGCGCCAGCGTGAGCAGGGCGGCGCGGTCGGCCGGCGTCAGACAGGGATCAGGATCCGCGATGGTATGGTTCTCCTCGCCGGATCGTGTGCGCACGGTAGAGCTGCTCGTACACGACGACCCGAGCCAACTCGTGTGGGAGCGTGAGCCGCGACAGACTCCACAGCCGCTCGGCCTTGCGCAGCACCTCGTCGGGTAGCGTTTCGGCACCGCCGATCGCCAAAGTAACGTCGCGTCCTTCCATCTCCCACCGGCCGATCCATTGGGCCAGCTGCCCCGACGTCCATTCCTCGCCGCGTCGCGTCAATGCGACGAGGCGCGTGCCTTCGGGCACCGCCCCGAGGACCCGCGCCTCTTCCTTCACTTCCCGTTCTTCCACGCTGGTGTAATGTCGCAGCCGATCGATGTACTCGTCACACGCGGCGCGGAGCGCCGCGTTCTTCAGGCGCCCCACGGCGACGAGGCGATAGCGCATCAGGCATACATGCCGCGCAACCGGTGCATCCCCGCGACGCGGTCCACGGCGACGATGTACGAGGCGACACGGTTCGCCACTTTGTGCTTCGCCGCCATCGCCATCACCTCGCCGAAGGAGCGGACCAGAATCGCTTCGAGCCGGCGGTTGACCGTCTCTTCATCCCAGAAGTAGCCGCCCCGGTCCTGCACCCACTCGAAGTAGCTGACCGTCACGCCGCCCGCGTTCGCGAGAATGTCGGGAATCACGAACACGCCCTTGTCTTCGAGAATCTTGTCGGCCGCAGCGCTGGTGGGCCCATTGGCACCTTCACAGATGATCTTGGCCTTGATATGCGGGGCATTCTTGCGGGTGATCACATTCTCGGTCGCGGCGGGAATCAACACTTCACAATCGACGGTCAAGACCTGTTCGTGCGTGATCGTTTCTGCCTTGGTGTACCCCGCGAGCTGGCGGTGCTCCTTGACCCACAGCAGCAGCTCCGGTACGTCGAGACCTTTCGGATTGTACAGCGCGGTC
>WNGG01010216.1_pt1 | contig 11146 bp, 11 predicted proteins | sample 5400661 | NCBI WGS metagenome assembly WNGG01 (sample SAMN13153372, study PRJNA577476) | soil metagenome | isolation source: 100 cm soil or saprolite under Garry oak tree replicate 1 | place: USA:California | collected 2016-06-15 | reverse complement strand
GTGCGGCGCGGCCGGCGCGACCTTGGCGTAGCGGTTGGCGGCGTCGAGGCCCTTCGCGGCCGTTTCCGGATAGTCGTAGAGATGGATGAGGTAGTGCGTGACGCCCGGATGCCGCGGCAGCCGCTGGGAGATCGGCTCCAGGATCGCGGCGCCCTTGGTCTGCTGGGCGTAGGTCTTGTCGTTCAGGTCGGCCGAGGCGTTGAGCGTGATGGCGTAGGCGATCTGCGCCTCGTCGTCGTCTGGATACTTCGCCGCGATTTTCTCCTCCGCGTCGCGGAACGCGCGGATGCGCTGGACATGGCTGAGCTTGTCGTAATCGGCGTACATCAGCAACAGCGCGTCGATGTAGTCGCGCTCGCGCTCGGTCTTGGCGTTCATCGCCTTGGCCTTCTGGATCGCGGCGAGGCCGGGCGCGAGGTTTGCCTGCGGGATCGCATTGTGCGGGTTGTCGAGCAGGGTCAATGCGATGCCCCAATGGGCCATGGAGCAGGTCGGGTCGGCCTTCAGCGCCTCCTCGAACACCTCCTTGGCGGCGAGGTACCAGTACGAGTGCTGATAGCGCATGGCGCGGTCGAACCGGCGCTGCGCCACCTCGTTGCACGAGGTCGGGAAGTGGACGCTGCCGAGCTGCTGATCGACGTCGCTTTGCGCGACCAGCGGCTGCGACGATGACAGGGCCAGTGCGGCGGTGCTGACGGCGGCGGCGAGCAACGACTTCCGCATGATTGTCCTCCTGTCGCGTGGGGAATGCGATCGTTGTCCGAGGTCTCCAGTATACGCGCTCGCCCCTTGGCCGGAAAGATCATGCAGGTCGTGCCGGCATGCACATGAAGCTTGCCGGTTCCATCGCGCACGTCCCCTTCAATGTGCACCTTCGCGTCGCCTTCGCTGGCGCAGATTCCGGCAGCCTACGGCCGTTTCGCCCAATCACGAAAATCGACTTGGCCGCGCGCGCGCAACCTATCCGCCGGGCATGACCACGGACGTGATTGATTCGATGCTCCGGGATTGGCAGCATCGCGCGACGACAGCAAGGAAACCGCCATGTCGCCTGACCATCCCCTCCCCTTCGCCAACCTGATGGGATTGAGGCTCACGAGCATCGCGGCCGACCGGGTGACCGCGGAGCTGCCGGTGCGCGAGGATTTGTGCACGGTGCCGGCGGTGCTGCACGGCGGGGCGCTGATGGCGCTCGCCGACACGCTCGGCGCGGTCGCGACCGTCGCGAACCTGGCGGAGGGCGCGCACACCACCACGATCGAGAGCAAGACCAATTTCTTCGCTGCGATCGCCCTCGGCGACACCGCCAGGGCCGAATGCACGCCGCTTCACCGCGGCCGCACCACCATGGTGTGGCAGACCCGGATCACCCGCGGCGACGGCCGCCTCGCGGCAATCGTGACGCAAACGCAGCTGGTGCTGAAGAAAGGCGAATAGCGAGTAGGGAATAGCGAATAGCGCCATCCTCATCCTGAGAGCCTGACCGAAAATGAAGCTGAGTCATTTCAATGAGTTGCGTGAATCGCTATCGAGAGGGATCGCCCGGCCTGCCATTGCGAGAAGGCCCACCGTTCGGGTATCTTGCAATCTGGCGGAATCGGATACCTCCCCGAAGCGGGTCCGAAACTCATTGATTCTGCTAGCCGCATTTTGAGTCAGACTCTGAGGAGCGCGCCGAAGGCGCGCGTCTCGAAGGATGGCAACGGGCGCGTCTGCTTCCATCCTTCGAGACGGCCGCACGCAAGTCGGCTGCAGCCGACTTGCGCATCATAATGCCGATCTCGGGTAAACCCGAGATCGGTGCGGCCTCCTCAGGATGAGGCCTTCGTTCAATTCGCTATTCGCTCTTTTACTTCCGCCCCACCCCGATCAGCCGATCGAGCTTCTGCGGATCCCGCTTCAAGGTCTCGCTCGGGCCGTCATAGACAACGCGGCCGCGGTCCATGACCACGGCGCGCGGGGCAATGTCGAGCGCCAGGCGGGTGTTCTGCTCGACCAGCACGAGGGTCAACCCCTCGGTGTCCGACAGCCGCCGCAGCGCCCGCGCCAGTTCCTCGACGATGACCGGTGCCAGGCCTTCCGACGGCTCGTCCATCAACGTCACCGACGGATTGCCGACCAGCGCGCGGCCGATCGCCAGCATCTGCTGCTCGCCGCCCGATATCTGGTTGCCGCGATGGCCCTGGCGCTCGGCCAGCCGCGGGAACAGCTCGAACAAAGCCTCGATGCTCCAGCGGCCCGGCCGCGCCGCGATCTCGAGGTTTTCGCGCACCGACAGCGAGGGAAAGATCTCCCGCTCCTGCGGCACGTAGCCGATGCCGGCGCGGGCGCGGCGATGGATCGGCAGCCGCGAAATGTCCGCGCCGCGCAGCCGCACGCTGCCGCGATGCAGGCTGGTATGTCCCATCACCGTGCCGAGCAGCGTCGTCTTGCCGACGCCGTTGCGGCCGATCACGGAGAGGCGCTCGCCCTCGCCGAGCGCAAGGCGCACGTCCTCGATCACCACGGTCTCGCCGTAGCCGGCGGACACGCCGTCGATCTCGAGCACGGCGCCGGCATCAAGCATGCTGCGCCTCGCGGCGATGATCCTGGCCGAGATAGACCGCGCGCACCCGCTCGTCGGCGGCGATCTCCTCCGGCGAGCCCTCGGTGAGCACCGCCCCCGACACCAGCACGGTGATGCGCTTGGCGAAGCGGAACACCACGTCCATGTCGTGCTCGATGATCAGCACGGCGATGTCGGGATCGAGCCGCCCGATCACGTCGAGGATGAGGTGGCTCTCGGACGACGGCACGCCCGCCGCCGGCTCGTCGAGCAGCAGGAGTTTCGGCCGCTGGGCGAACGCGATGGCGATCTCGACCAGGCGCTGGCGCCCATAGGGCAGCTCGCGCACGCGCTTGAGCGCATCGCCGGCGAGCGCCAGCGCGTCGAGCAGATCGACCGCCTCGTCGATCACCGCCTGCTCGGCGCCCATCGGCCGCCATAGCCGATGGCACGCCCCGGTGCGCTCGCCGACCGCGAGGTAGACGTTCTCCAGCACGGTGAGGCCGCGGAACAGCTGGTTGATCTGGAACGTGCGCGCGATGCCGCGCCGCGCCCGCGCCGCCTGCGGCAAATCGGTGATGTCCTCGCCGTCGAGCAGCACGGCGCCGCCCGACGGCCTGAGCGCGCCGGTGATCAGGTTGACGAGCGTGGTCTTGCCGGCGCCGTTCGGCCCGATCAGCGCGCGCCGCGCGCCGCGCTCCAGGCTGAGGTCGATGCCGCGCGCCACCTGCAGCGCGCCAAAGCTCTTGCTCAGGCCGCGGATTTCGAGAACGGGGACGGTCATGCGCGGCCCTGCCAACGGCGGGCGCGATGAGCCCCGCTGTCATAGGAGTATCGTGAGCACCCTTGAGAATAAAGCCCGTTCTGCCGGCCGCTAGCGCATGTTCCGGCGAAGTGGATACCGGTTCGCCGATAAGAACATGCGCCAATCAATGATTCTAGAGCATGTCCCGATTCCGAAGGAACGGGACATGCTCTAGGCGCGGCGCCTTCGGCCCTGCCCGGGATCGCTTTCGCTCCGGCCGCCGGCCTGTAGAATGGCGCCTCGATCACGCGAGGGCTGACGAATGCGAAAGTGGCATGTTGCGCGGGCGATTGCCTTGGTTGCGGCGCTTGCCGCCGCTGGCGCGGCGCGGGCCGACGAGGCGCTGGCGAAGATCAAGACGATCGTGGTGATCTACGCGGAGAACCGCAGCTTCGACCATCTCTACGGCCGGTTTCCCGGCGCCAACGGGATTGCCGACGCGACCGCCGAGCAGAAGACGCAGCTCGACCACGACGGCTCGCCCCTGCCCTATCTCACGGTGTTCGGCGCGGGCGGCAAGCCGGACCCGCGCTTCCCGCAATTGCCCAACGGACCTTTCCAGATCGACGCGGCGCCCATCAACGTGCCGGCAAGCGCGCTGGCGCCGAGCCCGATCCACGCCTTCTACCATAACCAGGAACAGATCAACGGCGGGCGCAACAACATGTTCGCCGCCATGTCGACGGTCGGCGGCTGGACCATGGGCTATTTTGCCAACGCGCAGTTGCGCGTCATGCAATGGGCGAAGGATTTTACGCTCGCCGACAATCTCTTCATGGGCGCGTTCGGCGGATCCTTTCTCAACCATCAATACCTGATCTGCGCCTGCGCGCCGCGCTTCCCCGATGCGCCCGCGGGCATGCGCGCGCGCCTCGACCCCGACGGCAAGTTGACCAGGAAACCGGGCTCGCCCTCGGCCAGGGACGGCGCCGTGCAGGTCTTCAGCGACGGCATCGGCGGCCAGGTGTCGCCCGACGGCTACGCGGTCAACACCGCGCAGCCGCCCTATCAGCCGAGCGGCGTGCCGCCGGCGCCGGACGACAATCCGGACTTTGCCGACCCCAAGGGCGCGCCGCGCTTCGGCCTGCCGCTGCCGCCGCAGACCGGCAAGACGATCGGCGACACCTTGTCGGCCAAGGGCGTGCGCTGGGCCTGGTACGCCGGCGGCTGGAACCTGGCGCTTGCCGAGGGGCGGCAGCCGGCCAGCGAAAAACGCAGGATCATTTATACGCGCGACGACGGCAGTCCGGACTTCCAGCCGCACCACCAGCCGTTCAACTATTTTGCCCGGTTCGCGCCCGGCACCGCGGACCGCGCCATGTACCTGAAGGACGGGGAGGAGTTTCTGCGCGACATCGACGCCGGAGCGCTTCCCGACGTGGCCTTCTACAAGCCGGTCGGGATCAACACCCAGCATCCGCTGTACACCGACGTCATCACCGGCGACATCCACATGGCGGACGTGCTGGAACGGCTGCGCAAGAGCCCGCAATGGAACGGGATGGCGGTCATCGTCACCTACGACGAGAACGGCGGCTTCTGGGATCACGTCCCGCCGCCGTCCGGCCCCGGGTGGGGCGACCGCTTCGGCCCGGGCACGCGCGTGCCCGCGATCATCGTCTCGCCCTATGCCAAGCGCGGCTACGTCGACCACACGGCCTACGACACCACCTCGATCCTCAAGTTCATCACCCGGCGCTTCGACCTCGAGCCGCTCGCCGGCGTGCGCGCCAATGCGGGCGACCTCTCCGCCGCGTTCGATTTCGGGAGGTGAGGGTCCGTTCCCCGGGCGCAGCGCAGCGCGAAGCGGTGCGCTGCTGACCCGGGGTCCAGAATTTTGCGTTCAACCTGGGTCCCGGATCAGCGGTGCACCGCTCCGCTACGCTTCGCGCTGCACCGCATCCGGGACACGCTGCGGATTTACCGCAGCAACCCAAACAGGCTGGCGAGATCATCGAGGCCGATCAGCCGGTAGACATTGTTCAGCTCATAGAGCGCGAACACGATGGTGGCGACGATCGTCGTCCACATCATCTTGAGCCGCAGTTGCGGCGCCGCCGGCGCGCCCGGGTCGGTGCCGGGCGCCACCTCCCCGCTCTCGACCTGGGAGCGCACGCCCCACGGCAGGACGGCGAACAGCACCACCCACCACACGATGAAGTAGATGGCGAGCGCGGTGCCGACGTCTCTCACCGACACGCGATCCTCCCTACGCCTGCTCGAGCTCGACCAGGGTGCCGCAAAAATCCTTCGGATGCAGGAACAGCACCGGCTTGCCGTGCGCGCCCATCTTGGGCTCGCCGTCGCCCAGCACGCGCGCGCCCTGCGCCTTGAGCGCATCGCGCGCGGCGATGATGTCGTCGACCTCGTAGCACAGATGATGGATGCCGCCGTCCGGATTGCGCTCGAGGAATTTCGCGATCGGCGAGGCCGCGCCCAGCGGCTCCAGGAGCTCGATCTTGGTGTTGGGCAGCGTGATGAACACCGTGGTGACGCCATGCGCGGGCTGCGGCTGCGCCGCCGACACCTCGGCGCCGAGCCTCTCGCGGTACACCGCCGCCGCCTTGGCGATGTCGCCGACCGCGATCGCCACATGATTGAGTCTTCCGATCATGCTTCCTCGCTCAGGCCGCTCGGGCGCTGCCCAACATCGTGCGTCCGCACCCGCGCTCAAGCAGAGCCCCGTCCCGCCGTCCTACAAGAATAGTCCGACTTTCGCTACACCGCCGGAGGCACCAACGCTCAAGCTCGAATGCACGCCGCGCGAGGGCAACGCCGCCGATCCGGCCGGACAAAATGACCGCCGTGCGCATTCATCGCGCCCGGCAGGATCGAAGCAGCCCTCGTGTCGGCGGATTGAGCCGTCAACTGTCAGGAAAGTTCGGAGACGGACAATGGGCGCGCAAGACGGCAGCGCGCGATCGCGGGAGGGGATGGGTCAAGCGTGGAGAGGACCAGTCCCGTCGCTGTCGAGAAATCTGATTCCCACCTGGTCTTTCTCGCGCCAGATGATTTCGCAGAGACGGCGCACGCTTCCGTCCTCCGAAAGCAGCAGGAGAAACCGGTTCGGGATGTCCACCGTCGGGTCGACCCGCAACCGAGCTCCATTCGAAGAAAGATCGCTCATTGCGCAGTCGGCGAGCGTCTTCAACTCGAATACGGCTATCCGAGCCGATTGATGGACCGGCTGCCTGGAACTGCCTCGTCGTTCGATCGCCATGTGGCACCCGCACCTGGAACGTTCCTAGTTTGAGTAGTATATTCTTTAAACTCTCGTTAAGACCACAGGCCCCAGATACTTTCCCACAACCTGAACACCGCCAAGGTTTCTCGCCCGACTGCCACTCCTATGCGACCAAGTGGTTGACGGATATGATGAATTGTCACCGGGCGCATTCATGCCGCGCGCCAATTCGCCTCCACCCCGAGTGCGGCACATCGGTTCACGTTTGCGTCAGCTTGCCGATCCTTCCTGCCGGTTTTGCCAAAACGTCAGCACCCTTTGGGCCGTCCCGTTTGCCAGCTTTGCGAAATCATCGCAGGCTTCAACCAGCTGTTCCGGCCGCATCCGCCCGCCCGGGCGGAGCTGAATGATGGCCCGGACGGTCGACCATTTGAAATCGGCGGCCTTGCAGAGAATCAACAGCGTCTCGATGCGGTCGCCGCACATGATCTGATCGATGACGTCGATTGGAACCGAGCACAGCACGGACAGCGCGCTGACCGTTTCCTCGAAACGATTTAACTGGGCGAAATTCAGAATATCGCCTTCCGATACCTTGCCGCCCGAGCAGGTCAACAGGACCGTGCGAAGGGCCGCCGAATAGTCGGGCGCGACCGGCGATTCCGCCGCCACCTCGCCGGAGATCCTGGAAACGACTCGCCGAACCTCGGAGTGCACTTCCGGCCGCGTTGCGGCGAGCAGCCTTTGCCTGACCACATCGGTGGCGCGCGCGAGCAATCCGCAGAACACCTGCAATGGAACGTCGGAGCGGCGCATGATGCTTTCGAGAAGCTCTCCGTCCGCCTCCGCGCGCTTGGCAAGAGTGTCGAATCCCGCGCCCGACAGACAGGCGCCCGGATTGGCGGCGACGCCGCGGGCTACGTCCGCGTTTCCGCGGTCCACCAGCACGTCGGTAACCGGCTCGTTGAGCCGTTTGCGGCCGGATATCGCCAGAAGGTGAGCCTGGCTTTTCGTCCTGGCGACAGTGACCAGGGTGGGGTCGCTGACCCGATTTGATTGCGTGAGAACCGGACCCGCAACGCTGATTTCGTTGCTGAGCGCCAAAAGTTGAATCGCATTCGGCGGCGCGTGATCGACGGATGCGAGGCGCTCGCTCAATTCGCCCAGGGCTCTCGCCCCGATGTGGGCGATCAGGCGCGCAATAATGTCGTCGTATAACGCGATCTGCTCCTCGTTGGAGCGCCCGGCGCTGAGAAACAGGTCGGTGATGCGCCGAAGAACCTCCGCCCGGCGGTCCATCGAGCCGCGCTCAATCGCGCCTTCGAGCTCGTCGATCAGCGATTCACGTGCGCTCATTACCGTGCAATCCGTCACGGCTGCGACCCTTTTCGTGTGGTCTTTTGATGGTCCCTAAAAATGATGAATAAATGCTATCGACCGCGGCGAACCGCCTTCCGCTTGCAGATTTCCGGCACGTGCAACCGGCCCGTCCGCCCGCCGTAATCGCGTCGGCGATATCAGATCGCGCCGGCGGCCGTTTCGACCGGCAGGCCCTTCGACTTCGACATCAGATCGACCGTGTCGATTTGGGCGGCGATCCCGACGCCTGCCTCTTCGACGGCATTGTCCGCGTGGATCGACCCGGTCGCCCAGCTAGCGAGGAAGCCGATCAGCGCGATTGCGCCAAGGATGACCGGGAGCTTGGACATGTCATTTGCCCTTCCGTAAGGCCCCGAAACAGGGCGGCTGTTCATGCACAGTCTTGCTGTCTTACGCGATGGACTCTTAAATACCTTTATTCCCTTGACTAAAATTTTACGGATCGAGGTAGGCAGTTTGCCGCGAGTTCCGCCGGTCGGACGGGAGTCCGGCCGAACGATAATGCTAATTGCGTGACCAACAACACCCTCCGACCTCATCCTGAGGAGCCCGAGCGAAGCGAGGGCGTCTCGAAGGATCGCAGCACGCGAGCCTGTGGCCATGGTTCGAGACGCCGCGCTGCGCACGGCTCCTTGTATTGATGCGAATCACTACAGTGCGGGTGTTCCATCAGGAACAGCCCGACCCGGGTGGCCGCCCGGGCCGGGCTGCCGACCGACGGATCGCCGGCTCCTGAGCCTTTAGGGCTGCTGGTGAGCAAGATCGCGGTCGGCTCTTCATCGGGCCCGGATGGTTGAAGGAACCAAGGGTTCGCATTCACAAGGAAGGGTCGACGAAGATGAGCAAGCATACCACGGTCAGTGCCGGCATCGATACCGGCAAATGCAAACTCGACATAGCGCTCGATCGGTGCCCGGAGCGGCTGCAGGTCGACAACACTGACGACGGGCACGCCGTCTTGTGGGGCTGGTTGCGACAGCACCGGGTCAACCGGGTCGGCATCGAGGCGAGTGGTGGCTACGAGCAGGCGGTCGTATCCGCCCTTCGCAGGAAAGGCTTTCTGGTCATCATGTTCCAACCTGCGCAAGTGCGGGCCTACGCCAAATATCGGCTGCAATTGGCGAAGAACGACAAGATCGATGCCGCCTTGATCGCTGCGTGCACGGCTGAGGCCAAGAAGATCCACCCACCACCGGACCCACGCCTGGCGCCCTTTGCCGAGCTTCTTACCGTGATCGAGCAGCTCACCGAGGACATTGCGCGCCTCAAGACGCGCCGCGCGACATCGCGTGATGAGCAAACCCGGCGCTTCTGGAATGAGGAGATCGCCCGCCTCAAGCGGCTGCAGAGCCAAAAGCTCAAGCAGCTCGTCGCGGCCATCCGTGAGCACCGCGATCTTGCTGACCGGCTTGAGCTGATCGTCAGCGTTGACGGCGTCGGTCTGCGGACCGCCGTCGCCATCCTGGTGCGTATGCCCGAGATCGGGCGCATCACCCGCGAGCAAGCCGCTGCCCTCGTCGGAGTTGCTCCCTATGACGCGGACAGTGGCAGCCACGTCGGCTTGCGCCATATTGAAGGCGGCCGTGAGAGGTTGCGGAAAAGCCTCTACACCGCCGCCCTGCCGGCAGCGTTCAAATGGAACCCGGAACTCGTCGCGATCTATAAGCGTCTCACCAACGCCGGAAAGCCACACAAGCTTGCCCTCGTCGCCTGTGCCCGCAAGATGATCATCTTCGTCAACACCGTCGTGGCCCGCGGTACTCCATGGGTGCCCCGAGAAGTCCTCACTTAATGGTTGCTCACCATGAGGCCAGTGTTGAACTACGTCATATCGTCAGGACGTGGACGTGGCACATGGGCTTCTTGCCCCAATGCGCCGCGATGGCGGCGCGCACGGCCCGGCGCACGCTTTCGCCAACGCCGTCGGGATCGCGCCGGCGCGCGCGCGGCAGCGATTCGAACGTCGCCTTGGCGGCGTTGTAGGCGATCTCGGCCATCGATTCTCCCTCCGCGTTGAGCTCGGGAATGCCGGTCAGTTCGACGTGCGGGTCAGCGGAGCGCACTTGTTCGGCAATCGCGGGCTGATGTCCGCTGTGCCCCCGAAAAGCAGCCAAATAGCGGACATTTCGGCACGTCCGAGTTGTTGTGCCACAAGGCGACATTACATTGCAGAAAAAGAAACGAGGCCGCCCACTGAGGCGGCCTCGATCCGACGCGCTAGTTCAGCTTCGGGGCATCCGGCAGGCCCTCGATGTAATAGGAGCGGAATTTCGCGTACTTATCGCCAATCTTCCGCGCCTCGATGTACTCCGGATTGGCTCGCCAAGCTTTGATCTTCTCCACGCTGTCCCAGACCTGGATGACTGCCCGCTTAGGCGGCGCCCCTTCAATTGTTGTGACCTGTGCTCCTCCCGCGGCTCCTCCGACCGCCAGGAGGCGACCGCCGGCCGCCTTGATGATGGCTTGCGCCTTCGGGACATACTCCTTCGCGTAACCCTCTTCATTGGTCACGTCGATCTCTGCGACATAGAAGATGGGCGGCTTGGCTTGCGCATGGAGGCCGTGCACCGCGACGGCGCCGATCGCGACGCCGGCCAGCAGGGACAGCCCTACGGCATAACGCGTTTTCATGACATTCCTCCCGTTCGCTTGGCGATTAGCCGACAAGCAGCGCGAGCGTAAACCGGAACGAATCGTGGCGCAATTGCCACACCGCAACAAAAGCCGCGATTGACGATGCGGCGGGAGCCGTTGCTGCTCACGACCCTCCATTGTAATAGTGCTTTGTTGGATGGGGCTACTCTAGAGCTGTGAAGTGCTGCGACGCGACTCAATCAATGTCTCTCGTGGGTCAAACTGAGAAAACCTCGCGCCGAGCATATGTATTCCGGAAAGCCCCCGATAGCCGACGTGCGCGAGCCGCGGCGGCACTTCCGGGATGTGCCATCACCGGACTGTCTGGCGTCTTTCGCTCGCTGTGTACTGAGTTGCGAGGGTGTTGGCGCGGGCATCGAGGACGACGATGAAGGCGCGTTGATGGGTTTCGCTGGCTCGATGCGGGCGAATTGCTGTCCTTCTCAACTCGGGTTCGCGGGTGCCTGGGTGACGCCCTCGGGAATATCGACCCAGGGCAGTTTTTCGGCGCACCAGATATGCAGGTTGGGCGCGACCCAGCTCGGGTCGTCGAGCGTGCCGGCCTTAATGAACGCGATCGCGCCGTATGCCGGGCCGT
>WNGG01008718.1_pt1 | contig 11147 bp, 11 predicted proteins | sample 5400661 | NCBI WGS metagenome assembly WNGG01 (sample SAMN13153372, study PRJNA577476) | soil metagenome | isolation source: 100 cm soil or saprolite under Garry oak tree replicate 1 | place: USA:California | collected 2016-06-15 | reverse complement strand
GCTCAAGAAGGAAAAAGAATTCACAATCTTGCACGACCAACTTAGCCAGCAACGACGCGATTTGCCTTAGGTGGCTGTTAATAAAGAATATGTCTTTGAGGGACCGAATGGGAAACAAACTCTATCGGAGCTCACAGCTTTCAAGCTTTCTCAAATAAGTAGAGTATTTTCGTTCATTCATTCAAAACAATCAAAAAATAACATGTAGGGTGAGATGATAATAATGTCTGCCTATAGACTAACCGTACTTATATCATAATGAAGATCGGCATAACTTTACGTCACCTGGAACCATAGGCTACAAGAGAGAATATAATCTAACTAGCAAACCTTCAATCAAAATATTTTTGAAGTACCCTCGACATATTGAACTTAGCCACATCTTTATCGGCCAATACTTCGGGATGCTTTTGTTTTAAATGTCTTAACGCAAATCTAACATCATCGCCACATAATTTGCATCTTGCCTTTCCAAACATAGAGTTATTATAACAAGAATTAGTTAAAAAACTGCTCGATAATTGCTCGTAGTAATCCTGGATATTCGTAAAAAGAATGGCAGTGTGCTACTCATCAAGTCTAAGAACTTGATGAATTAACCGAGAATATATTAGAATGAGATTGATTAGGAGCAAAAACCTAAACTGGGTGAAGCTAGGTCTAAACTAAGATCGCTGATTAAAGCGATGAATAAAAATGAAGATAATGGTTTGTGGTTCAATAGGTCATGGGGGCATCGACGATATAAGATATTTTCAGTCTTTATTGAAGAAGGAGGGCTTTAATATAATAGACCATATTTCTGCTGAAGGAATGGACTATTCTGATACCAGGGATTTTAGGGATAAGAAGGATTTTTCATTTAAAATAGTTAATCATGATTTGGAGTATGTAAAAGAAAGTGATGTCTTGGTTGTATTGGCTAATAGGCCAAGTTTTGGGAGTGCGATAGAAATGTTTGTAGCTAAAAATTCTGGGAAGCCTATAATACTCTTTGCAAAAGTCCGTTCCAACACCTTGGCCAGTTAATTTCTCTGATTACACAGTCACAGCCGAACAGGAACTTATTACATTACTACGTCAGTTAGAGACATACTGAATATGGGGATAAAGATATGGCTGGAAAAAGCAGATGAAGGCCAAAAATCCGATTTTTAAGACTGTGGAAAGGGGCTAAACGATATAACATAGGTTCAACTCATTTAACGAAGTTAAGATGTTTTTTCTACTGTCTTATAGAGGCTATTGATAGATTCCAATAAATCTCAATATATACGAGGTTGATTTAGCGGATAATCGAGTAGGATCGACTGAAACATCAAATGGTTGAGACATGTGAAGATAACTCACTACTCTCAAATCCGCCTAGCCCTTTTACACTTTCAACAGGGTTGATTATGTTTATCGAATAGATACACGATAGATTCAGGTACAACGTTTTATACTAAAAAGGCTATTGCTCCGCTGTCACATCAGTTGAAACGGTTTTCATACAATTATGACGATGATGATGTATTTCGCCATCTACTTCTAGGTTAGTATTGTACGCGTCCCATCTCCCACGTAGAGAATTCAATATATATTACAGACCCTGTCTTTACCATATCTCAATGAAAGTTAAAACTGGTCATACTGGCATCGTAGATCAGGACGTCTACGTCCTTCTCAGCAAAATTCCCTCTGGCAAAGTTTCTACTTACGGAGATATTGCGAAGGCATTAGGACATCCTAAGGCCGCTAGAGCAATAGGCAGAATCATTGCTAATAATCCTAACCCAATATCGATACCATGCCACCGGGTTGTCAAGTCAAATGGCGAAATAGGTGGTTTCGCGTATGGAGAACAAATGAAAAGAGAGATACTTGAAAAGGAAGGCATTAAATTCCAAGATAGAATTGTGGAAAACTTTGAGGAGCAGAGATTATCGTTTTAAATAAACCATCTACGCTAAACTAGGAAAATAGTAAAACCAGCAGAGTAGCACGTGATATCACGACACAATTGCCTAAGACTAAACCTCATTTGTTACAAGCAAAACGGGTGCTGCAAGGGATACATGGCCGCTCTAGTTTCTAGCTGCTGGAGTTGCAGTTTGAAATATATGCATTTTTGAATATATAATATTATAAATTATTATTTAATAAAGTGTGCTAATAAGCAGAAATCATTCAATATCTCAAGAAATATATTAAGAGAATTAGAATATCCCGTGAAAAGGATAATTTGTAGATCCAATGCACTGCCGCCCTTCATTCAGGACTTAAAGTCAGAGTCTATTGCATTACTAAGTTAACGGCCGGTCTGGTTCAGCACTAATAACTGGTTCAACCTACATTAATTTAATAATGACGAATACTATACAAAATTGTATAGTAAAGATGGAACAGCAGGAATATAATTTTAACAGCTTTTATAGATACATTATTGCAAATTCTCTATTTACTACTAGGCAAATAGATATTATTTCTAGAAGATTGGAGAACAGGGGTACTATAGAAAATATAAGTTCTGGTGCCTATTATAGACAAGTAAAGCAAAGCAGAACTAAGATAGTAAGATTGTTATATAGTATAATTCTGCTGAAATCCGTTGGCGTTCTCGATCAAGAAACATTTTTCGCGATCGAAAAAATGGCATCACAAATAAGAGTGATGTTAGATCAAAAGACGAGTGATAATTCACGAGCTGAAAGTGTGATATCCGTGATTGAGCAGTTAGTAAAAAGAATGTGCAAAGTGTAAAGCAATATTACTCTACAAGATTAAATCACGGTCTATTACTTCTCAATGTGATATGTCTCTTGAAATACTTAATTTTAGCTGGAATCTTGTGATATACGTTGTAGCCTCATTTGTCATCGGCATGGCAGGTGTGATATTCTATATAAATCTGAAAGCGCTCCCGAAGAAATCTACTAATCACACCGATAATAGTGTTGTTGAGGCTGTCGTAGCTGAATATACACGCAGGCTGAAGGAATTTGAGAGAATAATTGGCGAATTAAAAGTCAAAATTGATACAATAGAATTACGAATGCTGCAACATCCTACCTCACAAACTTCCGATGATGTCAGTGATATGACCCGCACCTTCTCCCAGGATACGAGAACAATATCACAATCTAAATCACAATCTAAATCACAATTGCAAGAACATCACCCACCAACATCTGATGTGATGGAATCGACAGCTATCACGCCGCCATCGGTTGTCACATCCGAGAATAGTAATCCTACTCTGCATCATAACACCTCAGACTATATATTGAAATTATTAGTCGAGAAATCCAGAACTTCAAGAGAAATCCAGAAAGATATAGGCAAGACACGGGAACACACATCACGCCTTATGAGAAGGCTCTATGAAAGTAATTTAGTCAGTAGAGACAGTAACAATAAGCCATTCAAATATTATATTACTGACCAGGGACGTAGAGAATTAATAGTTCATACTACACCTGGTGAGGCAGAAGCGTCTGATATGAATGTCCATTCTGGTTCAGAGGATTCCCAATTGAATGTTACTGTCCATTAGAAGAGGCTGTCTTTGAATTTCTTTTCTTCGTTCCCAATTGGACATATCTCTGGTTCATAACTTAACACTTAACACTTAACACTTAACACTTAACACTTAACACTTAACACTTAACACTTAACACTTAACACATTCACACGAGAAATTGATAAATAAATGATAAGAACCGTGGTTTGTTAACTTATTATGAGAGAGGCTTATAACATGTTAACAACATTATTCGCGGCTAGCAAATTTCAATAATAACACAGGAATTTATAGTTCCAGTGGAAATAACGGGGTCGAATTAACGGCATTAACATTGTTAACTAACATCTTAACACTCCAGTGGAAATAACGGGGTCTTTCGGTTCCTTTTTTAACCTTCTACAAAAGTAATTGTTAACATCTTGTTAACGTCAGATTTTCACTTATCACCCCCACCCCACTATTTCGTTTCCACATACTTCCTCATATGTTATCATATCTAAATGAATAATATTATTCAAATAATTAATAATAATTGATTTAGTGATTTAAAAGCAAAATGTTAACATGTTGTTAAGGTAATATAAAATAATATTAAATATCCTTTCTTATGTTAGAAAGGAAAGATAGGGGTGTGTGTAGGTGTGTAGGTATTGAGCTTTATAGGAGTAATAAAATTTGAGTGACGATCTACTTGATAGTATATTTGAAAAAGCTGTTGCGGGAAAAACCCTCATTAAGAATCGCCGGACATTAACTATAGACTACGTCCCTGAAAAACTTCCGTTCAGAGATGAGGAAACCAAAACAATCGCGCAAACGTTATCTGTGGTTTTAAAAGGCGCTAGACCTTCAAACTTATTATTATTTGGGAAACCTGGTACCGGAAAGACTGCAGTAATAAAAAATGTAGTCCAACGGCTACATCAGAAGGCTAAGGACCTTGGGATAGAAGTTACAGTACCGTTTGTAAACGCAAAAACTGCGAATACCGGATATAAAGTTCTCTATGAAATTGCCGAGAATATGGGAATTAATAAGGAAGAAGAAAAGAAATTACAAGTACATTTTACTGGCCTATCGATGGGTGAAGCGACAGATAGGATTCTTGATTTCATTCAAAAGAAAAAAAAGCTTCACGTTGTCCTAATAATTGATGAAGTTGACTCGCTGGTAGATAGAAACGGCGATGATATTTTATATAATTTCACAAGGGCAAATGAGCAAATCTCGGGAGGTGGTTTTATTAGTTTAATCGGTATATCTAATAGTCTCACGTTTAAAGATAAACTGGATCCACGTGTTCGTAGCAGTCTAAGTGAAGAAGAGATGGTATTTAATCCATATACAGTGGAACAATTACAAAAGATCCTATCAGAAAGAGCGAAGCTTGCATTCAGCGATGATGTTATTTCTGGTGCAGCAATTAATCTATGTGCAGCAATGGCAGGAAGAGAAAATGGCGATGCAAGAAAAGCAATTGATTTGCTTAGAGTTGCTGCCGAAATCGCCGAAAGAGAAAGATTAACTAAGGTCGAAGAAAAACACGTCCGATTAGCCCAAGAGAAAATCGAAAAAGATACCAATCATGAAGTTTTAAAAAATTCCACTACTCATACTAAAATAGTAATATTGGCGATAATGAAATCAAAGAATGGAAATACTGGTGAAGTATATGATATTTATTCTTCGTTATGTAATAGTGCTGAACATGAGCCACTTACACAACGTCGTATAACACAAATAATAAGTGAACTCGACCAACTGGGTCTCGTAACAAGTGACGTAGTGAGCAAAGGACGTTACGGCAGATCGCAGAGAATCAAAATTACGGTTCCGACCATGACTATCAGAGAAGCATTCAAGGACGATTCTTCTCTTTCTACATTGGATTTGGTTGATTGAAATTCATCTGAAATGGTTGCAGATTAGCCAGATTAACTACAATTGCAATTCCAGGGGTTGGAACAATACCCATCGTTTGTTGATATTTGGTTTGCGCTTGCCAAGCACCGGAATTAACGATCAAAGTTCCACGATAATTTTGAACATCTATACTATGCACATGTCCTGAATGAAGTATATCTGGAACTTCGGTAATTACCATCATATCCTCGAGTTCCGGTCCTATAGGTGTACGCTCTCCATAAATAGGTGATAGATGGCGTGCTTTGAGTAATATCTTCATTGCTTCTGCCGGCTTTGAATAACTTAGACCTGGAGTCGTAGCAATGATATCATCCAAGCCTTGACCATGATACATCAATATTTTTACACCATTCAACTCTACTAAGCTAGGATTTCCTAGCATTGTAAAATTCTCAGAAGAATACAGTTTGTCAGAATGTTTTCTCGGCAGTGCCGGTTGTGGCAATGCTCTTCTTCCTGGGTCATGGTTACCTGGAATTATAAAAACCTTAATATGTTGTGGAATTTTAGCAAGCAAATCAACGACATGATTCATTTGTTTGCTGGTATCCATTTCAATTAATTCTTTGTCTTGATTAGGAAATATGCCAATACCGTCAATTAAGTCTCCCCCTATGCATACAAATTTGATCCTGTTGACGATTTCGTCATCAGTCGATGAAAGCCAATTCAAAAATCTAAGAAACTCCGCTTCTAGGAAGTATTTACTACCAACATGAAGATCCGAAATTAAGACTACGTACGATTCCGATTTTGATCGGTTGGGAAGATGATCTGGAATGTCTGGAGAAACTAAATTCCTTGCAACAAAACCTTGTATTCCTTTTTTATTAATATTGTCAACTTCTAACATAATCATTTGATCAAGTGCGAGTATTGAAGCCTGTTTCTTCAACTCTTCGGTAACTGCAAGTACACTCACCATTCCGCTGTAGTCATCAATCACCATCTCCAAACCATTCTTTTTTGAACGTTTGGACATTAACAAACCAGCTATAACGGAGGAACTTCTATTCCCATCTGTATTCATGTCGTACGTCTTTCTTAACTTCGCGTTATTAGATCTATGTTTTAGAGCTGTAATTTTTGTAATTCGTTTACTATCAGGACGTAATGCTAAGATACGAAGAGATTTTTCAAACCGGCTTCGGAAAAGTGCGGTATAGCCCCTGACGCCCTCTCCGCTGTTAATACGTGATGTGGGATCTGAAATCACTTTATAGGAATGCTGCCCAGAAGAAAAAGTATCAGCAACGGCCGTAGTAGCATTAAGTAGTGTATTACTAAAACTATCAACATCCGCCACCTTTCCTTCGGGATTAATAAGATTCTTAATATCTTCGACTATGATGGAAGAGCTTTGCTTGTGTTTAATTTTCATTTTAACTATGTCTTGCACGAGCTTTAAAATATCGATATCAAGTCCTTTGAGCATTGAAAAAGCATCAGGATGTATTTGATAACCTTTGCTAATTGCAAATGACAATGCATTAGAAATTTCTCTTTGCATAGACACGTGTTGCCATTTTCATTATGAATATCATGTTTAATTATATTTCTCTACTTGTAGCCTTGGGTCTACTCTACCAAAAAATGATAATCCTTCTAATGCTGGTTCTGGGAGGTATTGCTGTGAAGACCAAAACGGACCTGTATGGTTTCTAACTGGTAGTTACAAGTATCAGGTAGACCGCTATTGTAATACACTTGCGAGTAAATCCGTTCTGTTCACTATCTTAAACTCTGAATGTTCGTTTGGCGTTAGTATTAAAGACCTAGACAAGTATTACGTTCAATCCCGATTATTCAACTTTACCTTAGGTAGAAACAACATCTTGGGATTGCCGGCATAGACTACTACTACTCAGGCAATTTTCTGATGGTAATTGGGTTTTCTTAAAACCATTACCTATGAGTAAGTATGTTATCTACTTTAAAGGCGGTTTAAAGAGTATCGATGCTATTGCTCCTAGTGGCTCAAATAGTAATTACACTTTTGCAGGACCTTGTGGCTGCGATTCTCCAGTAACTTATCACTTGACAATAACGAAATCCTGACACTACCAGAAATTAGCTTATCTGCCTCTGGTTTTACGATCGGTTAGCTTTGGATGATATTGCAGCCAACATTCAAAGTGGGATGCTTCATTGTTTTTTGTTGGCTTGCTACAAAATCTACAAATCAAGGCTAACTTATTATTCTAAGACCCCATTTATTTTACTTTCTTCTGTAAGCATATTCCTTGATGCTGCTGCTGACGCTGCTGCTGACATTTTCTTTGTTATTCCCGTTCAGTTTCTGTTGATTCATCTGCAAATTGCTCGTTTGAGACTCTAGAACGTTTCCGTATTTTTAAATTTTAGGTCTAGCTACACGCAACAACAGGAATCATTCACCTCGATTGGAAGATTTTCTAATATTACAGTTTTAGGTGAGCGTCATTCATCTAATTCTACAGATACAGTTTCGTTAAATTCAGAAAAAACCACTTTTATTAATTTCTATTGTCTAGTCGTCACCGGCGTCATGGACAAATTGGAAGAAGCAGCATTTCTTAGACGAGAGAGACACGAATGATCGATGACAGAAATTCATAAATCCCCTTCTGGATAAAGCCATGGCATCCTGGATAGAAAGAATACAACAGCAATACGATGACAACCTACAGAATGCGCTGATGCATTCCAGTATACTACATACAGCGTTTACGCATATTACAAAGAATACATATTCGCATGGTTCATTCAATTGTTGACGTATTATTTTCAACGGTAACAACTAAAGTGTTATCAGTCATTTCGAATTCAGTTTTCTTATGCAACAAATCCTCTAATGCAAATCGATACATTTCTTTTAAGAGAAACGCATAATTCTTACCCAAATCGTGCTGAATCATAAAACGATTGATTCTTCCACCCTCACTAATTTCATGTTTATATGAAAAGTCAGATATTCTTGCCCAGTCTTCCGTCATGTCTAAAAATGAAGAAGCGGTAAATTCGTCTCTGATGAGCAAAACAAGATCCTTAAGTTTGTTTTTGACTGCCTCCTCTGCAATACTGGATAATTGCTCCTCTGTAAGCTCATTAACAGCTCTAGATATTAGTGGCTTGGGGACATAGAACAGTCCAGTCTGTTTCGCATACGTATGCCATACTATGTGATCTGTAAGTATCTGATTTGTTAGTGTATTTAAGCTCACTTGCTTTTTCTCTGATTCTTGACGTAATTCATTTAATAATTTAGCTGGAATTCTAAAAGTGATACTTTCACTTTCTGATTTCTTTTTTTCTTCTTCGCTTTTCATAGTCTAATCACTCAAAGAGAGGAATGCATTAGGCTGCATATACCATTTATTTCGTTTGCAGTGCAATTATCTAATTGCATTGTAATTAGTTTCAGCTAAACGTGAAATATAAGTGCATTGTTCTTAACGAATTGCACTATATTCCGGAATTTTAAATTGGAGTACATTCCTACGGAGAAAGATGGAGACAATAAATGTCATAGCAAATATAAGACCATCTTTTAAACAACACACTATTTCTAGTGAGAGGAATTTCTTAATATGTAGATCATGTTTTTGGTGCGCGTCATACTTTAATAATATGCACAGGTCTGTTGAGACATGTCCTTCGTGTAACGATGCTAAAATAGAGTCGATGCCAATATCTTTTGATGAAACATACAAATTCGATTATGATTCAAGGCGTGGAGTTATATTGCAGTTTGGAACAGCTAGATGATATTTGATACTAATCTCACTCCCACATCTGGTTATGATGAAGACACATTCGAAAAGTTGAAACGTGCAAGAGAAGGATCTCACTATATCGTAGTTTACCACGATTTATCTATGCTTAGAAAAATTTATTCCCAGTATACTAAAAGGCAAATAGAAGAAAAAAACGAAATTGTTCTCATTCTTTCACATTACGAAACCATTGACATGGTTAGATACGTGTTATCACATATGGCTACAATAGATGTAAAAGAATATGAAAAACAAGATTCTCTTTTGATTATAGATTCAGCTAGAGCATACTTTGGTTCTTCTATAGATATTATATCATTTGTTAAATCATTAGTAAATTATGCAGATCAAATAGGTAAGAATGGTGTTACTGTATTGGCTGACATGGGGTCGTTCTTCTGTTATAATAAACTGAATGACCTTATAGAATATGAAACGTCATTGCAACGAACATCAGATATAAAGGCAAAAGGATTCTGTTTCTATAAGAGAGATGATTTCAACTGGCGCATTTCTCGTATACAAAGGAAAAGGCTACTCGATCATCATGGTAGGGAATTGATGGTAGCTCCCACTGCCACTCTCAGATGACTAAGTATGATGACAGCAACTATTTACTTTTTAGTTTAGCTTGATTGCAGCCAGCAATACCAAAAATATCAGGGATGACATCAGATCAACCAACTGCATCAGGAAATTATCAAAGACCCTAAATTTCGCGTTAAGGATGCTCAACATCTGTTCCCGCTACCCATACAATTTGGCGAACATCTAATCATATTAGTAGGCCGAAATGAATAATTCGTGGCATATTGAGATTACTATATTAAGTATGCTATTTAAGATGGATAGGGAATAAAGGTATAGTGCAGAATGATTCAAAAACACACTTTGAAAAACCGGTCTTGCCATCAGTGCCAATGAAAAACTGTCCTATCGAATCAAGTCTTGGAGTACTTGGACACAAATGGACGCTATTAGTACTTCGGAATATTGGCTTCCTTAAAATGGAACGGTTTAATCAAATGTTGCGTGTAACGCCTAGGTTAACTCCAAGAGTTCTTTCAATGACATTATCTGAATTGAAAAAATCAGGACTTATCAAACGTACCGAAGAGTGCAAGTCCCCAAAAATTGTACGATGGGTATTAACATCGAAAGGCAAAGATGCATTACCAATTTTAATGAGTATTATTGAATTTGGTTCAAGATGGTATGCAGATAAAGTATTTGAAGATAAGAAGCCCAGAACGCTAAAAGAACTATTTCCGCAAATTGTCAAGTAGAGAAGAGCCATTCGTTTTATATTTCATATTTATTCACCTTTTCAGAGGTTGAGTTAGTTAGAATATATTCATTCGTATGCTTGTGTAGCAGAAACACGAACATATGATAGTGATTCACATCAACGAAGTACGTAAAACGAAAGTATTCCCCACCTTCTTAAAGAAATCAACAGCAACGTCGAAATCGTACTTATTATGTACACTGTTAACATTAAACAAGAAAAGATTTAGTAATACGAAAATCTGTATATACTAATTTGATACCAAGATACACCGCTAGTAGTATCACTAGCGACTTAGTGAGAGCTCATTTATATAATTTGCAACTTTGGCCTGGTAACTTCATTTTCTCCATAACATTATAATAACAAAATACCATTATTTTGCACATTGCGTTTTAATATCAAGCGACGTATTATTTATATGGCCTTGGGTATGATTGCTTTTTTAATTGCCTATTCTGTTGGCGCATCTGTTCATGAGGGCAAACAACAAACAGACGATTTAAGACGACATTTTGCCGAGCAAATTAAAGGCATTGATCAAAACGGAATTTTCATCAACAATGCCAAGATTGCACTCGGAATGTTTGTGCCTGCTGCAGGAATAGGACTGGGAGTAATCTCTGGTTTTTATACAGGGATGATATTTACTGCAATAGCGCAAACCTCTACT